>Ga0210383_10001858_pt1 | contig 19262 bp, 18 predicted proteins | sample IncBWC14OmetaG_FD_160072 | JGI IMG/M metagenome (GOLD analysis project Ga0210383, IMG submission 160072) | Forest soil microbial communities from Barre Woods Harvard Forest LTER site, Petersham, Massachusetts, United States - Inc-BW-C-14-O ...
TCCCCCGCCACCGCCCTCGCCGCCTCATCCCCCGCCCCCAGCTGCCGGACCACCTCCTCATAACTCCGCTCATCCCGGTTCTGCGACAGCTTATACGCGGCCTGGATCTCCTCCACCAGGATGCAGAACCCCACAATCCCCCGCATCTCCGCCGTCACGTGCTTCTCCCCGATCTCCCCGATATTCACCGGTCGCGGTAAATGCCGCTCATAATTATCGACCAGCCGTGACAAGGCCGCCCGCAACTCATCCCCCTCGATCACCGTAAGCGTCCCGTAAACATGTATCGCCATATAGTTCCACGTCGGAACATTCATCTGCGTATACCATCGGGGAGAGACATAAGCATGCGGCCCCGGAAAGATCGCCAGGACCCTCGCTCCGGCCTCAAAAGTCCGCTTCTGCTCATTCCCCCGCGCAATATGCCCCACCAGCACATCCCGGCCCTGCCCATCCTTCTCCAGCAGGAGCGGAATATGCGTCGCCACCGGCAACCCATCCAGCACGCTCACCAGGATCGCAAACGAATTCTCGCGGATAAAGGCATGAACCTTCTCCTTATCCTTTTCTTCGTATCGTTTTGGAATATACATCTGATCAACCCACCACCTCAACCACACGCGCATTCTTCACATTCGCATTGATCATCGCAATGCTCCGAACCGCATTCCCCACGAAATCATTGAACGCCTTCCTCGTCACCGCATCATCGCTCACCATGATCGGCACTCCGGAATCTCCACCTTCCCGGATACTCTGCACCAGCGGGATCTGCCCGAGAAATGGGATTTCATATTCATCCGCCAGCCGCTTGCCTCCCTCCTTACCGAAAATATAATACTTGTGATCCGGCAATTCCGCCGGCGTGAAATAACTCATGTTCTCCACCAATCCGATCACCGGCACCTTCAGCTGCGCCTGACCGAACATCGCAATCGCCTTCTTCGCATCCGCCAGCGCCACATCCTGCGGCGTCGTCACCACGATAACACCCGTCACCGGAACCGTCTGCAAGAGCGTCAGATGGATGTCCCCCGTGCCCGGCGGCATATCGATCACCAGATAATCCAGCTCATCCCACAACACATCCGATACAAACTGCCGGATCGCGCTGCTCGCCATCGGTCCCCGCCAGACAACCGCATTCTTCTCATCCACCAGCAACCCGATACTCATCAATTTGATCCCAAACTTCTCCAGCGGTACGATCATCCCCTTCCCATCGGGACCCGGCGTCATCATCGGCCGCTCTCCGCGGACCCCAAACATAATCGGCACACTCGGCCCATAAATGTCTGCATCCATCAGCCCAACACTCGCGCCACCCCGCGCCAGCGCCAGCGCGAAATTCGCCGCTACCGTACTCTTCCCAACCCCCCCCTTGCCACTCACAACGGCAATAATATTCCTCACCTTCGGCAACACATCCCTCGCATCCTTCCGATGCGTCGTCGTATTGGCGGAGAAGCGGACATTCACCGTCGCCTCCTTATCCACCAGCAGCCGGATCGCATTGACACAGGCATTCTTTATCAGATCTTTCATCGGACACGCAGGCGTCGTCAATACCACCGTGAACGCAACATAGTTACCATCGATCTCGATATCCTGCACCATATTCAAGGTAACGATGTCCTTCCCCAGATCAGGTTCCTGTACATTTCCAAGGGCTTCCAACACTTTTTCGCGGGTCATTTCCAAGATTTTGTTAAAAACTTTAATTTGAGCCAAAATTAACCATTCGGCCCCTTACTTTGTCAATCATATAGCGTTAAAAGTTTAATTTTGAGCGGAATGAAAAGACTTATACTATACTTACTGCTTTTGGTTGCTCCCTATGCCGTTCAAGCTCAGTTCGATAAACTCAAAGACTCTGTCGTAGAAATTTACGGTGTCGTTATGACAGCCGACAGCCTCAAGGCCATTCCCGCCGTAAGCGTGGTCGTGAAGGGTCGCAACCAGGGTACGTATACGACCGACCAGGGCGTCTTTTCCCTCGTCGTTCTAAAAGGCGATGATGTCGAATTTTCCAGCGTCGGCTACAGGACCATCGATTACAAGATCCCCATGGACAGCGGCAACCAGATAAGTATGATCCAATTGATGGTCATCGACGCTCAATATCTCCCCGCGACCATCATCAAGTCCCGACCTACCCGTGAACAGTTTGAACGCGATTTTGTCAATACCCCCGTGCCGGACGATGACATCGAAATTGCCCGACAGAACAACAGCGCTGCCAAACGGGCCGTCCTCGCCAGAGGTCTCCCTGCCAACGCCGCCGAAGCAGCAAGCACCTATTTAAGACAAGGCGCGCAGAAATACTATTATCAGGGCCAAACCCCGCCACAGAACATCCTGAACCCTCTCGCCTGGGCAGAATTCATCCAGGCCTGGAAGCGCGGTGACTTCCGAAACGATAATACTTCCACCTCCCAGTAACCATGCAAAATATCTCCGTCATTGGCGCCGGAACGATGGGTAATGGCATTGCCCATGTTTTTGCGCAAAAGGGATTTCAAGTCAACCTCATCGACACCCAGCCTCAACAATTGGAAAAGGCCCTGAAGACCATCGCCGCCAACCTCGACCGGCAGATCGCCAAAGGAGCGCTCGCCGAATCCGACAAACACCAGACCCTTGCCGCCATCCGCACCTTCCCCTCCATCCCGGAGGGATTAGCAAAGGCCGACCTGGTCGTGGAAGCGGCCACCGAGAACAGCACGATCAAGCTCGACATCTTCCGCCAGCTCGACGAGCATGCACCCGCCGCCTGCATCCTGGCCTCCAATACCTCTTCTATCTCCATTACCAAAATCGCCTCCGTCACCCGGCGGCCCGGAGCAGTCATCGGTCTTCACTTTATGAACCCCGTTCCGGTTATGAAGCTGATCGAGGTCATCAATGGCTACGCAACCACGACCGACACGACGGAGAAGATGATCACCCTCGCCGGCCGACTGGACAAGATACCCTGCGTAGTCAACGATTATCCCGGCTTCATTGCCAACCGTATCCTGATGCCGATGATCAACGAAGCCATCTACAGCCTGTACGAAGGCGTAGCCGGGGTCCGGGAAATAGACACGGTCATGAAGCTCGGTATGGCCCACCCGATGGGGCCCCTCCAGCTGGCTGATTTTATTGGATTGGATGTCTGCAGTTCGATCCTCAACGTACTGCATACAGGATTTGGGAATCCTAAATACGCGCCCTGCCCCCTGCTTGTTAACATGGTGACCGCCGGATACCTCGGCGTGAAGAGCGGCGAGGGGTTCTACCGCTACACCCCCGGCAGCAAGGACCTCGTCGTGAGTAGCCGCTTTAGCTCCCGATGACCCCCGCCTCCCGACACCCCCCTCAACTTATTGAACTCGCAGCACCTCCAATGTACCCTGGAACGTCTGCGTGCTTTGAATGTTTTGAACATTGACAAGCGTTCCGGCAAAACTCCCCTGGATATAACCGCCGATCGGCCCATACGTGTTGATATTGTACGTCACAGGACCGGCATAGGTAGCGCCGCTGAGTACAACGAAGGCAGAATCATTTCCGCCGCTATAGCCGCCGTTCCCATTCATTCCCTGTAAATACAGATAGACGGACGGCGTAGTGCCGGTCGCGCTGAAACCATAATTTCCCGTTTGAACGACGGTACTGGCCGGCGCGGACAGATTATAGGGAACGCCTTGCATTGTAAAGTTTATATAGGGGTTGACAACGACATTGCTGCACGCTGTGAGTGTCCCGGCAGGGACTGATCCCGTATCAGCAGTGATCGTGACGACCGAACCTATCTGGCCCGTAGTGAGATCCCCGGCGACCAGTTGCACCGATGCGCTCGATTGATAGCACCGGCTTATCGGCAACGTGAAACTGCCACTCGTCACCACCGCACGATAGTTCAACCCATCCACTAACGCATTGACATACCCGCTGTCAACCGGATTATTGCTGCAATCGACGACATTGCCCGTGATCGTTAGCTTCGCGTTGGTAACCACATTCACGGTTATCCTGCCCAGATTCTGATCGGTCAGCGCCGGACCGACATTGACACCGCCGACAAAGCCGCCGCATTCCGCGAGCACCTGCATCAGCAAATGCTCCCCTTTGGGGATAAGTCCCTGCGCAAACCCGGTAGAATCTGTGTAGCCACCCCTTGATCCATAACCGGAAAGCGAGAATTGAATATAGTGGTAAGGTAACGGATTGCCATATTGATCCACAATATGCACCGTGAAGTTGACCGTACCCATCGGTGCATCACAATTCCAGTAGGTGAAATGCCCTACAAGCCCCACATAGGTGTTCCCCTGCCGCATGGCTGACCCCTGCTGGATCCACCGCCCCGTCGTATCATTGAAATACCATAACGGGATCGTAGCCGGTGCGATGGCCTGCAACGAATCCGGAATAGTGAACGTTAGCGAAGCCTCCTGCCCCGGCGCCAGTTGAAGTTTGTTACCCCCGGCGTCCTGCATCTCCACATCCATCATCCCGAAGCTCTGCAGCGCCGTCTCATATCCGTCGGACCCGATCCCCCGCAGATCGCCGGGCATGTATTGATATAAATTCGGATCGGTGGGGTTCAAATAAGTCGCATACACCGTCACCATTCCCGTATACGGCGTACCCGATGAGGCCTCCACAACCGAAGAAGCGGCAAAGGTCGCCGTATCCCCCGCTGCCACCGCAACCTTGCCCCCCGTTGATGCCGGGAATGTCCCGCTTATACTTTGCGGTATCAGCTGAATACTCACATAATTCGAAGCGCTGGCATTGGTAATGATACTGCGGGAGCCTGTGAAAAATCCTTGCTTGGCCGCCGTGACATAACCGAAACGGCTGGACATCGAGATCCCGGAGAAGGAGAACAGGCCGTTGACATCGGTGCTCGTCGTGGCCGTACCGCTCGTGACTAACGCCCCCTGAACCGGGATACCGTTCTGATCCACCACTCTGCCTTGCAGACTCGCCGTCACCGTTTGGTCCGGCGGAATATGATTGGGATTCGAATTCGTAGCAGAGGATGTGCTGGCCGTCTTGTTACACGCGAGAAATACGACGAGCGTAGCGGCCATAGCAGCCAGACTGAGGGTTACAAAGGTTTTATTCACAGGTATCGTTTGGATTACGATATAAAAACGCCTAACCGGTCCTTAAATTATAACAGCACCGGATAAATATCTATATTCCTGATTTCCAGCAACTTATAAATTACTTCCACCACCCTGTTTCCGGGTACCGCCAGCACCCCGGCCCCCTCACTCGAATCTCCTGTAATACCGGATCGTATCATTTTGTAAAGCCTCCGCCCCCATAAGCCGGGCATTCTCCAATTCCGGTGCCGGCAATCCTCCCGGGATCATCAGATCATTGTTCGTGATCACCCGTGCCTCATCCCAATAACCTTCATCGATGAACGACTGCAGCAGCCTCGCTCCCCCTTCCACCAACACACTCTGTATCCTCATCTGTGACAAGGCCATGCTCAACTGATGAACCAGACTGCTGTCCGGCGAGAGCTGAACGTATTCGACCATACCACTTTCCCCATGTTTCACCATATTGAACACGATCGTCCTCACCTTCCCATCAAACAACTGCAAGGAGGACGGCAGCCGCAACTCCCTATCGATCACCAGCCGGATCGGATCAGGTCCGTTCCACAACCGCACCGTCAGCGCCGGATTATCCAGCAGCGCCGTCCTTGTACCCACCAGGATCGCCGCCTCTTCCGCCCGCCATTTATGCATCAGCCGGTTAGTATACTCATTGGAAATGAACACCCGCCCGGCGTCCCCGGCGACCCCAATCCCCCCTGTCCGCCCAATCCCGCCGACCCCCCCGATCTTCCCATCCGCACTCTGTGCCCACTTCAGGACAATAAACGGCCGATGCTTCGTATAGAAAGTAAAAAACCTCCTATTCAACTCTTCACACTCCGCCTCCAAAACCCCAACCACTACCTCCACACCCGCCGCCCGCAGTTTCTCGATCCCCTTCCCGTTTACTTCCGGGAACGGATCCCGGCAGCCCGTCACCACCCTGGGAATTTGCCTATCGATGATCAGATCCGCACATGGCGGCTGCTTGCCATAATGCGAACACGGCTCCAGCGAAACATAGATCGTCGATCGCGCGATCAGCGCCCTGTCCTCCCCCTTCACCGACGCGATACAATTGGCCTCCGCATGCCGCTCACCATATCGTTCATGATACCCCTCCCCGATGATCCGCTCCTCGCCGGTATCCGGGTCCGGATAAACCAGCACCGACCCCACCATAGGATTGGGCGCCACATGCCCCGCCCCCAGCAGGGCCAGCTCCAGACACCGACGCATATATGATTCCGGCGAAGACAAGGCGCAAAATTAAGTAAACTGCTCTAATTTAGCCGATGATGGATCTCCGGCAGGCACAGCGACAATTGACCACCGACCTGACACCCCTATATGGCAGCCGCGAAGCGGCGCTGATCGCCGATTGGGTAATGGAACACCTGACCGGACACCGGAAGATAGATCGCCTGACCAGATCCGCGGAATCCCTCCCTGATCCCATTCTCCGGCAATACAATATCTATCGCAGCGAGTTGCTGGCCCATCGACCAGTACAATACGTCCTCCACGAAAGCTGGTTTGACGGGCTGCGCTTCTATGTAGACGAAAACGTCCTCATTCCCCGGCCGGAAACAGAAGAACTCGTCCAATGGGCCGCCGAAACCATCCCCCCTTCCGGCCCTCTTCTCGATGTAGGTACGGGCAGCGGCTGCATCGCCATCACCCTCGCCCGCAGACTCCCCACGCTCCCCATCCACGCCTGCGACATCAGCACCGGAGCCCTTCATATCGCCAGCCGCAACGCGGACTACCTGGGCGCCCATATCACTTTCCATCATCTCGATTTCCTCGACCGCCAGACCTGGGTCAACTTGCCGGGGGTTCAATGGCTCGTCAGTAACCCACCCTATATCCCGCTGGGCGAACGCTTCGCTATGGCGCCCCACGTAGTCGATGCGGAACCCGCCCTGGCCCTCTTCGTACCCGACACCGACCCGCTGATCTTCTATCAGGCAATCGCCGAATATTCCAGCCGTTACCTTCAGTCCGGAGGCGCCGTCTTCGTCGAGATCCACGAAGGAATGGCCGGCCCCGTCGCCGAAATGCTCCGCACGCACGGCGCTGCGGACGTCGAGATCCGGAAGGACCTTTCCGGCAAAGACCGTATGATAAAAGGAAAATGGTGACCCCGCAGCCACCAACCGCAAACCCACGCACCCTCATCGTCGCCGGCCCGCCCACCCGGCGGAGCCCTCCTATTTCACCCCATTCTTATCCACCGCCAGCACCGTCCGCGCCCCCAGATCCCGCGCCACCCGCATTACCGCCACGATATCGTCCACCGGCACCGACTTGTCCGCGTTGATCACGATCGATGGCTGGTCCGTCTCCTTCGCCAGGAGCGGCGCCAGATCCGCCTTTAGCTGATCAATCGAGATTTTCGTCGTCCCCACATAGAACTGCCGGTTGGCATCGATGGAGACCACGACGGTCTGCTTGGCCTTCGTATCGCTCTTGGACTTGGGCTGGGACAGCTTCACCACATTGGGATTGGCCAGCGTGCTCACGATCAGGAAAAAGAGCAGCAGAATGAAAAGGATGTCATTCAATGGGCCTGTGTGGACCTCGGTCTCATCCCTGTGTCGCCTTCGTAGATTCATATTATCGGGCCTCCTCCTGTAGGATATCAATGAAGTCCGCGCTGGCCGCCTCCATCTTATGCGTCGCCTTATCGATCTGAGAATTCAGAAAGCGATAGCCGATATAGGCAGTGATCCCGATGATTAGCCCGCTCGCGGAAGAGATCATCTTCACATAAATGCCGCCGGCAATGGTCGTCAGACTATAATCGTTGGTGGCAGCAAGCGTATAGAAAAGCTGGAACATCCCGAAGATCGTACCCAGGAACCCGAACAACGGTCCCAGATACGCGATCGCCGACAGGATAGCCAGGTTCTTCTCCATCTTATAAAGCTCGAGCTTTCCGACATTTTCCATGCTGCGTTCTATATAGGGGATCTCTTTCCCCACCCGCTGGATACCCTTGTCGATGATCCGCGCGACCGCCGTCGGCGTATTCTTGGCCAGATTACGCGCTGACTGGACATTCCCCGTGATAATATTGTCCCGGATGATGTTCATGAAATTGTCTTCCACCTTCGCCGCCTTGCTAATAGCCAAATACCGCTCGAAAAATACAAAGATGGCAATCACCAGCAGTATCCCCAGCGGTATCATCAAAGGCCCGCCCTTCATGAGAATATCGAAAAGAGTTTCTTTTTGCTGAGCCGCTACCAGCGCAGCCTTCGCCAGGCTGTCCTTGATCGCCGCGGAATCCACAATGATCTGCAGGAGAAATAGATTCATGAGTAAATTTAAAGATTTACGACTATAACGAATTCCACCCGTTTGTATTTATTAACAAAATGCTAAAGTTCAGCATGCAGCACAAACCGGGCCAGCTAATTCGTCCCCGACGCTTTCACCATCAGCGACTGGATCTGCCGCATGGTATTCTCCATCCCCTGACTGCTGCCGTCCAGGAAGATGATATTCCCTTTGCCCACCTCCGCGAAATTCTTGATCGCTTCCGTCCACATGCTGAACAGGATCACATTGGTATCGAGGTTGGCCTTTTTCATTTCCTCGGCAGCCTCGCTCATCCCATGGGCCACTTCCTGACGGAAAAGCGCCACCCCCTGGCCCCGAAGCCTGGCGGCCTCCCTTTCGGCGCCGGCAGAGATCTTGATCGCATTGCCTTCCGCCTCCGCCGCTTTGGTCTTGGTGATCAGGAGCGCCTGCCCTTCATTCTCCGCGGCAGCCTTCAGGTTATTGCTCGCCACTACCTTGCTCATCGATTCGAGGATGGCCTTGTCAAACGTAATGTCATTGATCTGGAGATCCATCAGGTGATAGCCCCATGCTTCCAGCGATTGATCGATCTGGTCTTTCACAAATTCGACGATATCCTTCCGCAAACCAAGTATTTCTGCCTGCTTCTTCGTCGCCACGAAAGACCGGATGCTGCCTTCGATCGTCCGCGTCAAGGCCTGCATCAGGTCCCGGTCACTGATAAACTTGAAGGCCACCCGCTGGATCGTCTCCTCTTCCGCATTCTGCACCGCGTACAACAACATACTCTTGAAGTAGACGTTGGCCTGGTCGGCAGTCACCGCCTGGAACTCCAGTTCGACCGACCGGTTCTGGATCGAGATCTTCTTGTACACCTGCTCCAGGAAAGGCACCTTGAAATTCAGACCCGGCCGAAGGATACGCCGGTATTTGCCAAACATAGTTACCACATAGATATAACCCTGGTTAACGCTGACCCAACAACTCAATATAACCGCAAGAAGGAAAACAAGTACGACGACATAATAGATGTTGATCGATTCCATATAATGATTTTACGCCGTGAATGTACGTAACTTTGCCTTGCAAAATCGAAGCATGACGACGAATTACGACATTATCATCGTGGGCGGCGGCCCGATCGGCATCGCCTGCGCCCTCGAAGCCCAGAAAGCACGACTAAGCTACCTGATCCTCGAGAAAGGCTGTCTTGTTAACTCCCTTTATAACTATCCTTCGGGCATGACATTCTTTTCCACCTCTGAGCGGATCGAGATCGGCGGCGTCCCCTTCGTCAGCAATAATGTCAAACCCAACCGCAGCGAAGCCCTCGAATACTACCGCCGCGTAGCCGTCTCCAACCACGTGAACATTCACCTCCAGGAAGCGGTTACGGATGTCCGGCGCACGGACGATACCTTCACCATTATCACCACCCTCTGCACTTACCACGCCGCCAATATCATCCTGGCCACCGGTTTTTACGATATCCCGGTCCTGATGGATATCCCCGGCGAAAACCTCCAAAGGGTCACTCACTATTACAAGGAACCGCATTTCTATGCCATGCAGAAAGTGGTGGTCGTCGGCGCCAGCAATTCCGCGGTGGACGCCGCCCTCGAGACCTGGCGAAAAGGCGCCGAAGTCACCATGGTCATCCGCGGCGAAGGCATCGGAGCGCGGGTCAAATACTGGGTCAAACCCGATATCGAGAACCGGATAAAGGAAGGAAGTATCAAAGCCTATACCCGCTCCGCCCTGGCCGCCATCCGGCATCATGAAGTCGACATCCGCACCCCCGAAGGAATAGTGACCATTCCCAACGACTACGTCATCGCCCTTACCGGTTACCAGCCCAATTTCGAATTCCTGCGAAAAGTTGGAATTATTTTGTCCGACGACGAGCGGCTGCAACCTTATTACGACCCCGCGACCATGGAGACCAATATCCCCGGTCTGTACCTCGCAGGCGTCGTCTGCGGCGGGATGAATACGCATGTCTGGTTTATCGAGAACTCCCGCGTCCACGCAGGAATGATCGTCCGGAACATCGTCAAGACCGCCCTTCCCACCCGTTGACCGCACCCGCACCGCCATCCCTCATAATTCCCCCCGACCAGCTCAAGACCGCTCTTCCCACACCCTGACCAGATGGACGCAGGTCTCCACCGATTTTTGCATATCCTGCACACTGACATATTCCTGCTTACCATGAAAAGCCATCTCCCCCGTGAAAAGGTTTGGACACGGCAGCCCCAAGAACGACAACCGCGACCCGTCCGTACCGCCCCGGGCACTGCTCTCCCGTACGACCAACCCTGCCCGCCGGATCGCTTCGCGGGCAAATTCCAGGACCTGCGGATGCTGATCCAGCACCTCCTTCATATTCCGGTATTGTTCCGTCACCACAACGTCTGCCGAAGCGCCGGGCCACGCCGCCACTGCATCTTCCACCTTATCGCGAAGATGCGCCTCATACGCCGCCAGCCTTGCGGTGTAAAAATCACGAATGATCAGCTCAACTGTCGCCTTCTCCGCAATTCCCGACATCCGGACCGGATGCACGAACCCATACCGCTCATCCGTTGTCTCCGGCGACCATTCTCCCTTCGGCAGCGAATCGATAAAAGCCGAAGCCACTTTCAGCGCGTTGACCAGTTTGTCCTTGCCGTAGCCGGGATGGGCGCTGACCCCATGGAAGGTGATCGTCATCGCATCCGCCGAGAACGTTTCATCCTCCAACGCCCCTCTTTCACCCGCATCCAGCGTATAGCCAAAATCGGCTCCCAGCCGACCCATATCCAGCTTATCCACCCCCCGGCCGATCTCCTCATCCGGCGTCACCAGGATCCTTACCCCGCCACGCCTCACCTCCGGATGCTTCTGAAGATAATGTACCGTATCCATGATCACCGCCACTCCGGCCTTGTCGTCCGCACCAAGCAGCGTCGTTCCGGAGGCGGTAATGATATCATCCCCTTTCCGGGACATAAGATATGGATGCTCGCGCGGGCTGATCACCTGGGCCGGATCGTCCGGCAGCACCAGGTCCCCGCCGTCATATTGGGAATGAACGATCGGTTTTACCCCCTGACCCGAACAATCCGGAGCAGTGTCCATATGCGCACACAGACAGATGACGGGAACGGTTTTGTCCGAATTGCCCGGCAATGTGGCATATACATACCCATATTCATCCAGAACGGCATCTGCCAGGCCAATCTCCTGTAGTTCTTTGACGAGCAGCCGGCCCAGGTTTTTTTGCTTTTCGGTAGAGGGATGCGTCGCGGACCCGGGATCACTTTGCGTATCGATCTGAACATAGCGGAGGAATCTTTCCGCTACAGTAAAACCATAGTTTTCAAACATGTTCGTAAGTTCGTAAATTACCTCGCGAATATAGCGACTATGCCCGATCCGACTTCAAAATCCCCGGTAATCCGCAAGGCATGGCTGAGGCTTCTGCTGTTCGGCCTCACTTTTATCGTGATTGCACTGCTGATAGGCATTGCAGCGATTGTAGCCATTGTCGGTATTCATCTGGATGCACTCAGGAACGGGGATGCTCAGTTCTTCTCGGGACTGATGGCCGATGACCATCTCTGGCTTGTTCTGCTGCTGGAATTCCTTACATCCGTCATCAGTGTGGGGATATTCCGGCTACTTATTGAACGCCGCAATTTTATGGGCCTGGGCTGGACCCTGGATGGTCATGTCAGTGAAGCGCTGACCGGATTTTTTTTGGCGCCCGCCCTGCTTGGTCTTGCCGCCATCGCCATCCTGCTTAGCGGTCACGTCGAATGGACCGATATCGTCTGGGACCCGGCTACTTTATTTATCTCCTTCGGCTGGATGACGCTTATTGCCTTTAGTGAAGAGTTGGTCTTCCGGGGATATATTCTCGGGAACCTAATGGATTGGATCCCCAACAAATGGATCGCCCTCGGCATCTCCGCCGCCCTCTTCGCAGCCTATCACGCCATCACTCCCGGGATCCATACCCTTGCCGTCGTCAATCTGTTCCTTGCCGGAATACTGCTCGGGATGAATTACATCTTCACCCGGAATCTCTGGTTCTCCTTTCTCCTTCATGTCGGCTGGAATTTTTTTGAAGGTCCCATACTCGGCTTCAAGGTCAGTGGAACGACCTTCCCATCGTTGTTCCAGGCAGAACCCAACGGCGACCTTTTTATTACCGGCGGTGACTATGGGTTGGGGGGATCGATGCCCATGACCTTTTTCCTTTTGGTTGCCATCCTTGTACTGGCCTGGGCCTTTGAACGGAAATATCAGCGGGTCACCATTACGACCGAACCGGAAGCAGTCCTCTAGGAATCCGTCGCCGACCCTTCACGCCCTAAATCCGCTCCGCCTACGGCATAATGATCCGCGACGCCCCCTTGATCTCGACCAATTCCAGATCGAAGATCAGGTCCTGACCCGCCAACTGATGATTGGCATCCAGGATGACCACCTCCGGTTTCACATCCACCACTACCACGGGGATCTGATGCCCCGAATTATCCGTCATCATGAGTTGCATCCCGACTTCAGGTTTCATTTGCGGCGGGAACTGATCGATGGGAAATTCGATGATCGCCTCGGGGTCTCTCGGCCCATAAGCAAACTCCGCAGGGATCTCGATCGTTTTCTTTTGCCCGACCGCCATCCCCATGACCCCTTCGTCGAACCCCTTGATCACCATCCCGCTGCCTACTTCGAACTCCAGTGGCGGCCGGCCTTCCGAAGAATCGAACGTCGTGCCGTCGATCAGCCTCCCCCGATAATGGATTTTGATGGTATCTCCTGCTTTAACTTCCTGTGCCATGTCAGCTTAAGAATTTATGGTTGCTCCCAATATCGGGGTGCGATGCAAGGTATGAATTTCGGCAAAAAATGCCTTGCAAAATAATTTTTTGCCTCAATACCTTTTATGTCTGCACTTTCCTCCCAAGGGTCGTCAAGTGCGACTGGGCTCCGCCCAGTCAAGATTAAATAATTAAATTGTGTCGGATTCCAACCATCCGCCAAGCAAAAAAATACACCATGCGAGCTGCTAATCTGTTTCTGATCTTCTCCCTTTTGTCCGGCACCGCAGACCCACAGACGACAGCGTCTGCCGGCGCCCATCCGCCCTCCCGGCCGGGACCGGCCGCACAACCCGCGCAGCCCGCACAACCCGCGCAGCCGCCTGCAGCGGCCCCCCGCATCCTGACCGGCGCTGACCAGCTCGACCAATACCTGCCGCTGCTGCAAGGCCAATCTGTCGCGGTGTTTGCAAACGCCACTTCCGTCATCGGGCATACGCACCTCGTCGACACGCTGGTCAAACTAGGCATCCATATCCAAAAAATATTTTCGCCCGAACACGGATTCCGCGGCGATGCCGACGCCGGCGCTACCGTCGGCAATGGGACTGATGCCGCCACCGGAATACCCGTCGTTTCCCTCTACGGTAGCAGGACCAAGCCTACAGCCGACGACCTCGCCGGTGTGGACGTCCTGCTCTATGACATTCAGGATGTCGGCGTCCGGTTCTATACGTACATCGCGTCCATGCAGCGGTTCCTCGAAGCAGCCATCGAAAACAATCGCCCGCTGATCATCCTGGACCGCCCCGACCCCAACGGCTTTTATGTCGACGGGCCCGTCCTGGATACGAAATTCCGGTCCTTCGTCGGAATGCAGCCCGTACCCGTCGTATATGGAATGACCATCGGCGAATATGCCAGCATGCTCATCGGCGAACAATGGCTCGACCCCGCCGTGACCAACCAGCTCAACACGATCCATGCCATCAACCAATCCGCCGACCGCATCGATTCACTGATGCGCGCTCTTCGGCGCCGGCCGGTCAACATCCATCTGAATGACTTCCGGCTGATCGTCATCCCCTGCCAGAATTACACCCACAAGAGCAGGTATTCCTTGCCGGTACGACCTTCCCCCAACTTGCCCAATATGCAATCCGTATACCTTTATCCGTCCCTCTGTCTCTTTGAAGGCACGGCGGTCAGCCTCGGCCGCGGGACCTCCAAACCATTCCAGCAATTCGGCAGCCCCTCCTTCCCCGTGGAATCTTATACGTTCACACCCGAGAGTGTATCCGGCGCCCGCAATCCCCCGCTTCTGGGCCAGCTCTGTAATGGGTTTGACCTCAGCCAGATTAACGTGGCAAAAGAGACCGGAAGCCGCTGGAGTGTCAAATGGATACTAAAAGCCTGGACCCTTTATCCGGATAAAGCACATTTCTTCAACGGCAACGGCAGTACCTTTGACCGGCTGGCAGGAAACGCCATCCTCGAAGAACAGATCCTTCAGGGACTAACGGAAGAGGAGATCCGAAAAAGCTGGGAGCCCGCACTCACGAATTTTAAACGAATCCGTAAGAAATATTTGATGTATGCCGACTGATCCACCCGCCGCACCATACCCCCAACCCCGCATCCTCTTCATGGGGACCCCCGAATTCGCCGTAGCGTCCCTCGACGCGATCCTCCATGCCGGCTACAACGTCGTCGCCGTCATCACCGCCCCCGACAAACCCGCCGGCCGCGGTATGCAGCTGACCGAAAGCCCCGTCAAGAAATACGCCCGCGAAAAAAGCCTGCCGGTCCTCCAGCCGGAGAAGTTAAAAAATCCCGCCTTTATCGACGAACTCCGGTCCTTCGCCGCCGACCTTCAGATCGTCGTAGCCTTCCGGATGTTACCCGAGATCGTGTGGAATATGCCGCCCATGGGTACCGTCAACCTCCACGGCTCCCTGCTGCCCCAATACCGCGGCGCCGCGCCCATCAACTGGGCTGTCATCAACGGCGAGACCGAGACCGGCGTCACCACATTCAAATTACAGCACGACATCGACACCGGCAACATCCTGCTCCAGGAGAGATTCCCGATCGGCCCCGATGAAACCGCCGGCGAAGTCCATGACCGGATGAAAGAGATCGGCGCCCGACTTCTCGTCCACACCATCGCCGGCCTTGTCGCCGGCACCCTTACAGGTGCCCCGCAAGAGAACCCGCCCAATCTCCACCATGCCCCAAAAATTTTCACCGAAACCTGCCGCATCGACTGGACCAAACCAACCGCGGAAATCTACAATTTGATCCGCGGCCTCTCCCCCTTCCCCACCGCCTTCACCGAACTCGACGGCAAACTTCTGAAGATCTACCGCGCCGCCAAAGACCCCACCCCGCCAACCCTTCCCGCCGGCCAGCCCGACACCGACAACCATACCTACCTCCGCTTCGCCGCCCCCGACGGGTATATCCGCCTCACCGAACTCCAGCTCGAAGGCAAAAAGCGCATGGCCGTCCGGGACTTCCTCCGCGGCTACAAAACCCGCTCCAGTTAAATCAATAACTCACCCCCACATTGAACCTCCCCTCCCCCTCTCCCAACTCCGCCGCCGCCGCATTGCTCAGCCTCACCGTCAACCCCACACTTTCTTTCATCTCCGGCACCTGCCCCACCCCCTTCGCATACACGCTCTTCCCCGTCGACTGATCCGTGATCTTCACAATCGTCCCGACCGACACATTATTGATCAACGCATAATATTTTCCATCCTGCCAGCCGCTGGAACTCTTGAAAATACCGGCCTGCCCCGTCACCGATTTTCCGCCCTCGGCAAAATCAGCCTTGAACTTCCCCCCGCTAAAATGTGGAGCCGGCAACGACACCGAAGCAACAGGAGCCGTCGGTGCAGGACTCGACACACGCGGCGGCTGCGCCGCCGCCATACTATCCCCTGTCGGTTTGCGTCTAACCACCACCGGAGTCAAAGCGATTGTAGTATCAATCTTTCCCTTTCCAGACCCACTTTCAAACGCAGGCATGACCGCCTTAGCCACTCTCCCTCCCGCCGGAGCCTTCATGGTACTATCAGCCGCCGAAGCCACCACCGTCCCCGCCCCCGGAACCCTCACTCCCTCCTTCGCCAAGGCCGACAACGCCGTCTTCACCTTCAGATATCCCACAATCATATGCAGCCCCACATGCACCTGATCCCCCGTCACCTGATTCCACTTTTCCAGCACCGGGATCGGAACTTTATTGTGATTCACACTGATCCGGTATAACCACTCCTTCTCCTGCACGATATGAAATACCGGTACCAAACTCTCCCGCGCCAGCTTCTTCCCATCCTGAGAGAAATTTACTGCCGTCAGCGGGACCTTCAGCTCCTCCCCGACCACCAGGGAGTGCGCGAACGTCAGATGATTGTACGCCGCAAGTTCCTTCGGATCGACATTGTATATCCTCCCCACACTATACCACGTCTCTTTCGCCACCACAGCATGTTCCAGGTAAAGCCCACCCGTCTGCCCATGAATGATCAATTCATCGGACTGGGCATGCACGCATAACAGATTGAGCAGAAAAAACACGGTCACCACAGGTCGCATCGCAAATGATTTGTTCAAACGGCACAAAGATACTACCTCTTCATGGTTCCCGCCGGAGTATCCGCCACTCTTTGGGATAATAATTGTTGATCCGCCCGGGTAACGCCTTTATCCATCCCAGATTCATTCCCCCATATTGAACCAGCATCCAGCCCCGATGATCAGTCTCCACCGCCAGCTCGTCTTTCCGCATATAAGACAGCGCCCGCTCCCTGGACAACGACGCGGCCGGAAGACCCGGATGAACCAGTGTACTCAACGCCAGATCGTGCTCCGGAATAAACTCCTTAACCGACCATTTTCCGAGCGAAACACCCGCCCTCCGCAAATAGCAGCCGGACTGGAGGACCGGGAGTTCCGGCAACAGCGTTTCGGGGATCGCGTGGATCAATTCGGCATGACGAAAATACGCCAGCCCCCGATCCGCCCGCACCCAGCTCCCGAACTTTTCCGTTTCCTTTCCGGAAAGTCGTTCCAGCGATCCCTTCCCTCCGGATGCCGCAAACGCCACAGCACCCTTCTTACGGGAAGCTGTAAACGACCCTCCACCCGTCTTGCGCAAACAAGCCATGTAAAGTCCTTCCCCCCGCACCTTGTCCGGGTAAAACCGATACCCATACGCCTCCGCGCCCGCCGCCCCCCCCGCCCGCCCCACCGTCTCCACGATCTTCCATTCCGGAACCACCTCCAACCGGCAACCCGTCGCTCCAAGGTCTTCCACCATCCAATCCACGATATCTTCATTTTCCTCCCGCGAATAGGAACAGGTTGAATAGATCAATAATCCGTCCTGCCTTAGCGCCGGCCAACTGTCAGCCAGGATCCGCCGCTGCCGCTGCGAACACAACCTGACATTATCCATGCTCCACTCCTTCACCGCCTCCGGTTCCCGCCGGAACAAACCGCTCCCGCTGCACGGCGCATCCACCAGGATGACATCGAAATAGTTTTCCAGCCGCCCGAGATCATGCGGGTCATTGCTCGTCACCACGACACCCACGCCACCCCATTTGACGATGTTCTCTTGCAGAATATTCGCCCGGTTCCGGATCACTTCATTGCTGACAAGGAGACTCCCGGCGGATAACAACGACTGCAACAGCGTCGACTTTCCTCCCGGCGCCGCACACAGATCCAGTACTCGCAGCGGACGCGACAGATCAGTCGTCTGCCGCAGCGCCTGCTCCAGGAACATACTTGAAGCCTCCTGCACATAATAAGCTCCGGCATGAAATAGCGGATCGAAGGTAAACGAAGGTCTCTCCGGCAGATAGTACCCGTAAGTGCTCCAAGGCACTCCCACGGTCCCTGCGGTACCACGCCCGAAGTGATCAGCAATCCCGCCCGATCCCTCATCCCACTTCCCCGGATTCACCCGGATAGAAGTCACGTGGCCGCCTGCCGCATGTACCGCTTCAAAATCCGTTCGGTCAAATCCAGGCAACCCTTCAAGCGAAGAAAGCAATTCAGCAGGTAAATTCGTCATAAGATCACGTCGTCTAAAATATTTTCGGACCCACCCCCTTCCTTCTTCACCGGCTCCGGTTTTCGGAAAGCCAGGATCAGCACTTGTACCAAAGCCACATGCGCCAAAAAGATCAGCGACCAGTACACACCTGCCTCCACATTCCTTCCTCCCCTGGTATGCATCCACCCGGCCATCGGCGAGTGAAGAATGGTTAGCATTACGACGAAATCAGGACCGGTGAAACTCCTTTTCATGCCCTTTTATGATTATCGCCAGAAGTTACCAAATATCTTCAAAACCGGATCGTAAAGTCCTGCTTAACCTTGAACTCATCCCGCCTCACGACCAACCCCAGAAAGAACAGATCGATCGTCAGCATAACCCGGGGATCAGCCTTGATCTCCGCCCAGGCCCGCTCCATCTCCTCGCTCCAGTGAATATCATCAAAGATCAGCATCGATGCTCCCCCCGAATGACGCATCAGGATATCGAAATAGCGCAGCGTTGGCTCATAACGGTGATTGCCATCCACAAAAGCCAGCTCCACCGGCCCCACCCGCTCCACCAGCGCCTCCAGCACCGAGTCGAAATTCCCCGTCACAACCTCAACCCGCACCAACCCCAGTTCCGCCAAATTCCGCGCCGCCCGCTCCGCAACCGCCGCCGACCCTTCAATCGTCCAAACGTTCGCATCCTCCGCACCCGCCGCCAGATACGCCGTCGATAACCCGAGCGAAGTCCCCAGCTCAACGACAACCGACGGTCGATAATACCTCGCCAGCCGGAACAGCAACCGCCCCAGCCGCGGCGGCTTAGCCGCATGCCGCGCAATCTCCCCCACCCGCCGCACCCGCAGACTGCCGCCCACGCCGATCCCCGACCCACCCATCCCCGACCCACCCATCCCCGACCCACCCATCCCCGACCCTGCCCCCATATCCTCCACTTCCAGCACGCCATCGTCCA
>Ga0210383_10001861_pt1 | contig 19241 bp, 21 predicted proteins | sample IncBWC14OmetaG_FD_160072 | JGI IMG/M metagenome (GOLD analysis project Ga0210383, IMG submission 160072) | Forest soil microbial communities from Barre Woods Harvard Forest LTER site, Petersham, Massachusetts, United States - Inc-BW-C-14-O ...
GCGCGTTGGTCGAGTAGCTCTGCACGACCAACGCTCCGAAAGAATTATTTCCAGCTTTCAGTGGAACCCCGAGCCAGTCCACGGAGCGGGTGCCGACCAACTCCACTTCTCCCCGTTTCACCAACCCGTCGAAAAGCTCAGGCGTGCACAACAGCGGCTCTCCGGTGCGGAGAACATATTCGGTCAGACCCTTGCCCAGCTTTTTAGGCGCCGGCCTGGAATCCTCTTCGTCTTCGAAATAAGGAAAGCTGAGCGATTGCGTAAGCGGATCGTATAGCGCGACGTAGAAATTGCGGGCATACATCAGCTCGCCAACAATTCCATGAACTGCGGCATAGAACTGTTGCAGATCCTCGGCCGAGCTGGTCTTCTGCGTGATGCGGTACAGCGCCGAATTCAGAGCCTCCGCACGCTTCTGCTCCGAAATGTCGCGATACAGAACGCACATCGCCACCTGCTTCCGATCGATCACGATAGGAGCGGCGGAAATCAGAACATCGAGCAGTGCCCCATCTTTGCGCTGCCGCTTGGTTTCAAGGACAACTTTCTGTCCTTTCACCAGCAGTTCCGTAATCCACAGCGTTTCCGCATTCCGATCCGGCGGGACGATCAGCGAATCGATGCACTGTCCCAACGCTTCCTCCGGACCAAAGCCAAAAATGCGGGTGAACTCGCCATTTAGGCGCGTAATGCGATACTCCATATCCACGATACTGATGGCTTCCGGAGCGCATTCCACCAACTGCTCGAGGTAGGCTATTTGGATTTCAGGGCTGTCCGGGGCAAAGCTGGGTGTGATGGGTTCAAGCGAGGTTGTCGCAACCACGCCGGAGGAAAGCGCTGGCGTGCGGCGCTGAAGTGCCTCTCGGAGAAATTTCGCGCGTGTAAGCTCAGCCGACGTCGCTGGCTGGGTGATGCTGTCACCCATCTAACCCCCTCCGCTAAACCAGAGCCAATGTCAGGATGTTAGATGGCCAGCCGGTTACTCGAAAGTTACGGAGGTAATTTTGGAAGTGGACGCCGCCGCAGACGCCGCTATTGCCCGGTCGCGAGCATTTCACACACCCGGCGAAGCACATCGCGCTGCTCCTCGCTGACGGCGAGAAATTCAAATCCATGCAGCAATCCCTTGCGGTAGCGCACCAGTGCCCGAAGCTTCAGCGGATACGCCGCCAGAGGCAGCGACAGTTCCATGGAAACCACTTCGCCAGTTTCCAGTTCGCCGGTCAAAGTGCCGCCCACTCCGTCGATTCCCAATTCGTTCGAACGTCCCCACAGCGACGAGGTTTCCCCCGAACGGAAAACCTGCACCGAGATTCGCATATCGACGGGATACCGCGGATACCGGCGCCCACTCTTTCCCAGAGATTTGGAATTGGAAATAGAAAGCCTCCGTGGTCCCGCCCGGTGAGTTTGGGAATCAGCTGAGTCGTACCGCGCGCTTTATCTCGCGCGCTAGTTTCCATGCAAAGGGTAGCCCGGCTCCAGTGGCAGCTTACCACCAACCTTCAACACCGTCACCCCGCCGCCAATGGAATACACATCCACGAGGCCGACCGCACCAGGAATCGATTCCACTTTTTTCAGCACCGCCTCGTCCGAATCGACCACGAGAATCGCCGGACGATCCGCCCTGCCATGGTTGGCGTTCGCGATCGCCGTTTTCACTTCGTCTTTCGACATGCCGTAGACTTTGTCGAGCACCAGCTTCATTTCCGGAGCCGCCGGATCGCGCGTGATCAAGCTGACCGGCTTGCCATCCGGCCAGCGATTGGTCTGGCCTTTGCAGACCTTCACCAGTTCGGGGAATGTGACTGCCGCCACTCCGTTCGATTTATTGGAAATCAGAGCTAGATCCTTGCTCCAAGCCGGTACCGTCGAACTCAGGATGATCAGCGCAGCAGCAAGCACGCGTCGCGAGCTCACGTCTCCTCCCGTCTCTGATTCTCCGCGAATTCCGGCAACGACTCAATCACAGAACGACCATGTACCAGCAGAGGCAATAAGCGAATCGAGAGTACAATGAACCCTGTATCCCTAGGCGATGAAACCCATTTCGCTTGAATCGTTCCTTTCCAGTTCATCATCCCTAGTACGAAGGAGAAAAAAATGGCACACGAGTTACCCGCTCTACCGTATGACTATGCTGCTCTCGAACCCGAGATCGATGTTCAGACCATGAAACTGCATCACGACATGCATCATGGGGCATACGTCAAAAATCTAAACGCCGCGCTGGAAAAATATCCCAACCTGCAATCGAAGAGTGCCGAGGACTTGATCCGCGACCTGAACGCCGTCCCTGAGGATATCCGCGGCGCCGTTCGCAACAACGCCGGCGGACACGTGAATCACACGATGTTCTGGAAGATCATGAAGCCCAAAGGCGGCGGCGATCCCAGCGGCGCGATCGCGGACGTAATCAAGAAAACTTTTGGCAACTTCAAAGATTTCCAGACCAAGTTCAACGAAGCCGGCGTCAAACAATTTGGCAGCGGATGGGTGTGGCTGGCCGGCAAACCCGGCGGCGAGGTGCAGGTCCTCAGCACCCCCAACCAGGACAACCCCATCTCTCAGGGCCTGTTCCCAATTTTCGGCAACGACGTCTGGGAGCATGCCTACTACCTCAAATACAACAATCGCCGCCCCGAATATCTGGCGGCGTGGTGGAACGTGGTGAACTGGGACGAAGTCAACCATCGCCTGAAGACGTTCCAGGAACATCGCGAGCCCGCGTTAGCGTCGCGCTAAGAATCAACCATAGAATTGAAATAGGGCCGGGTCTCAGACCCGGCCCGAATTATGCGGAGGACAGCCGAGCAAAGCTCCGCAGCGCGATGCAACCGAGAGCCGGGACCTGAAAACCACCAACTGCCTTTCTGAATTTCCTGTGAGGGTTCTGTGGAAATTCTTCAGCACCAAACTGGTCCAATTAATTCACAGCCAGACGAAAACCTCACATCCATGCGGGTTCCTCTCACCCACTTGAAAGTTTTCTTGCTCATTGCATTCTCGCCAAAATTCCCGCCCAACTTTTCCGCGATTGCACCAACCTTGGGGATTGACCACGACCTCTCTCGCGCGTAGATTCGTCCTCGTCCTCGACAACATTTTAGTCAACAAAAGTCACGCCTCCGGCAAAGAGGCCCAGCTGGAGAGAGCGGAAATCGAAAATCGGCAGTCGCAAATCGAAAGTGCCTTTTCATTCTCCCTCCCCCGAAGGGGAAATGGAACTGTGAGAAAAAATACGGATACATGGAAAATCTATCGCACCCGCTTCTTGATCAAGGCCCAGCAACTCACCCAACCACTCGCCTTCGTCGATGCACTCGGGCGGGAACATCGCGGCCAGGCTGGCGACTACCTGGTTGAATCCTCCGACGGCAGTCGACGCATCGCGCAACGCATAATCTTTGAAGACATCTACGTGGCCATGGGACGAGCGAATGACCGTCATCCTTCGCCGCTGGAGCCGGGGGTCTCAGCGCCCGATCTCAAACGTCGCCTCTCCACTCGTCCCTTGGCGTCGGCCTAGTGAGAACCCGGCATCTCGTCGTACCACTTGCCAGTTCTCCGGATGCCCCAGGAGTACGCCTTCTGGTCGCTGTGGAAAACCGGTCCAACCAGTGCGTATCTGCGCAGTCATTGCTTTGAGATACAATATATGGGGATTACCTCTTGACAGCCACAACCGGCGGGAGTACTGTAACCATCCCATGGGCTGTAAACGTCTCCGGAAACGGAGATGGTGCGATGCAAGGTAAGCGCAACAAAACAGGGGCGGACGCCGTGGCCGAGGTGACCCCGCGCCGCCCCGCCAGTAAACGATGAAGGGTCGAGCCTTCGAGCCGGAGCTTCGGGATGTCCCTGAAGCCCAGAGCTTGAAGCCTGAAAAAATTGTGCGGTGGCCGTTTCCCGGTCCGGTTATTCCGGACATCCCCACGGGGACGACAACAGCTTGACAACTTTACCTGTGGAAAATTCCTCGTCGCGAGGGCTCGGAACCCTCTTCCTTCGAGGTGAGACTCAGGAGCCTCATGGAAGGTCTAGCGCATCTGGTCGCGGAGTCCCTGGTTCGCCACGGCTTTGAGGCGAACTTCGATCATCGTCGCCTGCAATGGTCAGAGTGGTTTCGCTGCCAGGACAGCTTCCGCCTGGTGTTTGCTCCCTGCAAGCCCGGACTTTTCGCCCTAGGCGAAGAGGTAGTCGCTCCCGGTGAGTCGGCGGCGGGCGACGGAAAACGCATGCTGGCGTTATTCCAGATCTCCGAGGCCGACGACTTGGGCATGGCGCTGGGTCGCCTGTTCCTCTCCGGCAACCCCGCGCGTGAGCGTTTTGCTAACGGACGATGCTTTGCGCGCTATGTGGTGATCGAGGATCCGACCCAGCGCCGGAGCGCCTACACAGCTCTGCAGCGCTGGATGGCCTCGGCGAAAGTTTCGACTGGCATCGCCCAATCACAACAAGAACTAGGATGCGATTCCAGCTTTTAAGCCACTGGGAACCGGAATCTGGGAACCAAGAACTGAACTTGATAACGACGGAGCAGAAAGTCGATTTTGAATGGCGCAGCGCTTCCGGCGCGACGATTCAGGCCAACAGAATGAATGGATTGAGCCGCGACTGCCGCGCAAACTGGAGGAGGCTTAACGGCCGCCTCAATCATCAAATAGATAGGTCCAAATCGGGCCACCAGCGCCGATACCCTCCGGTTTCTGATCGCCCCGGACAAGCAATCGGCGTAAAAGTAATTGCAGGTGATGCGAACGATGGAGGACGGGCGTCTCGCCATTCGAGCCGCGAAGCGGCGAAATAATACAGCCCACGGCGCAAGCCGTGGGAACGACAGATAAAGATAAACAAAGCCCCAGCGGGGCGAAAGAAAGCCTTGGACGCCGTCGGCTGAGGCAAACCGAAACAGCCCCGGAGGGCCGTCGCGACAATAGCCCAGCGCTTCAGCGCTGGATCAACGCTAGAACGAGATTGAGGCCCCGCAGGGCACCACAAACTCGGGTTCATGATCGCAAACACAGCGGAGCAAAGATTCCGCAGGAGAAAAAGAAAAAATGTCGGAAGCCACTGTAAAGGGAGCCCACACCACCGCCGAGACCGCCACCGCCGTTACCAGGAAAGCCCCGGGCCTGACCTTCCGCCGTTTCTTTACCAAGCCCGGCGTCTCTCCCTACGACGAGGTCGAATGGGAGCGTCGCACCGCCCAGATCACCGACGCCCAAGGCAACACGATCTTCGAGCAGAAAGATGTCGAGGTCCCCAAAGACTGGTCCATGACCGCGACCAACATCGTGGCCTCGAAATATTTGCACGGCACCATCGGCACGCCCGAGCGCGAGTCCGGAGTCCGCGCCTTGGTGACTCGTGTCGCCGAGACCATCCGCGACTGGGGACTGGCCCAGGGCTATTTCAAGACGCCGGAAGACGGAGCGACGTTCCACGACGAACTCGCTCACATCCTGATTCGCCAATACGCCGCCTTCAATTCGCCAGTCTGGTTTAACGTAGGTTGCGACCGCATCGAGCCCAACTCCGACGCCCGCAACTGGCACTGGAACCCAGCTGTTGGTCGCGTGGAATTCGGAGTCACAGGCTACAGCACCCCGCAGTGCTCTGCGTGCTTCATCAACTCAGTGCAGGACTCGCTCGATTCCATCCTTACTCTGGCCAAAACCGAGGGCATGCTCTTCAAGTGGGGATCAGGCACAGGCACGAATCTTTCATCCCTGCGCTCCTCAACCGAAGGTCTAAGCGGCGGAGGAACAGCCAGCGGCCCGCTCAGCTTCATGAAGGGTTTCGACGCCTTCGCCGGAGTAATCAAGTCCGGAGGCAAAACTCGCCGCGCCGCCAAGATGGTCATCCTCAACATCGACCACCCCGACATCGTCGACTTCATCGAGTGCAAATCCAAAGAAGAAGCCAAAGCCCACGCCTTGATCGCCTCAGGATACGATGGCTCCTCGCCGGATTCCGACGCGTATTCGTCCATCTTTTTCCAAAACGCCAACAACTCCGTCCGCGTAACCGATGACTTCATGTACGCCGTGCTGCGCGACACCGAGTTCTACACCCACGCAGTAAAAGATGGTCGGCCAATCAAGCAGTTCAAAGCCAAAGATCTGCTCTTCAAAATTTCCGACGCCACCTGGCGATGCGGCGATCCCGGCATGCAATTCGATACCACGGTCAACCGCTGGCACACCTCGAAGAACACCAGCCGGATCAACGCCAGCAACCCGTGCAGCGAATACATGTTCCTGGACGATTCAGCCTGTAACCTCGCCAGCCTGAACTTATTAAAGTTCGCGCCAAACGGCACATTCGACGTGGAAGCCTATCGTCATGCTGTCGATGTGTTGATCACAGCCCAGGAAATTCTGGTAGACAACGCTGGCTACCCTACAGAAATGATCGGCAAGAATTCCCACGACTACCGCCCATTGGGATTGGGCTACGCAAATCTAGGCGCATTACTGATGGCCGCCGGCCTACCCTACGACTCCGACGCCGGACGCGACTACGCCGCCTGCGTCACCGCAATCATGTGCGGCCAAGCCTACCTGCAATCCTCCAAGATCGCAGAGCAATGTCCGCCGCTGGTTCCAGCAACCGAGCCCACACAAAAAGGCCTGGCCGAAACCAACCTCGGTTCGAACGTCATGCCCGGAGGAGCCTGCCCCGGCTGGTACATAAATCGCGAGCCATTCCTTGACGTAATCCGCATGCACCGCGCCTCAGTCAACAACATAAACAAAAACAATGTCCCACCCTTACTCTACGAGGCCAGCAAACAATCCTGGGACGAAGCCCTCGCCCACGGCGAAAAACACGGCTACAGAAACTCCCAGGTAACAGTCCTGGCCCCCACAGGAACAATAGGCTTCATGATGGACTGCGACACAACAGGTGTAGAGCCTGATTTGGCTTTGGTTAAGTACAAGAAGCTGGTGGGTGGGGGGATGATTAAGATTGTGAACAATACTGTGCCTACGGCTTTGTTTAAGCTGGGATACTCGCATGATGAGGCGGACAAGATTGTTTCCTACATTGATGCGACGGGAACGATCGAGGGCGCGCCTCACATTAACGATGAGCATCTGGCGGTGTTTGATTGTTCGTTCAAGCCGGCTAAGGGGACTCGGTCGATTGCTTACATGGGGCATCTGCGGATGATGGCGGCTACTCAGCCGTTTATTTCCGGAGCGATTTCTAAGACTGTGAACTTGCCTGAAAATGCTTCTGTCGAAGACATCATGGAAGCTTATCTTCAGGCTTGGAAGTTGGGGCTCAAGGCTGTGGCTGTCTATCGCGACGGATGCAAGAAGTCGCAGCCGCTCAGCGCCGCCGGGACTTCCACTGCACTTTCGAAGAAGGGCGACGCGGCAGCCCCCACGCCACGCGAAGAAGAAAATCCCAACGGCCCACCGCGCGCAGTCCGCCACAAGTTGCAGGCGGAGCGGGCTTCGATCACTCACAAGTTCAACGTGGGCGGACACGAGGGCTACATCACCGTCGGACTCTATCCCGACGGCAGCGTTGGCGAACTCTTCATCACCATGGCCAAAGAGGGATCGACGGTCAGCGGCCTCATGGACAGCTTCGCCTGCGGCATCTCCATCGCCCTGCAACACGGCGTGCCCTTGAAACTGTTGTGCGAGAAGTTCGCGCACACCCGCTTCGAGCCCAGCGGCTGGAGCAACAATCCCGACATCGGCTTCGCCAAATCGATCATGGACTACATCTTCCGCTGGCTCCAGTTGCGCTTCCTGACCGGCCAGCAGCAGATGCTCTTCGAGAACCTGAGACTAAGGCCGTCACCAGTCAGCACTCAGCCATCAGAGCCCGTGGATGTAAACGGTTCGATGGGTTCCGGGCCAACGACGAACGACCAACGACCAACGACGGGTTCCGTCCACGCCGCCGACGCCCTCGCCGGAATCATCGACCTCGGCGACGCCCCAACCTGCTCCTTCTGCGGATCAATCATGACCCGCAACGGAAGCTGCTACAGGTGCGGAAGCTGTGGCAGTACGAGCGGGTGCAGCTAGGACGAGTAGGAGACGCAAGTTTTGGGAAGGGCATGGCTTCAGCCATGCCGAAACAGCAACCAACCTCGACGGCTTTTAGCCGCTGAGGTTAACAATTCGTAAGTAAGAAAGACGTTGGAGTCGTGAGCAGGCACGGCAAACGCCGTGCCCAATTTTATTTTGTGGCGGGAGGTAGATTATGAGCGGCATTAACACCGAGTTGTGGCAAAGTCTGCTTGAATATCGAGCGAAGGGCGTCTCGCAATGCTTTGAAGAGTTGCTCACTAGTTCGATCAATATTGCCGAGGGGATACGTAGCACCGCTAGCACGAGTCAACAAAACCTTCGGAAGTTCTTGCAGGACGAATGCAAGAGCGATTCAGGTTTCCCGCCAGTGTTGGCGATTGCGGACCGCGATTTTCTCGGTGGCTCGTTCGATCGACATACGAAGACGTGGCCGCTCGACGACATCGATATCTACCTACCTTTGGACGGCGCCAAGCTTTCTTATTACGAGCACGGTGCGGTTCTGCCTTACACGGTGGCTAGTGATGGCATGGCCTGGAACCCGCTGCTCACACCGAGATGGGCTAATGGTCCTTGGGTGTCTTCGTCGAAGCTGGTCGAAGGATTTGCTGCCGTTCTGAAGCGTAGATTCCCGCATACTAAGATCAAGCCGAAAGGTCAGGCAGTGAGTGTTCAGATGACCCAAGGCGCAAATGCTGTGAGCGACGGCTTGGGGTACGACATCGTGCCATGCTTCTCCTTGAGTTCTCATCATCAAAACGAGCTAGGGTTCTATCTGATGCCTGATGGACATGGGGGTTGGATTCGGACCAATCCAAGATATGACGCTGCTATCGCCGACTTGCTCCAGAAAGAACACAACGGGCTGTTTCGCAAGGTGGTCAAGCTTCTGAAATATTGGAACGCCGAGCAACTGAGCGGCAAACTAAGCTCGTACTTCATTGAGCTTGTAATCGCGAAGACCTTTTGGGATAAGGGCTGCAAGCGTGAGCCTATTTCCGTATTATCGTATGGTGTCGCCCTGGCTTTTTGGGCGGTGCAGCAGGCTGTCTTATGCGGGGTTCAAGAGCCATGGGTGGCAAACGCGCCTCCGGTCTATCCCGGGGAGGTTCTCGCGGGGAACGTGATTACGCTAAGGGCGGCTACGGATCTTGCCTGTGCTGCGTGGGACGATGAGCAAGCCAGCAGAATGGCCTCTGCGGCAGCGAAGTGGAAGCGCATATTCGGTCCGCGCTTTCCGGACTAAGAATGATGAACTTAGTTTCGGCAATGCGGGGCCAATACCGTAGCGCTGAGAGGCTGCTGTGGAGAGGCATTTATATAAAGTCGACGATCTATGTCGCGGCGTTGGTGAATGCGGTTTGGAGCAACGAAACTTTTGCGGTTCTCTTTTTGGTCGTGGGCTGTGTAGGGCAGGCACTGGTTTTGTTTGTGCGATACGCCGGCCATGAGCACGTGGAGTTGGGCGAACGGCTTAGGAGGCTTGCCATGCTGCAGGATGGCGTGGGTCGGGAGGTTCCGCCACTTGAGGCAGCAGTTCTCGCAGAGAGGATCTGGACAACGCCCGAGCGGCCCATCAGTACCCCCTATTACACGTCGGAGCTGCAAAAGGGTCCGAAAAGACTGGCAGATATCACCGCCGAGTGCGCCTTCTTTAGCGGAAGTATCGCACGATCAGCATGGCGTACGTTCCTGGCGGTAAGCGTAGTTGCTTCCGCTGTGCTCGTCTTGATATTGATTTTTATTACAGCCGTCGGCTCAGCACAGACGCGCCTCGAAGTCGTGGCAAAGGCGTGCTAGTTGGAATCACCTTCTGGATGACGGAGGACTTCTTGGAAATGGCCCTCAAGTATTGGGGGCTGGCGCAGTCTTGCGAAAGAGTTCTGCAGGAATGCTCACGACTGCTAGAAAATCAGAATCCTGGTCTAGAAGACGCCTATTTCGCGCTTCAGGAATACGATTCGGCTTTTTCTAACACTCCGCCCCTTCCGACGCGCATCTACACCCGACGAAGTCAGAAACTCGAGCAGATTTGGCGGGACACGCACCCACGGACTACGGCACAGCCCTAATCCCTTTTAGTCGCCTGTCAGGGCGAGTAGATTATCCAGGCTCAGTGCGTTAAGAGCACTTTGGATCTCTCCGTTGATTTCTGATTCTTCGACTTTGCTCTCTAGGATCACTGGAACGTCTGCGGGCACGAGGTGAGACACCTTGTGGAACGCGAGAATCGATTCGAAACTCAAGGGGTCGTGCTTGCTTTGGGTGCTTACTTCGCTGACGTGGAGCTGTCGGATTCTGTCGCGGAAGCGGTGAAGAATCGCAGATGCTTCGCTCATCGTTGGATCGACTTGGCGAGCGTGGCCGATGTCGAAGCAGAAGGAGGCATCGGGCACGGTTTCGAAGATCTCAGCCAGGTCATTTGCCGTCTGTCCGACCGGCTTTCGTTTGTCCATGTTCTCGATACAGAGGTAACCGCCGAGACGCCGCCACTCAGACGGGGTGTACATGGCATTCGGATGGACCACTATCGGCCATTTGCGAGCCGCAACTTGCAGAAGAAGTTTTACCGCCAGCGGCTCGAACGAACGCTCCATTGCACTTGGGGCATGAAATGAAACGTATCGGAACGGACTCAAGTCCAAGTGTTCCAGTTGCTCAACCAGAGGGACCAGTTCGTCTTGACGCAGGGCTGAGAGCTCCACTGCAGACACCTTCTTACCACATAACATCTGCAGGGCCCTGCGAAAGTCGCCTCTCGCCAATGCCCCCGTCGAAAATCCGATGCACCTCATCAAAAGACCCCGTACTTTCTGGTTAGTGGCGCTATCTGTTTATTCTCGAAAAAGATGTGATCGAGAGCGCGCTCAAAAGGGGAGTTAGCCTCACGTAATCCCTAATGTGATTGATCAGTTTGAGCTTTATATCATTTCTGTCGGTGGAAATCTTACTTTGTAAATCCGGATCCAGATTCGCGCTGAAAGTCAACGCACCAGCCACTCGGTCACGTTGTGCATTTGGGTCAACACCGAGCCGTAGCTTGTTACTACAGCAATCGCAAGCGCTGCCGCAGGCAGCGCATACAACCAGCGTCTACGGCTTTCGGGCTTTCGCGCCTTGGTCCACGCGACCAACCGTTGCACCCGCGTGCTCAACGCAGTCGAGCTGTGCAGCAGGGCCGTGGTCAATTCTCCGGAAGGTTCCACCGGGCCTAGCCTCGACACCTTGATCAACGCCGCAGCCAGATCGAGCGCGTCACGGAAGTTCGACACGGCGGCATCATCGGCGGCCATTTCGGTTTCTTCCGACCAGGCGCGCTCCAATTCTGCCATCGCGGGAAACACCGAAAACCGGAAGACCAGTTTCTTCAGATTGTCATAGCGAAGCACGTGCGCAATCTCATGGCGCAGCGCGGTTCGAAGCTCTTGCGGATTCAGCATAGCAACCGCGGCCTCGGACACCAACACCTTGGGCGTACACACGCCCGCGACGATGAGAGTTGGGGCATCGTTGCCCGTGCAAAAGATCGGCACAGCGTCGGCCGGTTCGCTGACTTGGGACTCCATCAGCATGGAGCCATCCAGCCATGTCCGCAGCGACCGCGAAGCTCTCATCTGCGCAATCGTTGCTCGAGCAATCCCTACACCAAGCAGGATCAGGCAGCAAAAGCCCAGGGCAAGCGGAGCAGTCCCGATAGCCTCATTGGTCGAGCGGGGTTCGAGCAGCAAAAAAGACGGAACGGTAAAGGCCAGGGTTACAACGGAAGACAGCACCAGCGGAAGGATGCGAAGCGCGAACAATAAATCAGCTGCACCCCGTGCCGAGGACGGACGAAGCGTTCGCCGTATCAGCTTCCATCCGCGAGCAACTGCCACCGAAAGAAGCACGTACACTAAGACGAACACGGCCAGCGAGACCCCAGCGCAGCGTGCCGCAAACATCAGTGCTTCTCCGTGCTTCCGGGCTCACCCCGAAGTTCGCGCCGCTTCTGATCGAGCAAGCGTTGCAGATCGTCCAGCAGGCGAGCATCGTGCTCGCTGACTGCTTCGACCAGATACGAAAGCGGAAGCGAAGCTGCTCCTCCCGAGCTGAGCAGTTGCCGGATGGTTTCGCCAACCGCCGCCTTCTCCAGTTCTTCCTCTGTGTACCGCGGGGAGTACCGAAACGCCCTGCCCTCGGCGGCCCGGTTCAAGAGTTGTTTCTTGTAAAGCCGGTCCAGTGTGGTCATCACGGTGGTGTAAGCCAGCTTGATCTCGCCGGCATCCAGCAACTCACGAACAGTCGCGCTTCCCCGCATCCACAATGCAGAAAGCAGTTCCTGCTCCAGCGGGCCGAGTTGGGCGTTCGGAGACCATCGAAGCAGTCTCAATATCCGGTTCATTTAATTCACCAAACTAAATTCTGTTTCAAGCACAGGCACAAGGACAGAATAACGATAACGCCGCTCCAGCGGCTCGGTCCAGAAAGCTACGCTACCTGAGAATGAGTCAAATCGCAAGGATAGAAAGCGTTACTCGTCGGGTCTACCCGGCATCGTGGACTGGGAGGTGACAAGAGGCGTAGTCTGCTGTCAGAATTAACCGGTCCCGACCAGCTATAATGCCTGAATCACGGAGGCTCTCCAATGGCACCCCAACGTGGAAACGCGAACTCGATCCGGCCCCAAACAACTGACGCGCCCGCTTTCTCCGCCAGTTCGTTCGAAAGAGTTGTCGATTCCCTCAAGCTTTCTCCGGAACAATACCAAAGCTCGACCGAACTCCGGGAGTGGGTGCTGCGCAACAAAGACCACAAGTACGTTCCTCCGGAACTGCTGAAGGCTTTCGGATTCCAAGTCAATCTCGAACCCTGATTTACTCGTCGCCACTTTTCTTGAAACGCCTGCAACGCCGCAGTTCCTTCGCTGAATTCTTTTTCCAGCTTTAGTGTCGCTGTTTTGACAATTTTCAACGGTGCTTGGCGTGATCCCACATTCTTCGGACTGCTCCAGATGCAAATCTTTTCACGGCATTGCCAGCGGCGAGATAGGTGTACACTGGGTGGCCTTTTTGAAGTTAAAAAGAGATTCCGGCTAAGAGGGGGCAAATTGACGAACCTGGAGCAGCGAAAGAACTGGATTTCGATCATCCGCGAGCGAACGGCGAGTGCCGCGCTGGCGTTGGTAGTCATGCTTGTCTTGGGGATAGGTATAGCCCAATCAGCGGGAGCACAGACCTTCAGTGTGCTGTACAACTTCACAGGCTCGTCGGACGGGGGATATCCCTACGGATACCTGGTTCGCGACAATGCCGGTAATTTGTACGGAACTACCGAAGCATACGGCGCATCTGGCGCAGGAACGGTGTTCAGGGTAAGCAAGACTGGCAAAGAAACCGTCCTCTACGCCTTCACCGGGGGATCGGACGGAGCGAATCCGTTCGCCGGATTACTTCGTGACACAGCGGGAAATCTTTATGGCACCACGGCGTATGGCGGGACTTACGGCGTGGGAACGGTGTTCAAGGTGAGCAAGACCGGCAAGGAAACCGTGCTGCACAGCTTTGCCGGAGGAACTGCAGACGGCTGCTATCCCTTCGGAGGTCTGCTCCAGGACGCAGCGGGTAATCTCTATGGCACCACCGAAGTATGCGGCGCTTCGGGCGTCGGAACCGTCTTCAAGCTGAGTAAGGCTGGCAAGGAGACCATACTGCACAGCTTCGCGGGGGGAACGTCCGACGGTGAATATCCTTCCTTCACAAATTTGCTCATGGACACAGAGGGCAACTTCTATGGCATCGCCGAGCAGGGTGGCACCTACAATGTGGGAGTCGTATACAGGCTGGGTAAGGGCGGCAAGTTGACCGTGCTGCACAGCTTCGGGGGAACGAACGACGGATGTGATGTTTTCGGAACTCCGGCTATGGACAGTCTGGGCAATCTCTATGGTACCGCGAACGCTTGCGGTTCCGCCCACGTGGGGGTCGTTTGGAAGGTGGGCAAGAACGGTAAGGAAACCGTGCTGCATACCTTCGCCGGTGGATCGTCCGATGGGGCGGAACCTATCGCAGGCTTGATTATGGATGCGAATGGCAACCTGTACGGCGACACCTATCAAGGTGGATCGGCCAACCTGGGAACAGTGTACAAGCTGAACAAGAAAGGGACGCTAACCTTGCTGCACACCTTCACTGGGTCGGACGGCAGCTATCCTTACTCGGGTTTGGTCCGGGACGCCGCCGGGAACCTTTACGGCACAACTTTGTATGGCGGCAGCGGACAATCGTGCCGAAATGGCTGCGGAACGGTGTGGCAGATCACGAAGTAGTGAGGTGACCAAGAGCGCGGTTCGGAACTTGAGCGTTGTTTATCACGGGGAAGCTACTTGGAATAGATGGCGCTGTTTTTCAGTCACGTCTCGAAAATACTTCAGATGCGGACGCTGAAGTGCCCAACGCGGCGACTGAAGCATGTTCAAGGAGTCGTCTCACTCGTGGGAATGACGTCGAGTTGCACGCTCACGTGACCAGCGTCGTCAACATGGACTGCTTTTCCGCGGTCCTCATAGTGTCCAAGGAAATCCGGGTCCATGTACTCGTTACGCTCGATCTGCTCCCAGGCAAAGAGCGTGTAATCTCCCGGAGTCACGTTCCGCATGGCAAATCTACCTAACTGGTCCGCGACCGCCTGCCGGTAATTTGTTGGCTGACCGCGCTGCTTCCCGTCCGGGACCAGCACCACAGATGCGCCGGGCGAAGCTTGTTCACCATTCTCCACCGTGCCGTCAATTCGCCCGGCGCCGGGGCTCAGGACCAACTCCAACGCGGGCGGCGAATGGCCTCGAGCAACGCTGATGCCAGTTTCGAGTACGTCCGCCGCGCCACTTGACTTGAGATAAAAACCTGCGGGTATCGGATGGAAATCAATGCGGTAGCTGCCTTCGGGAATCTCGCGAAAAATGAAAGTTCCATCGGTCTTTACCTCAGCATTGTCAATGTCGGGCGTAAGACTGGCCAGAGCTGAGGCCTCTCGCAGGTCCAGGATGCCGATCATCGTGCTGAGATCTTTACTTATATCTTCCTTGCTGATGTTCCCGTCCGTCTGCCCGTCCACCCGAATGCGCCCGCTGACATCCACTCCCGGACCAACCACTACCTCCACCTGCTCGAGGTTGGTATCTCCGACCTCAAGAGCCGTCCGCCCCCACATGGTCCGTTGATCCTTTGGACTTCCCGGTTGTTGCGCCGCCAAGACGTAAGACCCCGGAGGCACTCCGTGAAACTCGAAAGTGCCGGCGGAAATATTCTGGTTGCCAAAAACCGTTTCCCCTTGATCGCTCAGCAGCGTAACGTCCGCTTCCTTGCTGGGCAAAGAGGTTCGAGCATTGATCACGCGTCCTCGAATGTGGACTGTGTGCACCGCGACGAAGTTCAGATCGATTCCCCCCAGCTCTTCTCCCGCGCGAAGCACTAGCGCGACCGAACGGGTCTGGTCGTTGGCAGCAGGATAATAAAGAGGCACGTACGCTTTATCGCCTCCCAGCTTGGCCGACAGGGAATGAGGAGCCTGGGCGCGGATGTAGTATTTTCCCGGGGCGAGGCCAGGGAGACGATATTCGCCCGCCTCGTCGGTCGCCGCATGAGCCACATCATGAAGCTCGCGCCGCCCGCGCGGATAGGAGGATTTCATCGCTTGCACGGATACACCACGAAGAGGCTTTCCAGCCTCGTTGGTGACATGGCCCGCGATGGCGCCGTTGGGCAGCAGCCGTAGAACGATGTCGTTGATATGCTGGCCAGGCGTCACCGGCAGCATTTTGCCTCTCATCCCAGCGTTGTCGCGACCGCTATTCACGTAGCCTTCGTGCGATGCCAAAAGAAGATATCGCCCCGCCAATAAGCCCTCAAAGACGAACCGGCCCCCGGCATCGGTGCTCGCAGACGTAGCCTGCGAGACAGCAGCGCCTTCTCCGGGAAGGCCTCTGAGCCTGACCTCCGCTCCACGCAGCGGTTGTTCACTCATCGCATCGACCACCGTTCCACTGATCGTGCACTTCTCCTGGGTCGGCCCCGCGTTCTGCGCAGCCGCAAAGGGCGTAAAGAATGCCCAGACCGCGACCGGGATGGCCATCAGAAAAGGCAGCTTCATCGCAGTTAATGAGTTTATCTGAAACCTGATATAGGCGCGGCGTCTACGCACGTGCGGTATGCCGCCTGAGATTCACAGTTAATCAGGATTTCCCCGGAACCGTGGTAAACTGTTCCCCCACCGGGGGCTCTCCCCGACGAAGAGTGCAGTTATGCCTGAACCCCTCGCGAAAAAAGTTCTGCTGATCGGCTGGGATGCTGCTGATTGGAAGGTGATCAATCCGCTCCTCGACCAGGGCTTAATGCCTACGCTGGATGATTTCATCAACCACGGTGTGATGGGAAATCTCGCGACCTTGCGGCCCATCCTTTCTCCCATGCTGTGGAATTCTATCGCCACCGGCAAGCGTGCTAACAAGCACGGCATCCACGGATTTATGGAGCCGGACACGCAGAACGGCGGCATCCGCCCAGTCTCCAGCACTTCGCGCAAGGTCAAAGCGTTGTGGAATATTCTCACCCAGCGCGGCTACAAGACCCACGTCCTCGGCTGGTTTGCCGGACATCCCGCCGAGCCGATCAACGGCATCTCCGTTTCCGATCTGTATCCGTACGCTACGGCTCCGCAAGACCAGCCGTGGCCGCTTCCCCCGGGCGCAGTCTATCCTGAGAATCTGCGCGACACATTCGCCGAGCTGCGTATGCATCCCGCCGATGTCACCGAGGCCGCCATCCTCCCCTGGATTCCCCGTGCCGCTGAGATCGATCAGGAGAAGGACAAGGGTCTGATGTCATTCGCCAAGATTCTGTCCGAAAACTGTTCTATCCACAACGCCGCCACCTGGATTCTGCAGAATGAGCCTTGGGATTTCCTGGCCGTTTATTACAACGGCATCGATCACTTCTGCCACGGATTCATGCACTACCACCCGCCGCGCATGGAAGGAATCCCGGAAGAGCGGTACGAGATTTACAAAGATGTAGTCAACGGCGCTTATCGCTTCCATGACATGATGCTGCAAACGTTATTGGACCTCGCCGGTCCCGAGGCGACCGTCTTGCTCGTGTCCGACCACGGCTTCCACTCCGACCACCTGCGCCCGCGCGGCATTCCCGCGGAGCCGGCCGGTCCCGCCGTCCAGCATCGGCCGTTCGGAATCTTCTGCATGAAAGGACCACACGTCCAACAGGACGAACGCATCTACGGAGCAACTCTGCTCGACGTAACGCCAACCGTCCTCACCCTTTTTGGATTGCCCGTAGGATCCGACATGGACGGTCGCGTTCTCGTCCAAGCCTTCGAAGAACCGCCCGAGATCACTCGCATCCCGAGCTGGGAGCAGGAAATCGGTGAATGCGGAATGCATCCCGCCGATCTGCGCATGGACCCGGCCGCTGCCCAAGCCGTTCTCCAACAATTCGTCGCGCTCGGCTACATTCAGCCGCCAAGCGAAGATCAAAGCAAAGCCGTGGCCAGCGCAGTGCGCGAAGCCAATTACAACCTGGCGCGGGACTATCTGGACTGCGGCCGTCCCGACGACGCCCTGCCGCTCCTTGAAGACCTGGCGAAGAACGACCCCAAGCAGACTCGCTTCCAGATGCATCTCGCCCAGTGTTATCTCGCGCTCAGCCGCCGCGAGGACGCGAAACAAATTCTGGAAGCGCTCATAGAAGCAGATTTAAATCCGCCGAAGCCGGAGGAGACGACAGGCGATCTACCCGCAGCGGCGGCGCCGGAAACAGAAACGCAACCAACCGAAATACCCGGAGTCGAAAACCCGGCAATTGCGGCGGCCGAAGCTACGCCCCAACCTGCGAGTCCCGAGGCCCAGGCTCCTGAAGCTCAGGCCCCAGAGGCGTCCCCGGACAAACCGCCCACCCCGCGGCCGTGGGCAGATCTGCTGATGGGCGTCATCCACTTCGAAGAAGGGAACATGGAAGCGGCCTTGGCCAGCCTGCTCAAAGCCGAGCAATCCGACCCGCGCCTGCCCAACTTGCACTTGCGCATCGGAGAAACTTATCTCCGCCAAAAGCGAACCGACGATGCCGGCCGCGCCTTCCAGCAAGCTTTAGACATCGATGGTGACAGCCCCGAAGCCCACCTCGGCTTAGCCATGGTGCGCCTGCGACAGCGCCAAAATGAAGAAGCCGCCGAACAGGCTTTATTGGCCGTAGGCCTGCAACACTTCCTGCCGCTCGGCCATTTTTATTTAGGAGTCGCCCTCGCGCGTCTCGGCCATCGCCAGCGTGCCATGCTCGCCTTCGAAACTTGCCTTAGTATGCTCCCCGGACTGGTAGCCGCGCACCGCTGGCTGGCCGCATTGCACAGCCAACCCGGCGGAGATCTCGACAAAGCCATCCGCCACCGCAGCCTCTACGCCCAACTCATGCAGCAAAGAAAAACGAGAGCTCGCGCGTGATCACGGTCGTCTCCGGCCTGCCGCGGTCCGGCACGTCGCTCATGATGCAGATGCTCTCCGCCGGCGGCCTGCCCGTCCTAACCGACGGCGAACGTCAGGCCGACTCCGACAATCCCCGCGGCTATTTCGAGTGGGAACAAATCAAGCTTCTGCCCAAGCAACCAAACTGCATCGCGGAAGCCGAAGGCAAAGTAGTGAAGGTGATCTCGCAACTTCTTTTCGCGCTACCCGCCGAGCGCGAGTATCGCATCGTCTTCATGCAGCGCCCACTCCCCGAAGTGGTCGCATCGCAAGCCGAGATGATCCGCCGTCTCGGCACAACCGGTGCTCCGTTGCCTCCATCAGCCCTGATCGCCGGCCTAACCGCCCACTTAAATCAAGTGAACGCGTGGCTCAAAGACAAGGTCCATATCTCCGTCCATCGCGTGGAACATCAAGCCGTACTGCGTGACCCGCTGCGCACCGCAGAATCCATCCAGCAATTTCTCCAGCTTCCTCTGGACGTAGTCGCCATGTCGCAACAGATCGACAACTCGCTCTACCGCCAACGATCCCCAATCACGTAGCCCGGTCGCCGTCGTCCGGGGGGCAACTCAGAACTCGAAATACCCTCCCGAAGCCGCTCGCCGAGCCCCGCCATCGGTTCTGGTAGCCGGCAGCAATCCCACAATCCCCCGCAGGTTCTCCCAGGC
>Ga0210383_10001862_pt1 | contig 19238 bp, 15 predicted proteins | sample IncBWC14OmetaG_FD_160072 | JGI IMG/M metagenome (GOLD analysis project Ga0210383, IMG submission 160072) | Forest soil microbial communities from Barre Woods Harvard Forest LTER site, Petersham, Massachusetts, United States - Inc-BW-C-14-O ...
AAGAGCTTCGATGTTCGCCCGTGTCGCAGCTTGTACCAATTCCGGGTTGGCTATTTTGGAAGCCAGCTTTAGAACCTCTAACGAAGTGTCGATCAAGCCCATTTATGTTCTCCCCGGCATGACGATCGAGGTCCGTCTCTCATCGTCCATAGCAACAACGAAAACAGTTGAAATTAAGTATCTTGCTATGCCTCGATATTGAGAGCCCGTGTGCATTTGTTGTTTCCAGTAATGAGAAACGAGTATTTCCCGAGACAGATGCAGAATTGATACATTCGTCAAGTTTATAGGACAATTAGTGCGAGTCGATAGATTTGACGACGACTCTATTCATCGCATTCGACAGGTCAGCCCAGAAGTGTTCACGCAACAATGGCGCGATACGGCAGCTCTCAGGGGGCACATGACTCCGGGTGGGTTGAGACCGCCACAAAGGCGAATCTCGCGAAAATTCTAGAGATATGGCAATTCGTCAACGCAAGAAACGTGACTGGTTTGACCGCGGAGCAGCAGCCTACGCGTTGGTCCGCGCTGAGCAGCGGGGTGAAGCAGTCTACCCGTGTCCGATCTGTTTGACGCTGTTCACTGTAGATGCGCTTGCGGACGGACGACTATCGTCGGAGCACGTTCCTCCCGAGTGCGTTGGTGGACACGAGTTGGTGCTGACCTGCAAACGCTGCAACAACTCCGCTGGTACGAAGCTCGATGCGGACGCAGCTGTGAAGGAGTTGGTGCACTCAGCGATGGCTGGTACGCGCGAACACCGCGAGAGGGTGAAAGCTGCGGTCGGCGATTTGTGGGTGAACGCCGAAGTTCACCTATCTGGTGGTCGGTACTCTTTGGTTGTACCGCGCCATGTCAACAAGCCGGGCACGGCCGACAACTTAAAGGCGGTGGTCAGGCCGGGCAGTTCGATGACCGTTCAGTACCGGCGTTTTTCGGAACTCGGCGCAAAGATCAGTTGGTTCCGGTCGGGCTACCTCGCCGTATTCGCTGTCGCGGGATACGCATTCGCGCTGGACCCGGCGATGGAGATTGTGCGTCGTCAGATTCTCGAATGTGATGAACGTCAGATGGTGACCTTCACGTCTGAAGTGTCAGAAGATATTGCACTGTCAGTTCACAGGGTGCTCCGCGTGCGGGCACCGGACTGGCATCGCGGTTGGGCTGTGGAATTCGGTCGCTATTTCGTCCATTTCCCGTCCGCCAGAGATATGGACTTCTACGATCGGATGGCTACTTGCGGAAGCGCTGTGACGCCGTACATGACTACGTATGAATACGTCGGCTCGCCGACTGAGCCGACGTTCGGGCGCGCGGCACCACCAGGCGACACATCCACTGATCGGTGCGTAATTCGGTGGCCAAGCATCGCGGGTATTTGAGCTGGCCATAACGGAGATCAACGTCGGGTTCCGCGCATCCGCTCCGCCTTGGCTGAAGCAGAAGGAGCAGTCGCAATCGCCACCTCTCTCCATCGGTCAACACTAGCCGACTTCCCGTTACTAATCCGGCCAAGTTCCTCGAAGCCCTTCGCCAAGAACGCGAAGGACGGGGCACCCCGCAGTGTTGCCGATGCCAGCAAGATCAAAAGCCAGGGCCACCCCGCCGGGGGCACTGTCCATAGTCGCCATTCCTCACCCGCCAGCCTCGCCACAGGGAAAAAGGGTCTTCGCTACAGTCTGGAAATGGGCGTGCGTTGCATCCGCGAAAGGCTTGCATTCGCGCTCGCCGATACGATCGATAATGGCGTTGTCGACCAGCCAAAAGCTTGAAAGCATACCTCTGTCATTTCTGTATCGCTCATCGAGCAGGTCTGCGAAGCTTGCCTCTCGGAAGTATCCGCATAACATTTCGAGATCTTGAGCGGAGAGAACGTGGGGCGGCGTCACCGTTACCGATACCGACTTGCGATTGAACAGGTCTCGGAATCTCGACACCAAGTATGCGTTTATGACTAGAGCCGCCCCGATATCGTCGCGCGTCACAAGGACCGGGAACACTTTCTTAATTTTGGAGGTGTCCAGCCCCTGAATCGCACGCGGACGCTTGCGGTCGAATACCTCGGTAATCCTAGCCGCAAGTTGGCCTATGCCCTTTCCGGACTCTCGATTTTGGACTAATTTGGTCTCGATTTCATCGCGCAGCTTAGCGGGGTCGGTTCCGTACTTCGCATCCGCCGTGAAGGTTGCGCCCTTTGACTCCACAAAAAGCAGCGAATCTCCGCACACGATGAGAGCGTCAGAGACCTCTTCGCCTGTGTCGCAAAATTCTGGGTTGGGATAAATGTGGTTCAGTAATTCGTCGGCGGACTCGGCGATCAGCCAGTTCACGTAAGCCTCGAACGCTAGCCCCCAGTCTTGATGGAAGCGTAGCCGTGCTGTCTTCGGGAGAGCCTCGTTAATGCTCCAAAAGACCCCGCTTTCGCCCTTTTCTGCTAGGTAGAGGGAGTCGATTAGGAAGTGGTCTTGGTTCTCCCTGAATATGGGCTTGCTTCTGAAGCAGGTGAAGTCGCTTGCGGCGTCCTTTCGCTGGCTGAGCGACTGGGTGAAGTCTTCCCTCGTCGCCGAGATTTCAGCGAGGAAGCTGGCCAGAACCGCAGGAGAAACCGGGGTGGTTCTGTACCATCCTTCAGAGAGAATGAAACTTCCAGGGTCCGCCTGATACTTCTTGAAGTCGAGGTCAGAGTATCGACACAGCGTTGCGAGGCACAGCGCAAAATATTCATCGAGGGTGACTCCTGTTGTTTCCTCGAAGGTCCTCCGGATCTCAGTACCGGCTTTCGGGAAGAACCGGTCAACCATCAGACGACTCCTCACGATTTTGTTTATCGCCTTGAAGGTCCCGCTTGCCTCTCCTATCGGAATGAACTCCGACATCACGTTGATCATCTGATCCGGTGTGAGCAGCGTCGGTCCGGAGTGTGTCAAGCCTTTGGGCAAGAGGTCATTTGCCATCAGCAGTACCCGCCCCATCTCGCCGCCGTAAGGAGGGATCCTGGGATCCTTGCCGCCAGTTTCCGGGCACATAAGAATTGCCTGCTTGGAAACGAACAATAGCTGCCGCCGGTGGTAAACACCACGATGATTCTCCGGGTTACTCCCCTCGGCAATGATCCGCTCGGCGAGCTGCGGAGCGAAGGAGTTTCTTACTAGCTCTTCATGGGCCTCGGCGCGGTAGTGTCCCTGCCAGTCGGTCACGACAGAGTTCATCACGCCGCAGACGTAGACGACTGCAGGACCATTAAATTGCGACAGCTCAGCGCGAAACTGGTCAAAGCTCGCACGCGTGCCCCCGTTGAATTCGGAGAACGAAAAGTAGGTGCTGAACTTCGGCGGCATCGGCGTTCGAGGGCGCCCTTGGGGCGGCCTTTCCCTTGCGCATTTCGCAAGAGAATCTGGGAAGAATTTGGAGCCTGACGGAGGTGAGATTAACCCTCGGAGTTTGATTGTACTCCGGGACCTGGCTCCTATATTTTGGCCTTCCCCCCAGACTTACATCCGGAGGCTGTCATGTGGCGCGCCGGACTCCCCGTCTCTCCCTCTCAGGAAAGCCCGCTCGAACGAACGTGGGAGGTGCGGTACCCTAAAATACAACCGCCCAATGCCGGACATACTGAAAGAAATCGCGGAACGAACGAGAAGGTCCATGAGCCACGAGGCAGGACACGCTCTGACCGCTTACGACTATGGTTTCGGCGCTGATGAGTTTTTGGTCGAGGTTGCCAACGACCCAACGGGCGCAACCTATCGGGGACGTATTCGTCTTGGATTTATCTCGGATGATGAAATAAAAAATATGGGCGACGCCAAAAAACGTTGCTATGGCATCATCTGTGCGGCAGGCGCGGCTGGGGAATTTGTGGCGCTTGGCAACATTGCGCAACAGAACTTACATGACGAATCGAAAGATCGGCTGGTTCTAGCACGATTTACAACTGCTCCGATCGAAGAATTTATTGATGACGCCAAAATCATTGTCGGAGGCAAGCGGGAAGTTCACCGCAGAGTTGCCGAGCATCTGGAAGCTAGGTTCTGGGAGTGGATCAAGGCGCACCCCGAGACGCCTGATGGTCTCTACACCGTAATGGACAAGCAAGCTATGGGCCTGATGTTCGCGCAAATCCAGGACGCAGCGAATCGTCTAATGGATGAGAAGTACGGCAAGGGAGACATCCGTCGAGCGTGGATAACCACATGGGCACATGAAGCGGGACATGCAGTGGTTGCCGAGCATTTCGGACTGCCACTGCAGCGGGTTGTCCTCCGTGTTGCTCCAGATGGCTACACCACCATGATGTGCATTTATGATTGGGAGAAGCACATACTGTCCAAAGAGGACACGGTTGCCTCAAACGCCTTCAAGATCAGTGCAGCTGCAGCTGCGGGCACGGCAGCGGAAATCCTAGTTAACGGGAACCCCAATCCGGCCAGCTTTGACCCTCAAAACCCCGATAATGTTCAAATCCTGACGCTCGCCCAAAAGCTTGGCGCGCCAGAAGGAACAAACATCGAAACGTTCATTCCTTGTGCTAAGGAGACCCTGGAATTCCATAGAGAAGTGTTCGACAAAACGTCTGGATTTTTCCTCCAACGAGCGGACGATCTTCTCGCAGAGTCGACAAAACCTGAAAACTACGGGAAGGATCTAATCGTAGCCTCCCGCAAAGAGTTGAACGACCTTCTCGAACGAGTCAGGGGAGGCGAGAGCCCAAAGGCATTTTCCTTCAAGGGGACCATTTGGAAGTGCTCGCGCTCCACCGGCTGGATGGCTTTTTGCGAATCAGGGATGAAGGGTAAAGTCACGGCGTCAAGCTGGAAAGAGCTGGTGGCCGCCATTAAGTCCACTGTCCTCAGGGAAGCCAACGAGACGAAATAACTGGTCTTTTCTGAATACCACAGCTTTGTCGATTCAGGAAAACTGGGGACAGGGACAGTGCGTGCCCTCGTTTTCTTCGCGCGACTGCCCGGATTAGTAACCGATAAACGCGCTTGTTGTCAGTGAATAATCGCAGGCGATAAGCCGACTTATCAGGACGAATCCGCAAGGTCAACCAGCGCAGCCCTGTTGGTATGACCATGAAGACTCGTCAGAGCCTGTCTGCCCTGACGTTACGCAAACTTCAAATTTGCTGTTTGGCGTCGACCGAGAATTCGCCTCCCGCTTCTGTTATCTCCAGCACTATCGGCTTCAGCAGCGGCCTGTGGTTTGAATCCATTAACGTTATCTCCGCTCTGCTGGGATAACCCTCGCGCAGTTCAAGATCCCTATCGCGCAGTCTGCCGCGCGAGTCGTGAGCCTTCCAACTAACGTGAGCCCTCGTCTTGCTTCCCCCACAGACAAGCACTGATCCCCCGCGCCCGTTCGGGATGAGATCGAATGTGTCACTTGGATGTCCGAGCCACTGAGCAGAAGAAAAGCCGGTGCCAATTTCCTTGCCGTCTCGGTCAAAAAGCTTCAGATGGGCTCGCACTGCACGTGCGGCCTCTACATCTTGGCCGTAGATGGCCTCATTCCTAAAACGAGCTACCAAGCCAATCATGTCGCCCGTACTAGCACCCGCTACCTCACTGAAGGAGTGCATCCCATCCGTTCGGTCACTGTATCCAGGGCCGGAATAAGCGATCTTCACGAACCCCGCATTCAGGAAGACAACATTGTGCTTCCGTTCCTTCCGTGGTGCTGCACCGTTCGACGGCGTAACCGCCAGCCTACGCCGGTTGTTATTCCACGTAATTTGAAAGTGTTCTTCCTCCGTCTTTGCTCCCCATTTGTAGCGGACTACTACCGGGTAGGAGACTTCCGGCTTGTTCAAGTGCTGAGCGTCGTACACAAACGACATCATTACAAACGAAGGTTTGTCGGCATGTCTCGGTACGCCATCGTCGCCGGTCACCACATGAAAGTGGACCTTCGCAGCCGGGTTCGTCGGGCCGATGAACGGAACGGCTTCAAATCTCAGCGATACCTTATTGAAGCCTTCGAAGTTGATCGGGGCGATTTCGATGTATTGGGCGGCATCGCCGCCCAGATGGTGCAACGTAAAGACGTCGCCCTTCCACTGGTTGTAGTGGCCCTCGACTGTTGACAGCATGATCTGCGGCCTGTTCACACTGGTAGGCGTTTGCGGTTGCTCCGGGATGAGCTTGACTTCGACACCATCGGTTGGACGGCTTACAGGTGATGCGGGATTCGCGGCGTCAGGCGGTGGGACCTGATGAATGCCAAAGGGGCCATTAGAGCTCAAGATGGCATACGGCCTCTGTTCCGCTTGAATCGTGGTATTCGCACGGACATAGGCAGGAACCGCGAGCGCAAGATAGTTTTTTAGAGAGTCGCCGGTGATCCACCTGTCTCGATCCAAGGCACCTTCGGCATCTCCTTGAAGCGCCTGGATCAGGTGGTACGTCCAAATGCCGTGCTGTAAGGCATCGCTTGGGTACGCCTTCTGATTCGGGGAGCAGGCAAAGAACGCTGCAGAATGGTCCGTGGTCTGCACGAGTGCTTCGAACTCACTGGGCGTCAGATCGCTGACGATGTCTCTTGCCTGTACAAGACCGGTTTTGAGATCTGCTGCGCACGCGTCGATGAAGACAAGGCTGTCGACACCCTGCTGATCCTTGAGGGGCTTCAGGAGCACCTCTTCCAAAGAGATGGTTGTTCCGGCCAGATTGCCGGGATGCGTGTCCCAAGTGGTCAGACGGTTTGCTCCATTGGCGAAGAATCCGTGACCGGCATAGAAGAAGATGAATCGATCCCCGGGAGCAAGTTGGCGAATCAGGTAAGGTAGATCGTTCTCGAACACCGACTTCGTAGCTTCGAAATCGAGCCAAACGGTGATGTTCTCGCCGGGCACGCCCAGCTCCTGAACGAGGAGGTCCTTCATCGCAGCCGCATCGGCTTGAGCGAACTGGACTGAGCTAATTCCTTGCTTCTGGTAGGTTTCAATTCCGATCAAGACGGCGTATGTCGTGCCCACTGAAGTGCATCCTCCCTATGCTCTACATCTGCCCATCTCAATATTTTAGAGGACCGGGAAACCATGCCCCTCGATCTGCAGAGGGTTTGGCAGGCTCAGTCCCTATAAACGCCGAAGCATCCAGGATTTTGTCTCCAGCCTCGCCGACTTCCCAGTACTAATGCGGCGTCGGTGAGTGCATTGGCGATTTGGCACTCGTCCAGACGCATCCCCCGAGAAGTGCGTTAGATTTGCTTGCCAGGAATCAGGGGCACATAGCTTTGGGCGTCTTGCAGCAAATACTCGCGCGCAATACCGGCCTTGGCGCGAAGCTGCAAACCCGGCATCAAGTCAACGAGCGCACAGCCTCGCACCTTGGCGGGGGGTGTGCGAGTTAGGCGCCCCGCCTTCATCTCCTGCTCGAAATATTTTCGACGAAAATATCAGCGGATGTGGTGAGGCCCTTCGCGACATACGAACGGATTTCCGTTACTTGCTCCGACTGTCCCAGCGCCGCGACTGGAGCACCAAGTCGGCCGCTTCATCAGCCTCTTTGAGGAGCGTCTTACGCGGCATGCCTAGCTGCGCACGCATGGTTAGCCCACGCGCTAAATCCGTTACTTGGATCGCGCGCGCGGTTACCGGAAAGTCAGGTGGGATGTCTCCCGCACTGATCGCGTCCCGGAAACGGCGCTCCGCAAGCGCGACGCCGCCTGCGACCGCGCTCTGCAGGAACTGCTGAACCTCAGCGTCGTTCACAAGCGGCGCGACGCACATCATGAGGCAGCCCCGGGCGGACTCTTTCTGGGTCGCACTTTCAACGGCGTACCTCAGAAAGCCCGCGATCGAGTCGCGAAGCGTCTGTGGCGAGAGGAGTGCCTTTGCGGCTAAAGCCCCCTTGCGTTCTGCGTACGCCTTAAGGGCGCGCAAGAATATCGCCCGCTTGTCCCCAAAGATGGCATACAGGCTCGGCCGTCCCACACCCATCCCTTCGACGAGATCGTCAATCGTCACGCCGTCGTAGCCTTTCGACCAGAACACTTGAGTCGCCTTTTCCAGCGCCCCCGTCTCGTCGAAGCTGCGCGGTCGACCCCGCGGCCTAGTGGTTTTTTGAATCATTTAGTTCGAAACTCCTTGACACCCTTCATCCCACCATTATAAAACCAACTAGTTCTAAATTAGCAAGCTGATTCTGGCCTCGCGGGGCCTCACGACTTGAGCCTTCCACCCTTCACCACGGAGACGCCTATGAAACATTCGATTGCACTCGTCACTGGCGCCACTTCCGGGCTCGGCCATGCGGCAGCCCGCCTGCTCGCCGGAGAAGGCTACCGCGAGATCATCGTCACCGGGCGCAGCCTGAGTGGGGCCCAGCAAGCGGCCGCTCAACTCGCGGCTGAGAACAAAAGAGCGATTTTCACGCCGCTGGCACTGGATCTGGACAAGCCGTCCAGCGTTCAGTCGGCTGTTGCCGAGCTCGTCAAGCGAGGCCAGCCGATCGATTTCCTGCTACTCAATGCAGGGCTGGTTCCCTTTAAGAAGCGCGCTCTCACCGCGACGGGCGTCGAGTCTTCTCAGGCCCCGCTCATCGGGCATCATCAACTGACGGTTGGGTTGCTCAATGCCACCTTGCTGAGCCCCAACGCGCGGATCGTTATCGCAGGTGCAGAACCTGCCCGAGGGGGCGTACCCATGTTCAAATACACCGACCTGCCAGTCTTCGCGGCCAGTCGTTACCAAGGTGACCGAACCGCCGCTGTTGAAGCGCTGATACGCAACGGGCCGAACGTGAAGTACGTGCCCAACAATGCGTATGCCGACGCAAAGCTCATCATCGCTTGGTGGACCGCGGCGCTGGCCCGCCGGCTGCCCTCCGGCATGGCCGTGTATGCCGTGTCGCCCGGTGGCGCGACCGGCACCAACGTGGTGCGAAGCGCTGGTTTCGCGTTGAGGTATCTGATGATCCCGATCGTGAACCTCATTCCCGGCATGAATCAGACGCCGGAGACCGCGGCCAGCCGGTATATCCAGGCATCAAAGTTCGGAACTGACGTCTCGGGGCAATTCTTCGCCTCCAAAGGGAAGTTCTCTGGCCCAATTGAGGTGCAGCGCCAACCGCACCTCCACGATCGCGCCAACCAGGAAGCCGCGTGGCAGGCCGTCGTCAAGGTCTCTGGCGTCGATTTATCGACCGTCAAGCCCGCGTCGCCGTCGGGTCCGTCGATAAAAAACGACCCGTAGACGCAGAAAATTCGTCGTCTTCCGCAGCAACGTGAGAGCGGTGTTCTGAAAGAGAGCCCGATCGCGGCTTGAACTGATTCCGGTAATCCGAATCAGCAGGCGGTTGCGGAGCTACGTGTCGTCAGCGCGGGTCTTACCGCATTGTGAAATAAATAGTTCACAAATGCCTTGACCACAGCCTGGGCGCGCCTGATTATCGTACTAAACAGTTCTAAATTAACAAAGCAACCCTAACCTCTTAAGGAGAATACGCATGGAACGGTACCAAGGTAAAAAGGTGGTGATTATCGGCGGCACGAGCGGCATGGGGCTCGCGACGGCGAAGCTGCTCATCGATGGGGGCGCGCGCGTTCTGGTGACGGGTCTCTCGAAGGCCGGGCTGGAGTCGGCGGAGAAGGAGATTGGCAAGCACGCCATCGTGGTTGCGAGCGACGCGCGTTCGTTGACGGACATCGACGCCCTTGCCTCCCGGGTGAAGTCCGAATTCGACACCTTCGACCTGCTCTCCGTCAGCGCCGGCTTCAGCATTCCAACGCCTCTCGAGAACGTGACCTCGGCCATCTACGACGAGATGTTCAACCTGAACGCCAAGGGACCGTTTTTCGCGGTTCAGAAGCTCGCGCCGCTGATCAACCGGGGCGGCTCTGTCGTCCTCACGACCTCCGTCGCCAACGTTAAGGGATTGCCCGGCCAGGCCACCTATGGAGCCGCCAAGGCTGCGCTGCGATCCTTGGCCCGGACGCTTGCCGTCGAGTTGCTTCCTCGGGAAATTCGCGTCAACGCGGTGACGCCCGGTCCCATCGACACGCCGATCCTCGGCAAAGTGTTTGCCGATAAAAACGCGGTTGCCCAGATCAAGGAGAAGATGTCCGGTCTTGTCCCGATGAAACGCTTCGGGACGTCGGAGGAAGTCGCGAAGGCCGTCCTGTTCCTTGGGTTCGACGCGACCTACACGAACGGTGCCGAACTTCCTGTCGACGGAGGATGGTCTCAACTCTAACGTGTGGGCGATCCGGGAGGGCAAGCGGCATCGAGAACGGTCTTAAGTGACTCGCATGCCTTTGCGCATTTTATGCAATAGCGCGCTCCGCCCAGGAGGAAACAAATGAAAGCGATGAAGCAGATTTTGGTAGCGGCAAGTTTAGTTGTCATCTCCGCGACCGCGCCAGTAGTGGAAGCGCAGCAGGGGGCAGAGAAGGCTGCCACCGAAGCGAACACCGTCAAGGAGGATCTCCCAAAAATCGACGAGAGTCTGCATGGAACGGAGTATGTGAATCGCACTGGTAAATTCTCGCTGACGCTGCCCCCGGAGTGGATCATCAATGCCGACCTGCGTCACAGGCCGGTTACATTGGCAGGGCTGAGCTCTAGCGACAAGACGCGCTTCGCCATCGTGGAGCAAAGGGAATACCCGGGTTCACTCGCAAGCTACAAAGAGTTGAGCATGGCAGCCGTGAGGATCACTTTGAGCAATTTCGAGGAACGCTCGCAGTCCAGCGTTACCATCGACGGAAAGAGAGCGATCCTCGCCCACTATCGTGGAAACATTCCAGTACCGCCGAACACATCCGTCGAATTTGTCACCGCATTCATCAGCCGCTCGGACAACAATTTCACAAAAGTCACTGCTTGGTGCGCGGAGTCGTTATTTCACAATATGCAGCCAGTATTCGAAAAACTCGTCACTTCCTATCACGGTTCACCCCGGCCCGCCGTTGCCAGTGACCGATAGGGAAACCGCTCAGGCAGCGCATTACCGAAAGCAGTGGCGGCAGCAAGTCTCGAAAACGCTTTTTAAGGGAGGAGCAACAAGATGCACAACCTGGTAGTGAGCTGTTTGGTCGTTGCTTATCTCGCAGCGAACATTTACGCCTTCGTGAAGATGCGGGTGTTTGGGTTAGCCCGTTCGCGCAAGCATCTCCTACTCTATGGCGTCCCCTTCATCTTGTGGGGCTCTGTCATCCTGTTGGGATGTTGGCTCAAGGTGATCATGCGCCGATTCGATGAATGGGCCGCCTAATAGTCCATTTGAGATGACTTATTTTGCGGACAAAGCTCCGAACAAGTTAGCTGAGAACCGGAGTGCATTGTCAACTCCGGATACGAGCAGCGTGGCCAAGTGTTCTCGACTGACGACTTCAGGCCTTACCGTAAATCCACGGATGTCCGAGCGAAGAGGCAGCCGAAGCGGTCGTTTACAGGCTCCTCCAGATTCTGCTTGCAGCCGAGATATCGCTCGGTTGTTAAGACGGAGACATGGCCGAGAAGAAACTGAATCTGTTCCAATTCACCGCCATTGACATGGCAGAGTTTTGCGCAGGTTCGCCGGAGATCGTGTGGAGCGAGATGATCCAATTGCATCCGCTCAGCGCACCTTCGAACGACGTACCAGATGACATTCTCGGAGATCCCCTTACCCCAAGGCGTCCCATGGCGGCTCACCGCGCGGAAAATTCGGCCCGCCGCTACCTTCGCCAAATCTCTCCATCGATCGATTGCTTGCTTGACCCAAGCGGGCACAGGAACCGTACGAACATGACCGCCTTTGCCAACCAAGTCTACGATGGCCCAATGTCCTTGCCTGATCTGCAGATCCTCAACAGTAAGAGCAGCGAGCTCGGCCCGGCGCAATCCGCAGCCTACGAGCACGGAAATCATTGCGAGATCGCGGACACTGCGCAGATCGTCCCCGTCGGCTTTCTCCAGTAAATGACGAGCTTGATCCTGGGTTAGCCAGTTTCCTGTGCGGGCTCCAAGCTGCTTTGCGCCTTTGACCCGGCGAATCCCTGCCGCGAGTTCCGGACTGAGTAAGCCGGAATCTGCAGCTTCATACGCCAGTCGCCTGACTGCCGCAAGGCGCTGATTGACAGTTCCAGCTGCCAAGCCCAGCGATTCCAGGTAAAGGCGAAACCGCATGACAACAGTCCGGTTCAACGCAAGTCGAGGCTCGGAACAATACCAGGTGATGAACTGCTCCATTGCGAACTTGTAGTTTCTCCTTGAATGGGGAGAACTGAGGCTGTTGAGTACCGCGGATTTCGCGTGATCGAGATCTGGGAGCTTCAGAACGATCTTGCGGCAGGGTAGCCTTTTGTTCCTTTTGTGCATATGAGCGGCCTCCATGCCGCTGACATGCACAAAATAGACCTGCCCCAGGAACGCTGGCCTCGAAAAGTGCGTAGGCGATTAAGCATCATTCCCGTCGGTGATTGGCGCGAACCTCGCTTTAGAGCAACCTGCTCAAACAGCTCCATCAGAGACGTGTTTTCGACTAAGCAGTCAAGGAGCGTCTCCAGAGCCACTCACCCCAGAATACGGAAACCAGGTAGAGGGCGAAGGCAACGGCCAACACCCAGAGTCCCATCCTTGCCGCTCCGATTCCAGCTAATCCACCCAAGATGACCTGTGCTACCCCGAAACGTGGATCTCCTCCGACGAAACGCCATCTACGCTGGTTCGCCCGCTGCCTCAGCGACGGGTATCGCCCGACCGCGATAGCGACCAAGCCAAATGCAACACCTGTCCGTAAACTTAGGAGCGAAACCATGACGGCAAGCGGGATCAGGAAAGTCATGTCCTGCGTGACGAGCAGTTTCCACCCTGCGATCGGTAGAAGACGATAGCGCAGCAATGCTCGCCCCTCATCCAGACGGAGCATGCGTTGCCCAATCGTGCTCATTGCAATGCCCACGAATAACGACAGCATCGGAAATGCTTCGAGCTCTGGTGCCCGCCCGAACAGTCGATAAAGGGTTCCGCTAACAGCTATAAGCAGCGCGGTCCAGAAGTCTAGGGTTCCCAGCAGCTCCCGCCACATTTCTTGCGCGATCCCGCCGACCTTCAAGGGCGTCCTTGAGATGTTGAGACCTGCAGGCATCCTTAGCTCGAACGGGAGACGACCAACGGCGTATACCGTCCCATGGACGATTAGTGCCAGCACAACAAAAAAGAGACCCGCGGCTAGGCCCATCCAGAACAGGTAGCCAAGAAACAACACTATAAATAATGGATTCAGCACGAAACTTACGGAACTGAGCAAGAGTCTTTGTTTACGTTTCAGCGGCCAAGTAGCGACCCGCTCCGGGGGCAACCTATGCTGTGTATCTACGGAAAAAGTAACAAGCAGAGGCGCAAGAAGGACAATTTGAAAGAAGAACGTACTCCAAAATGCTGCTTTCGGTGCCCCGCTTTCGAAACCAGCGGACATAATGAAAAGGACGGAGAACAGGAAGTTGTTGAAACGCACGGAGGAAAAGCTGCTCAGCTCATTCCACATCAGTTTCTTCAACAACAACAGTAGGGCTAAGGTCTGAGCCAATCCAGCATCTCCGGCTGTGGTTCGCCAACGATGCTGAAATACACCTCCTCAACTCCTTCGTCTGCCGCGGACGGGTTGAAATCTGATTTAACTCGACCTTGGTGAAGAATCACTACGCGGGTGGCCATCTTCTGCACGATCGACAGAATGTGAGATGTGAGCAAGATCGTAGCGCCATCACTGCTGAGTTGGCCAAGCAGCATCTGAATGACCGCGGACGATGCGGGATCAATACCTTCAAACGGCTCATCCAGCAGCAGAACCTTCGGCTTGTGCAGGAGGGCCATGGCCAAGGCGGTCTTCTTCCGCATGCCGAACGAACAATTGCGTGCAACGGTGTGGCATCCTTGCGTAAGGTCGAGCAGTCCTAGCAGGTCCGCTGCTCGAGCTGCTGTTTCGCTCTTTGTGAGTCCATAAATTGGTCCAACTGCCATCAGGTTCTCGATGACCGTCAAAGACTCGAACAGCCCGAGCCCCTCGGGGAGCACACCCAAATTCCGCCGGATTTCAGCTCCATGATCTCGAAAACCCAGTCCGCCGATGGACACGGAACCACTGTCTGGCTCTTCTAGCCCGGAGAGCAAGCGCAGCAGCGTGGACTTGCCAGCACCGTTAGCCCCTAATAAGGCACAAGTGCCACGTTCTACGACTATGTCTATGCCTCGGAGAACAGGCTGAGAGGCATAACTTTTCGTCGCGGCTCTGCAGTCGATCACTCTGTTGCTCCCCCAAATCAGTTAACCATACGAAACATTCGGCGTCCGTTTACCAATCCGGTGCTCATTCCGCGACAACAGGGCAATGCGCTCATCCTCATTCGCTCGATAAATGATTCGGCGATCGCTAGTCGAGAAACAGGTTGCTCGACAAGACCGTTTACCTCTTCTGCTTCATTCTGTCCTGCCGCCGCCTCCACTTGCTTTCCCAATGAAGCCGTGTGATACTTCGCTGGGAACCAAATGGAAGGTGTGGAGCGCGGTCGAATGAAGCAGAAGAGGGATGTGCAGCAGGGGACATTGGCGTTGATGGTGCTCAAGACGCTTCAAGTTCTCGGCCCACTGCACGGATACGGAATCGCACGCCGCATCGCGCAGATCAGCAATGAAATTCTCTCGGTCAATCAGGGAACGTTGTATCCGGTGCTGCTGAGACTTGAGCAAGAACGTGCGGTAGCGTCGGAGTGGGGGCCTTCAGAGAATAACCGGCGCGCGCGTTTCTACCGACTCACTCGCGTCGGCGAAAAACTACTTGAAGCGGAGAGGCGCGACTGGGAGCAGGCGACGGCGATTATTGCGCGCTTTTTTGAAGTGAAGGCCGAGGATTTGGCATGAGAATCCTCAATCGGCTTTTTGCGCGCATCTGGAATTTCGGCCTCCGCCGCCGTGGTGATGATCGCATGCGTGAGGAGATGGAGGGGCACGTAGCGATGCAGGCAGAGGAGAACGTCCGAGCTGGGATGACTCCGAGCGAAGCACACCGTCAGGCGGTGCTCACACTGGGAGCTGTCGAAGCAATTCGAGAGCAATACCGTGAGGAAGAAGGGCTGCCGTTACTCGAACATCTGCTGTATGACTTCCGCTATGCACTGCGTCAGTTGCGCAAGTCGCCTGGCTTTACGATCACTGCGGTGTTGACTCTGGCGCTGGGCATCGGCGCAACCACGGCGATCTTCACGCTGGTCGAGCAGGTGATGTTGCAATCGCTGCCGGTCACGCGACCGGATCAGCTTTGGCGCATCGGCTTCCGGCCCCATTGCTGCGAATGGGCTGGATACAGCGAGGACCAAGACGACGACGCGCCGGGCAATTGGAATCTGTTTCCGTATGAGGCATACAAGCTATTCCGGGTAAACACGACAGGATTCCAGGATCTGGCAGCGCTGCAGGCGGGTAACCAGTCGCTGGCTGTGCGACGCGCTGGCTCAGCGGGACTGCCGGAGACGGTGAATGGCGAGTTTGTTTCCGGAAACTTTTTCCAGACGCTGGGTGTGTCGGCGTGGCGCGGAAGGCTGCTTGTCGACGTCGACGACCGAGAGGGCGCGCCTCCGGTGGCGGTGATGAGCTTTCACGCGTGGCAGGAGAAGTACGGCTCCGATCCTTCGGTGGTGGGAGCGACATACCAGATCAACGGCCGTGCATTCACGATCGTCGGCGTGGCTCCGGCTGGTTTCATTGGAGCGAACATAACGAGCTGGGGCGTGCCGGATCTGTGGATGCCGGTCGCGACGGAGCCGTTGATGTTCGGGAAAACGGCGCGAATGAAAAATCCGCGGGTCGACTGGCTGGACTTGATCGGACGTGTGCGTCCCGGAACCGATCCGAGAGCGCTTCAGGCAGAGCTGCAGGGCGAATTGCATGGCTGGCTGGCCAGCCACGTGGCGGATATGAGTCCGCAGGAAAGAGCTGTGTGGCAGAAGCAGACGCTTCGCGTGTCGCCTGGCGGTGCAGGTTTCTCCAGCTTACGGAGGTATTACAGCGAGAGCCTTCTGCTGCTGATGGTCACGGCTTGCTGCGTTTTGCTGGTGGCTTGCGCTAACATCGCCAATCTGCTGCTGGCGCGCGGTCTGACAAACCGGCAACAGACGGCGGTGCGCGTGGCGCTGGGAGCATCGCGCGGACGCCTGGTGAGGAATGCGCTGATTGAAAGCGTTACGCTGTCTCTGATTGGCGGCGCGGCCAGTGTGGCTGTGGCCTGGGCGGGGGCGCGGCTGATCCTGTATCTCGCATTTCACACGCTGGAACAAAGGTCATGGATTCCGGTGCAGGCTACACCTTCGGCGCCGGTTTTGCTGTTTGGGTTGGGAGTTTCGTTGCTGACGGGAGTGATCTTTGGCGTTGCACCCGCGTGGATGAGCTCGCACGCAAAGCCGGTGGAGGCGATGCGTGGCGCCAACCGTGAGGTGGGAGGCGGCCGTCATTGGGCACAGAAGGCGCTTGTGATTGCGCAGGTGGCGGTATCGCTGGTGTTGCTGAGCGCCGCCGCGATGCTGGGCGGCAGCCTGCGCAATCTGGAGCACCAGAACTTCGGGTTCGATCCGGAGGGGCGCTATCTGGTTTCCATCAATAGCCCCATACTGTCGGGCCATAAGCAGGAACAACTGGTCCCGTTCTATCGTGAGATTCAGGACCGGCTCAGCGCCATTCCCGGAGTGCGCGACGTCAGCGCCACGACCTATGCACCGATGACGGACGGTCAGTGGAGCAAAGACATTCGGATTCAGGGCAAACCAGAGCCCGGCCCAAAGGACGATATGTCCGCCGACTGGACCCGCATCATGCCGAGGTTCTTCGATACGATCGGCGCCCGAATGCTGGCGGGCCGCACGATCACTGAAGATGACAACGGGAATACGCAGCAGGTGGCCGTGATCAACGAAGCCTTTGCTAAGAAATTTTTTGGGAGTCAGAATCCCATCGGCCGGCACTTCGGTCCAGCTCCAGTGAAGAATGCGGGGGCCTATGAGATTGTGGGTGTCGTTCGAAACATTAATTATGAGAACGATCCCGCCCGCGTCATGTACTACATCCCTGAGGCCCAGACCGTCCATTTCGATCAGCTGGATCTCTACACCGATGAGCTTTGGTCGCAGAACCTCTCCAACATTGTGATCTGGGCGCCCAGGCATCCCGCGAACATTTTCATGCAGGTGAAGAAGGCTATGGCTGAAGTCGATCCGAACCTGATGATCTATGACATTCAGCCGTATACGAGAGTGATTCAGGGAACTTTCGACCAGCAGAATATGATCGCCAGCCTTACATGGCTGTTCGGCGCGGTTGGCCTGGTGCTGGCTGCGATCGGCCTTTATGGCGTGACCGCATATGGCGTGGAGCAGCGCAGGAGCGAGATTGGCGTGCGCATGGCGCTTGGGGCGGATCGCGGCTCGGTGGTTGCGATGGTGTTGCGCGGAGCGTTCTGGCAGGTCGGCATCGGATTGGGGATCGGGATTCCGGCGGCGATTGGAGCGGGATATCTCATGGCCAGCCAGCTTTTCGGAGTCACGCCCTGGAATCCGTTGCTGTTGGCAGGCGCGACTGTGCTTCTTGGATTGGCGGCGCTGGTTGCTGCGGTGATCCCCGCGCGGCGGGCGGCCAGTATCGACCCAATGGAGGCGCTGCGGAGCGAATAAGCGGGAGGGGTCTAATACAGATCATCTGCAGGCACAAAATGGTGAAGAGCGGTCGACGACAAACACGTATGTGCGCAGTGTTAGGTTTCTAAGAGCTCTCTGAACGCTGCGAGTTCAGCAACCGTAACTCACGCAAGTACCGAAAACATTGGCTTCTGTCCAGCTGGTTCGGGTCTCAACTGTTGACTTCAGGCCAATGCACTCATTGAGACCGCATTCGTCCTCATAAACGCGCTTGTTGTCAGTGAATAATCGCAGGCGATAAGCCGACTTATCGGTATCTATCGTGGTTCACGAGACGATAGCTTCGGGTTGGTACAGTCAAGCGTCGTTCAACACTGGCAGTGCGGATGCCGTTTAGTGTCAAAGCAGGCCACGCGGTTGGCCCAGAGACGTCCCCAAGGCGCGCTGTTGATGAACACCACGTGTGCGCCCCAGGCAAAGGGGCACAAACCCCATTCCCAGGGACGAAATGCCGCGCGGTTCTTCGATTGAGCCGGATCACGCAAGAAAATGGGACCCAGTCACATTGAAGGCCGCCGACGGGACTCGCTATGTGCGCCGGTGGAGCAGAGATCGCGATTGTTCTAAGGCATTAGTTCGAAGGCATTGGAGGTCTGGTAGTCTTACTTCGCGCTGTAACCGCGAACTGGAAGCGATGGTGGCGGGATGAATGATCTCTACAGACAGGCTGTTTCGCTGTCGTTCTTCGCGAAAGGCGCTGCTGCAACCGTCGGAGTCCTCATCATCCACGCCGCGTTTCGCGTGCTCGAAAAAACGCTCCCCCGGCGCTTTGGCCGGGCCGATGCGCGATATAAGATTCGTAAGCTGATCGTCTTTTCCGGATACTTCTCGATCCTCCTTTTCCTTGCCTTCCTTTTTGAAGATCGCCTGGGCCGCCTCGGCTTTGCCTTTGGTATCGCCGGCGCGGGTGTGGCGGTCGCCCTGCAGGACGTGGTGGCCAGCATTGCCGGCGCCTTCTCCATCGGTTTTTCAAAGCTGTATGCCGTGGGAGACAGAGTTCAGATCGGCGACACTCGAGGGGACGTGATCGACATCGGACTGCTGCGCACCACCTTGATGGAAACGGGGAACTGGGTCAGCCAGGACTTGTACAACGGCCGCATCGCTCGCATCCCCAACAGCACCGTCTTGCGCGGGTCCGTTTTTAACTACTCGCAAGGATTCCGGTTTGTTTGGGACGAGATTAACGTGCTGTTTAAAATCACCAGCGATTGCCAGCTTGCCAAAGCGATGCTTTTGCGGGTAGCCAACGAGGCGATTGGCGAGTACCTAGTCGAGGCGCAGAGCTCATGGAAAGTGATGAGTGACAATTATGAAAGCGCAAATCCTCCGTTGGAACCTACCGTCGCCCTCGTCGTAAATGCCGGATCGCTGGAATTTATCGTCAGCTACGTGGTCGACTACACGAAACGAACCGCTATGAAAGATCAGTTGTTCACGAAAATCGTAGAGGAAGTCGCAGTTAGCGATGGGCGGCTCGAATGGGCATCGTCGGCAGTTATTCCCATGAGGCCGCCCGGCGATGCCGGACACGAATCGAAGGCGCTCCTCCCGTCATCTTCGACTCT
>Ga0210383_10001865_pt1 | contig 19227 bp, 20 predicted proteins | sample IncBWC14OmetaG_FD_160072 | JGI IMG/M metagenome (GOLD analysis project Ga0210383, IMG submission 160072) | Forest soil microbial communities from Barre Woods Harvard Forest LTER site, Petersham, Massachusetts, United States - Inc-BW-C-14-O ...
CAGAAAAAAGGCCCGCGCACCATCGACATTGACATTCTGCTTTTCGGCGACACGGTGATCGATTCGCCGGAACTGACGATTCCACATCCTGCGATGCAGCAGCGGCGCTTCGTGCTCGAGCCGCTGGCGGAAATCGCTGCCGAGGCGCGGCATCCGGTGCTGGGGAAAACTGTTGGCGAGTTGCTGGCGGAGCTGCCTGCAGGGCAGACCGTGCGGAGAATTCCGATCCGGGCCACGGATTGACGCGGATTAAGATCACCCTCCGTCCTATAGATTCCGTTTTTGTGCTTGATTTGTTCCAGAATCCGACGAAAGCCCACCTCTGCCCTGGCAGGTAAAGATCACTCTATAATGGCTGCCGTTTACCAGTTCACAATTCTGCTTCACTTGCGAGCAGGACCATGGCGAGCATACAGCACTGGCGATCGACTCTCCTCCCGCTTGCTCTCTCGGTGGTGTCAACCTTGCTGCTCGCTGAATCGAAGCGAGCCACTGTGGACCAAGTTGCGCACCCCGCCCTACGGGTGACGACTTCCGCTGGGACTGGATTATTGCCGATTTATGTATCGAGTGACTGGAGCAGACCTCAGCCGGGAGTGACACGCGCCATCGTTATCTTCCATGGTAAGAAGCGGAACGCAGAGGGCTACTTCCGCTCGGCGAGCGAAGCGGTGCAATCGGCGGGAAATGCCGGACGAGGAACGATCGTGATCGCACCGCAGTTTCTGGCAGAGGAAGACGCGGATGCGTTCCATCTGGACGCCGCCGTCTTGCGATGGCACCACGAGCGCTGGGAGGGTGGCGAGAATGCGGTTGGGCCGGCGGACCTCAGTTCGTTCGACGCCATCGATGCTGTGCTCGCGCAGCTTGCGGACCGGGCCCGGTTTCCCGATCTCGTGCAGGTTGTCCTCGCCGGACGTTCGGGAGGTGGGCAGGTGCTGCAGCGGTATGCCGTTGTCGGACGCGGCGACGCTGCACTCACAAAAGTGGGAGTTCGAGTACGCTACGTGATTGCCAATCCTTCTTCGTATGTTTATTTTTCTGAAGATCGTCCGCTGAACACTGGCGGTTTCGCCCCCTACACGGGTTCCTGCAAAGGCTTCAACCGCTGGAAATATGGTGTGCAGGAACCGCCGCCGTACCTGGGACAAACTTTATTCGTAGACATGGAGGAGAGATACAGCCGGCGCGACGTGATCTACCTGCTGGGAACGGCAGACACCGACCCGCATCACCCTGACCTGGATGTATCGTGCCAGGGTGAAGCGGAAGGCCCTTACCGGTTTGCGCGGGGCACAGCCTACTTCGCCTATCTCAAGGCGCGGCATGCGGAAGGATTTTCGCAACGATTGTGGGAGGTTCCTGGCGTCGCTCACGACGAGCGCGGAATGTTCCATTCGTCGTGCGGGATGGAAGCCTTGTTCGATATACCGGGGTGCGCCTCGGCCCAACGCTGAAAAGCGAGGCTCGCTTCGTGGTCTGTCCGCGGAATCCGCAAAAATCGGTGGCTGTTTTTTCCTACGGCACTCCTACGGGACGATGATGCGGCTGCCCGCTTCCTGCGGCGTGATTACGCTTGATTCTTTCTCGGGAAACTGCGCTACCAGAAACTCTGTGAAGGCTCGCGCTTTGGGACGGCCTGATGTGCGCCCGTATCCCAGACGCACCAGGAACACCAGGGCCTTCAGCACATCGGAATCGCGCACGGTGGAGTAGCCGATGTGCTTCTGCTCGGCCTCGCGGTATTCCTTCAGCATGGTTTCGACTTCGGCGGCCACGCGTTGTTGTGGGATGCTCGGGATCGCCTGCTCGTAATGCAGGCCGGAATTCACCAGACGCTGGTAGCTGGTGGTAAGGGCAGAGAGCGCCGCGATCAGATCGCCATCGGTCAAGGAACGGTCCGAGCGGACTGCCTTGGCGAGCGCGAAGGTCAGGCCCATCAGCAGATGCTCGCGTTCGTAGAGGAACTGGTCGGGAACTTCCACCTTTAGAAACAATGCCTCGCGATCGATCTGACGGATCTGATCTGTGGAACGTGGCTTGTCGTGCTGCCGCGCCTGCCGCAGATAGGAACAATCGCTGGGGCAATCAAGCGTGACTTCGCGCTGCTCGCCGCAGCAGTGCGGGCAGATGCGGCTGTGCAGGGCCGGGCAAAAACGTTTCTCTTTGCGAACTTCGCAGATGGCGCAACTCAAGAAAAAATCTCCTGTGAGTATTATGTCATCCCGTCAGGAGTGGGCGCATCCGCCCGATTGTTTGAGTTTGTTTCCTGGGTCTCGGTGTCTCTGTGGTGAATTCGTGCTTGGTTCTCAACCTACAAAAACGCTTTTAATGGCTGTTTTGGAACCAGAGTCCATGGAAGGCCGCGTAAAAAGGGCCTCCCCCACGTACCACATTTGCCAAACCCGCGTAAAATCAGGTGTTTTTCCACAGGGTTGTGGTAGTAAAATGGCGGCCAACGGAATTACATTATTTTTTCCGAGGAGGAAGTACATGGCATCTGGTTTGACTAAAACGCAACTCGTCCGCCTTCTGGCGGAAAAGAATGAACTCAACAACAAGCAGGCCGCGGCGTTCCTGGAGCACCTGGCCGATACTGCGATCAAAGAGACGAAGAAGAACGGCGTGTTCGTGGTCCCCGGACTGGGCCGCCTGGTGAAGGCGCACCGCAAAGCCCGCGTGGGACGGAATCCGCAGACCGGCGAACCCATCCAGATCAAGGCCAAGACCGTGGTGAAGTTCCGCGTCGCCAAGGCCGCGAAGGACGCGATCGCTCCGAAGAAGCCGTAGGTTTTGCTTGCGATTGATTTCGAAGGCCGGCTTAGGCCGGCCTTTGGTTTTTGCGGCGCTTGCGTGCCGCCGTCTGGGCGGCTGTAGGGCTCCGAGCGACAAAGTTGACCGGTCGACTTTCGGCTTCGTGGATCGAGTTGGCGGCGAGGGGTGCCCGCCCCACATTTGACCCGGAAAGGCTTTCGGCGATGCTCCATTGGATTGTGGTCGGAATCGGCGACATCGCGATTCGCCGCGTCATTCCTGCCATTCAGGCTGAATCGAGAAGCCAGCTGTATGGCGTGGTCACACGCGATCCGGACAAGGCGGCCGGGCTGCATACCCGAGTGTGGTCTTCGCTGGACGAGGCTCTTGCCGATCCAGCCGCTCGCGCTGACGCTGCGAACCAAGCACAAGCCGTCTACATTGCTACGCCGGTATTTCTGCACGCGCCGCAAACCATCCAATCGTTTCGCGCGGGCCGACCTGTGCTTTGCGAAAAACCGCTGGCGATGAATCTGGCAGAGGCGCGGTTGATGCTTCAGGCTTCGAAGGACGCTGCGAAAACTTTTGGGGTCGCCTACTATCGGCGTTTTTATCCCAAGGTGGAGCGCGCCAGGCAGTTGCTCGCGGCTGGAGCTATCGGAAAACCTGTGCTCGCCGAACTCACTTGCCATTCCTGGCTGGATGGCACGGAGAGCGAGCGCAATTGGTTGATCGATCCGGCGAAGGCTGGAGGCGGTCCACTTTACGACATCGCGTCGCATCGCATCGACGTTCTCAACCATTTATTTGGACAGCCGCTGCGAGTTTCAGGACATCTCTCGAACGCGGTGCACCACTATGAAGTCGAAGACAATGCCACAGTCATGATTGACTATGCGAATGGCGTACGCGGGATCGTGGACGTGCGCTGGCATTCCAAGGTGGGGCGCGACGAATGCCGCATCCGCGGCACTGATGGGGAGATGGAAATGAGTCCGCTGAACGGGCCTGACCTGGTCTATCCCGGTGGAAGGGAACAGCTTCCGGCGCACGCCAATCTGCATTATCCGATGATGGAAAATTTTGTGAATGCGGTGCTGGACCATGCGCCGCTGGTTTCGAGCGGGGAGTCGGCGATCTGGACAGACTGGGTTACTGAGCAAGCAAAACGAAGCATCCGCGAATTCTAGGCTCATGGTGGGGGTGGTGCGGGCTGGTTCTCGGCCCTCCGGAATCGGTGATAGGCGAACGCTCCGCGAATCGCGTTGATGTAGGTCAGGATAAAAATAATTGTGAGGACTCCGAGCGCACCGCTCGGATTCATTACCAATTTATAGCCCACTTCGAGCAGGTACATCAGCAACCCGACGATTGCCCAGGCTCGGGACACTTTTGAAATTCGCCACGCAATCAATGCGAATATCACCGCGTCAATCAAGCCCCATGCGTCGAGCCCAAGCATCGGCTTGCGATAAACAATGCTCAGAATGGCGATCAGTGCCGTGACTGCGGCAATGAATCCACTGACTCCAACCGCCGCTTTGGTTGCGTGCTGGGCAGAGCTCTCATCTTCGATGGTCGGCCAATACCATGCCATGAAAACCTCCGAGCTAAGCTAAATCGCGGCGGTTCTGAACCCTTCACTTTCCATATTCGTTTTTCACCACCTCGCCGCCCTTCATCACAAATTTCACATGCTCCAGCGTGGTCACGTCTTTGAGCGGATCGCCATCGACGGCAACGAGGTCGGCCCAGGCACCGGGCTCGAGGCTTCCCACTTTTCCCGGCCATCCCAGCAGATCCGCGGCGTTCATCGTGGCCGCCTGAATGGCCTGCAAAGGCGTCAGCCCAAGCTTCACCATAACTGCAAACTCGCGTGCATTCAGTCCGTGGGGATAAACCGCGGCGTCGGTGCCAAATGCAACTTTCACTCCGCTGGCAAACGCGTGCGCGATGTTCTTGCGTGCGACCGGTATAACGGTTTTGGCCTTGCCCAACAGGAAGTCGGGCACGTGATTTCTCTCGGCGTTCTCCAGAAACCAATCGCCCAGGTAAAGCGTGGGCACAAGATAAGTGCCGTTCTTCTTCATCTCCGCGATTCCCGCATCGTCAATGTAGGAACCGTGCTCAATGGAATCCACTCCCGCCTCTGACGCCCAGAGAATGCCCTGCGTACCATGCGCGTGTGCGGCAACTTTTCGTCCCAGGCGGTGAGCATCCGCGACAATGGCCTTCATCTCCTCGAGCGTGTATTGGGAAGCCTGCGGATCGTCGCCCTTGGAAAGCACTCCGCCGGTGGCGCAGATCTTGATCAAATCGGAACCGTACTTGATGTTCTCGCGGACCTTGTGCTGCACGGCCGCAATCCCGTCGGCCACTCCGTCTCCCGTAGCGTGATACTCGTAGGGCAGCAGATTGTTGTCGCAGTGGCCGCCAGTGATGCCGAGCGCTGGCCCGCTTACCAGCATTCTCGGTCCGGGTACGTCGCCGGCGTTGATTGCGTCGCGCAGAGCGACGTCGCTGTATCCTTCGGCACCCACGTTGCGCACGGTAGTGAAACCCGCCTGCAGGGTCAGGCGGGCGTTTTTGGCCCCGGTGAGCGCCGAGCGCAGCACGGAAACTCCGAGTTCCTCGTATCCGAACCGCGGATCGTAGGTCAGGTGCGTATGCGCGTCAATCAAGCCGGGCAGCACGGTTGCGTTCGGCAGTTCGATGCGTAGGGCATCCGGGGGTGCTTTGGTTTCCGGGGATGGGCCGGCGCTGACGATTCTTCCGTCTTCGATAATGAAAGTCTCATCCGAAAGCAGCTTGCCGGTCTTCACGTCGAGCGCGTGCCCGGCGTGTACCACCACCCTTCTGGGACTCTGCTGGGCGATGACCGGCACCGCCAGTAAGAGCATCGCGGCGGTAAGCGTTGCGAGACGTTGCCATCTTTTCACAGGACAAGCTCCTCTCGTTCGTAGTGCTTGCGACAGCAAACCGGGCAGCGGCAGACTGCGAGAAAGCGCGGGAGAGCCCCACACCGGCGAGTCCTCATTGCCGAGGATGAAACGCCGGCAAAGTCAAAAATGGCGGACAAGAGTGTCCGTCCTACACGATCAAATCAAGTGCCAGATCAACGGCCATCGATCGGGTAAGCGAGCGCCCCGGGATCAGGTTTATCGGATCAGGTTTATCGGACCGGGTTTATCGGACCGGGTTTATCGGACCAGGTCTATCCTCCCGGGCCGTCATTGGAAACGTATTGCTCGAGCGACTCGAGCTCGCGGCTCAGGTCGTCGACCCGCCACTCCAACAGGTTGCGGATGGAGAGAATGCCGAGCAGTTTGCCGTTGTCGTCGGCCACGGGCAGGTGGCGGAAATGGCGCTCCAGCATGATGGTGAGGGCTTCGCCCGCGCCGGTGCCGCGCGTGGCCATTTCTACGGGCGTAGTCATCAGCTCGTGCACTGGAGTAGTCCTCGGGTCGGTGCGGCTGAGGGCCATTTTGCGGAGCACGTCGCGTTCGGTGAAGATTCCGGCGACACGGTAGTCGCTGTCGACCACGGCGACCGCTCCTACGTGGTGATCGAGCATTTTGTGAATGGCGTCGGCTACGCTGGCTTCGAGCGGTACGGCGGCAATCTCCCGGTCACAAAGTTCGAGCACGCTCATAAGCGCCTCCCTCAGTTCGTTCGGCAATCTGGGCGGAATCTCCGTCCCGGTTGGGCATGGGTATCCCGCGAGAAACCGGGATTGACGCATTATGATCGCAGCGAGGCTGATGTCAAGCGAATTTGAGATGGAGTTCCACAATTGTCGCGAGCCTGACCGAACCGAGGATCAGGATATGATCTGCTCGGGCTTTCAAGACGCGGACTGAACCCAAGGGGAGGGAATTTTGCTGATTCGTGTCGCGGATCCAGAAGACGCGGAGGCCGTCAGCAACGTGATCAACGCCGCCTTTCGAAAGGCGGAAAGCTTTCTGATTGATCGCGACCGCATCGATCTGCCGACGGTGCGGGAGCTTCTCAGAACCGGGGCGTTCCTGGTCGCCGAGCGAAACAAAGTTGTGGTGGGTTGTGTGCACGTCGAAATGAGGGGCGAGAGGTCTTACCTGGGGCTGCTGTCGGTCAATCCCCAGGGGCAGATGTCCGGCGTGGGTTCGAAGCTGATGACCGCTGCCGAAGATTATTGCGCAAAAGCAGGCAGCCATTTTATGGACTTGCGGATCGTCAGCGTGCGCAAGGAACTGCCGGAGTTCTATCACCGGCGTGGATACGTTGAAACCGGCACGTCTCCATTCACTCCGGGGCTGGAGCCGAAACTGCCCTGCCATTTCGTCAACATGTCGAAGCCGCTGCGGTAAATCCCAGGGTTGTTTTTGGACGGCTTAGCGGCCACTCCCGCCGTGCCGTTCCCCTTCCGTTACTCCGTCACTCTCGCGTCCGCTTCAATCTCGACCAGAATCTCGGGTGAGATTAAAGCGCTCACCTGCACCATTGAGGTTGCCGGACGAATGTCGCGAAATACTTCTCCGTGAGCCTTGCCGATTTTTTCCCACTCCGCGATGTTGACAACAAAGATGCGGGTGCGGACGACATCTTTCATGCTCGCGCCGGCCTGGTGCAGCGCGGTTTCAATGTTCTTCAGGATCTGCACCGCTTGCGCATAGGCGTCGCCCAGGCCGACGATCTTGCCGTCGGGTCCGGTTGCTGTGGTGCCCGATACATGGATGTCAGGGCCGAGTTTCACCGCACGTGAGTAACCCACAATCGGTTCCCACTGGGTACCGCTGGAAATGTTCTGCCTTTGCATCGAGGTCTCCTGGCGGTGATTTTACAAGTTCGCCACAAGGCGTGCCGGAAGTGCCGTAGATCGACCTAATTGGCAGCCGCTGGGTGCGACTGCCAGCAAAAATGCGCGAGTGGACGCGCCGACTGCACGCCTCGCATCTGAGTAATCAGGAAAATGAATCACGAGGATAAACAAAAGTCACTTGCGTATAAATTCAACCTGATGTATCTAACACGCTAAGCAGTTGAAACTCCTTGCCAGTTGCGGAGTTTCGGGAGCCCAAAGCCATGATTGAGGAATCGCATCCGCTGCAGGAGCTTTTTCAAGCTTTAGTCGGACGCCACTATGCCGAGGAAATCGGCATCCGCGATCCGCAAGTGGTGGCTTACGTTTCACATTTGCTGGCGGAATTCTGCGAGGCCGATCAGCTGTTCAAGATTCGCGGTACGGCCAATCGTCCGCTCGCCGACGTCGGCGAGATGCTGCTCGAATCTGACCCCGTCTATGGGCCTGCGCCTTCTTTTGACCGCGAGCGGCAGGTTCGCAAACACATCGGCGACTACACACTTTTCTTCGCGGGAATGTTTCCCGAGAGCATCAATCACTTCCGGCTGCGCCGCAGCCGCCCGGAGAATTTTGTCGATTGGATGAAGGCGGGCAAGGAAAGCTATTACGTCGTCTCCAAGTTCGAACACTTCGAGTACGCCAAGGTCGCGCCCCTGTTCGCCAGCCTCTCCAAGAATTTCGAGGCCTGCGTCTACGGTCTCAACATGGTGAAGAACGATCTGCAGGAGATGCAGCATCCCATCGTGCGCAGAGACGATGAGCTGATTATGTAGCGTCCGTGTTTGCGTGCGGGCTTTCGCACGAGCGTCGGCATTTACCCGTGGGTGGGCGTTTCGACACGTAGGTTTGTCCTCCGGTTCTTCTGTGGATCATCCTCGAACGACCGCTCCGCTGGCCATGCGGTAGAAACTGAGTGCGGCGCTGCCTTGCACCAGTTTCCGGAATCTGCGCAGAGCGCCGAACTCGTCTCCGGGATCGAACCGTTTTTCGTGCTCCGCAATCACCAGCGACATTGCCCAGATCACGCTGGAATTCTCCAGCGCGCGCAGGGTTTCCGCGTAGGCATCTTTCATAGGGTAGGGAGGATCGAGATACACGACGTCGGCTGTGATGTGCTCGCGTTCCATGCGCCAGGATGCACGCGTCCACTCCTCCTGAAAAATCCTGTAGCCGCTTCTTAGCCCCAGGCTCTCCAGGTTGTTGCGAATCAGTTGCGCCGCCGGCTCGGAGGATTCCACGAAGTACGACTGCTTGGCTCCTCGGCTGAGGGCTTCGATACCTACGGCTCCCGTGCCCGCGAAAATGTCGAGCCACACCGTGCCTTCGAGCGCCGCCGGATTTCCCGCGGTCAGCACGTCGAACAGGGTTTCCCGGAGCCGGTCGGAGGTGGGGCGGATATCGCTCCCGCGCAACGAGCGCAGAGGCCGGCTCCGATATTTTCCCGCAATCACTCGCATGACTCTGCACCTCGATGGGCCGAACGAATGCTTCCGCGCATGTAGAATAAACACTAGTGGAGGCGAATGAGAAGGGGATGAGAAGCTGGTCCATTCCGATCGGGCGGTTGTTTGAGGTTGAAGTCCGCATCCACCCCACTTTTCTTCTGCTTTTTCTTTTTGTGTTTGCCACCGATTACCGCGCACACAAAGACTTGGCCAGCGCACCGCGCGACCTGGCTGTGGTCGGCATCATTCTGGCCTGCGTTGCGGCTCGCGAATGCGTTCAGATGTTAGTGGCCCGGCGTGAGGGCATGATTCCCAAGGCTGTGATTCTGCTGCCGCTGTGCGGCGTCACGCTGTTTGAGGAAAAACGGCCGGAGGAAAAGCGGGTCGACGAAAAACGGCTTGAGGAAGGAAGATCGGAAGATCGCGCTGGCAAACCTGCGCTGGGCGGTTCGGTTGGGATGCGGGAGATCCGACTTGCGCTGGTCGGGCCGCTTACCAATCTAGTGCTGGCGATTCTGGCCGCCGGTTGTGCGCTGGCGGTGATCGACCATCCCGATCTCTGGAGTTGGCCTTTTTTGCAAGGCGCGAATTTGCCGCGCAGCCTGGTGTGGGCGAATCTCTATCTCGCCGCGCTCAACCTTTTGCCGGCTTATCCTCTCGATGGTGGCCGGATCTTGCGAGCGTTCTTTCTGAGTTCGCTGGACGCACCCGTCGCTACCCGCCGCGCCGTCTCCATCAGCAACGCCATCGCGATGGTCTTCATGATCGCCGGGCTGTTCAGTGATACCTGGCTCACCATGGTGGGGGTCATTGTTTTTTCCGCGGCGCAGTTAGAGGAGCGCGCCATCGTTTTCCAGTCCGTGCTCGACAACGTCCGCCTGGAAGAGATCATGCTCACCGACTTCGCTACGCTCTCACCCGCCGACACGCTGGAAGGCGCGCTGGAAAAGGCGGTGCACTCGCTGCAGGACGATTTTCCCGTGGTCCGCGGCAGTGACATGGTAGGCGTGGTTTCGAAACAGCGCATTCTAGAGGCGCTGCGAGTGGAGGGAAACGGCTACGTGCAAGCTGTGATGAACAAGATTTTTGAAGTATCGGTGCGGCAGGAATCGCTGGGCACCGCGTTCCGCAAGCTCAACACCCGGAACTCCAGCATCATTCCGGTGGTGGAAGACGAGCGCCTGATCGGCATTGTGACTCTGCAGAACTTGATGCATTCCATGACGCTGTTGGCGGAAAGCAGAAAGCTGCGTCGGGACGAAGCGGAATCGTAGCGCGAATTGAAGATTGCCAAGTTTCGCCTGCAGATTTCAGATTGAAGATCGCGGTTCTCACAAAGATCAATCTAAAATCTAAAATCTGAATTCTGCTTTAGAACAGCCGCACTGCTTTCGCCTGCTGCACCGCCGGAATTTTCCGCAGCTTGTTCAGCACAGCCTCTGACACTTGCCCATCCACGTGGACCACGGCAAGCGCCTCGCTCGGCTGATCGGAACCTGCCTCGGCGCTGCGCCGTCCCAGCGAAAAGTTCGCGATGTTGATTTCTTCCTCACCTAAGATTGTGCCCACTTTACCGATCACGCCGGGAACGTCGCGGTTTCGCAGGTAGATCAGGTTGCGCTCCAGCGGCGCTTCTACGTCAATGCCATCCACGTGCAGCAACCGCGGTTCGCTCCCGTGCAGCACCGCCCCTTTTACCGCATGTTCTTCCGTGGCGCTCTTCAGTTCGATCGAAAGCACGCTGGCGGTACCGCCGGTGGGAATTTTCCGCTTATGCGACTCGTGCACGCGCAAGCCGCGCGAGTCGGCAATGGCTGCGGCGTTCACCAGATTCGCTTTCTCCTCCAGCGCCTGATTCAGGATGCCTTTGATCGCGGCGTTGCGGATCAATTCCGTTTTCCATTCGGCGATGTGGCCGCTGTAACGGATGGAAATCTCCTCCGTGGTCCCGTCTGAAACCTGCGCCAGAAACGCGCCCATACGTTCCGCAAGAACGATGTAAGGCTGCATCGCCGCATATTCCTCGGCGGAAACCGAAGGCACGTTCACGGCATTCTGGATGACGCCGTGTTTCAGATACTCGCGCACTTGTTGCGCAATCTGCACACCCACGGCGTCCTGCGCTTCATGAGTGGACCCGCCGATGTGCGGAGTCAGCAAGGCGTTGTCGAGCGCCTGCAGCGGAGAACTCTTCAGCGGTTCTTCGATGAACACATCGAGCGCGGCCGACGCCACCCGCTTCTCTTTCAGCGCTTGTGCCAGATCGGCTTCATTCACCAGCTCTCCGCGCGCGCAGTTCACCAGCCGCACGCCCTTCTTCATTTTCGCAATTGACGATTCGTTGATCATCCCGGCGGTTTGCGCGGTCAGGCCGAGGTGCAAGGTGATGTAATCCGCCGCGGCATAAAGGTCGTCCAGGGTTGACATGCGGATTCCTTGCTCTTTCGCGACTGCAACCGAGACGAAAGGATCATGCCCCACCAGCTCCATTCCAAACGCGCGAGCCCGCCGCGCCACTTCCATGCCGACTCGCCCCAGGCCGACAATGCCCAGCGTCTTGCCGCGCAGCTCGGTGCCTTGCAGCGATTTTTTCTCCCACTTGCCGGCGTGCATGAGCGCGTCGGCCCGGCACAAGTGCCGCGCCATGGCGAGCATCATGCCGAGCGTGTGCTCGGCCACGGCCACGGCGTTGGCGCCCGGCGTGTTCATCACCGCGATGCCTTTGTGCGTGGCGGCGTCCAGATCGATGTTGTCCACGCCCACGCCCGCGCGCCCGATCACGCGCAGCTTTTTCGCGTGCTCGAGAAGCTTCGCGTCCGCCTGCACTGCCGAGCGCACGATCAGCGCGTCGGCGGACTCCAAATGCTCCGCCAGATTTCCGTCCAGCTGATCGGCCGTGAGCACGGTCCAGCCTGGTTCCTTGAGCTGTTCCACAGCCGACGCCGAAATCTTTTCCGCGATAACGATTTTCACCGAGTCCCTCAATCCTTCCAATGCAACCACAACTCGCTCAATCTAGGTTTAGGAAGCAAGGTCATGAACCGATTTTGCGAAATGATTTCTGAACTGCTTCAGACCATAGATTGGCAACGAAATGACGCGCTCCCCGGCAGCCAGTACGGTGGCTGGACGCAGAGTGAAACCTTGGCTGTCGTGGACTTCACGGTCCACTAGTCACCGAGAGGTAATGGATCGACGGTGCCGCGAGGTCTCACACGCCGACCAGTTGCCGTTTTTCGGCAAGAGCCGGCGCGTAGACTTCCTGGGCAGCTTTCACGGCCGCGCCGTAATCGACCGCTCGGCCGGTGGTCCGGGCCAGAACGTGCTCGAGCGCGGCTAGAATGCCGATCGTGTCCAGGTAGTCGTAGTAGCCGATGTGCGCGATGCGGAATAGTTTGCCCTTCATCTCGCCCTGCCCGTTGGCTACTACTGCGTCGAACGACTCGCGGAATTCCTTGACGATCTTTCCCGAGTCGATTCCGTCGGGTGACGTAAGTGCCGTCAACGCCGCCGCCGGCGGAGCGGAGTAAAGGCTCAGCCCCAGTGCTTTTGCACCCGCGCGCGTCATCGCCGCACAAAGCTCCGCGTTGTTGACCAGAGCTTCGCGTCCCTTGGCCAGGTCGCCATTTCCCATGCCACGCACGAACTCCAGCGCCGCTCCCAGCGCGGCGAATAGCGATGTCGCTGGCGTGTACGCCGATTCTCCCTTGGCTGCCGATTTCCGCTCCTTGCGCAGGTCGAAGTAGTAGCGCGGAGAAGTCGCCGTGTCCATCCGCTTCCACGCACGGTCGCTCACCGCGCAATAGGCCAGCCCCGGAGGCATCATCAGCGCTTTCTGCGATCCGCCGATGATGAAGTCCACGCCCCAACCGTCAACGTCGAGGTGAGTCGTGCCGAGCCCGGTGATCGCGTCGACCACCAGCAAGGTGCCGTCGCCCGAGGCGCGCACGATTTTGGCGATGCCTTCCACGTCATGCCGCGTGCCCGTTGAACTTTCCGTCGCCTGCACGAACACGGCTTTTACTTCTGGAGTCACCTTTGCCCGAATCTCGTGCAGCGAAAAAGTCTGGCCATAGGGGACGCTCAGCACGTCCACGTTGCAGCCAAATGCCCTGGCCAGCCCGGTCCAGCGCTCGCCGAACTTTCCTGCCGTCAGCACCAGAACCTTGTCGCCGGGTGACGTGAGATTCGAAACCGATGCCTCCATCACACCCGTGCCCGAACAAGCTAGCACCAACACGTCACTCTGCGTGCCAACGAAATCCTTCATGTCGGCGAGCACGCGCTGAAACAGCTGTCGAAAATCCGCGGTGCGGTGGTGAGCGGTAAAGGAAGCCATGGCCGTTTGCGCCGCTGGCAGCAGCGGCGTTGGCCCGGGAGTAAAAAGACGATTCTTGCGCAGCATTTCCGATGAAATCCTTAGAGAAGACGGGATGGTTGTTGCTCCACCATTCTATCGGAAGCGGGGCGGAATGGAATGCGGGTAGAGCGCACTTCGCGCCTACAGGGAGGCGCGAAATGCCGTGTTGGATAGGTTAATTCCGGGTTTTTGCCGCCAGAACTTCGGGTTTTGCAATTTCCGGAGCCTTGGCGAACAGCTCGTCTGCTTTGGCAAATAGCGCCTTGGCAATGGGGCCGGTCAGGTGAGCGTTGCGGCCGTTTTCGTCGGCAAACGTATCGAAAATGCCATACTTACCCGGCCCCATTTTGATGGCGTACCAGGTGACCGTTCCCTTTTCCTGCTCGGCCAGCGGCAGCGCCGACTTCAGGAACGCTTCAACTTCCTTCTCTTTGCCCGGTCGAGCTTCCAGTTGGGCCCAAATCGCGAGTTTGCTCATAGTGGTTCCTCCTCCGCATCAGATGCGCGACCGATGGGTTTGGTGACAGGCTCTATTCGAAGAACCTCAGGGAGCGTCTGAGCAACGGAGGGTGCCCCATTTCTCGCGGGTGCTTTGCGCGAGAAGTAGGGATTCTGACTCCGCACCCAGCTGCCGGCATCTGCTGCACCCGTCTATAATCCTCCCCATGAGCCTCACCGAACAAATTCAGAAAGACATTGTCACCGCCATGAAGGCAAAGGACGAAGCCCGCCTCTCCACCCTGCGCATGGTCAAGAGCGCACTGCACCTTCGCCAGGTCGAGAAAATGGCCCCGCTCGACGACAAAGAAGCCCAAGCCGTTCTGGCTACGCTGATCAAGCAGCGCAAGGAATCCGTGGAGCAGTTCACCAAAGGCGGACGCCAGGAGATGGCCGACAAAGAAGCCGCCGAAATCGTCCTGATCGAAACCTACCTGCCCAAAGCCGCCAGCGAAGCCGACGTGGTCGCCGGAGTGAAGGCCGCCATCGCCGAGATGGGCGCGCCCACCCTGAAGGAAATGGGGACCGTGATGAAGAACGCGATGGCAAGATTCAACGCCGCCGGCATGCGCGTGGATGGGAAGATGGTTAGCGAGATTGTGAAGCGCGAGTTGCAGCCAAAGTGACAGGGACTGATCGCAGCAATCATTTGCTTCGTGGGAGTCGCCATTTGCCTGTTTCGCCCGTCCTATGTCCACGCTAGCTGGAGAAGGTCGTACTGGCTTGTGTTGACCCAGCTGTTGTTCTATCCATTGGCAGTAGCCATAGGGGCTGCCTTCCAGGCGAACATTCATCCTCCGTCCGAGCCGATGCAGCCGAATCGACTCGGGGAACATCTGCTGGACGTGCTAACCATAGCGCTCCTGATCGCCGGCGCTTTCTGGGTGTACGACAGGAAGGGGCTCCGATGGCTGGCCGTCAGCCTCGTGATTGTTCAGGAGGCCGTGATCTGGGAGCATTTTTTGCGGCGGGAACGTCGGTCAGCGGTGACTGGCTCTAATCCTACGGCCCTCCGTGGACTCACTTGCCTCTCTGCCACTCCCGATACGCTTCGCTCTTCGATACTCCTCGCTCCTTCGCTACTTTCTTCAGCGCGGCTTTTTCGTCCAGTTTTTCTTCTGCCATGATCTGCGCAACTCTCTGCCGCACGCTGGGGCGGACGAGGGCGTCCGCCGCTCCACGAACTTCGCCTTCCTCGGCTTTGCCGATCAGCAGCGTGATCTCGCCTTTCAGTCCGTCGCGCGACTTCAATGTTTCTAGCACCTCGCCGGCGCGGCCGCGCAGAAACTCTTCGTAGAGCTTGGTTACTTCGCGGGCGATCACCACGTGCCGGGCGTCTCCCAGAACCTCGCAAATGTCTTCCAGCGCCTCCACCACCCGGTGCGGAGCTTCGTAGAAAACCTGCGTGCGTGGCGAAGCTTTGATCGCCCCTAGCGCCGCTCGCCGCTCGCCGCGCTTCGCGGGAAGAAATCCGCTGAAGCGAAATGAATCGGTGGGGAGGCCGCTTGCCACCAGCGCCGCCAGAAAAGCCGACGCCCCCGGAATCGGCACCACCGGCACATGATGCCGGATGGCCAGTGAAATCAGCCGGTACCCGGGATCGGAAATTCCCGGCATGCCCGCGTCGGCGACCAGCGCGACGCTCGCGCCTTCTTGCATTTTTTTCACCAGTTCAGCCGCGCGCGTCATCTCGTTGTGCTCGTGATAGCTGGTGGTTCGGGTCGCAATCGCATAGTGGTTGAGCAGCTTCTGTGTCTGCCGCGTGTCTTCGCAGGCGATCACGTCCACGTCTTTGAGCACGCGCAGCGCCCGCAGCGTGATGTCCTCCAGATTGCCGATGGGCGTAGCCACAAGATACAGCGCCGGACCTGCGGCGGCATCACTCATGGCCGGAAGTTTACCATTGCGGAAGAATTGCAGATTTCAGATTGCAGATTGTAGATTTGTAGCTTGAAGCGGTTTGTAGCCCGCAATCTGAAATCTCAAATCTGAAATCTGGAAGCCCATTGGACCGCCGCCGATTTTCGCAAGCTCGCCCTGCCCGGGGCCGAAGAACGCGCCCACACGGACCATCCCGATTTTCGGGTGGGCGGCAAAATTTTCGCCACACTCGGCTATCCCGACAAATCCTGCGGCATGGTGAAGCTTTCGCCGGAAGAGCAGCACTATTTCTCGAAAGCCGAGCGCGATGTGTTCGTTCCCGCAAGAGGCGCCTGGGGACGCCGCGGCGCCACCGGCGTTCATCTCAAAGCGGCCAGGAAAGAAACGCTGAGCAAGGCTATACCGGCCGCGTGACGCAACCCCGCGCCGAAACGTCTCCTGCTGAAATCCTGAACCGCGAGTTTGCGCGAAATTGACGCAATCGCTCCCGCACCCTAGAATCGATATGAAGCGGAGTTGTTCCTCACAACCGTCTCACACTCATGCCACTTTACGAATACAAATGCAAGAAGTGCGGTCATCAGTTCGAGAAAATTCAGAAGTATTCTGACCGGATGGTCAAGAAGTGTCCCGACTGCGGCGGCCGAGTCGAGCAGACGATCACCGCGCCCGCCGTGCAGTTCAAAGGGACAGGATGGTATGTCACCGACTATGCCAAGAAATCCGGCGCGGCGTCGTCATCTTCAGATAGCGGCAGCAAAGATTCCAAGAAGGAAGACAAGTCTAAGTCGGACAGCGGGGCTAAGGAAAGCTCCTCCAAAGAGAGTTCATCGAAAGAAAGTTCATCGAAAGAAAGCTCCTCCAAGGAAAGTTCTTCTGCGTCGTCGTCTTCCTCCCGGGAAAGCTCCTCGAAAGAAAGTTCTTCCCGGAAATCCGACAAGCGGAAATAGTGCGAAGAACCGCCGACCTGCGCTCGACGGCCGGGTTTCTTCGACTTCGCTCAGGACAGGCAGGGACCTGGCCCTCCGCCATCTTCCCGGTAACGGCCTTATTTCAACTCCCGCTCAAAGTGATCTTCGATCATGGTGAACAGATGCACGCGCGCATCCGGTCCCGCGATGCCGTGCGTCTTGTTGGGATAAATCATCAGCTGGAATTGTTTCCTCGCCCTGATGAGCGCATCGATCATCTGAATGCTGTTCTGGAAATGCACGTTGTCATCGCTGGTGCCATGCACCAGCAGCAACGCGCCGTGCAGCTGGTCAGCGGCCTTGGTCACATCGGACATGTCGTAGCCCGCCTTATCGTCCTTGAGCAGTCCCATGTAGCGCTCGGTGTAAATCGTGTCGTAATTGAGTTGAGTGGTCACCGGCGCAACCGCAACCCCCGCGCGGAAGCGGTCGGAATGGGTCATCGCATACAGCGTCATCGAGCCGCCGTTTGACCATCCCCAGATTCCGGTGCGGTCTTTATCCAGCTGCGGATATTGCGCGTAGAGCTGGTCGAGCGCGGTGAGCTGATCCTTCAATTCGAGGACTCCGAACTCGTGCCGGATCGCGGTCTGGAACTTGCGATCCCGCCCCGGCGTGCCGCGATTGTCCACCGCGAAAATCGCAAAGCCTTTGCGCGCCAGAATTTCATCGAACGCGTTGGGCGGGCCCTTCTGCACGACTTGCGCCGCCGGCCCGCCATAAATATTCACGATCAAGGGAATCTTGCCGCTCGCCGTCGCGTCGGGAGGAAGCAGCAGGCGCCCGTAGAGCAGGGTTCCGTCGTCGGCTTTGAACTCCAGCATTTTCGGCGGCCTCAGCCCGTATTCCCCGACGGTATCCCGCGCCGCCCACAACGGAGCGCAAGCGCCGCCCACCGCGCACACCGATGTGGTCGCCGGAGTGGTCGGCCCCACAGAGTTGCGAAGATAGTGTTTGCCGTCTTCGGCGAACTCGCCGGAATGCAGCCCTTCCTCGCGAGTCAGCGCCTGGAAGTCAGATCCGTCCAGCTTCACGGAGAAGATGTGCCGCTGCCGCGGGTCGTCTTTGTTCGCGGCGAAGAAGACCACGCCGGCTGCTTCATCCACGCCCTCAATTCCCTGCACTTCGAACTCGCCGTGTGTAAGCTGCTGTTCGAGTTTAGCGTCCGCCGCGAGGGGATTCTGCTTGTCGAAGCTGTAGAGGTAAAGATGCATGTTCCCGTCGCGCCAGCTTGGCCACAGGAATCGCCCGCTGGACTTCAGGAAACGAACCTCGACATGTTCGAAGTCGATCCACGCGCCGGGAGTAGTTTCGGTTAACACAATGCGCGACCTGCCCGATTTCGCGTCTACGAAATACAGATCCATCTTGTCTTCGGTGCGGTTCAGCACTTCCGCCCAGATCACTCCCTCGCGCACCCAGCCAAAGCGCGGAATGTAGGTCTCTTGGTCGTCGGTCAACTTCAGCCAGCGCGTTTTTCCGTTATCCACGTCCAGCACGCCCAGCTTCACCACCGGATTGGGATCTCCAACCTTGGGATACTTTTCGTTGTCCACGGAGGGATGCGTCGGCATCCAGTCGGTGATGGGATAAGTCGGCACCTTGGTCTCATCCATGTGCATGAAAGCAATTTCTTTGCTGTCGGGAGACCAGAAATAATTGCTGCGCACGCCGAGCTCTTCCGTATAGACCCAATCGATGTCGCCGTTGAAAAGGCTGTCTCCGGTATCTTTGGTGAGTTGCTTTTCGTCGTTGCCGTTCACGCCGTGCACAAACAGGTTGTGCTTGCGCACATAGGCCAGGCGGTTTCCGTCGGGCGAGAACTTGGGATCTCCGCTCGCATCGCCGGAGGAGGTAAACTGCACCGCCGTATTGCTGCCAAGGTCATAGAGCCAGAGCTGTCCCTGCGAGTCGAAGATCAGGTGTTTCGAATCCGGCGACCACAAATACGCTGCCACGTGATACCGAGTCAGCCGCTCCTTCTCGCGTTCGTCTTTCACCTTGGTGTAGTCGGGTGCCAGCGACGCCAGTTTCGCCGCCGTCACCAGCACCTTTTTTTCGCCGGTCGCCGCGTCCACGTACCACAATTCTCCCTGCTCGCCTTTCTCGTCGCGCTGGACGTAGGAAAGCTTGGTCCCATCTGGACTCCACTCCATCGTCTCCGGACCACGTCCGCCCATGGCCCCGGGGGTAAATATCTGCTCGATGGTCAGCGGCTTTGTGGGCGGGGTCTGTGCCCCCGCCGGCTCGACAGCGAAGACACAGAAGATTGCAAGCACAACAAAGCCAGCAACAGACGAAATTTGGCGTTTCACGTAGGAACCTCACCGGAAGAAAGTAACCACAGATCGACAACGCACGAACTCACGAGTGTACACCGCTCAACCTTCCTGTCGCGCCAGCGACTGGTCCCGAGAGGTCCCGAGAGGTCCCGAGAAGGTCCAGTGGAGCCCCGGACGCCTCGTCCGGGCGGCAAGC
>Ga0210383_10001866_pt1 | contig 19224 bp, 8 predicted proteins | sample IncBWC14OmetaG_FD_160072 | JGI IMG/M metagenome (GOLD analysis project Ga0210383, IMG submission 160072) | Forest soil microbial communities from Barre Woods Harvard Forest LTER site, Petersham, Massachusetts, United States - Inc-BW-C-14-O ...
GGCGCAAGGCCTGATGTCATTTAGCCAGTTTCTGTCCTTGAGAATCAAGGTTCAGAACTTCGTAGTGTTTTTCGTGCTCTTGTGGATTTGGAACAGCATTTTCATGATGCTTGACTTGTACAACTCCAAGCGCATGCAGGCCCGCAGATCCGAAGCGATTGATATCGTCAAGGCGACGTCGCTATCGGCCCTGGTTTTGGGTCTCGCGTCGGTCGTGATCGGCTTCCGCATGGTCACGCCCACATTCATCGCAGTTTTTTGGTTTTGCAGCACAAGTGTGATGGTGGCGAGCCGGCTGGCAATTCGCACCTACCTGCGGCAGTTGCGCAGGCATGGGCGCAACTTGCGAAACATGCTGATTGTGGGGACGAATAGCCGAGCCGTTGAGTTTGCCAAGACCATCCGGTCGAAACCGGAGCTCGGATATCGGATACTGGGTTTCGCCGACGACGAATGGGCGGGAGCCGAGGATTTACGAACCAATGGTTGGTCTGTGATCTGTAATCTGCAGGAACTGCCCAAGTTTTTGCGGCGCAGCGTAGTGGATGAAGTGGTGATTGCCGTGCCGTTGCGTTCGTTCCATAACGACGCTTCCGAGATCGCCATTATGTGCGAGCAGCAGGGAATCATGCTGCACGTGCTTTCGGACCTGTTCAATCTGAAAAACCGCCTGCCCAGAGCGGAAGAAGTCGAAGGTTCTCACGTCATCACCCACTCCGGCGGTATCGGGGAAGGATGGCCCATTGTAATCAAGCGGGCCATCGATCTCACTCTATCGTTGGCGCTGCTCATCATTCTCGCTCCCTTGTTGCTGCTGGCGGCTCTCCTCATCAAACTTACGTCGCCCGGCCCGGTCTTCTTCGTACAGAAAAGGGTTGGTTTCAACAAGAGAGTTTTTTCCATCTACAAGTTTCGGACGATGGTTATGGACGCGGAAAAGAAGCTTCAGGACATCGAGCATTTGAATGAGGTAACTGGTCCGGTGTTCAAGATCAAGAACGATCCGCGCCTCACGTCCGTTGGCAAGTTCCTCCGTAAGACGAGCATCGATGAACTGCCTCAGTTCTTCAATGTACTCAGCGGGGACATGAGCCTGGTGGGCCCGCGTCCGCTGCAGTTGCGCGATTACGAGTTGTTCACCGAAGCTGGAGAGGATTGGCAGCGTTGCCGCTTCAGCGTCCGGCCCGGCATTACCTGCTTGTGGCAGGTGAACGGCCGGAGTTCGCTACCTTTTCACAAATGGATGGAACTGGATCTCCAGTACGTGCGCAACTGGTCGTTGTGGCTTGACATGCAGATTCTGGCGAAAACCATCCCCGCAGTCCTCCGCGGATCCGGCGCCGCCTGAGTCCGTGCCTGCCTCATATCTCGCTTTCTCTCCGATCGCGAATATAGCCCGCTTGAACCTCTGCAACCCATAGGCATTCCCAGTCATTAATGAGCGAAACCATTACAGGTACATCTTTCCCTTCAGAACCGGCGGCAGCCGGGATTGCGGGTGAGAGAGTCCCGCATTCGGGACGAATCGAGGCTCCGCTCGAGAGCCGCGCTGCGTATTGGCATCGTCAACTCTCCGGTGCCCCGGTCTTAAATCTCCCGGCGGACAACCCCAGGCCAGCCACGCCAGCCGTACATTACGCGTGGCGATCGCGGGCGGTGGGAGACAGCCTTGCAGAAGGGCTTCGCCGATTCAGCCGGGATGAGCAGGTTCCGCTTTCGATTGTGCTCTTGAGCGCCTTTCAGGTTTTGCTGTTGCGGTACACCTCTCAAGAAGATCTCGTGATCGGCTGTACGCTGGGGGATTTCGCCGCAGACCATTCTTCCTCGGGACAAAATGCGTTTCTCTTACGTGCCGATCTGTTTGGTGATCCATCGTTCCGCGATCTCATATCTCGGACCCATGCCGGTGTGCTCGAAGTCATGGCGCAGGGAAGTTTTGCTTTGTCAGAGTTGGCGGAAGAGCTGACTTCGGAGCTGGGGGTCCAAGCCCCAACTTTCCAAGTCTCTTTTTCTTTTGGGAGTGAAAAATCGCAGGCGCGCGAGTCGGACACGACCCAAGCCGTGAACCCAGAAGTGCCAGTCGATTTACACCTGGAGATCGACGGCGACGCTGAAGATCTCACGCTGCGCGTGCTCTATAACCAGGATTTGTTTGAGCAAGCCAGCATCGATCGCACCCTGCAGAACCTTGAGACCTTGTTGCAGGGCGTTGCACAGAAACCAGACCAGCAGATATCAACCCTTCCCATTCTGACCGAAGACGAAGAGCGCCAGATCCTGATCGAATGGAATGGAAATGTCCAGGACTATGCGCGCGACAAATGTCTGCACCAACTCGTGGAAATCCAGGCAGAGCGCTTCCCGGAAAGGCCCGCCGTCGTCTGGGGGAACAAAGAGCTAACCTATCGTGAGTTCAACCAGCGAGCGAATCAATTAGCGCACTATCTGCGGAAGTGCGAAGTTGGGCCCGACGTGAGGGTCGGCATCTGCCTCGATCCCACTTTCGACTTTGCCATCGCGCTCCTGGCAGTGATGAAGTCCGGGGCCGCCTGCGTTCCACTCGATCCCAAATACCCGCAAGAGCGCCTTGGCTACATGCTGGAGGATTCGCAGGCGCGTGTGTTGATCACGCAGAAGGGCATGTTATCCGGCGACGCTCCCGACGGCTGCCGCACCGTGATGCTTGCCGACCTTGCGGAAATGCTCGCCGCTGAACCAAACAGCAATCCGCAAAGCGGAGTTGCTCCCACTGACACCGCTTACGTTATCTACACTTCGGGATCTACTGGGAAGCCGCGGGGAGTTCTTCTTGCGCACACGGGTCTGGCGAATTACCTGACGGCTACGTCCCGAATGTTTGGCCTCGCTCCGAACGATCGCATGCTGCAATTCTGTTCCGTGAGTTTCGATATCGCGATCGAAGAGTTGTTTGCTACTTGGATGTCCGGAGCCACGCTGGTGCTGCGGTCGGACGAAATGTCACTGGCGGTTCCCGAATTTTTAGCCTGGATCGAACGGCAGCAAGTCACGATTCTGGATTTACCTACGGCCTACTGGCACGAGTGGGTTCATCACCTTGCAGAGCTGAAACGCCCAGTCCCGCCCACCGTCCGATTGGTTATTGTTGGAGGCGAGAGAGCTTCTGCCAACGCCTATGCCACTTGGTTTAACGCGGTCGGCAGCCGGGTACGCTGGATTAACAGCTACGGCCCGACCGAAGCCAGCGTTAGTGTAACCGCGTTCGAACCGAAGCTCGCTGCCGGAGATGCGCTGCCGGAAAACATTCCTATCGGCCGTCCGCTGGCGAACTGCCGTATTTATTTGCTCGACGGGCGGTTGAATCCGGTGCCGGTGGGCATTCCGGGGGAACTGCACATCGGAGGCATCTGTGTAGCTCAGGGCTATCACAATCGGCCTGAGTTGACCCGCGAAAAATTCATCCCCGATCCGTTTTCAATCGACCCTGACGCGCGCATATATAAGACCGGCGACATGGCTCGCTACCTGCCGTCGGGCGAGATCGAGTTTCTCGGGCGCGGTGACGACCAAGTCAAAATTCGAGGCTTTCGAGTCGAACTGGGAGAGATTGAAGCCGCGCTTGCGAAACATCCGGACGTTCGCGAAGTGGCCGTGGTTGCCAGGGACGATGTACCGGGCGGCAAGCGTCTGATTGCATACCTGTCGGCTGTCCAGGGGACGAAACCCACGCCGACAACACTTCGCCACTACCTGCAGCAACACTTGCCGGATTACATGGTCCCCTCAAGTTTCGTCGTGCTGCAGACCATGCCGTTGACGCCGAACGGCAAGATTAATCGTCGAGGATTGCCCGCCCCGCAAGTCGAAGCTAGCTCCAACGAAATCGCGGTTGCCACCGACGTGTTCCAGGCGCAGCTGGTACGAATCTGGGAAGAAGTGCTGGGCAAAAAGCCGATTGGGATTCGGGACAACTTTTTTGAGTTAGGCGGACACTCGCTGCTGGCGGCAAGACTGATGCACCGCATCGGGCAGGCTCTGAATAAAACGGTGCCGCTGGCCATGCTTTTCGAAGCGCCCACGATCGAGCGCCTGGCTGCGACTCTGCGCCAGGACGGATGGTCGCATCATTGGTCTTCGCTGGTGCCCATCCAGCCCGCTGGTTCACATGCGCCTTTTTTCTGCATCCATGGCGTGGGCGGCAACGTCGTCGGCTTTTATGAGTTGGGACGACGCTTGGCTCCCGATCATCCTTTTTACGGTTTGCAGTCGCAGGGGTTGGACCCAAAGCGTCCCCCGCACGCCACGATTGAGGAGATGGCATCGCATTACCTCAATGAGATTCGCACGGTGCAGCCGCGCGGGCCGATTTCTGTTGGCGGATTTTCTTTCGGCGGCCTGGTGGCCTACGAAATCGCGCAACAACTGCTCGCGCGCGGTGAAGAGGTCGGCTTGCTAGTGCTCTTCGACACCTATCCGGGCGACTTGAAATCAGTGACGTCCTCGCTGCTCAACCTGCTGCTGACGCCTTCATGGAGTCACTGGACGCACGACTTGCCCAAGGCTATCCGAAAGAGAATTCGGCGTGCCTGGCGCGGCTGGCGTGTGCCTCAACACCTGAACGAGATACGGGATTCCAACCGTGCCGCCGCTGACCGCTATGTGCTGCGCCCTTATGCGGGAAAAGCCACTCTGGTCCGCGCCGACGAACAATCTCTACGCAGCGGTTCTGACGATCCCCATGCCGCGTGGAAATCTCTGGTCAACACTCTGGAAATTCATGCCGTCCCTGGCAACCACTACGAGATTCTGGTCGAACCCCAGGTTGAGCGTCTGGCTGAATGCCTGAAAGCTTGCATAGACAAGGCTGCACAGCCCGCCGCCTGAATACAGACGGTTATCTACATTTCTTGTGATGTCGGCTAGCCTTTCCTCCAGGGCGAGCTGGGAGCGAAAAATGAAACTTATGACAAAGGGAGTCGCAACAACCACTATGAATAGTCGAGCAGTTCGTTTCTTTGTTTTTCTGATGCTGGTTTCTCTACTCAGCTTTGGGTCCAATGCCCAAGTCACTTCCACCCCAACCCGAAGCGCCCGGACGGCGAACAGCGGCAGAGCGCGCGTGCGCTTGGCAAATCTTCCCCCCAACGCGCTCGCGACGAACATTGGATTCCTCAGCGCCAAGCAGATCGCTGCGGGGCCGGCCCCCTTTGGTTCGGGAACCTACTCGCCCTATCCCGGCGTGGTCGGCGATTTCAACGGTGATGGCAACCCAGACGTTGCCGCGCTCGTGAACAACAACACATTGAGCACACCGATCTATGCCATTTCGGCGGTGTTGGGTAATGGCGATGGAACCTTCCAGCCTGCGGTGTTGACAACGGTGACCTTGTCCTCGGGCACCGACATATTCGACCCCATCTTCGTGGGAGATGTGAATGGCGACGGAAAGGACGACATCGTCATCCTCCATCAGGCGGCGCCGGCAACGGTCGAGGTCTGGTTGAGCAACGGCGACGGAACCTTCACGGAAACGTCGCAAGGGACGATCACGGTTACGAGTAATTTTGGTCTGTGGGCGACGCTCACGGCTTACAAGCCGGACACAGCTCTCGACATCGTAGTCGCCGACAATGCGAATCCGGGGAATATCTGGGTCTTGAAAAACAATGGCAGTGGCACCTTCGGCGCCCCCACTGCGGTCCCATTCACCGGACAGCTCAATACCAGTTCCACTCTCAATACCGCTGGTGTAGTCTTCGCGGATTTCAATGGCGATGGATACCTTGACTTCGCGGGCCCAGCCGGCCCCGGTTCCACGGCCAGCCTCAATCAGATGGTCGTCTATCTCAACAACGGAACTGGCGGTTTCAACGGTCCCACTGCGCTGAGCACCCCGGATAACGTTTACTCTGCCTGCTTCAACGTCGCGGGGGACCTGAGCAATTCCGCCCACGCCAGCGTTAACGACATCGTCAGTGCCAACTGCCTGGACAACAACACGGTCACGGTTTACGTCAACGACGGCACTGGGACTTTCTCTGCGGGGGTGTACTCTCAGGGAGGCATTGATACCACGGCGGTGGCTATCGCCGACATGAACGGGGATAAGATAAACGACATTGTCTCCTCCAACCAGCAGGGGGCTGACGTCACGGTTCTTCTTGGCAACGGCGATGGCACCATGCAGCCCGCTACGGTTGGCTACGCAATGGGCGGAACCAGGCTGACCGCCTCAGGGGTTGTTCTGACTCCCGCCTTGGTGGCTGACTTCAATAAAGACGGCCACAACGACGCGATCGTACCCGACGGCCTGTACAGCTTTGTCTATCTGCCGGGATTTGGCGACGGAACATTCCGCTCGGCGGTCGATTACTATTCCGACCCTACCACCGCCGGCAACGGCTATCAAACCTCAGTTGGAATCGCCAGCGGCGACTTCAATGGCGACGGCCACCCGGATTTTGTGGTCGGAAACAGCTATGCCTTCGGCCAGAAGGCTGGCAACATTGCCGTGTTCCTTTCCGATGGCAAACCTAGTGGCACCTTACAGGCTGGCGTGAACTACGGCAGCCCAACCTCCACGAACTTCCAATTCCAATTCGTTGCCGTAGGTGATTTCAACGGCGACGGCAAGTTGGACATCGCAGCCACCGATGCGATTAACGGCGGAGTTCAGATCTTCTATGGCAAAGGCGACGGTACCTTCACTGCAACCGCGGCTTCGGAATATCGGACTGACGCGGGTACCTACACCAGTTGGGGAATTATCGCTGGTGACTTTAACGGCGACGGCAAGATTGATCTTGCGGTGGTGAACAATACCAACGGCGGGGCAAACGGAGACGTCGGCGTATTGATTAATAACGGCGCAGGATTTAACCCTGTCGTCAATTACCAAACCACAGCGCCGGCCACCGAAATCACAACTGCTGACGTGAACCTCGACAAGCATCTCGACTTGATCGTGCCGCGGTACGGCACTTCGTCCACAGCCGGCACCAGCGTGGAGATTCTTCTCGGAAAGGGAGATGGCACCTTCCCAACCAACAAATCCACGACTGTTGGGAACAACCCGTACGCAGCTGCGATCGGCGATCTTAACGGCGATGGCAAACCTGACCTAGCGGTCACGATTCAGGATCAGACCAGCGGCCACAACCAGGGAATCGCAGTTGCACTGGGCAACGGAGACGGCACGTTTCAGACTCCGACACTCCTTCAGACCACGATGCAGTCTCATCTTTTCGGTCTGCCGCAACCTGGCTATGTGAAGATGGCGGACCTCAACCAGGATGGATACTTGGACCTGATCTACACCAACTCGACCTTCTCGACCGTTGGATTAATGTACGGTAACGGCAAAGGGGGGTTCTACGATCCGATTGAGTCACCGGCAGGGAGCTTCGCTTCTGACATTGCATTCGCAGATGTCAATGGAGACGGAATTCCCGACGTAGTCACAACCGGGACCAAGAAAGGTTTCTCCGGCGTCACCGTTCTACTGAATGGGAGTGGCACCGACGTATCGGTAACGTCGTCCGCCAATCCGTCCATTGTGGGCACTGCGGTAAGTTATAAAGCAACGGTTGTGGCTTCGGTGCGAGGCGTAACTACGACGCCCACGGGAAGCGTAAAGTTTTACGACGGCTCAACCCTGCTGGGATCGGGAACGCTGACCGGCGGCGACGCTGTACTCAGTACGAGCAGCACCGCAGTTGGCTCGCAGAGCATCACGGCGCAATATAGCGGAGACGGTGGGCAGAACTTTGTGCCTAGTACGTCGCAGCAGGTATTGACGCAGGTGGTCCATCAGGCGACAGACTCCACGGGCCTCAAGTCCTCGGCTCCTAGCGCGCCTCTTGGTACCACGGTGACTTTCACTGCCACCGTGACTAACACGGTAAGTGGCGACGCCCTGGTTCCGACGGGAATGGTCACTTTCAAAGACGGAACCACAACGCTGGGCACCGCGAACCTGACTGCCGGCGTTGGTACTTTCGGCACGAAGACCCTGACAGCCGGTTCGCACAGCATTACCGCAGTTTACGGCGGAGATGCGAACTTCCCCGGGAGCACGTCAGCCGCATTGAACCAAGCGATCACGACGCAGCCGGCATATACTCTCGCGGCGAATCCGACCACCCAAACCGTGAACCCGGGCAGCTCTGCCAGCTACGCTATCACTCTGACTCCGGTCAACGGCTACAACGGCACCGTCACCTTCGCGTGCCCGTCGTCGTTGCCCTCGGGGGTTACTTGTACCCCGCCGAGTCCGATGGCGCCGCCTTACACCGCGGGTACGTTGAAGATCAACACCACCGGCCCGTCGGCTGCTCTGGTTGCTCCTGCGAACGGGACTTCCTCCAAAGGCGCAACGAGTCTGTGGGCGAGCCTTAGTGGAATTGGGGTGTTTGGTCTGGTCTTGGCGGGCGATTGGAAGAAACGCAATCGTCGCCGCATGGTCATCATGCTCGGCGTTCTCGCGGTCGTCATGATCATGGCTCTCGTAGGTTGTGGAGGCGGCAGCGCCTCCGGCAGCGGAGGGGGCGGAGGCGGAGGCGGCACACCAGCGGGGACGGATACGATCAAGATCACCGCGACTGACGGTGGCAGCACCACGCCACAAACGCTGACCGTCACCCTGGTTGTCCAGTAATCGGTTGTTCAGTAATCGATAACAGGCGAGGCGGCCGGTTACACGGCCGCCTCGCAATCCGCGTTACAACTACCTCCCCTATGCGGAACATTTCTGCGTTACTTATTTTCTGTGCTCTCCTGGGCGGCGGCATCGTTGCCTGGGGAGCGACGGGTCCGATTGAAGGGGCTCAAGCCGGCAAGGCTACAGCCAAAGAGAGTGGGTCTTCGACAGCGGCTAGTTTTTACGTCGCGCCAAACGGCAAGGATTCCTGGAGCGGCAAACTGGCGGCTCCGAATGCCGGGAAGACCGATGGGCCATTCGCTTCCGTAGCCCGCGCTCAAACCGCAGTTCAGGACTTGCTCAAGACTAATCCCAGCCGGTCCATCGTCGTAATGCTGAGGAGCGGAACTTATTATCTTCCGCTGAGTCCCACCAATCCTGGGACTCTAAATTTCACCTCCGCTGATTCCGGAACTGCGCGGGCGCCAATTGTCTGGCAAAACTATCCGGGGGAAACTCCGATTGTGAGCGGGGGAGAGGCTGTCGGAAGCGGCGGACTCAATCTCACCTGGACTCATTCGTCCGGCAACTTGTGGACGGTCCGCCTGCCCGCCAATACCGAACCCTTCGAGTATCTGTTCTATAACGGACAACGCCGGCTGCGCCCCCGAGTCCAATCGGCATCCGAGAAGAGTGTCGGCTACTACATGAAGCAGGGGAGCTGTTATTCGACCAGCATGCCCGGGCCGAGCCAGAAAGTCAGCTCTTCGTTATGTAACCTTGGCACATTTCTTCGGATCGCTCACGAGATCCCTCCTGATACTCCAGAAGGCTCCGGTTGCCCGAGCATAGCCGACCACAAGACCTCTCCGGTCAAATGTGCTGATCGCTTTTTCTACAATCCCGACGACACGGCAATCACCAATTTTAGCAACGTAAACTCAGCCGGCAGTCCATGCGGCGGGTCGGCCAGCCAATATCCGGCAGGTGACGTGGAACTGATTCTTTTCGACGCCTGGACCGTCGATGTGATGAGGATCAGTTGTGTCGATACCAAGAAGCACCTTATTTATCTCAGCGGGGCGACCAAACGGAATCCTGACACCTACATACTTACGGGACCGCTGGCGGGTCACCGCTACATGATCGAGAATGCCAAAGATTCGTTTGAGGCGGCCAAGTCCTCTGGGCAAACAGGGATCTGGTTTCTCGATCGCTCCAGTTCACCTTGGACCTTGAACTACCTTGCCAACAGCGGTGAAAATCCCAACACCGACAGCGTAGTCATCGCCCAGACCGCGCCCGTAAGTCCTATTGGTGGAAGCCTGATTTCCGCTGTCAACCTGAACTACGTGACCATGCAAGGCCTCACGTTCGAGGTGGACAACTATGTGCCCCCGGCCGAGGGTTTCAACGATGATGAGAACGGCGAGGACACGCTACCGGCGGCTATCGACTGCGAGAGTTGCCAGAATGTGATGTTTGATGCAGTCACGGTAAGGCGCACCTCGGCTTCGGGCATCCAGATCGCTTCCACATCTCCTAAGTCAGGCGTCCCGGCCACCAACGACACGATTCAGAACTCAGCCTTCTACGATGTCGGCAGCAGTGGCGTGCGAATTGGGCACAGGCCAAGCGGGATGGACCGGCCCGAATTCGTCGTTCAAAACGTCATGGTGCGGAACAACATTATCCAGGGCTACTCTCGTGTGTTTGCCGACGGCGAAGGAATCGCTCAGGCGAACGGGCACGACATTACCTATTCCCACAACGACATTGACGACGGGTACCATGCGGGCATCTCGGTTTGCCTGGTGAGCTGTGCTTCATTCAACTACACGGCGAACGGGATCAACATCATCAGCGAATACAACCACCTTTGGAACATCATGCAAGGCATCACTTCCGATGGAGGAACACTTTACTACCACGTAGGCGGCAAGACCGGAAGCGGGCTCGGAAACAAGATCTATAACAACCTGGTTCATGACACCACGGACACGGCGATTATCGATGAGGGCGTCAAGGGGAGCGCTTACGGAGGCGCAGGCATTTACCTCGATGGCGGGTCCGCTGGAGTGGATGTGCAGAACAACGTGGTCTTCCGCGTCGCGGGCGATGTCGTTTATGTCCCCGAGGGAATGAAGGGCGGTTTGCCGCCGCACATCTTCAACAACAACATTCTGGCCTATGGTCGATTGTCCATCTTCAAGGAGGGCAGGCCGTGGTGGACGGAATGTGAGGGCGCCTCTCTGCGCGCCAAGATTACGCACAACATCTTCTATTTTGACCGCGACTCGTCCTCCGGTTTTTTCCCGATTCATGGATGCGCTTACACGTGCGGTTTGCCCCACAACCAGTTCCAGTTCTTCGATGGAAATCTCTATTGGCGGACCGACGGAAGCTTTGCGAACGACCCCAAGGCCTTTCACGTGCAAAAAGAGGAACCGCGCGATCCCGCTGGATGCATTGCGCCGAAGAATCCCGATAATGCGTGGCAATACCTTACGTTAAAGCAATGGCAAGATAATTCGACCCGGGTGGGAACAGTTCCGTCCGTGGGCGAAGACGTTTCATCCACGGTGACCGTGAATCCTGGCTTCGGTAACAGCGGTCAACCGAGCGATTTCCTGCTGACCAAGAATCCGATGCCGGGCTTCGACTTTACCAAGACCAACGACACGATCCACAATGCGGGCCGGGTCCATCCTGAGATCACGCCGCCGACAGTGCCGCCGACGTTTCCGGTCTACAGCTTCACAAGTTATTAGTCGTGATGCTATTTTGGATTGTCTTTGTATCTGCTGATTATACAGTACTTACGCGACAATTCTAAGAAAAAGGCCGGTATAGAGTCTTTAGTCCTCGGAGCTTTCTACCTCTTGCAGGAACTTGCAACCTTCGCTAGGCTTTTCACACGCTCGAAGGTATTGCAGCAGACGATGTGACTCAACCAGCTTAAGAATTCCCCTTGATTACTTATTTTTGATAACCCGCATTCTTGACGTCTCCCCAACGAGCACGGCGGTTGCAGATATCTAGGAACTGGCAGTTGCGTTTGCCCAGGTTCTAACAGTGGACTTACCGAGAGTCCTTGGAGCACGAAATGTGACTCAGAGGGCGAAGCTGCGATTGAAGGCATCGGCTAAAACTCAATCGGCTCCCGCGAGTCCCAAAATTTTCTGTTCACGTTGCATGACCGGAGGCCGCGCGTTGCTTACGACCCGAGCCAACCGAGAACGATAGGTTATCCCTTGCAAGCGAATCTTCAAGCGCCCGAAGTAAAAGTGAGCGAAATCTCGGACAAACCGATTCCTGCGCGGACCACTCTGCTGGCGAGATTGATCCCGTGGGTGAGTAAGGGCGGATTCGCCATACTCGACCAGGGATTAATTTCCGGGTCGAATTTTATAGTCAGCATCCTGCTGGCGCGCTGGCTGGTTCCAGAGCAATACGGAGCGTACGCCGTCGCTTTCGGTATTTTTGTCCTGCTCTCGCTGGTCTACCAGTCTCTAGTTTTAGAGCCGATGGCAGTGTTTGGCGGATCGGCCTATCGGGACGGCTTGCGCGGATATCTGCGATCACTGCTTTGGATTCACATCACCATCTCCGTGGCGATTGTTGTGGTTTTCGGCGCGTCGGCGCTGGGGGCTGAACTTCTCCACTCGGGCGTGCTGGCTGGGGCGTTGGCGGGAGTATCGATCGCATCTCCTTGCATCCTGGTTTTCTGGCTTGCCCGGCGCACTTTCTACCTGGAGCTTTCGCCCGGGAAAGCTGCCTCCGGCGCATTCATTTATTCGTTGCTGGTCCTTGCCGCGTTGTACTTTCTGTTTCGGCGCGGTCTGCTTTCGCCCTTCACGGCTTTTGCGTTGATGGGCTTTGCAGCCTTGGGCACCGGTTTCTACCTGTCACTACGCCTTCGCGCCGAGTTACCGCGGGGCGCTTCGGTTCCGCGGGTTTCCGAGGTCTGGCCTAGGCACTGGGCCTACGGTCGCTGGGCATTGGCCAGTTGTGTTGCCGGTTGGATCCCAGCGTATATCTACTATCCGTTGCTTAGTTCTTTCGGAAGCATGGCGCAGTCGGGTCAGTTGAAGGCGTTGATGAACCTGACCCTGCCCATGGAGCAGACCAAAGGCGCGCTCTCTTTACTCTTGCTTCCGTACGCGGCAGGCGTCTTGCATCGGCATGGAAAATCGAAAGCGGGCAGCCTAAGCATAACCATGACCCTGGTCACCTCGGGTGGGGCAATTGCCTACTGGGCGATCATCCTGCCATTTACCAAGCCGGTGTTTCAGCATCTCTATTCCGGAAAATACATGGAAGTGGCACACTTGTTGCCGGTGGTTGCTTTGGGATCGATTGTATGGAGCGCTGCTTTCGGTCCGGCTATTTCTCTGCGAGCCATGGAATCACCCGCTTCGGTTTTCATCGCGTTCTCTTTAGCCACGGTGTTATCTCTGTTTGTCGGCATTCCAGCAACCTGGATTTGGGGATTGAAGGGAGCCATCTGGGGCAGCAATTTGGCCGATGTGCTCTCGATGGTGATCGTGGTTGTGGTTCTAAGACTCAAGATTGCGAATCGCGACGTTAGCTTCAAGGGGATTCGCTTGTGGCGTCCCACGGCGGAGCAGTCCTTGCCCAGCGAGATGCCGATCGAGTAAGCAGAGGCGGCGCTCAAAACATTGCAGCGTGTGGCCGAGAAACGCCACTACACATCAACAAATTGAGGGAGGGTTTTTCAGGTGACAAAACAGCCAGGAAATGCGAGTGAGAACCGGTCCGGTGCCGAGGAGCAGAAGCCGCGTAAGCCGACGACCACCATGCGAAAGCTCCGCCGCAAGCTCTCCCGAACGAGCCTGCGCCTTCCAATCATTTGGTACCGGCATCATGGATTCCGTCCGGAAGATACTTTCATCGTTTCTTATCCCAGATCCGGGACCACGTGGTCGCGGCACACTCTGTTTGAAATTCTTACCGGCCAGAAGTCGGGATTCCGCATCGTTGACGCAAATCTGTGCGGCGTAGGCAAGCATCACCTGGGATCGTCGGTTCTGCCCGGCGGCGGCAGGCTTATCTCGACTCATGAACAGTACCGCGGCTGGAAACATTACCATAAAGCGATCTATCTGGTGCGCGATTGCAGGGACGTATTGCTGTCAGAGTTTCAGTATCTGCAGAACCTGGAGTTCTTCTACGGCGATCTGGATAAGTTCGTGAAGCACTTTGTCACGACCCCGGTGAGCGGCTTTGGTCCATGGCAGCGCCATGTCGCCTCGTGGCTGGATTCTCCGTTATATGGCACTCCGAACCTTTGCCTGGTACGTTTCGAGGACATAAAGCGAGATCCGGTGGCAGGGTTTACTCGAGTCGCCGAATTTCTCGGAGTGGAAGCGAGTCCCGAACTGATTCAGCGCGCGGTGGCAAATAGTTCTCTGGAGAAGATGCGCGAAAAAGAAGTTCGGGAGCCGGTGAAAGCCTCAGTCAAAGGACGCTTTGTGGGCGCCGGCGAGGTGCGGGGATGGCGTTCAAAGTTGACCGAGAAGCAGGTGCGGTTGATTGAAAAGTATGCCGGACCCGAATTGACTCGCTTGGGCTATAGCTTGTTGGACCAGACTCCGGAGATGGAGAGCCAGCGCAATTCCGTGCTGGCCTAACCTCCGGGAAAAAATACCGGAAATACTGCGCGACCGAAAGCTTAAGATGTCATTCGATCACACTATCAGGACGATGGACTCCGTAAAGAAACAGGCAGTCGCCTTGTTCATTGCCATCTCGGGCGTGACTGCGCTGGCGGTCTGGATGGCGCCTCTGGACTTGTCTTTGTCAGACATGGTTCCGGTCGTCGTCGTGGCAACAATATTTGCTCTTCTCCTCGTGCTCGTGTTGGGCTTGGCCATCACGCAAAACCAACCGGCGAGGACAATTGTTTACCGGCTGACGTTGCTGATCTGGTGGGTCGTTCTGGTATGCGAATGCGTATTCGACCGCATGGGAGACAGTACGGATGCTTCGCTCTCCCGCTTCTCCGTCCAAGCCTACGGAGAGGGTATCGTATGGGTGCTCGCGTTCGTGACGCTCATAATCCTCTCAATCCAACAACCCCACTACCTGCGCCGCCTGTTTTCAGGTTCGTATAAGTGGATCACGCTTTTTACCGTGGTTTGCGCAGCATCCGTCTCCTATTCAGCAGGCAAAACGTATGCGGGCGCATGGGCGTTCAAGATGGTGCTGGTGCTGCTGCTGCTTCACCTGAGCGCCAGCATGCTGGGCAGCATAGCTGATATTGTGACCTTCCTGAAAGTCAGCCTGTGGGGTTTCTTCGTTCTGACGGTTGTACCCGCGGTGCAAGCCTTTTCCGATCCTTCAAGTGCGTTTGAAGGAGTAGGCGGTAGGCTGAATGCCAGCCCCGACGCATTGACTCTGACCGCGGCAGTGCTGCTGTTGCTCTCGGTGATTCTGTATTCGATCGAGAAGCGGAAGATGATGATCTTCACCGGCCTGGTCGCGAGCGTCGTGATGCTCCTGGCTCTGGGCAAGTCAGGGATCCTGGCAAGCCTGTTCTCCGTTCTGCTTTTCCTTCTGCTACAAAAGCAGGTCGGGCGGAGCATGGTCGTAATGCTGGGAATAGCGGCGGTCGCCTTCGTGGTTCTGTCTGTTACTCCGGTGGCGGCTCACCTGCAATCCTACGAGGGAGCGGCGACCCTGACTGGACGAACTGTCATCTGGGCTGAAGGTTTCGAAGCCTTCAAGCAGAGCCCGCTGTTAGGCCACGGATATCTAAGCACGTACTTCAGTTTTTACGGCCACTTGCATAACGGCTTCCTCGAAGTGGCCTACAACAGCGGCATCATTGGCCTCGGCATCATGTTGATGATTCATTTCATGATCCTGCGGGATGTATTCGTCTCGATCCGCATGGCTGGGGCGCTGCGCGCCGCAAGTCCACGCGATCCGGAAATCTCGCGGGCTTACGTTCTGGCCGTAGGGTCGCTTGCTTTGTACACGAATCTGACCATCAACGGTTTGTTTAATGCGACATTCGGGGGCAGGCCGAGAAGCCCTTTCATGTTGTTCTTCGCCTTGTTGGTGATGGTCGATTTGCTGCGCCGGCATATCGTGAAGGAGTTGGGCGGCGCCACCAAGGAGGCCAACGCGCGGCGAACCGATTGGCTTCCCGCAGGGGCAGCCGCGCGGTCTTGATCGCGGAGTTCAAAGACCTGGATTTGTCCACCAACCCACTAACAATTTTGTTAGGATCGCTCAGGCGCGCGCCACAGTGAAGATCCTTCTCGTTTTCAATTCGTACCAGGAACCGGGCGGAGAGGATGTCGTTTTTCGCAAGGAAGGCCATTTACTCAAAGAGGCCGGACATGAAGTCTCGGAATACCGGCGCGACAATGATGAGATCAAGGGCTATTCCGCAATCCGTCGGCTTAGTCTAATCGGCCAGCCGGTTTGGGCGCTGGACTCGTATCGTGACTTCAGTGCGCTGCTTCGCCAGCAGAATCCCGAGATTGTGCACGTGCATAATACGTTTCCCCTGATTTCACCTTCGATTTTCTGGGCGTGTCGAAAGCGACGTGTTCCAGTAGTGCACACGCTCCACAACTATCGCTTGCTTTGCCCTCAAGCAAATTTCTTTCGCGCGGGCAAGCCCTGTCAGGATTGCCTTACCGGCAGCTATTGGCAAGGGGCAGTTCATGGCTGCTATCGCAATTCCTCCTTTTCAACGGCTCCGGTGTCCCTGATGTTAACCGTGCATCGCAAATCCAAGACCTGGATTCGAATGGTGGATCAATACATCGCTCCCAGTGAATTTGCGCGGGATCAATTCGTTAAGGCTGGATTTCCCGCCGGCCAAATCAAAGTCAAGCCTAACTTCGTGGATCCTGACCCCGGACAGCGGGTCGGCACAGGGTCGTACGCACTTTTCATTGGACGTGTGTCGCCGGAAAAAGGCATCGACACCCTGCTGAGAGCTTGGCGCCAACTGCCTAAGACCTACACCCTGCGCATCCTGGGGGAGGGTCCATCGCGAGCGCGGCTGAAGTCCGAGGCCGAAGACGCTGGCCTTTCCAATGTCAACTTCATGGGATGGCTCCCCCACGACCAAGCCATGGAAGTGGTCAAAGGGGCGCGGTTTCTGATTTTCCCCAGCGAACTGTACGAGACCTTCGGATTGGGAATCGTGGAAGCATTCGCCTGCGGCGTACCTGCAGTCGTCTCCCGACTGGGTGCGATGCAGGAGATCGTTCAGGAGGGACATACCGGCTTTCTCTTCCAGCCTGGGGACGCCGATGATCTGGCGCGGACCGTCGTGCAAGTCTGGAACCAGCAAGAGCACATGCTTCGCTTAGGCGCCCAGGCACGCAGAGAGTACGAGAACAAATACACCGCGGCGGTAAACTATCGGCAGCTGATCGAGATCTACCAGCAGGTGATTGCCAAGCGGGCCCTCACGGAGGAATCTTTGCGGATGGGTGTTCAGGCGGAACAGGTGCCGCACGCTTAAAACCGCTCTGAGATGCCCTGGCGTCCAAGATCATTTGGCGCCCGGCAACTGACTCCATGGTGGATCGCTACCTAACCATCAGCATCGACGACGGACCTGTCACGGACTTGAGAACCGCAGAGTTGCTGAGTAAGTATGGGTTGCAGGCGACGTTTTACATTCCCGCTCGAAACCCCGAGCGTCCGGTGATGCCCACCGCCCAAATCCGGGAACTTGCCAGCAGCTTCGAAATTGGTGCCCATACGTTGAATCATGTATCGCTGAAATCGTTACCCGAGTCCGAAGCTTGGGCGGAGATTTCCGGAAGCAAACAGTGGGTCGAAGACACCGTCGGAGCGCCGGCGGTTTCGTTCTGTTATCCGATGGGCAAATTTAACGCCTCGACCCCTGGATTGGTGAAGAACGCAGGTTTCGACGGCGCGCGCACCACGTTCTTCAACCTGCACGCGTTTCCCAAGAATCCTTACCTCTGGGGGGTGAGCACGCATGCCTATTCCCACAGCGCCGCGATCCAGTTTCGCCATGCGGTTGTGGAAGGCAATTTCCTGGGCGTGCTGAATTTCGTGCGGACTTACAGCTGCGCAACGGATTGGCAAGAGCAATTTCTGCGCGGGTTGGATCACATTGAGCAAAACGGGGGCATCGCTCATCTGTACCTGCATAGCTGGGAGATCGACGAACTCGGGCAGTGGGACCGCCTGGAGAATGTTTTCGCTACGGTTTCCCGGCGCAATCTGACCAAGCTGACAAACGGAGCGCTCTTTCAACTCTGGAAGCTGAAACAGGCTCATGGAACAAACTAGATTTCGCGGACTTGTTCCTGACACCGATTTCGTCGCAAGGCCGCTTCTTTAGCAGTCGGGGCAAAGACGGAGTCCTAGCTGTGGTCCGCCTCATCAAACCCCGCAAGCAAGCGAGGCATCCAATTGGCTCGCCGTCGTAGAGGTATCGCCGCGTCAGTTTCCCAAGCGCGGCGGAGTTTGGAGATTAAACGTTGAAGTTGGAAAATGTCACTTCCGGACAGGCTTCTGAAAAGGTATCGTCGTCAATGAATTCGCTTCAGCCCCTGGCCCACTGGAATGCCACATCTCGCGACTATCCCCAGGATATCTTCGTGTCGGAGTTGGTGAGCGAACAAGCGCGGAAAACTCCGAATGCGCCAGCCCTCTCATCAGACGCCCAAAGCCTTACCTACGGCGAACTTGATTCCCGGGCAAATCAGCTTGCTGCGCGGCTTCGGTTCTTGGAAATCGGCCTGGGAGCACCAGTAGGCATTTGCCTGCGCCGTTCGCCGGAAATGGTCGTAGCCGCTCTGGCAGTCCTGAAAGCGGGTGGCGCTTACGTGCCCATGGATGTCGAATATCCGGTCGAACGGCAAGTTTTCATCCTTCGCGATACCCGGCTTCGCGTCCTGATCACGCAAGACGACGTCGCCCAGCGGCTGCCGGCTGGCGACTGGCAGGTTCTGATTCTGGATGAGGAACATGAAACTGCGCCGGCCGAAGCTGCAACACCCGCGCCTGTCGCACTCGATAGCCTGGCCTATGTTATCTACACGTCAGGGTCGACCGGGCAGCCAAAGGGCGTGCAGATCACACATCGCGGCCTGCTCAATCTGATTTATTGGCATCGCCGAGCGTTTTCTATTACCGCCGCGGATCGCGCCAGCCAGGTGGCCAGCTTCGGTTTCGACGCTGCCGTGTGGGAAGTCTGGCCATATCTCACTGCGGGCGCAAGCGTTCATTTTCCGGATGATGCCACTCGAGGTTCCGCCCAGAGCTTAAGGGACTGGCTGGTGGCACAAAAGATTACGGTGAGCTTCGTTCCAACCACCATGGCCGAGAGCCTTTTGGAATTGGGCTGGCCCGCTCCGATCGCGCTCCGATACTTGCTGACCGGGGCCGATACACTGCATCGATATCCGGATTCCAACTTGCCATTCGCGCTGGTAAACAACTATGGCCCGACAGAATGTACGGTGGTTTCAACCTCTGGTGTGGTCCTGCCCCGCGCAGAGACCGATCAGCAACCCACGATTGGACGCCCCATTGATAATGTGCAAGTGCACATTCTCGATGAGCAGCTCAATCCGGTG
>Ga0210383_10001867_pt1 | contig 19222 bp, 20 predicted proteins | sample IncBWC14OmetaG_FD_160072 | JGI IMG/M metagenome (GOLD analysis project Ga0210383, IMG submission 160072) | Forest soil microbial communities from Barre Woods Harvard Forest LTER site, Petersham, Massachusetts, United States - Inc-BW-C-14-O ...
CCCCTGATGCAACTTTTGCTCGACAAGGGCGCCGATCCCAAAGTGGTCACCAAGGCGGGTGTCACGGCCTTAATGGTTGCGGCTGGGATGGGGCACGCGAACACCATCCGGCGCGGGGAACAGCCCGTTGAGGCGATGAAGATTTGCCTGGATAAAGGCGTGGATATCAACGCCGCCACGGATAAGACGCTCAATACGGCCCTGCATGCCGCTGCGGGTCAAGGAACCGACGACATTGTCCAGTTGCGGGGCGAGCATGGCGCCAAGCTGGATCTCAAGGACAACAAGGGCCGCACTCCCCGGGACGTCGCGCTGGGGCTGCAAGCCGATGCCGTTGGCGTCGAGGTTCACCAAAGCACTGCCGATCTGCTTGGCAAGCTGATGGGCCTGCCCGCTACTACAACCGCAGCGGCTTTGCCCGCCGAAAATCATCCGGCCAGCGCGCGATAGGCGGGTTGCAGCGGCTTACGCGACTGTCGCGCCAGCCTGCCGGACAATCGGCGCGCCGCCCGGAAATAGCGGGCTTTCGCTGCCGGTACCGAAATCAAGAGCTTGCGCGCGGTGTCCACGATATTCAAACCCTCAACCACCCGCAGGCGGATCACTTCCTTGTGGGCGGGTTCAAGAGAAACGATGGCTTTTTGAACCAGCCTGGCGGTCTCTTTCTCTTGATACTCGCGGTAGGGTGAATCGTTCGAGGTGGCCCTGGCAAACCTCTCTAGCTGATCGAAATCGAAGTAGGACATACGCGAGCGGAACTCGGTTCTCCGCCGGGTGCGCACTTCGTTCACCGCGATACTCATCAGCCAAGTCTTGAATTTGGACTCGCCCCGGAAGTCAGCGAAGTGAAGAAAAGCTTTTACCACTGTCTCCTGCACGATGTCTTCGGCATCAAAATGATTGCCGACCATTCCGCAGACGAAGTGGTTCAGCGCGCGCAAATTGGGTTGTAGCAGTTGGGTGAATTCTTGTTGGTCGGGCATGGCAGCCTGTCAATTGCACGTTACCCTCCGCCTGTAACAGATTGATTCGCCGAGGAGAGCCCAACGATGTGTCGAATAGCCGACCCGGCTAATGCCGGGCTTCGTCTTTACTGGACGCCTTCGGCTCTTATTGGGGCGCCTGCGGCTTAGACCGTTAAAACGATCTTGCCTCGCGTATGCCCTTTGCGGGCCAGTTCAAAAGCCTCGCGGGCCTGCGCCAATGGGAATGTGCCCGCAACAATCGACTTCAGGGAGTCCGCATCGATCAGTTTCGCCATTTCTTCCAATTGATCCCGATCTGGCTCAACGATGAAGTACAGGCCGCGAACGCCGTGCTCGCGAGGAACGTCCTCTGGAATCGGCTCCGCCACCGATATCAGGATTCCGCCGGGGCGGAGCACGCGCCACGACCTTGCTATGACCTCGCCGCCCACGGCATCGAGGACGAGGTCGATGTCGCTCAGCTCTTCTTCAAAGCGCGTTTTCGTATAGTCAATGGTTTCGTCCGCGCCCAAGCTTCGCAGAAAGTCCAGGTTTGCCGCTGAGCTGGTTGTAATCGTGTAAGCGCCCTTCCAGTGCGCCAACTGAACGGCTAATGTGCCCACGCCGCCGGCTCCGCCATGGATCAGAACCTTTTGGCCCGGCTGGAGCGCGCCATGCGTAAACAAAGCCTGCCAAGCCGTGAGTCCGGAAAGGGTGACGGCAGCGCTATGCACATGATCGATCGTGCGGGGCTTCAAGGCGAGATGGCCGGCGGGCATCGCGACATACTCGGCGGCGGCTCCGTCGTGTGGAAACTCGATGAGTCCATAAACTGCGTCGCCAGGCCCCAGGTCCCGAATCCCGGACGATACAGCTTCAATCACTCCCGAAAGTTCGTGACCCGGAATGGTTGGGATGCGTGGCGAGCCGCCGGGGTTCTGATAGGTCTCGTCCCAGGTCAATTCCGTCCGTGTGAGGCCCGTGGCATGAACGCGAACCAGCGCGTCCCCAGGCTTGATCTCGGGCCGGGGTGCCTCTTCATAAACCAGATCTTCGGGACCGCCGCGCTGATGCAAGCGAATGGCCTTCATGGATTAGCTCTACCAAAACCAGCAGCCGTCAGGCCGCTCAGTATAAATTGGACGGCGATGGCCATCAGTAGCAGGCCCATGAATCGAGTCAAAATGTGGATGCCGGTGTCGCCCATGCGCCGGCCCAAGCGATCCGCGGCGGCCAAGGTCCAGTAGGACAAAAAGGCCGTCAGCGCCACGGCCACAATAATTAAAATACTGTGTTGCCAGTTGGACGATTGCGCCATCAAAGCAATAACGGTTGAAATGGAGCCCGGTCCGGCCAGCATAGGAACGCCCAGCGGAATAATTCCGACGTCCTCTTTCTCCATGGCTTGCTGGGTTTCCGACGGGGTCTCTTTGGTTTGCGACCGGCGTGCCTGCAGCATGTCGAAACCAATCAGGATCATGATCAATCCGCCCGCGATGCGAAATGCAGGCAGCGTGATTCCGAACATTTTGAAGATCAGCGTGCCGGCCATCGCAAAGCCCGCCAATACTAGAAAGCAAGTCCAGGCTGCGCGCCTCGCCATGTGGCGGCGTTGCGATGCCTCGGCGTCGGCCGTCAATACCAGGAAGGTAGGGATGGTCGCGATGGGGTCGACGATAAAGATCAGCGAACTGAACGCCAGGAGCAGAAACTGAATGTGTTCTTGTACAGAGCCGAGCATGGAATACGTCGCGGGCCTGGCCGCGCTCGATTATTCTAGTGTCGCATCTGTAACTTGGCCGCAATAACGAGGCGCGATACTAAGGACGGAGTGAACTGATATGCCCGAGAATCCTCAATACGATGCGCTAATGGAATTGGCTCTCAACCTGCGTTGGAGCTGGCATCATTCCAGTGACGAGATATGGGGTAAACTAAATCCCGAACTTTGGGGGCTGACACAGAATCCCTGGGCAGTTCTTCAGGCCGCGTCTCGGAAACGGCTGGATGAAATGAACGCGGATCCCACGTTCGCTCACAGAGTGGAAGACCTTCTGCGCGAGAAGCGCGAAGCCCTGAAGCGTCCCACCTGGTTTCAGAGCGCCCATCCCGGCGTACCGCTAAAGCTGGTCGCTTACTTCAGCATGGAATACATGCTGAGCGAAGGATTGCCCATTTACTCGGGTGGCTTAGGAAACGTGGCGGGCGATCAACTGAAAGCTGCCAGCGATCTGGGCGTGCCGGTGGCCGCCATTGGATTGCTATACCAGCAGGGTTACTTTCGCCAGGAGATCGATAACAACGGCGTCCAGCACGCGCTTTATCCTTACAACGATCCAAGCCAATTACCCATCACTCCCCTGCGCCAGCCGGACGGCGAATGGCTGCGGATTCCCGTCAATCTGCCTGGATTCAAAATCTGGCTGCGCTGCTGGAAAGTGGAAGTGGGCCGGGCGAACCTCTACCTGTTGGATTCCAACGATCTCGCCAATCCTCCGGCCTTCCGCGGCGTTACCAGCGAACTGTATGGCGGCGATGCCGAACTCCGGCTGAAGCAGGAGTTGATCCTCGGCATAGGCGGATGGCGTCTGCTGCGCGAGCTTGGATTGCGTCCCGAAATCTGTCACCTCAACGAAGGACACGCGGCCTTCGCCACCCTGGAGCGAGCGCGCAGTTACATGCTGGATAACAAGGTGCCCTTTGAAGTGGCCATGACGGCGACCAGGGCGGGCAATCTCTTCACCACGCACACTGCGGTTGCGGCGGGCTTCGATCGCTTCGCGCCCGAACTCGCCGGACGGTATCTCAACGTGCTGGCCGAAGAGCTTGGGGTTGGCGTGGAGACGCTTTGGGCCATGGGACGCCAAAATCCGAACGATGCTTCTGAGCCGTTCAATATGGCCTATCTGGCCATGCACGGCAGCGGCGCGGTGAATGGGGTTAGCCGCCTGCATGGCGAGGTCAGCCGGCGGCTGTTCAGTGGCTTGTTTCCGCATTGGCCTGAAAGGGAAGTGCCAGTGGCGCATGTCACCAACGGAGTTCACGTGGGCACTTGGGAATCTCCGGAAACGGACGCGCTTTGGGAACGAGCGTGCGGGCCCGATCGCACGATAGGTGAACCGGCGACACTGGCGCAGCGGCTTCGGGCGGTTCCCGATAGCGACCTTTGGCAATTGCGAACCAGCGGATCGAAGGCCTTGATCGAATACACCCGCCAGCGTCTGGCGCGCGAGCGGTCTATCCGCGGATCGTCGCCTGAAGACATCACGGCGGCCGAGCGGATCTTCAACTTTGATACGCTGACGCTGGGGTTTGCCCGGCGGTTCGCCACTTACAAACGGCCGAACCTGTTGCTGCGCGATCCGGATCGGCTGGCCCGCATCTTAACCAATCCGCAGCATCCCGTCCAACTGGTTGTCGCGGGCAAGGCGCACCCGGCGGACGTGGCCGGACAAGTCATGATCCAGCAGTGGTACCAGTTCCGCAAGCGTGCCGATGTTCAGATGCACGTCGCGTTTCTGTCCGACTACGATATGCTTCTCAGCCAGCAAATAGTGCAAGGCGTGGACCTCTGGGTGAATACGCCGCGCCGTCCATGGGAGGCGAGCGGAACCAGCGGGATGAAAATTCTGGCCAATGGCGGCCTAAACTTATCGGAACTGGACGGATGGTGGGTCGAAGCCTATTCACCGGAAGTGGGCTGGGCGATCGGCGACGGCAAAGAGCACGGCGACGATCCGAATGTGGACGCTGCTGAGGCCGAAACTTTGTACACGCTGCTGGAGCGTGAGATCGTCCCTAAGTTCTACCAGCGCGACCAGCAAGGCATCCCCACACAGTGGATCGCGATGATGCGGGAGAGCATGGCGAGGCTCACGCCGGTCTTCTCGGCCAATCGCACCGTTCGCGAATATACAGAGAAGCATTATTTGCCTGGAGCCGCAGCCTATTGCGGACGGGCGGCCGAGCGCGGCAAGCCAACGGTGGAACTGCTTGAATGGCAGCGCAGTCTACGCGAGAATTGGTCTCACATTCGATTCGGACAGTTGCAAGTGGAGGCGCGCGGCGGCCAGCATGTTTTTGAAGTGCAGGTGTATTTGGACGACTTGAGTCCCGATGCCTTGCAGGTGGAACTCTATGCCGACCCAACCGGTGATGGCCAGCCCATCCGGCAAGCGATGGAGCGGGGACGCGAACTGCTCGGTTCCAAGGGTGGCTACACTTACTCAGCCTCGGTGGCGGCCACACGCCCAGTCAGTGACTATACGGCTCGCGTGGTTCCATATCATGCCGGCGCTCTGGTGCCCCTGGAAGCCAGCCAGATCCTATGGCAGAGATGAAATACGGCTTTCTTATCGACACGTACGCCACAGAGCGAGTGAAGGTAGTCAGCGCATGGAGCATGTTCCGCGAGCAGGATATGCGGGTGCGCCCCAATCTAACGGATACGCGCGGGCGAAGCGTGCACGAGCACATGGTGCACCAATGCGTGAGCGAGAATTTCTGGTTCCAAAAGATTCTCGGAATCGATGTGGGCGCGCCTCCTCTACCTGCCAGGGAAGTGCGCTGGGAATTTATGGCGCGATATGCCGAGGATAGTGGAAAGCGCCTGGCCGTGTTGCAGGTTCAACCCGAGGCATGGTGGGAAGAAACCGTCACCTTCTTTGATGTGCCAAGATCGCGCGCCTGGGTGATGACGCGCCGCATGACGCACACGGCGCAGCATCGGGGGCAGTTGCTCGCCATGCTGCGTATGCTGGGACACGATATGCATAGCACCTACGGGCCCACTGCCGACACCGGCGGCTTGATGCAGAATCATGCGCCGACTATTTATGCATACTCATCCCTGGAAGCGATGCTGCAGGCCGAAGCGAAGGGCGGCAGCAAGTCGGCGCTACCGCCACGTAGTAATCAGCCAGTGACAGAGCGCCCGGCTTAGGCGTGGAACTTAAGCGTGGACCAGTGCAGCATCCTTGGCTTCCGCGCTGCGCCCGAGCACGCGAAGGGCTGCCGATACTACGTGTTCCGGTGTGAAGCCCAAGTGCTGGAGCACTTCTTCGCCGGGTGCGGACGCTCCGAATCGTTCCAAGCCGATGACCGCGCCTTCATCGCCCGCCCAGCGATGCCAGCCGAACGGCGATGCTGCCTCTACGGTAACGCGCGCCTTGATTCGCTTTGGTAAAACGGCTTCGCGATACGCCTCGTCCTGGGCCGCAAACAATTCCCAACTCGGCATGCTAACGACGCGGGCTTTCACTCCATACTTCGCGAGCGATTTTCGCGCCTCGACGCACAACTGCACTTCCGAGCCGGTCCCGATCAAAATAGCATCGGGAGCGCCGCCCTCGGCTTCAGCGAGTACATAGGCTCCTCGCGCGACGCCAGGATCTTTGGCATCGCTGCGATCCAGATGAGGCACCGCCTGCCGCGTCAGCACCAGCACTGTGGGACCGTCGTGCTGGATCGCGAAGCCCCAAGCTTCCGCGGTCTCGTTCGGATCGCCCGGACGAATCACAGTCAGGTGGGGGACCGCGCGCAGCGCCGCCAGTTGCTCTACGGGTTGATGCGTTGGACCATCCTCGCCCAACCCGATGCTGTCGTGCGTGAATACGTAAACGGCTTTCAGGCGGCTCAACGCGCCCAACCGAATGGCGGGCTTCATGTAATCGGAAAACGTGAAGAACGTTGCGCTGAACGGAATTACGCCGCCGTGCGCCGCCATTCCATTCACTGCCGAACCCATACCATGTTCCCGAACTCCAAACGCGACGTTCCGTCCCGCGTAGCTCCAGACGCCCCCGACAGCGCCCAGCGTTCCCGGACCATAGGCTTCGGGATTCTGGAAGTCGCCCCAGTTTTTCAACGCCGTATCGGTGGAAGGATTCAGATCGGCTGACCCGCCGATAATGTTGGGAATGTGCTTGGCGAGCGCGTTGAGAGCAGCCCCCCCAGCCGCGCGCGTGGCGATGGGTTTGTCGCCCGGTTTCCATTTCGGAAGATCCGCGGCCCAATTGTCTGGCAGAGCGCCCTTCACGAGCATTTCAAACTCCGCGGCTTCTTTGGGAAATTCTTTTCGATACGCGTCGAATTTCTTTTTCCAATCGTCCTCCACCCGTGCCCCGTCGCCGACTGCCTGGCGGAAGTAATCGACGGCGTCCTGGGGCAGAAAGAACTTGTCCATCGTCGGCCATCCCAGCGCGGTCTTGGTGGCCTGTAGTTCCTCTTCGCCCAGCGGACTGCCATGAGAAGAGAAATTATCCTGCTTGTGCGGGCTGCCGTAACCGATGTGGGTTCGAACAAGAATCAACGACGGCCGTTGAGTCTCCGCCTGCGCCTCTTCGATCGCCTTCGCGACGTCTTCGGTGTCATTCCCGTCTAGAACCGTCCGAGTGTGCCAGCCATCGGCCTCAAAACGCCGGGCCACGTCTTCGGTGAAATCGATCTGGGTAGCGCCTGCCAGCGAGATGTGATTTTGATCGTAGAGATAGATCAGCTTGCCCAACTGCAAGTGTCCGGCTAAGGATGCCGCCTCCTGGCTGACGCCTTCCATCAGGTCGCCGTCGCCGCAGAGAGCGTAGGTGTAATGATCGATGATTTTGTGGCCTGGACGGTTATAGCGCGCCGCGAGCCACGCTTCCGCAATCGCGAAGCCGACACCATTGGCGAACCCCTGCCCCAGCGGTCCGGTGGTCACTTCCACGCCGGGCGCGTCCAGGCGCTCCGGATGGCCAGGCGTCTTGCTGCCCCACTGGCGGAAGCGCTTGATTTCATCCAGCGAGAGGTCGTACCCGGTCAGAAATAACAGGCTGTACAAGAGCATCGAACCGTGTCCGGCCGAGAGGATGAACCGATCGCGATCGAACCACTGCGGATTCCGAGGGTTGTGTCGCAGAAAGCGCGTCCAAAGTGTATACGCCATGGCGGCCGCGCCCATGGGCAGGCCTGGGTGCCCCGAGTTCGCGTTTTGCACTGCATCCGCTGACAAAATCCGTATGGTGTTGATACACCGATTCTCAAGTTCTGTATCCGGTTTATGATTCACGAGTTCCTCCAAAATAGTATGACGCTCCTGGCGGCTAGAAAATTTGCATATACTGGCTGGGTCGATAAAAAAAATGAGGTGACATGGGATGCGATCACGCGTTTCTTTGGTCCTTGCGGCTATTCTCCTCACTGCCGCCGCGCCAGCTTTCGCTCATCATTCCTTCGGCGCTGAATACGATAGCGCGAAGCCAATCTCACTGACGGGCGTGGTCACCAAAATCGATTGGTCGAATCCGCACGTCTACATTTATATGGATGTAAAGAGCAACGACGGCCAGCTCGTGAACTGGGCGCTGGAAGGTCATCCTCCAAACACTCTACGCCGCACTGGTTGGACCAGGGCCGCGCTCAAAGAGAACGATACCATCACTGTGACTGGTTGGATGTCGAAGGATGGCAGCAACCGGATCGCCGGCCGCGAGGTGACGCTGGCGGACGGCAAAAAGCTTTTTCTGGGACCACCGGCGCAATAACGGAGATCACAGATGAAGATTGCATTATTGCTGGTGGCTGTAATAGTTTCCATCACGGCGTTCGGGCAAGACAAAGCGCCCGCCATGAAGAGCGGTGGCCCAGGAAAGATTCGGCGCGACGCGGCTGGCAGACCGGATCTGTCGGGTATCTGGCAAGGCATTGGCGTTAGCCTGTTCGGCGAAACCGGAGAAGTTCGTCCGGGCGAAGGCCGCGCCAGCACTTGGGGACCTCCAGCGGGTCCGCCGCCCTATCAGGATTGGGCCCTCGCCAAGGTGAAAGCGCTGGCATCGGACGACCGCAACGATCCGACGGTGCAATGCAAGATGGCCGGCACACCGCGTGTCACCGGCATCCCGGTGCCATTCGAGATCGCGCAGACAGCCTCCAAAACCTACATTCTCTACGAGACCAACCACATCTTTCGGATTATTCCAACCGATGGACGCCCTCATCCGGCCGAGCTTGATCCTGGTTACATGGGCGATTCCATCGGGCGCTGGGATGGCGATACGTTTGTGGTTGACGTCACCGGGTTCAATGACAAGACCTGGCTGCCGGGCGCGGGGCATTTTCACAGCGAGGATCTGCACGTGGTGGAGCGCTACACGCTGCAACCGAACGATACGATTTTGTACGAAGCCACTATGGAGGATCCCAAGGTGTTTACCAAGCCCTGGCAATATCGCCTGATCCTTCGCCATCCGCCTCGCGATGAGCGCATTATGGAAGCCGAGTGCCAGGAAAACAATCAGGACCTCGAGCACATCGTACCCGGCCGTTAAACGTGCGGATGATTTTTCAATAATTCCATCGAGCGCTTTTCGTCGATCAAATGCCTTCGGCCATCTTCGGTTGCCGTCGCTCCATCTTTGATGAGTGAGATCACTTGCTGTGGCGTTAGATTCGGATCGACGGCGAATAGCTTCGCTGCAAGATTGGTGACGCCAGGCGATGCCATCGACGTTCCGGAAAGCTTTAGCTTCGTGCCGCCGGGAACGTTGCTTTCCACGTTGTACCCATCGGCATCCACGACAACCGTACTGCCGTAGCTGGTAAACGAAGTTTCGTCTCCCGCTTGATTGACGGCGCCCACTGCGATCAGATTGGGCAAGTGGAGCGACGCCGGGACGTCCTGGTCAAATCCCGGATTACTGTTGGAATTGCCGGCTGCGCAGATGAATAGCGTGCCTGGCGCGCTTTTGATGGCATCGGCAATGGCCGCCTTCCAGATTTCGAACAATTCCAGCGCCTGCTTTTTGCGGTCGGCCGCATCCTTACCCTGGCCTGTTTTCGAAAGCCAGGTTTCGAACTCGCTGGGTTGGTCGCCCCAACTCATGTTCACGACACGAACGTGATGCGTGCGGCAATATTCGCCGATCTCGCGAAAATCGGCGGCCAGCCGCTGCGCCCAGGCCGCGGTGGGCGCGAATGTCAGGTCGGCTAGCTGGTCGTCGAAGCGAAACACTACCAAACGCGCCGCGGGATTCCCGCGCACCGAGATGCCGGCGACGTGCGTTCCGTGGATATAAGGATCGTAGAGTTTGAGCCGGTCAAAGAGGGCGCGGGACTGGTCGGGAGGCATGCTGGCCGCCTTTTGCCGGAAGGCCGAGGCTTCGGGGCTGTCCACACCGCGCGCCTGGTCCTGCATTCCTTTTAGAGTTGGAAGGAACGGCGTGTAATCCTTCCGCAATGTTTCTGGAATCGGCAGCACAAGGCTTTTGGAATGGCCGCCCTGGTCGTCGAAAGCCAACCCGTGCGGATCGTGCCAGCCCGGCATGGGGTCGGAATAAAGTTGCTGCGGAAAGCTCGAGACATCCACGCCGCTGTCCCAGATGCCGATCAAGACTGGAGTCAACTTGTCGTTCTCCGATAGCGTTACGTCGCGGGCTTCCCAAATATCAGGTTTGACGATCGCATGCGCCACGACATAGGCTTCCAGCGCCTCGGTTGCGCGGCCTTTCAACGGAATGGTGTAAAGAGCGGCGCGCCGCACGTTCAGCAGTTGCCAGGCGGTCTGATTGTCAACGGCTTGAGACTTGTCGATCATGGGCTGAACAGCGGATGCCAGCCGCCCAGCGATAAACGGTTCGCTGAGAATTTCGTAGCGGCCTTTGAGTTCTTTGACACGGTCTTGCACCACATTCCAGGGCAGGGCATTCACGGCTTCCGCGAATCGCCGCGCAAATGCGGACTGGTATGCCGCACCACTACTGGCTTTCGAATCCAGGCGGGCCTCGAGTATGGCCTTGTCGGTGAGGTCGGCCATCAGTTTGGCGTCGGGCTTCTCTTCCAGGTTGCGGATCTCTTCGATGGTGCGAAGGCCCTGCTCATTGCGCCCATCGAGTTCCTCGAATGAGAGCTGGGCGTCGAGCAATTGGCGCTTGGTGGATTTATCTTCAATTTGGTAATTATTGAGGACCGATTCCAGATCGGCTCGAACCTTGACGGCAAAATCGTCGAAGGCCGGCGAATCTGGGCGCAGCAGATCGGCGACGTTGCCTTTCACGGCATAAGTGAAGCGAGGCAGTTCGCTTTCGCTTTTGACCACCTTCTTCGGTTGGGCGAAACAGGCGCAGCCAACCATTAAGAACAAGGCCGGCTTTGGAAAAGAGCAACTCATGTGACCACGATACACCGGGTATGCCCGGTCACGGCGCGTCATAACAGAACGACCGGTCGTGCTATACTTTTTGGCATGACAAGCGCCGTCACCACCCGTGAACGTATCCTGGCCCAAGGAATAGCGTTGATGAGTCAGTCCGGATTAGCGGGCGTGACTCTGGGCGTGCTGGCAGATCAGGTAGGAATGTCCAAGAGCGGCCTGTTCGCTCATTTCCATTCCAAGGAAGAAGTGCAGATCGGATTGCTGCGGCACATGGCCGAATTCGCCAAAGAACACGTCGTCCAACCAGCCATGCGCTCCGAGCAGGGGCTCCCGCGGCTCAAGGCATTGGTGCATCGCTGGTTCGGGTGGGCGCAGCGAGCGGGGCTACCTGGCGGATGTCCCGTGGCCGCCGGGCTGTTTGAGTTCGACGACGTAGAGGGGGCGGTTCGGAATCAGATTCTTGCCATGGAAGGCGAATGGCGCGGTCTGCTGAAGCGGTTGGTGCAGGACGCCATCGATCGTCGACAGTTCCGGCGCAACCTGGATGCCGATCAATTTGTCTGGGAGCTCAGTGGCATCTACTTAAGCCATCACGCCGCTCACCGCTTTCTTCGCTCTGCCGATGCCGACCGGCGCGCGGGCATCGCGTTTGAAGCGCTGATGGAACGCGCCCGGCCAGTGCGTACTAAACGGAGGAGAAAGGCAATATGACGAGGAATTCAGAATTCAGAATTCAGAAGTCAGAAGTCAGAATCCAGAAGTCAGAATTCAGAAGTCAGAATTCAGAAGTCAGAATTCAGAATTCAGAATTCAGAATTTCGGAGTTTCCTAGGTGACGACTGTGAATGCAAATTCCTTCGCGAGTTTTCATGTGTCGAACGGCGTCTTTGCCGTCTTGTTCGTAATCCTGTTCATTGCGGGCGCTTCGCTGATCAAGGAACCAAATCGCAGGAACTTCATGGCCATTATGATCGGTGGCGCGGGTGCGGCCTACCTGAGTGGTGGAGGATTTGGAAGATGGGAGGTTGTTTTCACGGCGGTAGTAACTTACTGCGCCTACCGCGGCCTTCGCTCTTATAATTTCATCGGGCTGGGCTGGATCTTACACACCATTTGGGATCTGGCCCACCACTTCTATGGCCATCCCATCCTGCCGTTTGTTCCGAACTCTTCGGCCGGTTGCGCGATCAGCGACGCGCTGTTGGCTATTTGGTTTTTTGCGGGTGCGCCTTCTATTTTCGACTGGAAGCGGTCAGTTGCCGCCCGGTGAATCCCAGCCGGAGGGGGTGCCTAGCGGCATGTTCTTCATGAACGCTTCCACCGCGTGGATCCGGCCGCCGTAAACCTTGAAGGCTTCCCATACGACCAGCGAGTCGCCAGCTACGCGCGAAGATCCGGCGCCAAAGTCCATACGAAGAAGTACGATGCCCAGGTCTTCGTCGACCGCAGCGACGCGGGTTGTGATTCCCGATAGCGTGGGAATCTTTTGAGACTTGATGTCGACGCAATCGGGACGAAATGTGCAGCCCTTGCCGGCCATCAGTTGCCCATTCTCCAGACGATAGGCGTCGGCGGCGAAGGGCGTATCTACGGTGAGAAAACTGCCCGCTTTGAGCCCGGCCGGGTAAAGCTGGGCGATCTTGACCGCGTCCTCGCGCGCGTTGCGCTGCGACGGGTCGAGAAACGAGATCATGGCGCCACTGACGGACTGCAAAGCCGCTGCATTGAAAATCGAGCCCTCGGTCTTATTTCTGGTTACCTGCGTTTCTACCTCGGAAATCTTTCCGCCAGCAACCTTGAGGCGTAGCACCAGCATCACTGGCGCGCCTCCTTCCTCAACAATATCCTCTGACGCCGCCACGCCCCCTCGCACATCCAGAATATCCAAGCGATAAGGGCGAATTCCCGAGGCATTCTTCCATAATGGACTTTCGCCCAGCTTCATTTCCATCGTGTCTTCGGTGTAGCGGACCTGTTCGGCCAGGGGCAGGGATCCCGGGCTATGGAGCAACATCGCATTCAGGTATTGCGTGACCAAGCCGCGCAGACATTCACGATCGCACGCCGCGCTCGCCGCGTTTGGGAACAGCGCAAGTGCCAGAGCTAGCGCACCGAGATTAAGCGGGCGTCTCACTTGGCTGGCACGGGAGTAGCGGTGGGTGGGCGGTCCGTCAGCTTTTCGCCGTTGGCCAAAGTCACCGAAACGAAGAGCGCTCCTGGTTCGCCGGTCTTTTGCGGATGACCGACCACGGTCACCTTGTCGCCCGGCTTGAGAGAACTTGCCCTCCATCCGGCCCGGATCAAAACGAATGGCGCGGTCATCTCTATGTTCCAGGTCTCAAGCGCGCCCTTATCGTTGGGGACTTCCAATTCGATCCAGGAATGGGGATTGGCCCACTTGAATTGTTTCACGGTTCCAACCAGCGTTACGTTCTTGTCGCGGTCAAAACCCTCCATAGAATGGTGCGCGTAGGCCGAGCCTACCAGGCCCATCCCAACAATGAACGCGCACGCGATATGTAGTCGTCTCATAAAATCCTTCCTTATCGATTTCATCGGACGTTCACGGATTTCGACGTCACGCTCGGCATATGCGCGTTAAGATCCGGCAGGCACGATGCTTCGGTGATATCGGTGTCGTCCACCCGTTTCCAGCGCTTCGTCCACTTCCATTCGCCCACCCAATCCTTGGGATCCGAAATCGTGTATTCGATTTCGAGCATTGCCCCATCATTGATCAAGCGCATGCGCTCCACCATATGCGTCTCATTGCTGAGCGGGATGCCATTGTCGAGCCAGTGATGGTCGTCCACAAAGCCCGTTGTATCCACCACCAGCGAATCGCCTTCCCAGTGGCCGATTGATTCGCCGTTGAAGCTGGGGATCACAAGGTCGGGATCGGTGTGCTTGCGCCCATCCAGATAAATGATGCGCGTGCTGTTCATGAAACCGCTCACCATGAAAATTACCGTGGGCTTCTGGATCATGGCGATAGGCCACACGCGCGTCATGATTACCGGCAATCCAGCCGGCCAGCATTGGCCGATGTCGTCATGGTAGGCCTTTCCTTCCGCCCTGGCTTTCTTGGCTGCGTCGTATTGCACCTGTGCTTCGGGCGTCAGTTTGAAACCGGCCGGCGGCGAGAAGGTAAATGGATTATCGCGGCTGAAGGCATGCAGCCAGGTTCCGGTAATGTCGAAGGCAGGTTTGGCCCGCTGCTTCTCGATATTGGAAGGCGCCAGTGCGCCAAGCTGAGGCGGCGGTGGCACAGGGACCGGAGGCGCTGACTGCGCCATCACACTCAGGGCGGATGTGACGAACACACTCGCGATCAAAATCGCCTTCGCCGTTCGAAATGGATGACGCACGTTTCGATCCTCTCTTACTGATTGTGAAGCTTCAGCCGCACAATGCCTTTCTCATCGACATATTCCCGATTGTTGTCGCAGACAAATTCGACCATCTCATAGTCGCTCGCCATGCGCTTGAATGCCACGGTATAGGTGACCGGCTTTTCCAGCACTACCGGATCGTCAATCGTAATTTGATCGTGCAGAATTTCGGGTGAGAGCATGCGGATGCGCTCGGTGACATGCATTTGAGGGCTGTGCGGCATGCCCCGATAGCCGGAAACCGCGGGTTTGATACCGATGGTGTCCACCACCAGCGTGTCGCCTTCCCAATGCCCCACCGAGTGTCCGTAATAACCGGGCGCGACGTCGTCTATTTTTGCCTGAGACTTGCCCAGATAAACGCGCCGCACTTCACTGAATGCTTCGGAGATAATCGTCACCTGTTTCGGGGTTTGAATAAACTCAACCGGATAAATAGCGATGGACATCATTACCGGAAAGCCGTAAGGGATGCATTCGGCGCTGGTATTCGCCAGTTGCTCGCCGCGCTGGGCCGCCGCAGCCTCCTCCGCGCGCCTCGCTTGATACGGCTTGTCGTAGTCCGGCTTCAGCACCAGAGGGGAAGGCGCGGGCGGACGGAACTTCGGGTCTGATGCAGGCCCACCTCTATAGATGCCCCACACGCCGGTGAGATCAGGCGGACTCGCGGCCGGTTGAGCAACGAGCATCGCAGATGCCATGGGCAACAGCGCGGCGCACCAAAGCATCCTGAATTTCATTCCTGATTCTTGGCGAAGCGTCATTTCTGCGGGGGGGCGGGCGGGGGCTCTTGGCGCGGTCCGTTGCTCAGTACGCGCCCGTCCGGTAGCGTTGCCGTGGAGAGAAATCCACCCGCCTGGCCGCTCTTCATCGGGTTGATAATCAACGTGAGCTTCTCGCCTGTTTTAATGCTGTTAAACTTCCAGCCGCTTTGCATGAGGATGCTGGGACTGCCCAGTTCGATGCTCCAGTGCTTCACCGCGCCTTTTTCGTCCGGGACATCGATCTCGATGTAGGAGTGCGGATTGGTCCATTCAAATGAAGTGATGGTGCCAACCAGCGTCAGACGCTTCGTCATGTCGAACATGGTGAAGGAATGGTGCGCCAGCGCCGGAATGGCTGCTCCAAAGATGCCTGCGACCAGCAGCGCGGTGCAACACACTTTAAGCCGCAAGGCCTGCAATATCTTCATTTGAGCCCCTCTCTATGGAGTCCATACTATTCCTATTTAAGGGCTGTATGCAAGGGGCTATTGGGGCTTGGATGCCTTATCCATCTCGATGGCTTCCATAGAGGACATCTCATGCAGAATCGTCTTGTAGATGGATTCGACGGCCCCGGGCGTCAGCGGCGTTTGGGCCGCTCCGGCTACTCGCCGCAGAACCTGCTCTTCACGGCCAGGGGCGCTGGCGGGCGCATGGAACTGCTTCTTGATCAGCCCCACTTCGCGCACCACTTGCGCCCGCTGGTTGAGCAGCATCACAATTTGATCGTCAATAGAATTGATGCGTTGGCGTGATGCGCTGAGTGCGCTGGTAAGCTCCGTATTTTGGGCAAACAAGGTAATCGCGGTACAAACAAACAGAAGGCATCGCATGGACTTGAATTGTATCAAGCGTCATCTTTTCCTCCCGTGCGGCACGCTGAGGCTGAACGTATCGCTCGAACTCTCTGAAACGGAGCTCCCAACCGCGCTAAGGTTCATGGCCAGGACAACTACGTTGCGATTATTCGGAAGCGCAATCGACTTGACGGTCTTGCTGCTCGATAAGGTGAAGGTGTAGCCGTACAACGTCATCGAGCGAGTGTCCCGAGTGCCATTGCTGTTGTCGCGATATGGCATCAGGATGGCTTTGGATTCGCCGGCATAGTTCTGCGGCGTGCACCAGTCGCTCAGGCTTTGTGTGAATGATGTTGTTGTGCCGTCGATGTAAGTCACCGTGAAGGTCTGCGAAACCTGATTGCCGTTCACTCCTGCGGCGAGCAACTTCAGAGTTGAAAACTTGCCGGCGGGCAAAGCGATAGTGGCGCTGCTCACCGCGCTAGGTGCGTTGGATGGTCCGAGATTGTAAGGCATGCCGCCGGCGGTCTGCATCGTCCCCAGCAGAATGGCGGAATACGCCCGGCCGCCGCCGTCCAGACCGCTGGTGTTGAAAAAGACAGCGCCGTCGGTGACCGCACCCATGACGTTATAGGCAGAGGACAGATTCACTGCACCGCTTGTGGCGCTCGCCGCCGTTATGGTCAGACCGATAGTCACGGTCTGGGTCAGGCTGCCGGATTTCCCGGTGATGGTCACCGTCGATGATCCTGCCGCGGCCGAACCCGTTGTTGATAGCGTGAAGACGCAATTGGTGGGCGAGGTGCCGGCGCTAAAGGAGCCGCTAACGCCCGTGGGTAGACCGGTGATAGTCAACGTCACTGTACTCGCGAAACTGTTTTGTGGATTTAAGGTCAAGATGCTTGTCCCGGCTGCGCCCTGGGCGATGCTGAGAGTCGACGGCGATGCCGAAAGTGCGAATGTCGGCGGCGCGGTTATGGTGAGAGCGATCGTCGTTTTACTGGTCAGCGTGCCGGATGTGCCGGTGATGGTGACAGTAGAGACTCCTGCTGCTACGGTGCCAGCGGCTGCAAGAGTGACACCGCGGGGCGTGGCGCTGGCGGGACCGAAAGTGGCGGTAACGCCCGCCGGCAACGCGGAAGCTGCCAGCGCGACCGTGCCGTTAAAGCCGTTGAGAGCGGTGATGGCGATGCTACTCGCCCCACTTGTGCCGGGGCTGACGCTCACGCTCGCTGGAGTTGCCGAAATGGTGAAGCTGGACGGAGCAACGATGGTAAGCGCGATGGTGGCCTTGCTCACCGCCGTCCCGGACGTCCCACTGATGGTTACGGTGAAAACACCCGGGGCTGCCGAACTGGCCGAGGTTAAGGTCAACGTACTGTGACCCGCTGTCACGACGCCGAAACTCGCGGTAACGCCTGCGGGTAGTCCGGCAGCTGCCAGCGCTACTGTGCCGCTGAAGCCGGCCGATGGAGTGATTCCGATGGTACTGGTGGCACTTGCTCCAAGAACAACGCTCACCGCTGCCGGGGCTGCCGATAGCGTGAAACTCGCCGGCGTACTGATGGTGAGCGCGATTGTGATTTTGCTGTTGAGAGCTCCGGACGCGCCGATAACGGTAACTGTGGAAGTTCCGGAAGCCGCCGAACTGGTTGCACTCAAAGTCAGGGTGCTCGATGCAGCTGAGCTGGCTGCGCTAAAAAATGCCGTTACTCCGGAAGGCAATCCGGAAGCGGCGAAAGTAACGCTGCCGTTGAACCCGTTCTGTGCGCCGATTGCAATTGAGCTGGTGCCGGAGCTGCCTTGCGCGATGCTCAACGTTGCAGGTGTCGCGGTGAGTGCGAATGACGGCGGCCCGGTTATCGTTAGAGCGAGCTTGGCGGTGCTGGTCAAGCTACCAGACGTTCCGGTGATCGTAAGGGTGGCCGTCCCTGCCGCTGCGGAACCGCTCGCGATCAATGTCAAGGTGCTAGTGGTGGTCGCGCTTGCGGGGCTGAACGATGCCGTCACGCCCGTGGGCAATCCCGACACGGTGAGATTCACTGCGCTTGCGAAGCCCTGTTGCGCGCCGACAGTGATGGTGCTCGTGCCGCTGGCTCCGGGTGCGATCGAAAGTGTGGCAGCGGACGAAGACAAGCCGAAGGCCGGCGCGTTTGCCGATCCGGTCAAAGCGTTGATAAGTGGCTGACCGGCCGGACTGCCCCAGCCGGTGGCTAAATCGTAACCAGGCAGCGCGCTGTACCCGCCGTTGTTACCCGTGATAATGTCGTGCAGAGCGCTAGTGAGACTGGATGCGCCCAGCCCGTAAATAATCGGATTGAGGAATCCGATGCGCGGTTTCTTGTTGGTCGCAGCCTGCTGGTTTGCCAGCGCCAGGAACCCGGCCCACAACGGAGCGGCGGCGCTGGTGCCGCCAACTTCGATCCACTGGCCGTTGTTGCAGATGAGAAATATTTGGACGTCGGCCGTCAAAGCCACGTCGGGAATGTTACGCATGCTGGCCGAGCCGTGCGCCGCGGTCATCATGGACGCCTGCTGATAACTGGGTATCGGCCAAGTAGTGCTGACGCCGCCGCCAGACCCCGACCATGTGGTCTCCGATTGCCAGGCGCCCCCGGCACCGGCCGTTGTCAGACTGGTGCCCCCGACCACCGTTACATTCGGATCGTCGGCCGGTGGCATGATCGGGCCCTGGTACGCACCGCTATCGCCTGAGGCTTGGAACAGCGACTGCCCCTGCGCAATGTACTGCTTGAAAATTTGCTCGGTGGTCGCATTAGTCGGGCTGAAGCACCACGATGAGCTCAACTGGCTGGCCAGATTGTCGGTGGCCATGCGATTCAATACATCGTTCCAGTCCGTGCCTTCATAAACGATGATGTTGCTCGCACCGGGCGCCATGTAGGCCGCCATCATAATGTCGAGCGTCACTTCCACATTCGCACCGCCTGGCGCGCCGTTGAAGCCATCCAGCAATACGGTTTGCGTCGGTACCGGAGCCAAGCCCGCCTGCGTGAAATTTGCCTTCACGTCGGCTGGGTAAAATCCATCCAGTTCAAAAAGACCAACGGACTGTCCAGCGCCATTGAGCGTCACCAGGGGTGCGTACGCTGCTCTGAAATCGTTGCCGCTGAATAGGCCAGACGGGCCCGATCCCGTGGTCAATGCAGTTCCGCCA
>Ga0210383_10001869_pt1 | contig 19216 bp, 15 predicted proteins | sample IncBWC14OmetaG_FD_160072 | JGI IMG/M metagenome (GOLD analysis project Ga0210383, IMG submission 160072) | Forest soil microbial communities from Barre Woods Harvard Forest LTER site, Petersham, Massachusetts, United States - Inc-BW-C-14-O ...
ACATACCGTAAGTCCGAGGTGACATTCGTCCCATCCTGCGCCTTATATCTGAGGCCGTTCGGCATGCAGGCCACTCCATATGCCTCGCGCTGCTTCCGTTGTACTCTCCACAGTCCTCCGCTTCAGTGGTTTGATCTTCGCGCCCGACGCATCGAGGAGCAGCTCGATTTTTTTCTGGATCCCGGTCACTTCCAATCCGTTTACTGCAATGACTTTATCTCGGTTGTTCACTAAAGCTCTGTTGTTAGCACGGAACCAAGGGAACGAACTGCGCCGCACCATAGAACCCCCTAACGATAGGCTCCCTGTGATTACGCTGTTTTACAACGACTTCTACGTGTGGGTTCTGTCGGGCGAGGGATTCGAGGTGGTTTCGGATGTATGTGCGCGCGTTGGCGGATGAGGGCCATCTGTCGCAGTACTCGAATACAAGTTTCCGGATTTGAGGGATGAAAGCGACGTGTCCATTTGATGGGAATGACCGTAGTTGGGCTCTGAAGATGGGGGCTGTTGGACCCAACCGTGAGGGCATATTTGTGAGATGAGACAGGCAGTCCGAGTCAGTGAAACTTTATTGATGATTTTGGCTGAGTTTGAATAGATGAAAGGAAACATCAGTAAAAGTTGAAGTCGGAGATTGAAAGGGCCAGTTCCTGCTCTTTCTGGCTGTGTCAGTTGCAAATCACCTTTGCAGCACCAGAACAAGAGCACGCGTGAATTTTACATACCAAAAGAGACGCGTCGAGCAAGACGCGTGAACGCATTTGGGTTCTCAAATCTCATCCTCCTCTTCATCCTTCTCATTCTTCAGTCTTTTGCAATGGCTCGCACTACCCGTTCAACTACTCAACACCAAGAACAGGAACTCGTCGCTCCTCTTCCTCCCCGCACAAAGCATGCTTCCAAGAAACGGAAACGCAACTCTCTTCAAGACAACGATGAGCAGCCTGCCACAAAGCAACTGCGTACCGATCAATCCATATCCATAAAAGATGAACAGGACACTCAAGAATCACATACTCTCAATTCTTTAACTACCCCACCACAACTTCAAAACGCTGGTGATGTCCCCATCGATCCCGTTGAGGCGCAAAAAATCCTGGATATCCTCGAAATGTTCGTTTTAACTCTTTTGCAAAGTTGGTTGCTGGCTGATGTCTACGTATCCAGGTCCGATACTCAGGGTCTGCTGGACCGAGTGTTCCCCCTTCACTCGGAGGCTTCTGGCTCATCAACAAACTCACGCCAGGACTCGTATTCTTTCCGCACGCTCTTGAAAGAGTCATCCCAACATCCTTTATGTGTCCTCCGCGTAAGTACACTGTACTACCTACAAATACAAAACCCAATATATAAACCTTATCCCAGATGGCCGTGCAGCACCTCCTCCCAATCTCCTCGCACCCGCGTTCCCGTCCATCCTCACCGGCAGCCCAACAGCTCCGTTTCTGCAATCTTGCCCTCTCCCTCCTCGACCAAGCCTCTTTCCATTCCGTTCCCACCCCCCTCGACTTAGAATCCATCCTTCCGCTCTCTGACCCAAGATCAACATCAACACCCACCCAAGAATACGACTCAAAACACTCCAAGTCATCGCCAACAGCATCACCAACAACACCCCCCCTTCCCCCAAAGCGCACGTATGCTTTAATGCAGCGACTCACGACGGGCAACTGGTGGACCTCCCTCAACTCTGACTCTACATTTCCCCTAAACGATGGCCGCGAACTTAAAGACCTCCCCACAGCCTACGCAGAACTCGTAGCCATCATCCCCTCCCCCTCCACTTCCTTGCTTTCCACATCTACTGCCGCAATTGCGACACCCATCCCGACGCTGGGGTCATACCACTCGAAGAAACACCCAGGCTCTAAACCGAAATTACCCATGCACCGCCGAGTGAGCTGCGGGACGTTTTTGGACTACGGTAGCTGGGCGAGCTTTGCACCAAGTTTTGACCAGGAGGGAGCGGAGGTGGGGAGGACCCAATTTGGGGAGGTTGTTTGGGGTTGGGAGGAGAGGAAGAGGGAGAGAGCAGATGCGAGAAGGGAGAGGGCTGAAGGGCGAGGGAGGATTATTGAGATTGATGATGTGATTATGTATAAGGAAGATCTACATGTGCTGGGGGTGAAAGAGAAGGAAGGCGAATATGTAGATGTGGATGCTGAGTTGGAGGGCTTACTCCCACTGGACGAGGTCAACGCGATTAAGGCTGCATTGGGTACTTTGGAGCTGGAGAATGCTGTGCAGGAGTTGTTGGAGCGAAATCGGAAGGCGTTGGAGCGGTTGGAGGAATTGCAAGTGCTGAGGTTAACCAACGAAGGGGGTGGTTTGGGTCAAGTTGAAGAAGGGTCGGAGGAATGGGATACCGGTAAGCACATTAATTTCGCATCTACACCGTTCTCGTTACACATTTATTCCGGTATAGCCCAAGGGATAATGGACTCCTTGACATTACTCGCTTCGCTACGACCACGATCGTCTGTTGACGTATCAGGCATGGCACCAATTGTCCCACCACCGTCTATCCTCCGTAAACTACATCGGACGCTTCCGCTTGCGCCTTCTCCTGGGTGGTATGGCACCCTCCCGCAGGCCCGGACGACCGCCCTGCGGGACGACTCAACTCTCAAAGTCCGTTCTGGTGCCTCTGCTATCACCGCTCTCACCGCCCCAACTGTCCCAACAACCATCACCACCCCAACCCCAATGACCGCCACCCCAACGACGACAATCCCAACATCGACGACATCAGCTTACCCAGGCTACTCTTACTCCTACTCCGCCACACCTCAGCAGCCGACGCAACAACAATATCGCCCCACTGCCTCCTATGCGCCCTACAAACCTGGACAAGCCCCCGCGTACTACCAAGGGGCGTACAATCCACAGCATGCCGCCTCCCAAGGCCAGAATGGCCCTCAGAGTTATTACGGGTCGCAGAGTTATGGCGGTGGAGCGACGGGACAGCAGCCGTACGCGTACACGAATTGGTATAATTATCCTCCCCAAGTGACAGGGGGAACAAGTTCAGGCAGAGGGACACCGCAGCCTGTAGCCGGGGGAGTGGCAACCCCGGCGACGATACCCACTACCTATGGGGGTTTCTTTAGTAGTGCTACGCCGCCACCAGGGGTGGGAGGCGGACAGCGGACCCCGGCAGTCGCGAACACAGTGCTGGGGAGTAAGACGGCGTATCAGGGCATGGGGCAACAAGGGGGGACATGGGGGACCGGGGCATATGCTCAGGCTCAGTCACAGGGACAACAGGTTGCGCCAACGTTGCCTGTACATTTGAGGAGTACGAGCGTGCAGCCTGCGCCAGGGCCGCCGGGGACGCCGCCGGTGGGGGGGGGGGGTAGGGTTCCAGCAGCAGCATCAGCCTAGTATTTATGGGACGTTGTAGCAGCCTGCGACACCTGCTGCGCGGTGAGGCTGGTTGATGCTGCGGTTTTAAACCGAGTGTTTCATTTTCTCTAGAGAATGCACAGTGGCAAGTTGTTTTCTTCTTCTTTCTATCTTGTGCGTTTCCTTATCCCCCTTGTCTTTTGGGGGCTGATAATTTTTGTATCTTGCTCATAGATATTATACATAAACGTTGAAACAGTACACGTATTCGTTACAATTTTGCATGCGCAATTCTTGCGAGGATGCACAAATAATTCAGTCTTGGATGTGATGGAGTGTGGAGTTTTTGTAAATTCTCAAGGATTGATCCATTGACTTGGCCGTACAGTCGCTCGGGATCTCAACCGACTACTCGTAAAAGGATGCAGGCGGCAGACTTACACGAAAGTCCCAACTTCACGATCCCAACCATTCACGCTGTGTTTTTGTGGCGCAGCTCGGAATGATACACTCCGCGGTTGGGGGAACGTGTTTTTGGGCTGCTGGCGCTCGTCTCAACTCCACCTGAACAGACAGGTTACAGGGGTGCATGCAAGGTCCTGTACGTAACGACGTTAATTTCAACCCCGGAAATTAAGGGTATTGGTACTCCTCTAGGCAGTCAATGAGGTGGTCGGCCTGCGATCCAGCTCTCACAGTTTTCACGGACAAAACCGCGAACGGAAGATCTTTGCAGTTTGGCCTGGGCGGCCGCCGCCTTTTCGAGTCGAATCCAAAAACGGACGCGTTGTTTGTGCTTATTGGCCAAGGGCTTCTTGTATTTTCAAGTTGTACCGTTAGACTCCGCTCGCAAGCACCGGCTTACTTAGTTACTAAGATGACCGAAATAAGCAAATTGATATTGACTAGAGAAGCGCCCGCACAGACCTTGCTTGTCTTGTTATAAGGTCAATTGGAGAAGTACGTAGATTTGTGCATAGGGAGTACTAGGGAGTAGTACATTGAGAGCATACTAGTTAAGTACTCCTATGTTAAGTGGTCGATTTTTTTTTTGGATTGGTGTCATTGTCATTGTCATCGTCTTCAAATGGATCTTTGTTACGGACTCGCCTCTTCCTTGGTGTTAAACGTGGAAAAGGTTTGGGTGCTTCCAGAACGCGCATACCTATTGTCTTCCGGTAGTTGAGATAATCGAACACCACTGATTTCTATATCTCCGAAATATGTTGGATTGTGTTCTTTCAACAAAACCAACGCGTCGCCAATAGCGTGACGGCGAACCCGAAAAGTCGACTTTAACCAATCTTTTGGTACTCATCCACGACCGATATACGTGACCGAAATGAGTGCCGACAAAATGATAGGAGGTTTTGGCATAATGTTTCCCTGTACTATTGACACGACTCCCTTCACGTCCAACTCCTACGTAGGTCGGAGGGGGATCAGTCACAACAAACAGGGAAATGATAGTCTCACATGTCCATTCCAGAAGAGCAGTTGGGGGGGATTTTAATCACAACGTGAGCAATGCCAATTCCCATATACGCATATGTGAATATACATGAAACGAGGTGGAGGATTCTTCCAGATAAACATATTGACCCGCCTTGCAATTGTGGACCATCGGGTATATTGGAGTTCTGTACGAGCCGAACATGGACAGCATCCCTACACGTTTTTCTCTGAGATGTTCTATGGACGGCACTAGTTCCTGAATCTAGGCATGAACCGGGACCTGGTGTCTTCGCTCGGCCTCCCATCGCGACCTCATCAGCTGGAATCCTTCCGCTTTTGACCGCACCATCATGGCGGGAGTTAGTAGTTGCATTTGTGCGGCTAGGAGGTGTGGGGGAATTAAGGAGTCACTTCGGATTACCTGGAGGTTGGATAAGTAGAATGAATTAGATGAAGGTGATTGAGCGTGAGAGGCTGACCGATCCGATGGCCAGGAAGAATGAGAACGTTGCTGCGCTGCTTAGCATGTATTGCGAGAGCGTCGCAAGAAATCCGCGTGGGCCTGCGCCGCCCCTTTCATTTCAAGTACAAGCCAAAATTCAAACCCGGGGGAGAATGAGCGGCGATCTGGACGGACGGACAATGAAACAAGGGAACGAAAACCGACCTGATGATAGTCCACGAACCAAAAATAAATCCAATCGTCAGCCCAACACCACCACCCATCAGAGCACCCATCCTGGAACGTTAACACCAAGATGAAGAGCGTTTAGAGTACGTTGGAGGGTGGACATGAAGGATGTCGTACTTTACTGAATGTGACACAGTTTCTTCAGTTCCATTTTTTCTAGTCAAAAAAGAGTATGCGCGACCTACGTTTTTGCCATACTGAAGGCTCTTGTCGACGTGGTACGGCAGCCATACTTCAACAATTTGTTTCAGAGGAAGATTTCAAAGTTTTGAGAATGTGGTTCAATTTACAGATAATCAGCCGCCACGTCCCACCCTAAACCCTGTGAACCTGATTCACTGAACGATGTCAACGGCTTCCTTAGCCTCCTTTCCTCGCGCCCAGCAAGCTCAGATCAGTTCGTTGTCCTCTCATCTCCTTTATTCACTATGAGAAATGACCCAAACACGTAGTCCGCGCGAATCAACGAGATCTGTATCATGTCTCCTCGCTCAGAGATCAGACGGAGAACGTACTCCGGTCATGGCTCGGTCAATCTCCTTTACTTTCTACGGAGGATAGCTGAATGAATGCATGCATTGGTTAGGCACGCGCTGGTTGACTAGGTGGGACAAGGAGGTGGAGTTGCTGGTTAAGCTTACATATTATGGTATCATGACTGGTCGAGGTATGTCTTCTTACTGTTAGTTCTCACCGGGACCTCTTAACATTTGCATTCTAGCCACTCAAACTCTCGGAGAGGAATACACTGACATCTGGCAACACTCCGCCCACCTTTCGCCTCCGTCGCAGTGGGTCCGTGTCGCGCTCATTCTCCTCCCAAACCTACCTGTGTATCTGCTTGCACGATCGAGTAGCACTGCAAGGCTTGGTAGGTACCCCCGGCTGGCGAAGATGCTGAAGAGCTTGCCTGTGGGGTTGGAAGTTGTGACGGAAATTAACCTTGCGATTTTTTATTTGAGGGGGACGTATTATGATGTTGTGAAGAGGGTGCTAGGTATTCGTCATGTATGTATTGTTGTTCTTGTCTTTGTCCACGATCCTGAGATGTCTGAATTTGCAGTTGTCGTCACTTCCAGAAGATCCACACACACGACCACCTTCGTACTCTCTTCTCGGTATCCTCCTGGCAGTCCGCCTTCTTCACCGCCTTATCACCTTCATCCGGAACTCCTCATCTCACCCCCCCGTCTCCGAGACAGCAAAGGGAAAGCAACCAGCAACAATATCCGCACCCGACCCACACGAGACATTCCTAGACGACCGGCCTGTATCCACCTTCCTCGGAACAGTGGACCCCGAGGGCGAACCAGCGAAACCTGCTGAGGAGGACGAACATACGATGTTGGATGTGAATTCGATCCCCGAAGCGTTGAGAGCTGGGAGGAATTGTACACTGTGTTTGGAAGAGAGGACTGATAGTTGTGCGACAGAATGTGGACATTTATTTTGTTGGAGTTGTATTTTTGGGTGGGGGAGGGAAAAGGTGCGTTCGTCATACTCAATGACAGGACTGTTAGGCAGGTTATATTGATTATTTTTATAATTGAACAGGCGGAGTGTCCACTATGTCGACAGTCATTGAACCTGACTCGTTTGTTACCTATATATAATCTGTAGACTACGTAATACTCGAATCTCATTGGGAATGTAGATCAGCATTTCGCAAAAGAATACGGGATTCTACACCTACACCGAGAGCATTTTTTGTAGCTCAGAAGTACTACCGATCATACTACTTGTTGTATCAGTGTAATATTGTCGCCCTTTAAGAGGATTCGGCCTGGATGGAAGGTGTAAGTGGTGAAGCAATGAAAACGTTAATAATTTAAAGATATACCTAGTTCTCTTCGGGGTTTCGCGTCCTTCACATACACCTCTGCAGCATCGTCAATCACAATGTTCATGAATTCATCGAATCCCTGACAGAAAGAAAACAAGCAGGATTGTGAGCAAGTTAGCTACGACGTTTGCATGAACGAGAAACAAGCTGGCGCGAAGGCGAGGACACAAAAAAAAAGCTCCGAAACACGCAGTCCATCCATGCTGAGTGATATCACATCGCAAATGTGAACGTGCCATCGCCTTCGTTAGGAACTTAAACGCCCAAGTTTGTATGAATTGGGGAACACGCACAACGATTCGTCCTTCAATTCTCATCTCGATGTTGTCATATAGCCAGACGACTACATTTGTTCTCTAAGGCATAGGGAATCATTATAATTAGTGTAAATAAACTATGCTTTTCGGGGATTAAGACTGACTTGTTGAAGATTCTTGAAGATGACATTCTGGTACATGGAAGAAAGTCAGAAAACGATTGATGGAATGTAAAAAATGAAGCATACGATAGGTTGAACCATGACACGCTGTTGACGTCCCGACATGATGGGCAAAGAGAGCTGAAGGATGAACGATTAACTTGAAGAACTGCCAGTGAAGACTCGGATTGTGTTCAACTCAAGTCGGGTTAGGGTTTGAGTTTGGGGTCGTACGTAAGCAGCACATGCTACCGAGTCCAACTCAAGTTCTTCACAACCTCGACGCGTCGCCAATTATCCACATGGAGGTCTGTATCCTCAACAAAACCCTTGAATTCAAACCAAATACTTATGTCGTTATCCCTAGGCTTTTGTTCCAGGAAATTCATCCACGGCAGCAGCCGTTACCTTTATCACATTCGTCCAGGATCTCAAGAAAAAGACCAAGACATGGGGCCCAATGATTGAACTCTGTGCCAACGGAGAGAAGACGCTCGAAAGATTCAGATATCAGTTCCCCGATGACTGGCTGTATAGCGACCAATTACGAGGAGAATGGAGTGCGTACAACGAGATATTGAAAAGAAAGAACGATTCCATCCAGGAGCAGCTGGGTATGTCAACTGTGATTTGGGACGGATCTGCGTGTGTGGATGGCTGAATCTTATCGCATTTCACAGCGGGTCTTCAGCTGAAGATTGTAGCCGAGGACAAGATTGTAGAGAACAAGATCAACGATATTCTCCGAGAGTGGGAGCAGACCCGTCCTGTGCAAGGCAGCATGCGTGCCGATACAGCCATGAACACCATCAATGTATTTGAAGGCAAACTCAATCGGGTCCAGGAGGAATACGATCTCGTCTGCAGAGCCAAAGAAGCTCTTGACCTCGAGTTAACCCGACATACGCGTCTTGAACCCGTATTCGAGGAGCTACGCGACCTCAAGGCGGTGTGGACCGCTTTGTCCGGGATATGGAGCCAGATTGGAGAGTTGAGGGAGTCGGCGTGGGCGACCGTGCAGCCGAGGAAGCTGAGGCAGCAGATTGATGGATTACTGTCGAGCACGAAGGAGATGCCGACTAGAATGAGGCAGTATGCGGCGTTTGAATATGTGCAGGATGTGTTGAGAGGGCTGCTCAAGTCAAACACAACTGTGTCGGAACTCAAGTCGGAGGCGTTGAAGGATAGACATTGGAAGCAGCTTTTCAAGGTGTTGAGGTTGCCGTCGCAGATTAGTTCACCGATGTGTGCACCTTTTCTTTTTCTCGTGCTTTCACTGCTCATATCTAGTTATGCAGGATGACGCTTGGGCATGTCTATGACATGGACCTCAAGAAGAACGAGTCGTTGATCAAGGAAGTCATCATCCAAGCGCAAGGAGAGGTTCGTGGTACTTTGTAGCCCGGAATGATGAGCCATATACTTACTCGATCTTCAGATGGCCCTTGAAGAGTATATCAAACAAGTCAAGGAGACATGGACGAATTACACCCTCGACCTGGTGAATTACCAGACCAAGTGTCGGCTCATTCGGTGCGTCACTCATTTCATTGAATAAATTCGAATCTAATTACTCGATGAAGAGGATGGGACGACCTGTTCAACAAGTGCAGTGAAAATCTGAATTCGCTGACAGCTATGAAACTATCTCCGTACTATAAGGGTGAACAACGCTTTACTTCAGACAGCTGTGTATGTGCTAACATGACCAAAATTATTCAGTCTTTGAGGAAGAGGTATTTCTTACATCTTGAATTCCACAGTCCTATTGTCCTTATGGATTCCTCAGGCCGGCTCATGGGAGGAAAAACTTAACAGGATTCACGTGCTTTTTGGTATGACCTTATAATTTGACTTTTTGTCACCCAATTTAACACGTTCTCAGATGTCTGGATTGATGTCCAACGTCAGTGGGTGTACCTGGAAGGAATTTTCTCCGGCAGCGCCGACATCAAGCATCTCCTCCCTGTGGAGAGTGCCCGTTTCCAAAACATCAATGCCGAATTCCTGACAGTCATGAAGAAAGTGTACAAATCCCCCTTCGTAATCGACGTGATGAATATCCAGGGAATTCAGAAGAGCTTAGAACGTCTCGCTGACCTGCTCAACAAGATCCAGAAGGCTCTCGGAGAGTACTTGGAGCGGGAGCGTTCTTCCTTCCCTCGGTTCTATTTCGTGGGTGATGAGGATTTGTTGGAGATAATTGGTAATAGCAAAGATATTTTGCGGATCATGAAACATCTGAAGAAGATGTTTGCGGGTATCTCGACTGTTATGCTTGACGAGGACTTGACGCAGATACAGGGTATGGCATCCAGGGAGGGAGAGGAAGTTCAGTTCACGGAACCGATTCTACTCAAGGACTTTCCGAAGATCAATGACTGGTTGGCGAAGATCGAGTCGATGATGCGGTTGTCACTGGCGGATTTGTTGTCCGACGCAGCCACAGAACTCCAGATTTTCTACGGCACAGGCTCGAAATTACCCATGGACCAGCTCATGGCATGGATGGAGAAATATCCAGCCCAGCTCGTAACCCTTGCCGTCCAAGTCGCATGGACTGCCTCAGTGGAAGCCGCCCTCGAATTTTCCCAGCCCCCGGAAGGTCCACTCGATACAATCCACCAAGCCCTCGATCTCCTCGCCGACATCGTGCTCCAGGAACTGAGCCCTGTCACGCGCAGGAAATGCGAACATCTGATCACGGAGCTCGTCCACCAGCGTGACGTTACGCGGAGCCTTATCCACCAGCGCGTGCTCGATACCAAAGGGTTCACTTGGTTGTACCAGATGCGATTTTATTTGGATAGGGCTGTGGAAAATCCGTTGGAGAGGTTGTCGATTAAGGTTGCAGATGCGTCATTCCCATATGGGTGGGAGTACCTTGGAGTGCCAGATAGGCTTGTGCAGACGCCGTTGACGGATCGTGTGTATTTGACTTTGACGCAGGCGTTGGATAATCAGTTAGGTGGGGCGCCGTTTGGGCCTGCGGGTACTGGTGGGTGTCCCTCTACTCATCCTTTGGGTTTGGTTGTGTGGTCTGAGTTTTTGTTTGTGTAGGCAAAACCGAGTCCGTGAAGGCACTCGGTGTACAGCTCGGTCGATTTGTTTTGGTGTTTTGTTGTGACGAAACGTTCGATTTCCAGGCTATGGGACGTATTTTCGTTGGACTGTGTCAGGTTGGCGCGTGGGGGTGTTTCGATGAGTTCAATCGACTCGAAGAGCGCATTCTCAGCGCTGTATCGCAGCAGGTTCAGAGTATCCAGCAAGGTCTTGCTGCACTAGTCAAGAATCCCAATACGGAGATCGAACTGGTTGGGAAGAATTTGAAGATCAACAAGAATATTGGTGCGCTTTCTAATGTCTTGTATCTCATCAACATTTCATCTTTGTCCCTTCCTTCAGGGATTTTTATAACCACGAATCCAAACTATGCTGGTCGTTCACAACTACCTCCCAATTTGACAAAGCTCTTTAGGCCGTGAGTGTGTGTTCACAAGATCTATACCATGCTCAAATTTTTTCATGTCCACAGAATGGCCATGACTCGACCCGACCGTGAACTCATTGCCCAAGTTATGCTGTTCTCGCAGGGTTTCCGAACCGCCGAATCGTTAGCTTCGAAGATTGTTCCATTCTTCAACCTCTGTGACGAGCAGCTTTCGCCTCAGCCGCATTACGACTTTGGACTACGAGCACTCAAGGCTGTACTGGCCAGCGCAGGTATTCTTAAGCGGGAGCGTTTACAGAGCGCGCGAGCTGTCGCTGAGAGCAACGCAGATGACGTTGTTGGTCTCTCTGATGCTATATCCGAACAGATCATCCTTATTCAGAGTGTGACGGAGACTATAGTGCCGAAATTAGTGGCAGACGATGTTCCGCTTCTCACAAAGTTAGTCGACTCAATAATCTCCACCCTTGATGTTTGTTCTGATGTGTCACGTAGTCTTCTGGCTGACGTATTCCCTGGTGTCGATTACATCCCTGTTGACTTGGATGCCTTGCGTGAACATATCCTCAAAGTTTGTGCAGAACGGCGCTTGGTGGACGGTGAACGCTGGATAGCCAAAATCCTCCAGCTTTACCAGATCCAAAAGATTCAGCACGGTTTGATGATGGTTGGGCCTTCAGGGATGGGCAAGACTAATGCGTGGCAGGTTCTGCTCGCTGCTCTTGAACGGCTTGACGGTATTGAAGGTGTTTCGTATGTTATCGATCCTAAAGCTATGCACAAGGACGCGTTGTATGGGACCTTGGACCCTACCACGCGCGAGTGGAACGACGGCCTGTTTACTCATGTTCTCCGCAAAATAGTAGACGATGTGCGTGGTGAGAGTAGCAAGAGACATTGGATTATTTTCGATGGGGATGTTGATCCTGAATGGGTGGAGAATCTCAACAGGTCAGTCGCCAAACACGCAAACTAGTTCCACACTTACCCTTGATCAAATTCACAGCGTGTTGGATGATAACAAATTGCTGACGCTTCCCAATGGAGAACGTCTCAATCTTCCCCAAAACGTTCGAATCATGTTCGAGGTCGAGCATCTCAAGTACGCCACGCTCGCAACTGTCAGTCGATGCGGCATGATCTGGTTCAGCGAAGATGTGGTGGAGCCCTCTATGGTTTATCGCAACTATCTTGCCACCCTCTCGTCGGTCCCACTTGACGCCGATGACGACGATGCAGGGGATGTGCTTGGCCGCCGCGCCGACATCTTAGCATCAGATATTGTATCGTCGACCAATCTCGTCACTCAGAGACAAGTGGCTTCCGTCCTCGAACGTTACTTCGCGGATGGGGATCTCGTCAGTTCCGCCTTAACATTCGCCGAGTCCATCGAACACATCATGGATTTCACAGTGACCAGGGCACTCAATACCCTCTTTTCTCTCATTAATAAAACTGTTCGGAATGTCATCGAGTACAATTTCCAGCATTCCGACTTCCCTCTGGCTGCAGACCGCATTGAGCAATATGTTACAAAGCGACTGCTTGTGAGCATCATTTGGGCGTTCTCTGGCGATGCAAAGTTGGACTTGCGAGCCGAGATGGGTGACTTCTTGCGCAATCAAACGGGCATTGACCTTCCGCCCCTTGCAGCGGGAGGCACCCTCCTCGACTATGATGTCCAAGTTGCCAATGGTGAATGGATAGCTTGGCAGTCCAGGGTCCCTGTTATCGAAATCGAATCTCATTCCGTTACCGCAGCCGATGTGGTCGTACCAACAATGGACACAGTTCGTCACGAGGAGGTCTTATATTCTTGGCTCTCGGAGCACAAGCCCCTTTTGCTATGTGGACCGCCGGGTTCGGGCAAAACAATGACTCTCTTCAGTGCCCTTCGAAAGCTTCCAGACATGGAAGTTGTTGGTTTGAATTTCTCCAGCGCCACAACTCCAGAATTGATTCTCAAGACGTTCGAGCAGTATTGTGAATATCGGAAAACTCCCAACGGTGTCATTCTGGCACCCGTACAAATCGGGCGCTGGCTCGTGGTGTTCTGCGATGAGATAAATTTGCCAGCCGCCGATAAGTATGGCACTCAGCGTGTCATCTCTTTCATCCGTCAACTGGTTGAATGTGGAGGTTATTGGCGTGCCAGCGATATGGCCTGGGTTAGATTGGAGCGTATCCAATTCGTCGGCGCATGTAATCCTCCAACTGACCCTGGTCGCGTTCCTCTCAGTCATCGATTCTTACGACATGCCCCCTTAGTCATGGTTGATTATCCTGGTGAAGTGTCGTTGAAACAGATTTATGGCACCTACAATCGTGCTGTCTTGAAAGTAGTCCCCAATCTCCGGGCGTATGCTGAGCCACTCACCGATGCCATGGTCGCGTTCTACCTCGCTTCACAGAAGCACTTTACCACCGATGTCCAAGCACACTACGTTTACAGTCCTCGTGAACTTACGAGGTGGGTTCGTGGAATATACGAGGCCATTCGACCACTAGAAATTCTATCGGTAGAGGGACTTGTCCGAGTTTGGGCTCATGAAGCATTACGTCTGTTTCAGGATCGGCTGGTGACTGAGGAAGAAAAACAATGGACCGACGAAAACATCGACGCATCGGCTTTGGAGCATTTCCCGACAATCAATCGTGACGAAGCACTAAATCGTCCCATCTTGTTCTCAAATTGGACGTCAAAGAATTATATTCCGGTGGACCGAGAGTCGCTCCGCGAATACACCAAAGCACGCCTCCGAGTCTTTTACGAGGAAGAGCTGGATGTGCCACTCGTCCTGTTCAATGATGTCCTGGACCATGTTCTTCGGATCGACCGGGTTTTCCGTCAAGTACAGGGTCATCTCCTCCTTATCGGAGTAAGCGGTAGTGGCAAGGTGAGGATTCGTGGTTGAAAAGCTCCACCTTTTCGAATGCTGATCGCCTTGTAGACCACTTTGTCTCGTTTCGTGGCTTGGATGAACGGTCTCAGCATTTTTCAGATCAAAGTATCGAACAAGTATACTGGTGAAGATTTCGATGACGATTTGCGTACTGTTCTTCGTCGTGCCGGTTGCAAGGGCGAAAAGGTTTGTTTCATCATGGATGAGTCGAATGTCCTCGACTCTGGTTTCTTGGAACGCATGAACACCCTTCTCGCCAATGCCGAGGTACCTGGCCTTTTCGAGGGCGATGAACATGCTGCATTGATGACAGCTTGCAAGGAAGGCTCTCAACGCGACGGACTAATGCTAGATTCTCACGAAGAACTTTATCGCTGGTTCACGCAACAAGTTGCAAAAAACCTACACGTTGTGTTTACCATGAATCCTCCTGAGAATGGTTTGGCTTCACGAGCCGCTACTTCTCCAGCTTTGTTCAATCGTTGTGTTTTGGATTGGTTCGGTGACTGGTCAGATCAGGCCTTTTATCAAGTGGGCATGGAATTTACTCATACCCTTGACCTCGACTTGCCATCCTACAACCCTCCCGCTCATTTCCCAATTGCATACCGTAGCCTTGCCATGCCTCCTCTACATCGAACAGCGGTTGTCAATGCATTGGTCCATGTGCACTCTTCGCTGCACCAAATCAACCAGCGCTTGAGTCGTCGCCAAGGTCGATACAACTATGTCACACCGCGACACTACTTGGATTTGTGAGTATTCTTTCCAACGGCCGTTGTGAATATTACTGAGGTTATTTCTTCAGCATCAACCACTATGTCCGGCTCTACACCGAAAAACGCGACGAGCTTGAAGAACAACAGCGTCATCTGCACGTCGGGCTCGATAAGCTCAGGGACACGGTGACCCAAGTGGAGGAACTGCGAAAGAGTCTTGCGATCAAACGCTCGCAGCTCGAGGCCAAGGATGCTGAAGCCAATGAGAAACTTAAACGTATGGTCGCAGACCAGCAAGAGGCCGAACAGAAAAAAGCCGCTTCCATCGAGATTCAAGCAGCTTTGGTCGAACAGGATCGACACATCGAACAACGGCGGGCCGTTGTCATGGCTGATCTTGCTGACGCTGAACCAGCTGTGCTTGACGCTCAGGCCGCCGTCAGTAACATCAAGAAGCAACATTTACAGGAAGTTCGCACCATGGCCAATCCTCCCGAAGCTGTGAAACTAGCGATGGAGTCCGTATGCACTATCCTAGGACATAAAATTGACAGCTGGCGCACGGTCCAGGGTATCATCCGTCGGGACGATTTCATCCAACGAATCGTCAACTTCGATACGACAACCCAAATGACGAAGCAATTACGGGACACGATGAAGAAAGACTTCCTCAGTCGGCCATCCTACAACTTCGAAATGGTTCAGCGTGCTAGTAAAGCTTGTGGACCGCTTGTCAAATGGGCTCTGGCGCAAGTTCGATTTTCCGAAATCCTAGACAAGGTCGAACCGTTGCGCAATGAAGTGCAATCTTTGGAAACACAGGCCGAAACTACTAAGAAGCAGGCTGGAGCAATCATCCATATGATTGCTGAGCTGGAAGCCAAGATCGAAAAGTACAAGGAAGAGTACGCACTCCTCATTAGCGAGACTCAGGCAATCAAATCAGAAATGGAGCGTGTTCAAAGCAAGGTGGACCGTAGCATGAAGCTGCTGGAAAGTTTGTCTTCCGAAAGAGGTCGCTGGGAATCAGGCAGCCGAACCTTCGATGCGGAGATGAGCACAATCGTCGGCGATGTGTTACTCTCAGCGGCGTTCTTGGCGTATGGTGGATTCTTCGACCAACACTACCGGGAAGTCATGTGGCAAGAATGGTCGAACCATCTCGCTGAAGCGAACATCAAATTCAAACCCGAGTTATCGCTTACGGAGTATCTCTCCACCGCCGATGATCGTCTAAGCTGGCAGTCGAAATCTCTGCCCTCTGACAACTTGACTACCGAAAACGCGATCATGCTCAAACGCTTCAACAGATATCCGTTAATCATTGATCCCACAGGTCAAGCCACGACGTTCTTGCTCAATGAATACAAGGAACGTAAGATAACAGTGACGAGTTTCCTGGACGAGGCTTTTCTCAAAGTGCTGGAGAGTGCTCTTCGATTCGGAAATCCACTCTTGATCCAAGATGTGGAACATCTTGACCCCATCCTCAATGCTGTCTTGAATAAAGAAATCCGACGAACCGGTGGCCGAGTTCTCATTCGTTTGGGTAGCCAAGACATTGATTTTTCACCATCGTTTACCATGTTCCTGTCGACCAGAGATCCCTCTGTCGAATTCTCACCTGACATCTGCAGTCGTGTTACCTTTGTCAACTTCACGATGACCCGAAGCAGTTTGCAGAGCCAATCACTAGATCAGGTGCTCAAGGTCGAACGCCCCGACACCGAACGCAAGAGAACTGACCTCATGAAAGTTCAAGGTGAATTCCGGCTCCGGCTCCGTACCCTCGAAAAGTTACTTCTCCAGGCTCTTAACGATTCTACCGGAAACATCCTCGATGACGACAAAGTCATCGATACTCTGGAGACTCTGAAACGAGAGGCAGCCGAGATCACGCACAAGGTGGAAGAGACAGACGTTGTGATGAAGGAAGTTGAACAAGTGACGGCGGAGTATCTTCCCTTAGCTCAAGCCTGCAGCTCCGTGTTCTTCGTCCTGGAGCAATTGAATCTTGTCAATCATTTCTATCAGTTCTCCTTGCGCTTCTTCCTTGACATATTCGACTATATCCTCCACCACAATCCAAATCTCAAAAACGTATCCGATTACAGTCGTCGCCGGGGTATCCTCCTCAATGACCTTTTCCTTGTGGTATACAAGCGAACATCCCGAGCGTTACTCTATCGTGACCACATCATGCTTGCCGTTCTGCTTGCACAAGTAAAGTTACGTGGTCTGGAGGATATTACGGATGAAGTTGAGTTCCTATTGGAGAGCGGAGACGGGATTGCTGCTGCTGCTGCTGCGACATTACCAGGACAGCAGAGCTCTGTCCTGTCCCCTGATCAAAGGCTTCGTCTCGAAAGCTTTGCCAAGCAGTCTGTTTTCAAACCCGTTCAGGCTCACATTATGGAACGCGAAAGTGATTGGATACCATTCCTGGAATCGAATACCCCTGAACAGTCCGTGCCTTGTCCTTGGGAACCAAGCACTCGTGAGTTTCGAACCGTTGTACTGTTGATCATCTTCGAATGACGTTGCAATACCAGCTGCTGTCGAGGCTATCCGTGTCATGCTGGTCATTAAATGTCTGAGACCGGACCGTTTATTGCAAGCAACTGCCATATTTGTTCGCTTGGTCTTTGAAACGGATCTCTCGGCAGAATCCAGCTTCGATCTCGGGGACATGGTCACAAATGAAGTTCCAGCTTCCACCCCGCTCGCTTTGATTTCCGTTCCCGGCTATGACGCCAGTTATCGAGTCGAAAATTTGATCAAAAACACAGGAGCTCGATCTTCGTCTGTTGCTATGGGCTCGCAAGAAGGCTTTACACTGGCAGACCAAGCTATCGCTGCCGCGTCCCGTCAAGGCTCTTGGGTGCTGCTGAAGAATGTTCACCTGGCGCCATCCTGGTTGGGTCAACTCGAGAAGAAATTGCAAACGCTCAATCCTCACCGAAACTTCCGTCTCTTCCTTACGTTGGAGGCGAACCCTTCGATCCCTGTCAACATCTTACGCCAGTCACGTCTTATCATGAACGAACCCCCTCCGGGCATCAAAGCAAATCTTCTCGATTCTCTCCGCAGTATACCCTCCTCACGCCTATCTCATGGCCCAACCGAGAAGGTCCGCTTATACTTCTTGCTTGCGTGGTTCCACGCTGTTGTACAAGAGCGTCTCCGTTATGTTCCACTGGGTTGGAGTAAGGCGTACGATTTCAATGATTCGGATATGGCGTCAGCTTTCGGTACAATTGATACGTGGCTCAATACCGTTTCCAAAGGTCGAACAAATATTGATCCTGCCTCAATTCCCTGGGACGCTCTGCGCACGCTCGTTAAACAATCTGTCTATGGTGGCAGAATCGACAGCGACTTTGATCAGAGAATTTTGGATGCATTCGTCGATGGCCTCTTTATCCCATCCGCGTACAACGTCGACTTCGATCTCGTGCCTACCGTGACTGGGAGTCAACTCCTAGGAGCTCCGGACGGCACAAAAATGGAGCATTTCTTGTCTTGGGTACAGGGTCTACCTGATCGCGAACCACCTTCGTGGCTTAGTCTTCCACCAACGGCCGAGCGTGTTATCGCTGTTGCTCAAGGTACCAGTACGGCTTGATCAGGGTGATTAAATGCTAACTAATTCCAGGTAACGAGCTACTTGGCAAACTTCGTAAGATGAGGATGCTCGCGGACGACGACGACGACGACGTGACACCTGCGGCTGCATCGAAGTCCCAGACGTCGCAGCAACCTGCTTGGATGAGGACGCTCCTGGAGCGCTGCTCCGAGTGGCTTTCCCAATTACCCGGGGTATGTCGCATTTCTTCTCATACAAACTTTCGTGACTCATTCTTGATGCATAGAAATTCAATACCCTCACAAAACAATCTGGTGAGAATCAAGATCCTATGTATCGCTTATTCTCTCGTGAGGGTGCAATCGGCCGCAAGCTCCTTGGCCAAGTCCGAAAGGACCTGACCGATGTTGTAAAGGTTTGCCAGGGAGAGCTAAAACAGACCAACCATTTGCGTACGCTCATGAGCGCGCTGACTAAAGGTGTGTTGGTTTTGCGCGTTTCTCTGTGGCCTCTTCTCACAAAGTTGACAGGTACGATTCCGGATCATTGGCGACGATACAAAGTCAACAAAGCGATGGCAGTCTCAGGATGGATTGCTAACCTTGCTCGCAGATTGACCCAACTAGACAGTGTAGCTGCATTGGATAACCTGAACAACGTGGAAGTATGGCTAGGCGGGTTGTTCTTCCCTGAAGCTTATATCACGGCCACGAGGCAAGCTGTCGCCCACCGGAAGAAATGGAGTTTGGAGACTTTGCACTTGAGACTTGATATTGAGCGTGTTAACGACCCTGGGGCTTTC
>Ga0210383_10001870_pt1 | contig 19213 bp, 28 predicted proteins | sample IncBWC14OmetaG_FD_160072 | JGI IMG/M metagenome (GOLD analysis project Ga0210383, IMG submission 160072) | Forest soil microbial communities from Barre Woods Harvard Forest LTER site, Petersham, Massachusetts, United States - Inc-BW-C-14-O ...
GTGGCGCTCGGGCCACCGTGGGATGAGATCGTCGTGCCATGCGTGCTGCGCGAATACGCGGGCGAGGATGGCTCGCTCTCGCTACGGGCGACTGGATGGCCACGCGACCCGGCGCCGACCTTGAATCCAACTTGGTGCCTGCCTGCGGCGTTCTTCGACGCGCTGATCGCCCAGCAGGACCGTCACGACGGGAACTGGCGCTGGGATGGCAATCGGCTGACCCTGATCGATCACGGCTACACCTTCGCGCTGCCACGAGCCATCCTCAACTACTCCGACTTCGTCGTTGCTCGCCACAGGCACGGCGCCGCGAGTCTGCTCACGGACGAGCACGACGCACTCACTCGCCTGCTGAGCGACTCCGACCTGCTCGGAATGGCGAGGTTCTTGCTGCCCGACCGCGCGCACGCACTGGCGGACAGGGCACGGCTCATGCTGCGAAGAGGCGAGGTTCTGCGCCCTGGAGAGTTCTGAGATGCCTGCTGTGCGTTCTGTACTGCGTGGTAGCATCATAACTCAAGGGGTCAACTATCGCACCCGATGTCGAAGGGAGTCTCCTGATGATCCAAGTCAACTTCACGACCTTTGAGCGCGACCCAGACACCAAAGAGTGGATCGAGGTGCCTGCCGCGCAGCTACTCGCCGATGGCGACGACGTGAGCATCAGCGGCCCGCACGCCGACTGGATCAACCCCGACCTCGCGATCGTCGACCCCGAGACTGGGGAGCGCATCACACGGGCCGATGGCGCCAAGCGCTGGGCACGACTGCTGCCCTTCGGCTACCGCAGCGGTGACCTTCATGTCCAGGTCATCGAGGTCGCCGCGGCCGAGCCGGTCGCCGCCAGCTTCCGCTACTCCACCGCCGCCTGAGTCCCATGCCGCGAACGGCGGTATCCGAGATCCACGCAAAGGTCGTCGGCCGCGAGCTCAAAGACACCCGCCAAGCGCTCGGGCTCACCCAAGCCGAGGTCGCCGAGCGCCTCGGAGTCTCCCCGTCATACATCTCCGCCGTCGAAGCGGGCCGTCGTAATGTCACGCTCGGCCAGCTGGCCAACATCGCCAATGCGATGCGACTCGGGATCGAAATCTCATTTATCCGGCCGGACGGACAGCCTGTCCTCGTCGACAGGAAGTGACGCCTCAGTCGGCGTGCTCGGAAGTCGTCCGAAGCGATGGCGGTGTGCGTCTGTGGGGAGATGCCTCATCACGCGCAGCAGGTGCTTCTTGACACACTCGAACCTACTGCCTGACCGAGAACGCATAGGAGGACGCCGACCTCGAACCCCTCCCTCACCGCCACGCCCGTGATCTGTCCCGGATTGCACGTGTGGTTGCTTCCAACATAGACCCCAAAGAACTCGCGTGTCGGGTCGTCCTGGCATTTTGAAACGACTGCCAGCGGTTGGGCGCACTCTGCTGAATCCAGTAGATTGCGCGTCGGTGGAGGTGCTAGCGACATGGAGTAGGCATTGGCGACCAGCGCTAACAGTGGTAGTCGTATTTGGACTCCTCGCTGCCACACCAGCGTTTGGGCAAACTCACGCTCCAAGTCCTCCTGTAGCCGTCTCGGTCGGTGTCGGCTCCTTTGGCTCCAGCGGATCACTGCGGGTCACGGCCCACACATCGCCAACGAGCGTGTGCCGACTTCACGTGGGAGCGCAACGAGAGATGGCTTCGTTGCCGATGGCGCGCACGACAAAGCTAGGTGTGGCAAGTTGGTCCTGGCTGGTACCCGGTAACGCTCCTAGTGGCAAGTGGACCTTCCAGGCCGCATGCCACTCCGGTAAACGCGAGGCTCGCGGGCAACGATCGCTTATTGTTCTCGTCCCGCGTGGCGGGGCGCGCGGCCGCGGACTTGTCGAGAGGGAAACAGAGCGTATTCCGCAAGGTCGTCCTGCCATCGAGCCGTCCGGCCTCGGCGCCGCAGGCAACCCTTACGAATGGCCTCAGTGTACGTGGTACGCCTGGACTCGTCGACCCGATTTGCCCAATCTCGGGAACGCAATGAACTGGGCCACAAACGCTCAGCTGCACGGGATTCCGGTCGGCAGCACCCCCGTAGCTGGCGCCATAGCCGTCTTCCAACCAAACCAGGACGGTGCCCACGGCTACGGTCACGTCGCTTACGTCGAATCAGTCGCCGGATCTCAAATGACCATCAGTGAGATGGACTGGGGCTACAGCGAAAAAGAACAGCAGCAGGTACATATACGTACTCTCCCCTGGGCTGGTGTGCAGTTCATCTACGGAGGCCCTGCTGGCAACGGGCCGACATTTACGTCCTCTGCGCCACTGCCCCCAGCCGAGCCAGAGTATCCGCCTGGGTCACCCACGGTGCCCGGCTCGCCAGGCCCACCATCGAATGGTCTCGTTGAGGACATCCCTGTCGCAGGCAACTGGACCAGCACATCGAGCGACACGATCGGGGTGGATCAACCGCCTACAACACAAGGTGCTTCTGGTACCTGGTATCTCCGGGACACCAATACTCCAGGCGAAGCGGATATCACTGTCGATGGGTACGGCGGCTACGGGGAGGTGCCCGTCGTTGGTGACTGGACCGGGGATGGCAAGGACACCATCGGTGTCTACGATCCACCCAGCGCGCCCGGCGAATCCGGCACCTGGTTTCTGCGTAACTCAGATACTCCCGGCGCGCCAGAAATCACAATCAGCTACGGCGGTTACGGCATGATCCCGGTAGTAGGCGACTGGGACGGAAATGGCACCGACACGATCGGTGCGTATCTGCCGCCGACAGCGCCGGGTCAGTCCGGAAAGTGGTTCCTGCGTAATTCCAACACGCCGGACGAAACGAGCATCCCGCCCTTCGAATACGGCGGTTACGGCATGATCCCGGTGGTAGGCGACTGGGACAGCTCCGGTGCCGACACCATCGGCGCGTATCTTCCTGCCAGCTCACCCGGTCAGTCTGGGACCTGGTTTCTGCGCGACTCCAACACCCCCGGCGAAGCGAGCATCCCACCGTTCCAGTACGGCGGGTACGGCATGATCCCGGTCGTCGGAGACTGGGACGGTAACGGGACCGACACCGTCGGTGCGTATCTACCGCCAACCGTCGCTGGAGAATCGGGCACTTGGTTTCTGCGAAACTCAAACAGCCCAGGTGAAACCGACATCGCGCCTTTTCCGTTTGGTGGAGCTGCACCGTAGGCTCCGGGTTCCTGATTACGAGCTAGGAGGCAAAGTGGCTGCTCAGCCCTCAAAACCTCGAATTAGGCCACCGCGTATAGCACCGCGTACCAGTCTTGACCGTCGAGACCGGTGAGTGCAAAGCGAAAGTCTGCGGTCACGTGGTACCGCGCTACGGTACGTCTGAAAGAAGTGCAGCGGCCCAGTGTGCGGCCGGGCGCCCGTTCTGCGACCTATGCGGTTGGGCTGTGCGGAACATGTCGATCTGGTGGTCTGACTGAGATGCGGGTTCGGGTTGTCGTGGTCGCTATGTTGGCCGCCGCGTTGGCGTTGCTGGTCGGGTCGGCATCGGCAGGAGCGTTGAGGTCGTCGACGCTCCTCGGACGCTCGCTGCTGGCACTTCGGGCTCGATCCGCCTCGACGCTGGGAGCGGCTCGCGGGCGTACGAACTGATGAGTTCGCGACTTCGCTGGAGTATGTGCAAGAGCTTGAGTCGTTCCTGCATGAGTTCCTAGAGCGACTTCCTGCGGAGGGGCTCGGAGGATGGTGAGAATCTGACGCCGTACATCGAGCGGGTTGGCCTTCAGGCCCCAAGGTTTATCGAGGCTGGCGAGCTCACGGACGCCGGCGCCCCTTGCAAGCTAAATATCGAGACCGACCACGCGCCCCTCGTATTGGTCCGGCCGGGTCATCCAGAGGTCATAGGCCTTGTCATTCGCTGCGTGTACTGGCGGGGTTGGAGGATCTGTCTGGAATGCGGCTGGATTTGGTGCCGGATAGTCCTAACGCGCCGGTTCTAACCACGACTCCCATAGCAGGCGACTCGCCTGGCACTCATCGCCGATTGTGCGACGCGCCGGCTGCTTTCCACGTGTCGCACAAGCGTACCGACGAGGGTCATTCTCGAGCGGGCCAAGAGCTGCGGCCGTGCCTAATCCCCCGCCTACTTCCCCGGTTGTTGCTAGAGAAAGAGACTCTCGACAACGGGAACACGTGCGGTGCTCACGGTGTGAGGCACTGAACTACGTTTCGCGGCGTGCCGTGCTGGGCGTGTCGTAGCCCGCTCGACAAAAGCGCATCAGGTTCGCCGGACGGGAGACGGCGCGCAGCTGTAAGCCTGCTATCGAGCGTCTCAGAGAGACTGCGCGTCGGGCTCTCGCTGCCCCTCATAGCGCCACTTCAACCCGTCATTGACGAAGGTGTCTGGCTCTTGAATCAGTCGTTTCTGTGGCGGGGGTCCCGGTGAGTTCGGATCATAGACCTTCCGGCCAGGTACACGGCGCTGATGCTGATAGCTAATCCATATGTGACCCTGGGGGCATTCATAGGTTTGATTGGTTTGTGTTGCCCGGGGTGGATGACAGTTGAACGTCCTAGGTGTGTGTGCAGACGCTCCAGTCTGTTGCTCTTTGTTGCCAGAGACGTTGCGCCAGATCCAGCCAATCGTATACGCAATCCCGACAAGGACTCCGATTACGATGCCAATAAAAATCACAAAGGCGATAACTTCGATGACGACAGAGGGCTTTTCGCCGGCCTTCGCCAGCACAGTCAATATCGCCCCAACATGTAGGGTGTCAGCGATCACCCCCGTTTCCTAACAGTTCTGGGGGCCGATATCGAGTGGCGTCTTTGATTGGACCGCGCATGAAGGCACCTCTGTGCTTTGAAGTCACATACGTCACGCGTGTCGGGGCGCGATGTGTTGCATCACCCCGGTGCTCGGGCCTCGCTTACCGCGTTCATGATGACGTCCAGGTGATCGCGTAGCCACGGGCGACGCCGCGCCAGATGCAGGTGCGAACCCGCGTCGAAGACCACCAGCCGGCCGTCTGGATCGAGGACACTGGGATGCTCAACTGCCACGACGCCAGACCGTACGCACCGATACGGATGAAACGCGCCCGACATGAGCCTCGCTCCAGTGCGTGCCCCTGGTCGATCGCAGATATGTGGCGGGAGCTGGACACCCACGACCCGGATGCGGTCATCCGATCCGCACCTAACGACGGCCACGCCGTTGCCGAGGCGTCCTACGTCAAGTTGTGGCGCAGGACGCACGGTCGCCTGGATCGGCTCACCTGACAGGGCCTCGAATACCAACAGCACAGCCGTGTGGCCGCTAATTCAACCTTGTATGGCCGCTAACTTACGACCGTATGGCCGATACCGTACTTTGAGGCGGATCATAATCCGCGTATCGGGGGCTCGAGTCCCCTCATCCGGCAATTGCCTCGCGCTGATTGTGTACCAGCTATGCGGTACACTATTTGGCGTGCCACCGACAAAGTCCCGCATCCAGGTGACGATCGACAACGAGCTCGCTGGCGCTGTCGCGGAGTTCGGTAGCGGCAAGTCGAGGTCGCGTGCGGTGCACGATCTGGCGCTTCGCGGTGCAGAGGCCATCCGAGCGGAGAAACGGCGACTTCAGGAGAGTCTCGAGTTCTTGCAGCGACTGGATGCCGGTGAAGACGACCGCTTCGACTTCTCGGTTTCCGCCCGGCTTCATGCAGAACGCTAAGCAGTACGGCTCAGGCACGGCGCTCGTGTTCGACACCTCGGCGTGGAATCGCCGCACCCACCCGACGGTGCTGCCTCATTGGGCCGCAACCCGGGATGGTGGGCTTCTGGCCGTCTGCCCGATCGTCGCATTGGAGCTGCTCGCAGCTGCGCGCGACGAGTCGGCCTTCCAAGCCCTGGATCAAGCGCTCGATGCACTCCCCAGCGCCCCGGTCACTCGTGCTGCCTGTGATCGAGCACTCGGTGCTTCACGCGAGTTGCGCGGCGAGCGCCGGCTGCCAGCCGCCGACTATATGATCGCGGCGGCTGCAGCCGAGCGCGGCTTCGCGGTTCTTCACTACGATCGCCACTTCGAGCCTCTCTGCCGCGCTCTCGGGATCGAGAGCATCTGGATCGCGAAGCCCGGATCGATCGACTGAGCGGCCGTCAGGCGAGCTCAGGCCAGCATTCCTCGTCGCCCAGGATCTTTCTCCACCACCCTCGGTTGTTGCCGAATACCCGCCACTGGCTATTCCCTGGTTTTTCGATATTTCGAATACCATTCATCAGGCCCATGATTTCCCCATGGCTAAGGTCCAGATCCATCAAAAGGCAAACTTTCACCAATCCAATCCAAGTGCCTTGTTCGGGACGACTAGCGGAGCGGCCGTAAGCAGGCGTCCGAGGCGGCGGTCATCGACGCCGCGAATGACGTAACCATCGGAGCCCGATAGTCCGACGGCGCTGCGATCACTTCGACGGCGCCCGACTTTGCAGCGCTCGGCGCCACGACGGTACAAGTGGTCGGCGATGTGCAACGCACCTGCGTGCCGTACTTCTTCCCAAACTTAACGACGTGTTAGCACCTATGGCGAAGCCGCCGCCGTCCCATTCTCTAAAGAGCATGGGGTGGTTCCCGCCGCAGCATCGTACCCCCTGTGGGACTGAGCCTGCTTATCAGAATATCCGCTGGGCATCGTCAGACAACACGCGAATGTGTTGTCACCCGATAGACAGGCACAGGCGAGCCTGCTAGTTTCCGCCGCAAGATCAATGAACGGGCTACGCATGGGGGGCAGGATGGAAGCCAGGTCGGCAGCCGCGACTTGTCGCGCTCGCAATAGTGTTGGCTGTGCGGGTGTCGTGGCCTCCGGGGGGCGTGAGACCGCGCCCTCGCTGGCTCGACGTCCTACCAGTCCAAAACTCTTGGGTCGAGGATGGGGCGTGTACCCACGGACGGCTCAAGCCTCCGACTAGATCCTCACAAAGAGAGTCGGGCGAGCGGTACTGCCTAAGCGACTAACCATTCGACCGCGTAACAGGGGAACCACATGAGCGCTGCACCAGTCGTGATTACAAACGCCGCCACACCTGCTGTGCCAGGAGACTACGAAAAGCTCAAGGACGAATTTGACAGCGTCGCAACGAGTAACATCGGAAGGTGGGTCGCCAGTGGCATCGCCCTAGCCGTGCCTGTGGTGACGGCCTTCTGCGCCTGGCTGCAGAAAGAACTCGGTATCGATCTCGATCCGGCGTCCCTTACAGCGTTCATTACTAGCATGGCTGCCGGGATCGCAATCACAGGATACAAGTGGCTCTCAAATCGAGGGGATTGGGAGCGGCTGGCGGTCGAGGGCTATCAGCTGTACCTGACCGGACAGTCGGCAAGTGGAACTACGACGCAGGTTGTCGTCGGCGCTCCGAGTCCAAAGGCCGGCGGCTGATACCTCGCCAGGCCATGCAGACTCAGAATTCAGCGGGTCGCATCGGCCTAGTCACGACCGAGCGCGCATAGGGCAGATGAGGCGATGACCGCCGCGATTATCGGGCTTGTCGGTGTCGTTATCGGGACCCTCCTTAGCGGTGTGGCCAGCGACATCCTGCAGAGACGGAAGCAGAGGGCGGCGGCCCTCGCGGCGGCCCGAGCAATTGCGACTGAGCTACGGGTGGCTCACGCGAAGCTCGGGAGCGCGACGAAGCCGGTGCGGTCGCCATCATGGTGGGTCGGGACACCGGTCACAACGGCCTGGCAAGGCCAGCTGAGTTTGCTCGCGGCGAAGGCTCCTGGCAAGGTCGTCGACGAGGCAGCGAAGGTTTACGCCCAGATCGAGAGCTGGATCGGTGAGCGGAACGCTGCCCACGCCGCGGGGGGCGGAAAGCCTTCGGCGCAACAACGAAATGAACTGAAGGATCTGCTCGGCCAGCTAGAAGCGGCGATAGCTCTATTGGACTGCTTCGTGGTATCCCCGCCCGGGAAGCGAAGGCGTGAAGTTGTTCGGAGCGTGATGTCGGCCGCGATGGTGCTCACGGTAGCCGCGCTATTGACGATGCTGTTCCTGCCGCGCGCGGATCTCACTGCGGGGACCGTGGCAGGGGCGGTCGAGCGTCTCGAAGGCCCGAGCAGCTTTGCCGAATGTGATCGGGCCGGAAGCCAGTGGGACTGTGCCGTAACGCAGCTCTCCCGACCGCGCCGTCTATGCGGTGTAAACGCCGACGCGCAAGAGGTAGCCACTCTTACACCGATCGCACTCATACCCAGTTGCAGTGAGCGTTCCCCGCCCGTCCATGAGACGGTAGAGAAAGTGGGCAGCGAGCTCGCGATTCACCCGACGCCTGGTTCCGCCGAGCGAAGCGCAATTGGCTCTCTACGAATAACTCCGGAGGCTAGCGACAATTGGTTTCTGCGTGCTTGGCGCGCGCTGTGGGGTGAATGAATCGGACGGACGGGATCAGCGCAGCAGAGCCCATCCCTGACTTAAGCCCGTGACCGATCTCCGGGACCTCCTGCTACCTTGATGTACATGACTACAGTTGGCGTTGCGGAGCTTCGTCAGAACCTAAGCAAGTACCTCCGTCTCGTCGCTCGCGGCGAGCGTCTTGTCGTGACCGAGCGCAATAAGCCTGTCGCCGAGCTCGGCCCACCGCCCAGCACTGGAAAGGCGCTTGATCGGCTAATTGCCGAAGGGCGCATAGGGCGTCCTCCGCGCCCTGGGCTGCCCGAGCCGCTACAACTCGGCGGCGAGCCGCACGCGCTGAGCCGCGCGCTCGATGAGATCCGCGGTGAGCGCTGAACGTGGCGCTCTTCTATCTCGACGCCTCGGCACTCGTGAAGCTGGTGCGCGCCGAGCCGGAGACCGACGCGCTCCGCTCCTTCCTTGCAGACGCCGACCTACTCTCGAGTGAGCTCGCCCTAACTGAGGTACCGCGCGCGATACGTCGTGCAGCAGCTCACGATCCTACGCTTGAGCTCGAACTACTCATTTCTCGAGCCAGGGAACTCCTAGATGCCGTCGCACTGCTGCCAGTCGATCGCGCGATGCTCGCTGCCGCCGGCGCGCTAGAGGAGCCAGTCTTGCGCGCCTTGGACGCAATTCACCTCGCGGCCGCGATCGACCTCTCACCGATCGACGCGTTCGTGAGCTACGACGAACGCCAAAGCGCAGCAGCCCGTCTGGCCGGCCTACGCACCGTTGACCCGGGCACGGACCCGTAACAAGGAAATCATAATCCGCATGTAGGGGATCCGAGTCCCTCCCCAGCATCGCCCAAAACCCTCCAAACACAACGAAAAGCAAGCTAGCAAGGGGATCGGATGGGGCCCGACGATTCCCCAGCGATTTCCCTGGAGGGTCGTCTTGGGGGCACGGGAGACGCTACGCGGACGAGTGGCCGCCATCGAGGGAGCGGAGCACGACATCAGAAAGGCCGCCAGAAGCGGTGCGGGAGTCCCGGCATGTACCTGTGAATATGGGCTCGTATCGAGCTCTCCGTCTTCGTAGATCACGTTCGCCGCCTCGGAGATCCCGGCCAGCTCTGCGGCTAGCTCAGGCGACTCGCGCAGCGCTGGGCACGTCTCGCAATCCCGGCCGTAGTGTGCCGGCTGAGATGACCGGCACACTACGAGCGCCTTCAATTATTCGGGCGCGTTGCCGAGCTTGATACTGGACAGGTTGTCTACATGATTATTGGTGGAGCGGCTACCGCTTCCATCGACAGCGTAGCCGACGACACCGGGCGGGAGGTCCGGCACCGGATACATAGTCGGGCTTTCTGCCAAGTCTGTTGACAGTTCTAGAAATTCTTCGGAATCGGATTCGGGATCCGGGCCTCCCGAGTGTTCTATGACCCATTTGATGACCCACTTTGTAGCACCCTCGACTTCTTCCCAGAAGCTTTCCCCAACGACCTCAACGACCTTATTCAGCTGCCAGATATACCCGTCCGCATTGCCGCGATAGATCCCTTCCGGCAGATCACCAGACACGAAGTCGGTCGCAATGGGAACCTCTATATCGTCAGAGGTAGTCTTGACGAGGACGACAGAGTTCTCGTCAACGCGGAAAAGCTGATCGTCATAGCACGTAACGACAGAACCGATAGGGCCTTCAATGAGAACAGAGCGCGTGTTCTCGCTTCCTTTGCCATTCATGGAGGGCTTTTCAGAGTGCGTCACCGTCAAAATCACGCCGCTTTTGTCATCGAGCAGTTTGACCGCGTCTGGTGCATGGGTCGAAACGACGAAGCCCAGCAGGATTTTTGCTAGTACCTCTTCGAGTCGCACCCGTGTCGGCGGATGCTCATCTATAGCCCGGATAAGTGCCTCCGTTAGCACATCAAGCTGCTCCCTTGAACATCGCTCGGCCTTATCGGCGCCGATTACGCTTGCAATGATATCTACAGACACCGCCAGCTCCTTTTGTAGCCAAATGTTGGGTGGATTCCAGGCTTTGAGACTACGGTGTGCGCCTGGAGCGTGGGCCTTAACACACACGGATTTCCCGCAAAGAGCGAGACTAATCCGGATAAAGAAACAAAAGAGGGAATCTGACGGGATGACAGCCACCACCCAATCTATGCCATCTCCATAGATGGCTCCATCGTCTCTTGGCGGTCCTCGAAGGCGACTTCCCCAACAGCCCGGACGCGATCGTGCCGCCTACGGCTAGACCCGTACCGACTAGATCACGATGCGGGTCGCCAGGTCCCTATGTTCTCGCCCACCGGATCGCTGCCAGCGCCCGCTTACGCGCTTGCCGAGCCTGGGTCTACGAGGGCAGGTCGTCTACCCTGCCACCTCTCTGTTGTAGACCCGCTCGGATGCGGGTGCCGGCAGCGCCCCCCACGTCCGCTGGCGCACCCAGCCCCGCTCCACGGCGCGGCGCGGCGCGGCGCGCAACGGTGTGCTGATCCTTGCCTAGCGGCGAGCCGACCCGCCACTCGCGCACTCGCCCATGCGCCAACCATCCGCCGAGGCCCAAGAGCGCCAGCCAGCCAGCCGACGGCGACCAGCAGATACACCGCCGGGTGCGGAGCCGCAGCTCGCTCGCCGTCAGTCGGGAACGCCTCATAGGGCGCGCTCCAGCCACCGCGCATGAGTAGGTGCCACATCGCGTGTACGGCTTCCCCGGCCGGCAGATGGATCGGCCCATGCAGGGAGATCAAGCGCGCGGCTTGTGCCCAACACCACGGCAGGACGCCATTGACGAGCCCCGCGAGCGCTAACACCCCCGACGACGCACCGTTTGAGCACGTTAACCCAGCACGACACGCGCACGCCGGTCGGAAACACCCCTGCGAGACATCTCTTCTTGCCGGAGGCGTGCTTTCTTTGTGATCCTGGGCTGCCGCGCTTTGCCTGCGTGGCCGGAATCAACGCGTTGGCATCTTTTGTGCGGTTGCGTGTATCCTCGGTGCTGGCGGCTTGCTGCTACCGAATGACTTCCTTGATCCGGTAAGCGTAACAAAGATGGTGAAAGCGTACTCGAGATCTTTTTGACCGCAGATTCCTAGCGTAGCCTGGCCGCCGTGAAGGTCCTGGGTACGGGCGACGTGCCTTGGTGGACACGGAAGCGGCGACGCAATTCCTGCCATCGCAACTGAGGTGCGGTCCGGCTCTGCGACGACATTCGTCGACCCCCGCTCTCGCCAATCGGCTACCTCGGCTTCAGAACAACTCAAACTATTATACAAAAACGCCATACGAACCAAACTACTCACCATAAAAACCTGAGCAGAAAATGGACCATTACAGCCAGACAAAGCGAAATGGAATGTCATCATGATCTTACTAAGGCTGCACTTCAAACGCATGCTAGCGGTGTCTATCAGCTTGTGCTTTGTCATATCACAGCTCGCACCTAGTCTCGCAGTGGCCTGCGAAGGCGGCGGAGCGGCTTGGTTGAGCGTAAAGAACATTGGCGGGGTGCCCGAACGAGGCAGGGGCCTTTGCCAATTCACAGCCGTCGGACAAAAATGTCAGCTCGAATTCGAAAATATAACGTTTCGGACACTCGAAGTTCTCGAAGGCAAAATCGAAAACAACGGATCGGGGCGATACGCAAAGGTGAAAGAAGGCTGTACACCCAAACTGGCTCTCCTTAATAAAGAAAACTGTGTTGACGAAATACAGGCGGCAAAACTAGAATCCCCTAACATCAATGATTACTGTATGAAGGTGAAGGATGCAGGCACTGGCGAAATTCAGAACGAATGCACCACCCAATTGCAGATGTGAGCATGCTAACCCCCCTAAAGCATGCGAGCAGCTAGACGAGAGGGTGCTTGCGCGGAAACACACCATCCTTGCCCATATTACATATGCAGTCCAATATCCTGGGTCGGACTCTATGTGTAGCTGTGCCGATCCAGCTGCGCGGCTAGGTGTATTGGACCGTACCCCTCCTTTGAGTGCCTGCTCAGATGCCCGGCAAGACTAACTTTCGGATTACGTGCCCTTGCGCAACCGCGATCCCGCCGAATTGCAGTCAGATTAGTTTGTCAACGGCGTTCTTCAGGTCGATCGCATCAATCAGCGAGACGGGGTGTTGCCATTCCGAGCTAACGCCGGCCACATATCGTTCGCCAGAGGGCGTCTTGTGGATAATATATTTATGGTAAAGATAGACGGTGCGCCCCGAAAAATTCCTCATCGCGCCGCCAGTTAGGCCAATGCGGAATGAGGGGCTGTCGTGGAAGCCTACGCGGACCGCAGTGTTGTTGTCCACCGCAACGCTTTTCGCCATTATACTGGTACCTGCTTGCTCCCACTCAGCAACATTGAGACCCGGAATCTGTTCGGCAATACCCGTAAGCAATTCGGCAGTAACGTAGTTCGTGAACTCCCTGCCTTGCTCATTCATGAATGTAGCTATATAATTCCACAGCAGGTTCTGTGCACCAGCGGCAAGTGCCGCTATTTGTTGCGCAAAAAACTGCCGGCGGTTGAGCGTATCCGTCTTGAGGGAGTGAAATTCAAGTCTGACGATGTTAGTTCGGACAAATTTTGCGAGAATGGGCGGCAGCATTGAGTCCAACCAGCGAGTCCCGTCGTTGTGGTCCTCAAGATCGACGAACACTTGCAACGTTACCGGTGCCGTCGGCTGCCCGAGGCTAACTCCGTGCTGGGGTATTCCGTAAAACATCGCTGTCACATGTGTTTGAATACGAAGCCTCTCGGCTCTGGCACTCGGAGCGACGCCTCCCCGATGGCCTAGTACGAGCACGACGAGCAAAGCGATCACGACCGCGCAAGCGCAAACTGCACGCGGCGCCAGGATGGCCCGCTGTGAAAGAGACGCTGACCGCGATGGCCGGCGCAGCCATCGGTGTGCTCTTTCGCGTAATCGCGCACCTTCCGTTATGGGCCACATCGTGAGCGCCGCTGGAAAACGACGAGAGCTACCAGAATGATATATCTTGATCGCATAACACCCAATCAGATAGTCGACTATGCACAAGACTTCGGCCCTGGTGTCCTACGACTCATACTCCAGCCAAATCCGCATGGTGGACACCTCCACTGGTAGCCTTGCGTATCTAGTCCTTTTTCGAAATCAACCTCATTCACTTTCTAGTTCATACCGATTGGGGTTGTAGTATTCGTTTATTACATTCTTCATCTGGACGACGAGCTTTCCCTTTTTACGTGCCCCAGTGCCAGCTTCAACAGTAATTGCGTCTTCGCAATGTTCAAGAGGCGCAAGCGTGGCTCCACAGGTTGTAGATTTGCGCTTGAAGGGCAGCATTTCAGTGTTGTTGATATAGAAGGTAAGCTGGATCACAAGACTTGAATTCTTGATTGTGATCGATTTCGTGGCGGGTTCTTCCGGTATTGTCACGGGTGGTGGTTTGGGCCCGAATTCGAGTGGTGCTTCTACGTTCAGGCCGCCTCCTTCACGCCGCCGCTAGGGCAGGCGTCAAAGATGCTATGGCCAAGCAAGCGCTGACACACGCGGCCAACACGCGAGTATGGGGCCGTTTGGCTGCCATGGATATCCTTTCTTGTTGCCGCTAAAGACCTTGCTATGGCAGTGACTTTGAGCAGCGGCTTTCTACCAGTAACAAAAGTATGAGCTGACTAGGGCGCGGGAGCACGAAGGCGTGCAGCGAGTCTGCCACCGGCGGGGAAATGCCTGCAAACAGGGCATAGTTGCCTAGCCTTTTGGAGCCGAGTTTGGACGAGGCGTCTCTTACTCCGTGCCGTGAAGTGGGCAGACTCTAGATCGTGGTCGAAGCGCCCGCCTGCCAGAGATGTCGACAGGCCGCCTCATCGCCAAACTCTCGGCGGCTGCCTGCTCCCAGCGCGAAGACATCGCTCACTTGTTGTGGCGCCTCTTCGCATCTCGGTGGTATGCGTCGTAGAAAGCCGGGAAACTGCCGGTCTCGACCAGCGCGATGCCCGGCCACGGCGGCCCGAGAGTCAAGAACGGGCCACCGCTCGCTGGTCGCGGCGCCGAAGCGGTGCGCGACGCCATTAAGGCGCCGGATCTCGTCATCCCTGCGCCGAACGCCGAATGTGCGACATAGGCGCAAGGCGTGCGTAGCAAGTATCATCCACGGCGGTGGGACGTTCACGGAGCTACCAATCTGGGGATGCGTAAGGATTGGCGCCTCCTGCGCTGGGCTAATCACAGGGCTTGTAGCAGCGGTGCGGTGGCTGGCGGGAGGCTCGCTAGGTCACGTGCTCCCACAGTCAGGAGGATGGTTGGGCGTCGTTTACATGGCTGGAGCAGTTTGTCTCCTGGTTTATCTCACCTATCGCTATCGACGGCATCATATTCGTGCCGCCCTGCTTGGCATCACCGCGGTCGCTTGTGCGATCTCGTTGCTTGGCTGGGTTGTATCAGTGCATGAAGCAGAAACCCACATCGCAGGGCTAGTATTTGCCGGTGGCGGTGTCGGCAGCTTGGCGCTCTACTACACACCAGACGCGATGAAAAGATTGCGATGAGCCGCAAGCGATGCCCGGACTGTTGTGAGTCGGTGAAGTCGCCGGCCCGCGTGTGTCGCTACTGCGGCTTTCGATTTGATGGCTAGCCTTGGGGTGGCATCCAATGCCGCTTGTGCGACGCGACGTAATCAGCGTCCGCAGAACGGTTCCGCTCTGATCAGAGGCCCGTTTCAGAACCCGCCTGATGTCCGCTTGCGTGACGACGCCACACTGGCTCGACCCGTCGCCTACTCTGCCTCAGAGGCTGTGAGCATCTGGCAAATCGCGTTTTCAGCAAGTCGCTCTACGTCTCGCGAAGGGAGGCTCTGGACCTGACCCGCATTCGGGCGTCATCGCCGGCGGCACTGATGGCCTTCTTGCGCGCCTTGTCCGGTCCGACCTCGTTCGCGGCAGCGTCGAGAGCCTGCTTGAGCTTCGCGCGCTGCGTCGAGCTACCGGTCATTTCGTCGGCTGCTCCGGGCGGAAGCCAACCGAAGGCTTGATCAGCCACTAGGCCCCCGATAAACGCGGCATCCTTCTTCAGCTGCTTTACCGCTTCGCTATCGAACCAGCCCACAACTTACCCCCAAACGATGACCTGAGCACGCGAGCATAGCGCCTCGGAAAATCGTGTGCATCGACTGGTTCCGTTGAACGGCTGCGGCGTCTTCCGCCCGTCGCGCTATCCGTTTGACTGGGAAGACGGTACAGCCGACCCGTGTTCAGCCGACTATCGCGCATGGTAGTCTGCTGCTGTGACCGAGGCAGGACGAAAGCGCGTCCGGTGGGGAGACGTACCTGGGTGGCTTCAGGTGCTCCTTGCGTTCGTCACCTTGCTGGCTATTTTCGGTGTGTTTCACGTGGCTACCAGCTCGCCAGGCCCACCCACGCCTTCTGGTCAGGGCGATACCGGCTCCACGACGACGACGGTGCCACCGGCCGTCTATCTCAGCGACCTCCAGCCGACGAATGGCGATATCCCCACACGGGGGGACACCCAAATCGACAACCAGGATTTTCCGCACAGCGTCTTCTACGGCAATGTATCCAGCAGCCAGCAATCGAGCGCGTCCGCGTGCCAGAAACCCAACGTTTTCACCTGCCGGGCGACCGTCTACAGCATCCCGTCTGGCGGATACCACCACTTCTCAGCCATGCTCGGCGTCAACATCGAAGGTGGCTCGCACGTGGCCGAATGGTCGTTGAGCGTCGACGGCGTCGTCGTCAAGTCCAGCACCGTCACGGTGAACAGCTCGCCTCAACAGATCACGGTCGCCATTCCCCTGGGCAACGACCTCGAACTCCAGGTCAGCACGCCCGACATGTCGGGCATCGCCTACCTCGGCGCCAAGATCGTCTGGGGCGACGCACAGCTCAGTTAACGCTCATATACTCGCTGCGAGCGACTTCTATTGAGCTGCCGCGTAGCCGCGGCTGCATAGTCAGGTCACGTGGGTCGCTCGTAGGAGCCGGGCTTAGGCGATGCCGTCGAATAGCTCGTCAGGCTAGGAATTCATTGCAACCCGAGGCTCTATCTCGGGATCAAGTCGCTCGTATCAGCCTTAAGGCCGCGTGTGTGATTCTCTCTTATCCTGCCAGCTATTGGGCGGCCCGGACCTCCTCGTTGATAGCAACGTGAAAGTCGACGTCGGTCGCCATGGCCTCTAGGGCTAGGTTGTAGATGTACCAACGCGCGTCCGCTTCTCGATAAAGGACGCCCACGGGGTAAGCATTTTGGATCAACGTCGCGGTCCGCGTTTGTTCGTTGATCTCGATCCGGCCCACCGTGGTTACGGTCAAGATGGCGGCGGGATTGTCGTTTAGCTCCGGATGATCGAGGCGCGTCCAGTACCCGGGGAAGATGACGTTATCTAGCTCTTCGCTGATGCCATCCACTGTCCTGTGCCGAAACTGCAAAGACAGCGGCTCTCCGGACGGCTTCAAAGGGCCTACGGGCGGTCTAGGAGGAAAGACAGCATCCGTAATCGTTGGCATGGTGCACCACCTGTTCTGTTCGAGGTTGCAGCCGGTCCGAGCAACGTACCACGGCTGAGCGGCCAAAACCTGATAGCCCGAATTAGGTGGGCCATCGAGAGTCTGACTCAGCCACGGCCGGACAGCAGCGCCTCGACGGGTCGCGAGTGTCGCGAGCGGCGCGCCAACAACCAGGTGATTGCTTCGGGTCCACCCGCGGCGAGTTATGGCTACGGAAGGCGTGCGACGGCTCCCATGGCCAACGACCGGAATTCAGCTGGAGCGAACGGTCCTCATAACAGACCGCACGATTGACGTCACATAGGTATGCTCAACCGCGTTTTTGGAGGCGACACGAGAAAGGGGGCTGTGTCATGAAGATGGGCAAGTGGGTCCAGGGCGTCTCGGGAGTATTGGTACTTGTCGATGCGATCGTCGGAGGCGTGTTGTGGGATCCGATTCTCAACAACACCGCCTCGCAGCAAGACCGACGTTGGTTCGGTCACCTAGCCTCGCTCGAGGCGATTTTGATCATCTCAATCGCGATCGGCGTGATCCACGGCATTGCGGTGCGTCGCGCTCAGCAGGATGCCGGCAGTTCAGCGCCGCCCATTTCCGGCATTCTGATCGGCGCCGACAACCGGCTCTCGACGTCCAAGCTGAGTGCATTCGCTTGGACGTGGGTGCTCGCTTGGGCGATGCTGTCGCTGGCGTTCGCCGACTGGGTGAAGGCGCCCGGCGGATGGAACGCATTTCTCAAAGAGGGCCTAGAAGACCGCTACCTAATCCTGCTGGGCGGCCCGTTCGTCGCGCTCGTTGCCGCGAAGGCGTTGGTCGGCAGCGCCGTCGCGAGCGGCAGCCAGAATAAGCCACCAGCGTCCGATGAGGAAACCACGGCCAAAGACCGTGTCTCACAAGCCTTCTCGGACGACACCGGACAGACCGACCTAGTGGACACCCAATACCTGCTGTTCGGCGCGATCGCGCTGCTCGTCTTCATCGTGATGTTCATCCGCCAGTCATACGACGGGCTACCCCAGCTCCCCGACCTACTCGTCGGGCTAGCGAGCGTTGGCGCGACGACCTATGTCGCGAATAAGTGGAGCAGCGAAGACGCGAGGCCCCACATCGACCGGATTGTGCCCGACCATGCGACGCCGGGTGAGACGATCACGATCTACGGCACGAACCTGCTGAGCATCACACAGGCGGGGAAGCGAATCCCGGCCACAGATCCCATTCAGATCATCTACGGCGGGCTCGGCCAGCAGGAACTTGCCCCGAACGGTAGCGAAGCGCACCCCAACCCATCGGGCAACGACTACATACGAACCACGTTCAATCCGATCCCCAGCATCGCCGCCGCGGCGCCGCCCAAAGACCACGTGGTTGACATCTCGATCCGCAACTCCCTCGGGGCGATGTCGGACAACACTGCCGAGTTCACGATCACCGCCTAACCCTCCCCCTAGCGCCTCTTTCGAGATTCGTACAACCATGGCAAGCCGCAAATTCAGCTACCGCGCGTACTTTCGAGCGGTCGTTGTGTCGGGGTGGAACATCATCGTCCTGTTGGGCGCAGCCGTCGCGATCATCGGCGGCCTGATTGGAGAAAACCCCTCCTGGGTGATATGGGCCACGATCATCGCGGTCGGTCTGGTGCTCGGGCAGGTACAGGCCGCCAAAGTCGGGTTTGACCAGCCACACCTCGAGATCCCCCCGCCGGCCGTAAAGACGAAGCCAGAGCCCTCCCCAATGACATCGCCTATACAGTCGCAGCCTCCCCCTCCCGCTGCTGATCCCACCGAGGACGAGACGGCCCTGATCACAAGGATTGAGCGCCCTACAACTCCGGAGGAACAGCTCAAGACCCTGCAGACACTCAAGGCCCTATGGCCCAAGCTAGATGAGCACAGGAAGGAGCCAGTTCGGCGCCGCCTAGACGTTGTGCGCACGCTCGGGAACGTCTCCAGCCGCGCCGAGCGACAAGACATCATCCAGGCGCTCTGCGATAGGCAGAACTGACGGGCTCGATGCTCGGGCTCAAGTGCGCGATTCCCCTTCTTCGAGGCGTTGAATCGCCTCCGCTGCTCTCCGCCGGGCTTGCCGAGCGACGGGTTTCCATGAGATCCTCAAGGAGCGTGTCCATGTTCGGTTGTCGTACCCGGCTCCGCAGAGCGGAGGACAAGGTTCGGCCGCAACTCGGTCTACTAGTCAGGGTATGCTCTCATCGCTTGCTGGCGGGCGCGTTGTGCCACAGGATCGAGCAGTGCTTGAACCAGAGCATCCAGGTCCATTTTCGGGTTTTCGTTTGCGTACCGCCTCTCGCATTTCCGAGGACCTTTTGTTCCTTGTTGAAACCCGAGGCGCTGCTGGT
>Ga0210383_10001871_pt1 | contig 19212 bp, 19 predicted proteins | sample IncBWC14OmetaG_FD_160072 | JGI IMG/M metagenome (GOLD analysis project Ga0210383, IMG submission 160072) | Forest soil microbial communities from Barre Woods Harvard Forest LTER site, Petersham, Massachusetts, United States - Inc-BW-C-14-O ...
CCGACGGCATAGGTAGGGGATTCGGAAACAGCGGAACGGGAATCGTAGATGGTCCGGGGCAAGCGAATCTCGATCTGGCAATTTCAAAAACGTTGATGCTCAATTGGCCGATGGAGAAAAGCAGCCTCCAAATTCGTGCAGAGTTTTTCAATGCGCTGAATCATCCGCAGTTTTCTAATCCAGACACCAACTTTTCTTCGCCAACGTTTGGAGTCATAGGCAGTACGTCTGTTAATCCGCGTGTAGGTCAACTGGCCTTACGATTCGCTTTCTAATTCACGATTCGAAGCGGGAATGCCCTCACGCTGGGAGACCAAAACTCTCCCGAGCAGCGATGGGGACGGGCAAGCTTCGACCGTACTCATCGATTCGTCTTTAGTGAAACATGGAGTCCCCCCAGCCCATCAGCCGGACTCCGGCGGGCAGTTCTGGGAGGATGGGACATCGCTGCCGTAGTTACGATCCAATCTGGCAGTGCTCTCACCATCTCGGACATCCAGCCCGGAACAGTGGATATGGTACGTGAGCTGCGAATGGGTGAATTGACCTTTGATCGGGGTGGTCATGGCAAATTCTACCGTTTATCGCAGGTGATCGTGCGTCGGGCTGCAGAGCTGCATGTCCATCGTGCGGCTCGGTCAACCAGCGCAAGTTCACTGGGGAAATGGGCATCCATCTTCCCGGACTGAAAAGCATTGACAAACCGGTCGTGTGGGCTTTCCCAGAGCTTATTGTTTGCCTGGATTGCGGCACGGCGGAATTCATTGTTCCGGAAGCCGAACTGTGCCAACTTGCGAGAGGCGTCGCCGCTGCTGCGGGATAGCCTAAAATTGAGGCTTATTATCTCACTGAGAACAAGCGGCTGAGTGGGCCGCACAGATGCTTTGGAAAACGTGCTCGTCTTCCTCGCCGTGAAAGCTGCTCAACGCATACCCGCACAGGATATTCACCTTGAAGGCTGTGCCTACGCTATCCCAGAGTTGTTCGAGCCGAATCGCTGCGTCCGGCTTACCTTCCGCCCACAAGAGAGGCGAAACATTCCCCACAAGCCACAACACGAGAATGCTCCCCTTTCGCCGCTTTGGCGGCTGCCTGAATGAGGCCACCCACAATCTCGAAAAATCGAGCCGTGTCAGGCATATCATTGACCATGAATGTGGACAGCGTCTGGGCAACATCCAATTGAATGTAAGTCCCCTGTTGAGTGGAGGCGTCAACATTCACGCCCTGTGTCTTCAATCTCAACGCAAGAGCCTCTCGGTGCGACTCGGTGACGACAACGATAGCTGCATCACCGGCCTTGAGGGCGACGGCGATAAAACGAGCAAAGCTGTCTAGAAAAAGTGTGTCATCCGAATAGAACAGAACCTCATGGCAGCGAGGGATTTTCTCTCCTGAAGTGTCAGTGGATTCGTGGCCTTGTAAGCTGCTACTGACAAATTGCCTACTCCGAAGAACCGCATCCACAGCAGGCAGTAGTTCGCTTCGGGCATCTGACTTAAGCACGTAACCCAGAGCGCCCGTGCCTAGAGCTGCCTGCACCACGTCTGGAGAATTGTATAGGCTTAGGAAGACTATCTTGGAGCGAGGGGAGAGTTGGAGTATTCGCCGGGCGACTTCGATTCCATTTAGTTTGGGGAGACCAATGTCCAGCAGAATTAGGTCCGGCTTCAGTTCTTCGGCCTTCTGAACGGCCTCTGATCCATCCGACGCCTCGGCGATGACTTGCCATTCTGGCCGTGCCCGAAGCAATGAACGGACTTGGCGTCGCCAACCTTCAAAATCATCCGCAACCAGAATGGAGCTGCGCATCACATGCCTCAATCCCATCGTGCAGCGGCGAGAGCATCGGCGACCAGAATTGTGGAGTGTGGCGTCTTCACCGAAAACCGCGACGCGTGAAACCACCATCTTGGTCGCAAGACTTATTAGTGCACATTGGCAATACTGCCAACGTGTGGACACGAACGTTGATTCGTCGGAAACTTCAGGAATTATGCAGCTAAGTCCTGGTTAACGTGGTATTCGTAAAAGTCCTATAAAAGGGAATGTCAAGAGACATATCGCGGCGTCGACTCGGTGCCGAAGCTTTTTTGTCTCGGCATTCAGCCCAATCGTTTGAACGTGCACGCGCGATCGACGAGTGTTCTTGTTCAGGAAGTCGTTGCTTCGTTTCGCGGTTCGAAACGGTGGCGGAAGCGGAGAGAGTGCGGCGGCGGGAGATTGAAACCTGAGCGCCACGACGTGGGTCGAGCCGTGAGTGCTGAGGATGAATCAAAACTCATCGCAGCGGCCAGCGCAAGCCGCTCGCCCGCCCTTCTGCCGTTGCTCCTTATCACGCTCGACACAGGAATGCGCTCTTCCGAAGTGCGGGTGTTGAGGCATCGCGACTTGAGGCTCACGTTGGCCAACGGAAACATCACCAGCGGCGCCGTTGTAGTCCCAAAGAGCAAGACTGCGGCGGGGACTGGCCGCTCGATTCCCTTCACGCGTCGTGTCTGCGCCTGCCTCAGTCTGTGGCTGTCCCGGTTCCCAGATGCTGGGCCGGAAACCTTCGTCTTTCCGAGCTTTAAGGTCGGCATTGGCGGCAATTCCCGCTCGGTGGGAATATACGACCTGGACTTGGAGCGGCCAATGGGTTCTTGGCGGTTGGCCTGGCTTGAGGCTTGTAAGAGGGCTCGTGTGCGCTACCGCTGGCGTGATCTGCGGCACACCTTCGTTTCTCGGCTGGCCGAGAATGCCACTATCAGCGAACAGACCATCCGCTCCCTCGCGGGACATGTTAGCCGTCAGATGTTGGAACACTATAGCCACATCCGCTCACAGGCCAAACAGGCTGCGATCCGATGCCTGGAAGAACGGGCCAGCACGCCAATTTTAGAAGAGGCAGGGCACAAAATCGGGCACAGTAAGAAGACCGAGAGCGAGGAAGATTCAGCTAACTCGTTGAAAATATTTGGTGCGCCGCGTAGGAATCGAACCTACAACCTATGGATTAAGAGTCCATTGCTCTGCCAATTGAGCTAGCGGCGCACAGGCACAGAAAATTTGTACTAATTTTTCACTAATCCGGCCAAGTTCGGCCTGAATCGACCTAACCGAATCAAAGCTAAAACGCTGAAAAACAGAGGTCGAAATGCGCGGTTAAGGAGTCAGCTGCTCTACCATTGAGCTACCGGCCCGCACGCAACCTTAAAATTTTACACATGCCGTGCGACTTTGTCGAACTGGAGCGAAGAATTTTTCTACCGTCGACGCGCGCGACTCCGTCCGCTCAACATTAAGAACCACGAAGTACGGCCGCCAGTTCGTGAGCCACTTCGCGCGCGCGGGGAAGATCGTTCGGTTCGAAGGAAATAGCGGCAACGCGCGGGTGCCCGCCCCCGCCGAATTTCTCAGCCAGCGAGGCTAGATTCTTGTCAGCGGTAGCCTGATTCCATGGGTTGGTTCCCAGCGAAACTTTGGCGCGGACTTGCGAGGCGCTTACGCTGACCGAATATACGCACGCCGGGTGCAGCAGATAGGGAATAAATTTGTTGTAGCCTTCCAGGTCAAGATCCGCCACATCAAAGAAAATTACATTGTCGCGGGCTTCGGAGCGCTCTCGAAGAATTTCGATCGAATGCCTGTGGCGCTCCAGCAGGGGCTGGAGATGCTTCGCCACCAAGGGCAACTTGATCATCTCCGCGAGCGGACGGTATGCGAGCTCGGGGATGATGCGCGCCGGAACGTCATTCTCGGGAGCCGCTTCGATCACCAATGCCAGCTGTGTTGCCGGCTCGGCGATCTCGACGGCCGATTCCGGCGTCGGATACTGCGCGCCGTCGATTATATCGCCCCATTTAATGAGTTCTTCGAGGGGTTTCGTGTCGAATCCAAATTTCTCGCGCGCCACCGTGGCGATCAACTTCGTGCAAGACTTGTAGTCTGGATCGTAAAACATGTGTGCGCCTGGATACTTGCGGAATTGCTCAGCGTCCTGAGGGGTGAGGAACGCACTCTGGTGATGGTCGAACCACCAGGTCACCCGGGGCGAATTGGAATATTTGAAGTCCACGATAGCGTTCTCGTCCCCGTCAAACAAGCCATCCTCCCAAGGTGGCACCGCGCGATGGGTCATCCCGCTGAATCCGAATTCCGCGTTCCGATCGAAGCGCTCGCGGTAAAAGCGGTAAAACAGCGCAGCCGAAGCCGTGCCATCAAAGCACCGATCGTGGAAGCACAGTCGTACGCGAGTCATGACGAAGCCGAGAGAGCCTTTCCGCCCGAGACGAACGGCAAAATACCAAGGACAAAGCCTTTAACGATGCGTTGCGGCCTGCGGAAAGTCAAGTGCAAATAGCGAAGCGCGAAAAGCAAAAAGAAAGCCGCGCATCTTGTTGCGCGGCCTTTTCCTGCACCTCGGAATAGGATCTTACTTCCCGGCCATATTCGCGGCTATCGGCCCGATGATAGGCAGCATAAATTTCTCGTGCTGATATGCCTTATACATCATGAATATCCAGAGGACGAATACCAGCAAGCCCAGCAAAGGATAGATCGCCAAGGCCAAAAATCCCATGGACATAAAGTGGAGCATGGTGAACAGAACTCCTATGACCAAATAGACGGCGAACAGACCGATCGACAACCCGATAGACTGGGCCGCGTGAAAGCGAACGAACGGACGCTTGTCGATCAGAAAAAAAATCAATCCCGTAATCCAACCCAGGACGTAGCAGAGTAGCCCCGCGACATTCTCATCTAATCCCGCGGTTGGGGATGCCGCCACGGCTCCAGAGGGTGCCGACGCTGCACTCTGGGCTGCGCCGCACTTCGGGCAAAACGCCGCTCCACTCACTTCTGCACCACACGCGCTGCAAAATGCCATTGGACCACCTCCATGGGGGGTTGGAATGCAGCGGAGCGTAGCAAAGCAGCTATGTAACTGCAATCCTTTTCATTTTCGAGGACAGGCTGCCGTAAACGACTCTTTACAAAAACTTCCCTGGCTACGCGACCGCACTGCGCGTCCGCCCTATTTCGTCAGCGGCGTGCAACGTAAATTCCACCGCGAAATACGGCGCGAGCGCGAGCGTGTTCTGAAAATCAACCGCATCGCCATACAGCCGCTTGGGCACTCGCCTCGCCAGGATGCTGACGGGCAGCGGGTCTTTCCGAAATGGATAGGGTGCGAGCGACACCGCGTTGCCATCGATCGGTCGCAACTCCCAATCAACGGTTTCGCGATCGACGTGTAAAGGAATATTGTCGATGGTGGCCTCACCGAGAGAATTCAGACAGAAATACAGAGAAAGACGGTCCAGAGCTTCCAGCACCCGGGCGTTCGTTTCCAGGGACTTGTCTTCGGCAAGGCTTTTCGTGGCGGGATTCGTGCGCAACTCAACCTTGAGGCGCAGCTGCTGAAGTTTCAGGTGTTGCGTAAACTCGTTCGCTAACTTCGATTCGCTGGACTTCACGTACTTGGCTGAAAATCCAGGGATTGTAGCGCGCGAGCGATCGTAGAGTCCGGCACAATGGAGATTCACCAGCAGCGCGGCATAGCGGTCAACCTTCATCAACCGCTCGATGCCTTGTTGATAAAGGGCTATGTGTTCCTCGGTCGGAATCGACATGAACGTATACGGAACCTGCGTTTTGGGGTCCAGCTGTGGCGTTAGTTCCCAGTCGCACCATCCATTGTCGTGCTCGCACGCGGCAAGACAGAAAGAATCAAACATCTCGGGGCGTTTGAAGGAGTCATTGCCCCACGCCCGCGCGAAGAACCCGGAAAGAACCGCGTGGTCCGTCTGGCGTATTACCAGCAGGTGATCGCCGTGGTCCTGAAGAATCATCGGGCCACGAATCCGCGCTGCATAAGGCCCATCCCCGATTTCGTGGAAACATTCATGCGCTTATTCCTCGCTTGGAGTGATGCGCCAGAACTCTATTATGCCTCCGACACTGAGTTCAAACTAGCGAACGTGTCCCACAGATAAGGGGGTACCGGTGAGAACGACGATCACTCCCCTCCCGAAGCGCGGCTAACCTGCCTCTACAGGGGAGCGGCTACAGCGGACGGAGTTTGGCGAGGCGTTGTTCACCAGCGGCTAAGGTTTCTTCCTTCTTGCAGAAGGTGAAGCGGATTTGGTTGGCACCGTCGTTGGGGTCGTTGTAGAAGCTGGAACCTGGGACGGTGGCTACGCCGATCTCCTCGACGAGATATTTTGCAAAGCGGACGTCTCTCGTGGCCGCCGAAAAGCGGACGGGATCCGGATCAGGGAAGCGCGAAATGTCGGTCATGATGTAGTAGGCGCCGCGCGGTTTGAACACGGTGAAACCCGCTTGCGTCAGAATTTTTAGCAGGCGCGCACGTTTTTCTGCGTAGCTCACGGCCAGTTTGTCATAGTAGGACTGCGGCGATTTCAGGGCGATGGCGCCAGCCTGCTGCAGCGGAGCGGCGGCTCCTACGGTCAGGAAGTCGTGGACTTTGCGGATAGAAGCCGTGGCTTCGGGCGGAGCGATGGCCCAGCCCACGCGCCACCCGGTGACGCTGTAAGTTTTCGACATGCCGTTAATGACGATGGTACGTTCGCGCATGCCGTCGATGCGTGCCATGGTGATGTGCTCGGTGCCGTCGTAAAGGATGTGCTCGTAAATTTCGTCGGTGATGCAGTAGGCGTTCCAGCGGACGCAGAGGTCGCGAATAAATTCGAGTTCGCCGCGCGTGAACACTTTTCCGGTGGGATTGTTGGGCGTGTTTAGGATGATGGCTTTTGTGTTAGGACCGAATGCGGCGGCTAGCTCATCTTCGTCGTAGGTCCAGACCGAGTTTTCATCGCTGGGGGGACGCATTTTTACGAAGCGCGGCGTTGCCCCGCTCAAGATTGCGTCAGGTCCGTAATTCTCGTAATAAGGCTCGAATACGACGATCTCGTCGCCGGGATTGATGATCGCCAGCATGGCCGACATCATGGCTTCGGTGGACCCGCAACAGATGGTGATCTCGCGCTCGGGGTCGACCCGAATGCCCTGGGTGCGCTCGAATTTTTCGACGATGGCGTCGCGTAGCGCTTTCGCGCCCCAGGTGATGGCGTATTGATTGATGTCGTCGGAAATGGCCTGGCGGGCAGCCTCTTTGATTTCGGCTGGCGCCGCAAAATCAGGAAATCCTTGCGAGAGGTTTACTGCGCCGTGTTTCAAGGCGAGACGCGTCATCTCGCGGATGACCGACTCCGTGAATTGTTCGGCCTTCGCGGAAAGCATTCGGCGGCCGATCTGGGCCATCGTGGTTTCGGGAGTGGTCATGGGTTTCAGTTGAAAGGTAAAAGTCTAAAGTTGAATCGGAGAAAAGCAAAGAGAAAGAAAAGAGGAAAGATGACGCGGACACGCTGAGCGCACTGAGCGAGCGGCATCTTTGATTACTGCGGCGACGGTGGCGGATTGGCCTCTGCGGTGGCCGGAGTTGCGACCGTCGGAGTTAGGACGGTGGGAGTCACAGTCGCGGGAGTCGCGATGGTTGGAGTCGCGGCCGTGGTGGCGGCTGTTGAAGCCGGTGTTGGGCCTTGCCCGTAGATCAAGCGATAGACCTCGGCGTTGCGCAGGACGATTTGCACGTAGTCGCGCGTTTCGGTGAACGGAATGGACTCCACCAATTCAGCGATCTCTTCGTACTTGCGTTCGGCGCGCCACGCGGCGATGCGGTCTTCACCGGCGTTGAAGGCCGCTAGAGCGTACTCCGGAGCGCCAGTGGCCCGCTGCAGGTCCGCGATGTAGAGCATGCCCAGCTCGAGATTGTATTCGGGTTCAAAGAGCTTCGTTTTGACGTAGCGCACTTTCAGCTGCTTGGCCAGAAGCTTGCCGGTTTTCGGCAACACTTGCATCAAGCCGATGGCGTTCGCGTGGGATACGGCATCCGCCTGGAAGGTGGATTCCTGACGGATCAGCCCGGCGGCGATCATGGGATCGAAATCGTTGCGGGCGGCTTCGCGGCGTAGCGAGGCTTCGTATGGTAGTGGGTAGAGCGTTTTCCAGACATTTACCGGAACGTCAGAGAATTTCCGTGAATCGAAACTGGGAACGATCAGGCGCCCGTACGACATGCCGGCGGCGAAGTGACCTTGATCGAAGGCCGCTTGAGCGGCTTCAAAGAGCAGGCGCGGCGAGCCGGTAGCATAGAATCCGGATTTCAGCTCCAGCTCGGCGCTCGCGTCAAACGCAATAATGCGCAAGGCCTGCGCGCGTACCCAACGGTCTTGCGCCGCCGCGGGGACCGGTTCGTCAAAAGACCGGAGCGCAGGCGCCGGCGGGATCGCGGCAAGAAAATCGGGCGGATCCTCGTCGCCAGGACCCATTTTGTCGAGGCGCACGGCGGCGGCTCGACCGAAATATGTTTGCGGGAAGCGATCCGCGTCGGTGTGGAAATACGCTCGAGCGTGGCTGGGATTGCCGCTGCGTTCGGCGCTACGTCCCAACCAGTAGAGTGCATCGGAAGCGTTGGCGGACGTCGGATACTTGCGCAGAAATGCAGTGAGTTTGTCGTCAGCGTAAGGCTGGCGATCCAAATAGGCGATCCACGCAACGCGCCACTCGCAGAAGAACGCGTACTTCCCTGCCGGAAAATTATCCAGGATACGCTGGTAGTAGCTCACCGCTTTGGCACGATCGAGCTCCACCCAATAATAGTTGCCGACCATCATCAGCGCTTCTTCGGACCATTTGCTGGCTGGATATTTCTGCACCAGTTGCTCGGCGCTGGACAGCATCTCCGATTCTTTCTTGGCGGAGCGATAGATCTGGGCCAGATCGTAAATGCGCTCCGCATCTACTTCCGGGTCGGTGACGCCCAGAGAGGAAACCAGCGACGGCGAACCTTTCAGTTGAACGCGGGCCTGGGCCGCACGCAGCAGCGCGTGTTGGCGATGCGGATTGTCGGGATCTTTCAAAGTCGCAGCCAGCTTTTCGAACTCGGTGCGCGCATCTTTCCATTTGTGCTGGTCGTAGAAAATCTGAGCGCGCTGTTCCTGAAGCTCCACGCCGGGGGACGGATACTCGTTGCCGAGAGCCGATTTCATCTGTGGCAGCGCGGTAGCTGCGGTCTTGCCTTCGTCAGAAAGCGGATTCTTGTAATACAGAAGCTGATAGTCCTTCGCCGCGCGGGCATTTTGTCGAGCCGCTTTGTACGCCTGGGCGCGCAGCAAGAGCAGCGCGGTGTGGACGGATGTCGCCGGGTACGCTTCCAGCGCCTCAACCGCGGCTTGCGCATGACCAGCTTCGATGGCCGCCGGAGCGAATGCTTCAAGGAACAGTTCCTTCATCGCGGTATTGGGATAGTCGTGCCCAATGGCTTGAAGCGCCGTAAATGCTTCCGCGTTGCGCTTGAGCAGCCGCTGAGTCAGGGCGGTCCAGTACAAATCGTAGTCGCCCAGCAGCGTGTCGCTTTTTGCTTTCGTGAACCATGCCAGTGCTTGCTGTGAGCGATTCTTGTTGTAGTCGTCGTAGCCAAGTGCCAGCGCCGCACGTGCTCCCCACACATTGCCGGCATTCTTCGTGGCGAACGCGGAAAGTTTTTCGTACGCGCCGGGGGTGGCGTTGTGCAGCCCGCGAGCAAGGCTCGAGAGTTCCCGTTGTGCGGCTTCGTCTTCCGGCGTAGCCGCGGTAATCTCCGGAGCGGAAGTATTCGGCGCACACCCTGTGCGGCAAGGAACGGGTTTTGGCTTATTCGATTTTTTCTTTTTCGAGTGCGCCTGCTGCGCGGGGACATCGAGCGGTGCAGCCGCCAGCAGCGCGACGCACACAAGGATCGCCACAACGCGGGAGAAATAAATGGCCCGAGGTTTCACTTCGCCATTCTGCCGCAAATTCCGCCGTCGCACGGGTGCGCGCAAAGGCGCCGGCATGAATGCCCGTACAAACGCCGGCGCGAACTTAGTGGCGGGTAGCGGTCGTGGCGTACGGATAGTCGCCGAGGGCATGAGCGTCGCCCTCCGCGAGGATCTCAACCATCCAGCGATAAAAATAATCCACCGGGTGGTCCATGATGGGCTTGAACCGCCGGTCGTATTCTCGATGAGCTTTCTCAATGTCATCACGCAATCGGACGCAGATATCTTTGTGCTGCCGGCCGAGGCGCACCTGCTCCGGTCGTAACATCTTAATATCTTGCATCGAAACTTTCGCGACTCTATTTGCGCGGCGGTGTAATTCTTGTTCTTCGGGAGACAGGCGGTTCACGTCGAACGTGCCCGCCTCTTCAGCCTCCCCGGCGACCGGCGGAGGGGCCTCGACTTCGTGGGCTTCGGCGCCGTGCAATTCGGAGTGCGCCTCAGAGGCCTGCTCGTGATGCTCCTTCACTGCCGGTGCGGGAATGTGTGGCTCAGGCGTATGGGTATGACGATCTTTGACGACCGGCGGTGCGACACGTGCCACCGGCGTCCCAGCGGGCGGCTGCATCGACGCTGGTCCGACGTGGCTCTGGGTTGCATGGCCGGCAGGCTCGGCCGCAGCAGGTTCGGCAGTGGTGATCGTGCTCGCGATGCGCGCGATTTCGGCTTCAAATGGTGAGCGCGGCCCGGGCTGTAACGATACCGCAACAAATCGTGACAATACCTCTAACGAAGCGGATAGCGACGCTGCAGAAGTCTGTGCACGCAGCATAGGCGCCAGTGAGTTGACCGACCTGGTGCTGCCACAGGCTGCCACGACATCCGCTATCGCCTGATGCAGCTCGTCCGATGTCCGCTGAATGCGCTCCAGGTTGTCGCGCAAGGCCCGTGAGACGGCTTGTTCGATAGCGCTCGGCGTGTAGGTTTCTGGTGGCATACCCGATTGCGGCTATTTCGCCCAAAATCTCCCGTTTTGTGATTCTGGAGGGTAGGATGCCCTGCGTCAACCGCCCGACGGTACTCTTGTGCCTAGAAGTACCCCTTTGGCATCCCCCCCCAGGCCCTGCAGCGCAAGAGACTTCCGGCAGCCCCAGGGGCAGGTGAGCTTTTAAATCCGGGGATGGTATGTCCCGCGCCGAAAAATATCTAGGAGCAGCCTACCCTGGGTCTAAACAACTAGCGGCTGTCCGAGCGCTGTGCCGCGGCCCGGTCGGTAAGAGGTACCGCCGCAGACGCTCCCACCGAAGAAATCGCCGGGCGCTCGCTCCTGCTCTTGTTTTCCGCCACCTCGAACTCGATGTCCGGCAACTGCTCGACGGCCCGCCGCAGCGACTGCTCCCAGCTCGCGTGAATCGAGTTCAAGTCCGAATCTCCTGCACCGACACGCCGGTAGCGCGTGACCTGGAGGCTATCTTTCTTATACAGAAGAAGATCGAAGGGGGGCCCCACGGTCACGTTGGATCGCATGGTGGCGTCCATCGAAAGCAACGCGTATTTCGCAGCGACCTCCAGTGACGTCGATGCCTGAATCCCGCGGTCCAGGATCGGCCGCCCGTATTTGCACTCCCCAAGCTGCAGATAAAGCGAATCCTCGGTGGCAGCAAGCGGGTTTCCCTGCGGATAGACCAAATAGAGCCCGGGGTCTTTCCCTCGAACCTGACCACCCAGAAGCAAATGTACGTTGAAGTTGTAGGAGTCTCGCTCCAGCGAAGCCCGATCGATATCCGAAATCCGGCGCACGCAATCCCCAACAATTCGCGCCGCATCGTACAGCGACTTCGCGCGCGCCAGCCCCTGCCCCGAATCAAAGTCATCGCGCAACAAGCTGACCACGGACTGGCTGATCGACAAGCTGCCACTGGTCAAAATGACGAACACCCGTTCGCCAGGCTGCACGAACTGGTGCATCTTGCGGCAGGTATTCACCTGATCGAAGCCCGCGTTCGTTCGGGAATCCGACGCTAAGACAAGCCCTTCTCGAGTCGCAATTCCCAAGCAATAAGTCACGTGTCCCTCAAAACTCTGAGTCTACGATATCGCATCGCCAGCGTCGACCGCAGATTTCCGATATGTTGCCGCAAAAAACCATGTCGCTCGGCTCGAAGCCCATGGGCCACCACCAACGCAGTGGCCTCGCGTCGCGATTATAGGAAACCTGGACTCGTCAAATGATATTCACGGTGATGTTGCTCTTGGCTTGGCGCATCAGCGACTGCACGGTCTTCACAACCTTGTCGTTGTCAGCGAGAAGACGGAAACCATGGCGCTGGGGCACAGCCCTAAATATGCCTTGACACGTATATACGCCGTGGAGTATATCAAGAGCATGGAAGTGTTCGAAATCATTGCCGAGCCGAACCGCCGCGCGATACTCAGCCTGCTGGTCTCGTCAGAACAGTCGGTTGGAGAGATCGAGCGTCAACTGGGTATGCCGCAGCCGACCGTGTCAAAGCACTTGCGGGTGCTGCGCGAGGCCGGTTTCGTGGAATCCACGGTGGACGCACAACGGCGTCTCTACCGGTTGAAACCTGGACCGTTTCAGGAGTTCGACGCCTGGCTGGATCAGTTCCGCCGGTTCTGGTCCGGTTACGTAGATGCTCTCGAACGCCACCTAGATCGCATGGAAGAGCCAACAGCAACAAAAAGGAAGACCAGGAAAAGAGAATGCGGCCCCAACCGCGAACGTAACAAAGGAGAAACGAAATGAAAATCAAAGTGACCAGCGTACACGTGGACGACCAGGAGAAGGCCCTGCGCTTCTATACGGAGGTGCTCGGGTTTAAAAAGAAGACGGACTTTTCGCAGGGGCCATATCGCTGGCTGACGGTGGCCTCGCCCGAGGAGCCGGACGGCACGGAGTTGCAGCTGGCACTGAACGACAACCCGGCAGCCAAAGCGTATCAGCAGGCGCTGTTTCAACAAAGCCAGCCCGCGGCCATGTTCTTTACCGACGACGTGCAAGCCGAATACGAGCGAATGAAGGGGCGCGGCGCCGAGTTCACCATGCCACCGACGGATGTGACGGCCTCGATAATCGCCATGCTCAAGGACACCTGTGGCAACCTCATTCAGGTGACGCAGCTGAAGCGCTGGTAGGGCGGACGGTGAGCGGATGATCCCCGCTGATGTAAGGAGAAGAAGATGATCGAAGGCGAGCAGTACGAACCGGGTCCGGCCCGCGGGGCGCAGGTACGAAAGGAGGGAGAAAAGTGGACGCTCATTCTCGTCAGAGAACTGCGTCACTCGCCCGAAAAAGTCTGGCAGGCGCTCACCGACCCAGCGCACCTGCGCGAGTGGGCGCCCTTCGACGCCGATGGGAGCTTGGGTACAGTGGGAACGGTGAAGCTCATCTGGGTGGGAACGGGCGCGCCGCTGGAAACGAGAGTGACGCGAGCCGACGCTCCCAACGTCCTTGAGTACGGCGATACTCGCTGGGAACTCGAAGCCTTTGCTGGCGGCACGCGCCTGACGTTGTGGCACAACATCGATCGCCGCTTTATCGCATGGGGCGCCGCCGGGTGGCACATCTCCTTCGACGTCCTTGACCGGCTCCTGGCGGGTGATCCGATTGGACGCATGGTGGGCGCCGACGCCATGCAGTTGGGCGGCTGGCAGCGATTGAACGCGGAGTACGCAAAGCAGTTCGGTATTGAAACACGCAACAAGCCGCCTCAAACGGCTCAAAAACCATAAATGGAGGTGGAAACATCATGAACCAGGGCACCATACGTTTAATTTTTCGCTGGATTCACATCGTCTTCAGCATTCCGATACTCGGTTATATTTATAGTCCGTTTAACCAACTTCACAACTACGCCTTCACTACTCGGTTTGTCTTCGTTCCTGTCATCGTCCTTTCGGGACTTTGGATGTGGAAAGGCCATGTCGTTCGACGACTTGTTTCGAAAGGACTGGCCTGGCAAAACGAAAGATCGGTGAGAGCATGAAGCCGACAAGTGGTCCAAATAGCGAGGCCGCTTCGGCGAAGATCACCAAGCGGATTCAAGAGCTGGGGGATTGGAGAGGAGAGACCCTCGCTCGTGTCCGACAGCTCATCCACGACGCCGACCCCAACATCCAGGAGGAGTGGAAATGGGAGAAGCCGAAATCTCCCGGAATCCCGGTGTGGTCCCATGACGGCGGCATCTGCACCGGGGAAATGTACAAGCAGGCCGTGAAGCTCACCTTCTATCGCGGAGCCTCCATCAAAGACCCGAAGAAGCTTTTCAATTCCAGCCTGGAAGGGAACGTGCGGCGTGCGATCGACTTCCGCGAGGGGGAGAAGATCAACGAAGCTGCCTTCAAGGAACTCATCCGCGCCGCGGTGGCGGCCAACTCCGCAGCGCGCGCTCAACGGACGGCCAAAAAGAAGTAAGCGCGGACCTCAGTGGTATGACGTATTTAGGACTCAAGAGGCGAAGGGGACGCTGTTGTTTTCTTCCGTCAGTTTGACCTCAGGCACAGACAGGAGTGTCTGTGCTACGGAGCGAGCATGACCGAGTTCATCACCATCCGTGGCGCCCGCGAAAACAATCTCCAAGACGTCTCCCTGCAGATCCCTAAACGGAAGCTCACGATCTTCACCGGCGTGTCGGGCTCCGGGAAATCGTCGATTGTGTACGATACGATTGCCACCGAAGCGCAGCGCCAGCTCTACGAAAACTTCAGCCTCTTCATCCGCAACTTCCTTCCTAAGTATCCGCAGCCCGATGCCGACGCGATCGAAAATCTCAACATGGCGGTCATCGTCGACCAGAAGCGGCTGGGCGGCGGCTCGCATTCCACAGTCGGCACGGTGACGGACATTTACGGTGTGCTGCGGCTCCTGTTCTCGCGTGTCGGGAAACCGTCGGCAGGTGGAGCGGTTCACTATTCGTTGAACGATGCGCGCGGTTGGTGTCCCGAATGCCTTGGAATCGGCAAGAAAGCCGGGATCGTGTCCGACGACTTTCTCGACATGCGCAAATCGCTCAACGAGGGCGCGGTCCAAGTGCCCTTCTTCGGGGAGTGGGAGCAGCGGGCTTATGCGGCGTCGGGATTTTTCGATAACGACAAGAAGCTCAGCAAGTTCACCAAACAGGAAATGGAGCTTCTGCTTCACGGTAAGGACAAAAAGTTCAAAACCAAGTTCGGCGATCGATCGATCAATCTCACGTACCTCGGCATCATCGAAAAGATCGAACGTTCCTACGTACGTCGTGACATCAAGACGCTTTCGGAGCGCACTCAAAAAGCGGTGATGCCCTATCTCAAGCCGCGCGAGTGCCCTTTGTGCAAGGGCGCGCGCCTGAATCAGGCGGCGCTGGGGAGCAAGATCAACGGGCACGACATCGCCGAGCTCTGCGCGATGGAAGTCGGTCAGCTGATCGAAGTGGCGCGCGGCATCAAAGAGCCCAAGGCCGCGCCGATCGTCGCGGCGCTGACGGAGCGGTTGGAGAATGTCGTCGGAATCGGGCTCGAATATCTGAGTCTCAACCGCGAGACCGACACGCTCTCCGGCGGGGAATCCCAGCGCGTACGCATGGTGAAGCATCTCGGCAGCAGCCTGGTCGATGTTATGTACATCTTTGATGAGCCGAGCGTCGGCCTTCATCCGCGCGATGTGCATCGGCTCAATGAGCTGCTCGCCAAGCTGCGCGATCAGGGCAACACGGTCATCGTCGTCGAACACGATCCCGCCGTCATCAAAGTCGCGGATCATATCGTCGACGTCGGGCCGGGAGCTGGGAGCAGCGGCGGCAATGTCGTCTTTGAAGGGACCTACGACAAGCTCCTGAAGTCGGACACCCTGACGGGACGACATCTCAACAAAGCACTGCCGATCAAAGAGAAGGTGCGCAAACCTGCCGGGCAGCTGCGCATCAAGAACGCGCGCGCTAACAATCTCAAAAACATCGCCGTCGATATTCCCAAAAGCGTTCTCACTGCGATCACCGGTGTCGCGGGTTCAGGTAAGAGCTCGCTGATTCACGAGGTGTTTCTCGTCGAGCATCCCGAAGCGGTGGTCATCGATCAATCGGCGGTGGGGACTTCCACGCGTTCGAACCCAGCGACGTACACCGGCATCATGGACGACGTGCGAAAAGCATTTGCCGCAGCGAACAAAGTCGATGCTGGACTCTTTAGTTTCAATTCCAAAGGCGCGTGCGAAGCGTGCAACGGGTCCGGAGTCATCTACACCGAACTGTCGTTTCTCGAGGAATTCAAGTCCCCTTGCGAAGAATGCCAAGGCCGGCGCTTCAAAGATGAAGTGCTCGCCTACAAACTCAACGAGAAATCGATCAGCGACGTACTGTCGCTCACCGCGGTGCAGGCGCTCGAGTTCTTTTCGCACGAGGAGATCATCAAGAAGCTGCAAGCGATGCGCGATGTCGGGCTTGGCTATCTGGCGCTGGGACAACCGCTCAGCACGCTGTCGGGCGGCGAATGCCAGCGCCTCAAGCTCGCCAGCGAGCTGCACAAGGACGGCAGCATCTTCGTCATGGATGAACCCACGACCGGACTACACATGTCGGACATCACCCATCTGCTCGCGATCATGGACCGACTGGTCGACGAGGGAAACAGCGTCATCGTGATCGAGCACAACCTCGATGTGATCAGGAACGCGGATTGGATCATCGACCTAGGCCCAGAGGGCGGCAGCAAAGGCGGCGAAGTTGTATTCGAGGGAACGCCGATGCAGCTGCTGAAAAACAAGCAGTCGCTGACAGGACAGTACCTACGACGGTGACCTGTCGGTGTAGAGACGCGAGGGGTGATACGTCTCCAAAAGGCACCGATACGCGAAGGGTGCCCCAGGTTCGCCATTTGAACCTGGGTCTTGGGGTTGAAGTTTCCTCCGTTGGGGCGTTTCCATGTCGGCAGAACTAAACAACGGCAACCCCAAGACCCTGCTCCTGGATTTGCCTAGTCGCTCTTCTACTCTGAACGCTGCACAAAGAGACCCGACAGGTGCTGCTTGTTCCGCACCGCGACAATGATCCAAAGCACGGCGACGACAATGGCCAGCGGCAACCCCGCAGGCGCCATGAAGATGTGAAAAGAAACGATATTAACAATCACCGAGCCCAGCACCACGATCGCCAGCGGCACGAAGCGGTTCACCAATAGCAAAACCCCGCCAATCACCTGTACAGCGAAGATGACCATCCAGTAGGGAGTCGCAATCAGCGCCGCAAAGAACTGGCCCGCTGCGCCCGTTGGCGGTGGCATCGGGATGAAGTGCAGGAAACCGTTCAGGCCGAAAACCAGGAAAATCAGACCCAGCAGTAAACGCGCGATCAGCGATGCAATTTTCATTTTAATTCCCTTCCCGTCGAATTTGTGTTGCTCACAGACTGGCGTGGGCCTGGACCTTTTCCAACGTCGGCGCGAGGAAAGCGTGCGTATCCACCTTGCCGGACATCAGTTGCGCGGTACCTCCGGCGGATATGATCGTCAGGTCCGTGATGCCTAGGAAGCCGAATACCGCTTGAAGGTACGGGGCCACGAAATTGAAAGCGGCCATGCTGCTGCCTTGCTCATAAACACCCCCGCTGGCGACCAAGACGGTGGCCTTCTTCCCGGTCAGCAGTCCGGTGGGACCATTTGCCGTGTAAGAGAACGTCTTCCCCGCTCGAGCCACCTGGTCGATCCACAACTTTAGCGTCGAAGGCACCCCAAAATTGTGCATGGGCACGCCAAAGACATACTCATCGCCATTTTTCAGGTCGGCGATCAGAGAATCGGAAACGGCGAGCGCCCTCTTCTGATCTTCGGTTTGGGTCTCTTCCGGGGTATGGGCTGCGGAGATCCACAGCGCGTCGACCCGCGGCAGGTCTAAAGCGGCTAGATCGCGCGTCACTATCTTGCTGTTGGGATGAGACTTAAGCCAAGTCTGCGCAAAATCGGCGGTCAGCCTTCGAGATATCGATCGTTCGCCCATGGGGCTCGAGTCGTATTGGATTAGCGTTGCCATCTTGATACCCCCTCCAAAGCATCAGATGCAGCATAAACGACGGTCGTTGCATATAGTAACACAACGGGTGTCCGGTAAACGACAATCGGCGATCTGTTATAATCAGGGTGGAGGCTCTGGAGGCTTATGCAGGTTCAGGAGTGCGCGCGGCTAGATCCACGGATTCGCAGGACCCGCGACTTGCTGCAGAACGCTCTTCGGCGTCTGCTGCAAGAGAAAGAGTTCGACAAAATTTCGGTGCAAGACATCACCGAGGCGGCCACGCTGAATCGCGCGACCTTTTACGCCCACTATCCGGATAAGTTCGCACTGCTGGGAGAGTTCGTCCGTGTCAGTTTTCTGCATTTTCTGGAACAGAGACATGTGCGGTTTGATGGCACCTGCTCATCGGCATTTCAGGTCATTATTCTCGCAGTCTGCGATTATCTGCTCGAAGTGCAAAGCTCTCTTTCTTCGAAACAACACCAGTTTGAGCCCTTTTTGGAGGCTACCGTAATCGATCAGATTCGCCTGGTGTTGCTGGATGGCTTTCGTCGCCACCCTGTGGAACGACGCATTTCTCCGGAGATGGTCGCGGCCACCGCGAGCTGGGCCATCTATGGAGCCGTAAAGCAGTGGGTACATAGCCCCGATCGCGCGTCGCCGGAGGAATTCGTGCCGCTGGCCATAGAGCTGGTCCAGCCGATCATTATGGCCGGAGCAACCCCGGTGACCGGCAGTTGATAACAATCTCCTTCCCTTTTGCCGGATGCACCTACAATAAAGTCGTCCTCTCAATGTGGATTCGATCGGACTGGGAGACTCTCTCCCATTCACAGCCTCTAATGACCCGAAGGGTGCCCCAGGTTCGCATTTTGAACCTGGGTCTTGGGTTGCCGCTTCCATTGCCAAGGGGGCTAGTTAGATATCTCATCGACACTCAGTCCCGCCGATTCCCATCCAGATAAATCTCCCGGTGGAGGTGATTGCAGTAAATGTTCAAAATAACTAGGCGCATTGATAGATTCCTGCTCTTTTTTGTTGCGCTAACTATTTCAGGTTCGGCGATAGGGTGCGAGTGGTTCCCCGAGTCAACCTTTGAACTAGCGAGTGAGTCGAGGTTGCCGAAATGGATTACCCTGCCATCGGGACTTACACGCACCGACGTTTCAATTAAGATGAGCTACTACATTAAACCATGGGGTAGTAGTGCTACATTCATAGTATAAGACACGAAAGGGCAAATACGGACAAAGGTAGATGGCAAGGTGAAAGGCTCAGAGCGTTTCCAGCTGAAACATCCTCCGCCTGGATTTCCTCCTGGTTATCCATCCTACGAACTAATCACTGTAAACGGCATAATTGAAATCACCGAACATAGAAAAATGGAGCCGATATTTTATATCACGG
>Ga0210383_10001872_pt1 | contig 19200 bp, 14 predicted proteins | sample IncBWC14OmetaG_FD_160072 | JGI IMG/M metagenome (GOLD analysis project Ga0210383, IMG submission 160072) | Forest soil microbial communities from Barre Woods Harvard Forest LTER site, Petersham, Massachusetts, United States - Inc-BW-C-14-O ...
GGTGACGAGACGCTTGCGGTCTTTTGGATTTATGAGACCTTTCGGGTCGTCGATCCCGAGGCGCTGGCAGCCGAGCATCGCCATGCGGACGCCTAAGATCTGGCCAGCGCAGAGATGGCCGTGAGCGATTTCGGCTTCGCGGAGGAGAGTGTCGAAGAGCTGCATGGGTTGATGATACTGCTGTCGAACCAGCCTTCGGGAGGGAGCAGATTCATGCGATGAAACGGGTGGAATTTGGCTATGCAATTGCGGAAATAAAAGTCGTTGCACGGCGTTGCGCAGGCGAGTTAGTATTCGAGGCCCGAGGTGGTCTATGAGTGATTTCGAGACGACGATTGCCATGGTGTTGAAGCAAAAGGGCGGAACGATTGCTTCGATACGGCCAGACGCGTCGGTCTATGCAGCGATCGAGATGATGGCGGAGCGGCAGGTGGGTGCGCTGCTGGTTATGGAAGCGGGCGTGTTGATCGGGATTATCTCGGAGCGGGACTATGCGCGCAAGGTGATCCTTCAGGGCAGGTCGTCAAAGGAGACTCCGGTGAGCGATATTATGTCGAGCCCGGTGATTACGGTGACGCGGCAAAGTACGGTGGGCGAGTGCATGCGCATCATCACGGATCATCACATCCGGCATCTTCCTGTAGTTGAGGCTGGAAGCGTCGTGGGGGTGGTCTCGATCGGGGACCTGGTGAACTCGGTGATCTCGGAGCAGGAGAGGACGATCCGGCACCTCGAGGCTTATATCTCCGGGACGGCTACGGCTTAGATCCAGGCGCCTCGCCTTTGTTGGGGAGGGCTTGCGGGTAGGCTTTGTTGTAGGCTTCGACGGCGTCGTGCAGGTGGTTGAAGACAAGTGTGGATCCAATGGCTTCGCTGAGGTGGTGGCGTCGAAAGTCGGCGCGCGTGCTCCATGGGACTCGAGCGAAGCCGAAGGTGATACCCGCGTCTGTCAGGGTCTTCTTCACGTCAATGACAGTTCGTGCCGCGCTGTAGTCGACGTTGATGATGGCTTCGGCGTCGACGATGAGCCAGCGGACGGGCGAGGGAACTGGCCCGATGATCGCCAGAACCTCGTCTGCGAAGCGGTTGGCATTCGCGTAAAAGAGAGCAGCGCCGAAGCGGTAGAGGACGAAGCCGGGCTCGGTAAAGGTTCCGGCGACGGGTGGCGACAGCATCCATGTGCCTTCGGGGTCGGCAATCATGACACCGCTGCGGGGATGGTAGCTGTGGTGAACGATACGAAGCAGCGACAGGATCATCGCGATGACAATTCCCTGTTCGACACCGGCGATGACGACGCAGACGGCAGTGAAGAGCGCGAGGGCATACTCCTGCGGGCTCTCCTTGCGAATCTCTTCGAGCGTGCGGAGCTTGATGAGTCGGACGGCCACGATAAAAACCAGGGTGCCAAGGACGCAGTGAGGGAGATACTCAAGCGGTTTGGTGAAAAAGAGCAGGACGAGCGCAACGATGGCAGCCGTGACGACCTGAGCGATCTGACTCTGACTGCCGGCACTCTCAACCATGGCGGTCTGGGTTGGGCTGCCGTTAACGACGAAGCCTCCGCTGAGGGCCGCAGCGGCATTCGCGGCGGAGAGTCCGACGAGGTCCTGGTCTGCGTCGAGCCGCTGCCCATAGCGCGTGGCGTAGATGCGAGAGGTCGCCGAGCTCTGGGTAAGGATCATGACCGCACAGGAGGCGGCGATTGGAAGGAGCGGCGGAAGATCGCCCCAGTGGATATTGGGAAGCCCGAAGTACGGCAAACCTCCGGTTACGGGGCCGATGGTTGAAATGCCGTGTCCGGTAAAGTTCCAGATGGCGCTGGCTGAAGTTGCAACGATAACGGCAAGCAACGAACCTGGCAGCCTGGGTGCGAAATGCTGGAGCGCAAGTACGGCGGCAAGTACTGTGACGGTGAGAAGCACTGTAGGCAAATGGGCATGTGGCAATCCGCGGCAGACCTCGTAGAACTGGACTATTGTTCTGCGGGAGTCGGTTTCGATGCCTAACATCTGGCCCAGAACGGTGATGCCGACCTGAAAGCCGATCCCGGTAAGAAACCCAGCGAGTACGGTTTGCGAAAGGAAGTCGGCAATGAATCCGAGTTTGAGAAGTCGTGCCAGCAGGAGAAATCCGGCAGTAAGCAGAGCAACTGCGCCGGCAAGAGCGATGTAGCGCGCGGTGGCTGCGGGCGCCATGTTGCCGATTCCACTGCGAAGGATCGCGGCGGTGGCGGAGTCGGCGGCGACGATGAGATAGCGTGAGGAGCCGAAGGCCGCGAAGGCCAGCAGAGGAAATAAAAGAGAATAAAGGCCAGTTTCGATCGGCATGCCGGCGATTCGGGAGTAGCCGAGAACCTGCGGAATATCCATCGCGGCGAAGACGACGCCCGAGAGCGCATCGCGGATTGCGGCGGCTCGCTTCACCGGCCTGATGCCCTGGAACAGAGTCAGCAAATCACGAGCTCCTCGACGGGATGACGATTTCGTAATGCGAATCGAGGTTGATGCTAAATCAAATCCTGGCGATTTTTTGGAGAATGCGTAGCGGTCAGTTCGGGTCGGAGTCGCCTTCTTCCACGATGGAGGCGGTGCCGACGACATCGTAGGTCGCCGCTTCTCCGCCGGTGGGCTTCAGAGTGACGCGAGTGGGAAGACGTTGCCATTGCGCGGGCTGGCAGACCGGGATGAAGTGATTGGTCTGAGGCCACGGTCCGACCTGTTTTTGAACGACGGGGCGGCGGGCTCCGAGTTGGGCTACGATGGCGAACAAGCCTCCCTTGGCCGTGGTCGAGATTCCACAGTAGGCGGCGTAGTCGCGGAACCAGACCACGTCGGAGACGGCGGCGTCAAAGTCCGGCAGATGCAGCGCGGTGATGTGCCCGGTGACGCGATCGACGGAGAGCCAGGGGCCGGGTTGCCAGATCCAGTGCGGCGCGGCGTCGGTGGGCAGGGCGTCGTTCAGCCGCAGGGCACGGCGGACGGTAAAGGTGCGGTCGGTGATGTCATGGACCTCGCCGGTGGTCCACTCTTTCTGGCGGTCGTCGACGAAGAGAGCGCGAATCTTGAGCGTGGTGGTCTCGTCTGTCTTGGTGTCGGGGGTGGCATCGGGCTGGGTGTAGGGGACTTTGCGGTACGCGCCTAGCGTCACGGTGTGGACTTTGGGCGCGGCGGCGAGAACGTTTCTTCCTGAGGGAAACGTGGATAACGCTAGTAGAAAGAATGTCGAAGGGGCGAAGAGGCGACGGAGTGCGGGGCGCGGAGTCAGGCTCAAGAGGTAGGGCTCGCTGATAGAGATCGATTGCTGCCATGCTACGGGAAGGCGCGTGTTTTCTGAAGACGAACTTAGCAGAAAGGACTTAACACTTTTGGGGAAGGGGAAGAAATGGCAGGCTGGGCGGAAGAAAATTCAGGCTGGGTGGAAAGTAATGCCGGGGTATTGAGAAAGGTACGAAAACTGTGAAATAGATTGTGGATTCGCGGCTCTGCGAGGGCTCGCGCAGAGTAGTATCGTGGAAAGAATACGTGCTGCCGTCGTGGTAGCGCGTGCAAGCAGACCGCGGCGAGACCATTTTGAAGCAGTACGAAAGGACAAGGATCAAAATATGTGGAAACCGAACCAGACTGGAACCAACACCCCTTCAACTCCCGAACCGGTACGTCCGTCGACGCCTGTGTCGAACTTTGAGGCGAGCCCTGCACGGCCTACCGTTGGAGCGGGCAATGCGGCTGGCGCCGTGCCGACGGGGGAGCAGGCGACGATCGGCAAATCGCTCATCGTCAAAGGCGAGTTGACGGGCTCCGAATCGCTGTACATCGACGGCAAGGTGGAAGGTGCGATTAATCTGCCGGGCAATCGTGTAACGGTGGGACGCAATGGACAGGTGGCAGCGAACATCGTGGCGCGCGAGATCGTGGTGCTGGGTAAGGTTCGCGGTAACTGCCAGGCGAGCGATCGTGTGGACATTCGCAGCGAAGGTTCGCTCACCGGAGACGTGATCGCGGCGCGCATCTCGATTGAAGACGGCGCTTTCTTCAAGGGCGGAATCGACATCCGCAAGCCGGGTGGAACCGACCTCAAGGGTGGCACGGCTACTCCTGTGGCGGAACCTGTCGCAGTCGAAGCGTAGACTACGCAGCGAATCTCCTCGAACGATGACGGCTCCGGCTAGTGCTGGGGCCGTTTTGCGTTTCGCTAGAACGAGGGAAGATTGCGGATGACTCCAAACACGAGAGTTATGCCGAGGGCTGCGTAGACGGTTGCGGGCGGAAGAGTAAGTGGGCGGATGGGCTCGCGCTTTAGAAATCTCGAGTAGGCAAAGATTCCGTAGGCAGCAGCCAGGGGAAAGAACGCGGTTGCGAGGGCGTTGAAATTAATCGCCGCGGCGACATCTCCGTGAAGCAACGCGGCGAGTGCGCGCGTGGCTCCGCAGCCTGGGCATTGCAGGTTGAAGAGTTCGTGAAACGGGCATTGCGGATAGAAGGCGTATCGCTCCGGAGGGAATCGGAAGAGAATCGCCATGGCGAGGCCGATCGCCGCAAGTGGCATGGCCGCGCGCAGGACACTGGCCACGCGGCCTCGAGGTGAGGGTCTCATTGCGCGACAGACCGGTAGCGCATCGCCTGCTTGATCTGGTTAATCTCGTTGAGCTTGTACTGGAAGTAGATGCCGCCGAAGAAGAACGTCATGACGGCACTAAGGCGAAGGCCAATGGGTTCGGCCGTGTTGAAGTGCTGCTCGAGGGTATCGCGGAGGGTGAAGCGAGCGATCAGGCGCATAATCCATGTTGCCAGGCCGACGAGGTTGCCAAGGAGGTGTGGCTGTGGTGGCACCCCGGAGTGGTGGCTAATGGCAACGACGACACCCCACGAACTGCCTGCGTTTATCAAGATAAGCACGGTCGCGATGATGTAAAACATCAGGGCTTTGCTTGCTGGTTGAACGCGGTTCGCCCATGAGGCGATGACCAGGTTCCACACGACGACGAAGATGTAGCAGGTGACGAAGCCGAGCAGTAACTCGAGGGCCCAATGGAGGTTGGGCGGGTCAGGATACGCTGAAGCCGACTGCTGCGGATATGCCGGAGCCGCCGCATAGACCGGGGCGGCTGCCACGGCGCTGCCAAGAATCTGAGACACGGGAAGCCACTCGGGCATCTCTTCGCTCTTGGCCATGTCGGTGGAAAGGACGTTTCCCGAAGCGACGTAGCGCTGCAGGTCCTCAAGGGTGTAGGGCCCGTAGGTCTGTCCGTTGCGTAAGACTTGATAGGTCATGCACAGCTCCTGGGTCGGTCTCGTTTTGTCTGTAGACCCGATAAGACCACGGAGAGGCAGTTTCCTACAAATCCGGACGGTTTCTCCAGTTAGTACATTTCTATAAGGGAATAGTTTTCAAGTAATGTTTCGACACTGTATAACGCAAGTGCGGGTCGTCCCCAGTTGTCGAATCGGGGCCTTCGCGACAGCGCGCCGTGCGACACGAGGAGTTTCTGATGAGGATAGTTGTTGCGGGAGTGATGGCGATTGTTTCCACCCTGACGTCGGCGCAGCAGCCATGGCAGAAGATTCAAATGCCAACGGCCGCGCAGGTAGCACAAATCTGGAAGGCGCCTCCTCCGGAGTATGGTCCCGAGCCGTACTATGGATTGAATGGGACGGTGGACGAGACAGTCATTCGGCGCGATCTCGACACGATGAAATCGCTTGGCTATCAGGCTGTGACGGTGCAGGCGGGCTACGGAATGCCGTTCGCCTACCTCTCGCCGGAATACTTCAGGTTCTTCCGAACCTTCGTCGAAGAGGCGAAGAAGCGCAATATGCGCGTCTGGATCGTTGACGACGCGGGCTATCCCAGCGGTTTTGCGGGAGGCAAGTTTACAGAGCAGAAGCCAAAGTTAAGGATGCAAGCGTTGACGGCGGCGCAGAGGATTCCCGCGACTGCAGGCGAGTCAGTGAAGACAACGGTGGGGCCGGATACTATTGCTGTGACGGCGATCAATGCAGACGATGGCACGACTGTGCCTGTTACGGTTACAAATAATGCAATCGATTGGACGCCGCCTGGCGGAGGTTGGACGGTAATCGTTGTTGAGCATGAGTTCAAGACTTCGCCGACGCGATCCGACACCAATCCGAAGCGGGTGAAGGATGGAACCCAATCGCTCGAGGACTATCTGAACCCCGCTGCCACGAAGCAGTATCTCGAGTTCACGCATGAGCAGTATAAAAAGGCGGTGGGAGATGAGTTCGGCAGGACGATCATGGGATTTCGCGGAGATGAGCCGGACTATTCGATCAATGGCCTGCCGTGGACGCCGGAGTTCTTCGACCGCTTCACCGAGATCAAGGGTTACGACATCAAACCGTACCTGGCCGCCTTCCTGCAGGCGCGCGGCGCGAAGCTGACCGACCAACAACTACGCGCGAAGGCGGATTATTACGACGTGTTTTCGCAGATGTTTCGCGATGGATTCTTCAAGCCTCAGGGCGACTGGTGCGCCGCAAATCACCTCGAGTACCAGGTTCACCTGAACCACGAAGAGATGGAGATGGATCTCACCCGTTCTGAGGGAGAGTTTTTGCGTGACATGCAATATGTGCAAGTGCCGGGGATCGATACGATCTGGCACCAGATATGGAAGGACACGATCTCCGATTTTCCGCGGCTGGCGGCGTCCGCTTCACACGTGTACGGGCATCCGCGAGCATTCACTGAGAGCTTCGCGGCGTATCGGCCTGCACCGGATGTAGATATGGCGCGCTACATTCTGAATGAGCAGTTTGTGCGCGGGGTGAATCTGGTCGAGACGATGTACTTTCCCGCAACCAGCACTCCCGATGCGCACAAATCGTCGTACATGGAGGATCCTGCGTACCCTGTTCTGTTGACCTATGTGCAGCGCATGTCGTATCTGATGTCGATGGGCCGGCCCGCGGCGTCGGTGGCACTGTATCTCCCGTCCAGCTCGATGTGGATGGGCGATGCCGCGGCAGATGCGGCGTTTGTCACGACGGAGCGCTTGCTTTCGGAGCGGCAGATCGATTTTGATATCGTCAATGACGACGCGCTTGCCAAGGATCTTACCGCTGGCCATGGCGCGTTCGAGACGGCGAGTGGAAATCGATACGCGGCGGTCATTCTGCCTGACATTTCTCTGCTTTCGCAGGCGGCGCTCGATCGCTTGCATGCGTTCGCGAGTGGTGGCGGTCACGTTCTCTTCCTTGGTCGGACGCCTTCGCTGATCTCCGGCAAGACAATTTTGGATGCGCGCTCTGCGACTGCTTCGGATTTCTCCTGGGCCTCGGTAGCCCCGGGCGAGCTGCCTCCGACACCGACTCCGCCCGCTCAGCCACCGGCCTCACCTCCGACCGCCCTGGTAGTTCCTGATGCGATCGCGCAAGCCGTCAGCGCGGCAGTTCCCTTACCGGATGTGACTTTGGATACATCCGATACCGCGTTGCGAATTATCCGGCGCCGACTCAAAGATGCCGATGTCTACCTATTTTTCAATGAAGGGCCGGAAGCGCTCTCTCGTGCGGTAACGGTCAGAAGTGAAGGCAAGACGGCCGAGCTGTGGGATGTGCAGACAGCAAAAATAGTGACCACGAAAGCCACGGGCGAGAAGGGAACAATCAGGATGCAACTGGATATGAAGCCTTACGAGACAACTGTTCTGATCGTGAGATAGGTCTTCGCAGCGCGGTCGCGGCTATATGGTTTTGTTGTCGGCACTCTCGAGTTGGGTGTCCTTGGCCGCGCGGCTGAGAAGGATTCGCAGATCGGTGACCTTGTCGAGGTAAAACGCGGGATTTGCCGTCGGCGCGGTGACTGCAATGAAGTCGGCGCGAGCGACGCTGTCCAGGAAGAAGCTTGGCCGCGGGTCCGGTTGCACGGGGGCGATCTCGACGTGGCTCATCTCCAGATTGCGAATGTGGCGCAGATAAAATCCTTGCGAGGGCATTGGACCGAACATCCCTGGATCAGGGTACTTGTTTTCAAACTCAGGTGGACGGACGGCAAGCGTATCCTGCGCGGCTCCGCCCTTATGCTGCTGGAAGACATTGGCAATCTTGAGGTCCTGAATCGCATAGTCGGGAATTCCGCTGATGATGGAGCAAAGCCGAGAACCGGCGTCATGACTGACCAGATTGTTGATGAGGATGCGCTGCATCGTCCCCACCTTCGTTGTGTCCTTTGGTCCGCGCAACCGCGCTCCGAGCCGAATGAAGATCGGAGCCGTAAAGATGCCGCGCATGGAGATATTCGAGATGGTGATGTCCTCGCAGAGCGCACCGTCTTCGCTCTCGCGCGCGATGCCGTCGCACTCTTCGAAGACGCAGTTGGAGATGGTGATGTTCTTGAAACCTCCATTCGACTCGGTGCCGCATTTGATGCGCCCGGTGTGAGGAACGCGTGCGTCAGCGGCGAATTTTTTGAAGGTGCCGTCGAGTATCGTGCCTAGCTCATAGTTTCCCGTGACGTAGCAGTTCGTGATGGTGAGGTTCTCGGTTGCCCTGTTGTAGCCGAGCGCGTAGCTGCTCTTGGGGCAGATGCCGTCGTCCCACGGCGAGTTGACGGTGCAGTTGGAGACGTGGACATTCTTGCAGCAGTCGATGTCCATGCCGTCACGGTCGGTGTCTATCTTCAGGTTGTCGATGGTCAGGTTATCGACGCCCGTGAGGAGCAGGCCAAAGTGACCGCCTTTGAGGATCGAGAAGTCGCGAAAGATGACATTGCGGCAGTTCTTCAGCGCGATGGCTTTGTTGCCGACACCAGGCTGCTCGGCCTGATACATCGGATAGTTGCCACGTGGAGGACGAACGATAGCCTGCGCTGGCGGGTTTGTTCCAGTCGCTGCCGCAGCGGGAGCGGCGGCGGCACCTGGTCCTACAGGTCGCCCAGGTCCGAAGCCTTCGCGAGGGGGACCTACGCGGCCAGGACCGGCGCCGAAGCTGAGCCCCTTCCCGTAGATCAATCCAGGACCGCTAATTCCGATATCGTTGAGCGACTCGCCCCAGATCAGGGAGTTGTGCCAGTGGTTATGGCCGTAGTCCTGGTAGGGGTCCCACTCGCCATTCGGCTCGGCCGCGTCGTAGCTGCCGCCGTTGTAGCCGGTGGTCTGTCCGGGCAGCGGAGATTCGGCCGCAATGATCGTGCAGCCCTGAGAGAGATAGAGGTGGACATGACTGCGCAGATGAATTGAAAAGCAGACGAAGGTTCCGGCCGGAAAATTGACGGTTCCGCCGCCGGCTCCAGCAGCGGCTTCGATGGCCTGGTTGATCGCGGGCGTGTCGACGGTCTTGCCATCGCCTTTTGCTCCATAGTTGCGAACGTCGAAGACCAGAGGCGATGTGTTGGAGTAGGACTTGGGAAGAGCGAGGGAGTATGGAGCAGAGGTTGCGGCTGCAGCGGCAAAACCCATGCCACCAAATCGAAGAAGTTCGCGTCGGGCCGAGTTGAAAGAGTCCATAGAGACGCCATGCTAGCAGAGGCAACGCATGATTGAGAAAGAATTTCTATACAGAAACTCGTAACGACAGACGCCCAATCAAAAATCGTCGTTGCCGGTCGGGCGGAAGCGGTACCCGATCCATGGTTCGGTGACGATGTAGGCGGGTTCTTCGGAGCGTTCGATCTTCTTGCGCAGCTGGCCAATGTTGACGCGAAGATATTCCGGTTGGTCGGCGTTGGTTCCCCACACAGCGTGCAGGAGAGCCCTGTGAGTGAGCACCTGACCCGGATGTTGTGCCAGATGGACCAACAGGTCGAACTGCTTCGGCGTGAGGTGAGTGTCCTGGCCGCGAACGACGACGCGGTGTTGTGGGATATCGATGAGAAAGTCGCCGGCCTGAATGATCTGCGGCGATTCCCCGGTGGTGACGCTGGTGCGACGCAGTTGGGCACGCACGCGGGCCTGGAGCTCCTGGATGCTGAAGGGCTTGGTTACGTAATCGTCGGCGCCGGCGTCGAGCGCTTCCACTTTGACTTGATCCTGGTTGCGCACCGAGAGAACGATGATCGGCACCTGCGAGACGGTTCGTATCTCTCGGCACAGCTCCACGCCATTCATCTCCGGCATCGAAACATCGGTGATGACGAGATCGGGCCGCCATTCATGCACCGCCTGCATTCCCTCGACACCGTTGGCGGCAATCCGCAGAGAATAACCCTGCGTCGAAAGCGCAGTCTTCAGGACGCGCGTGATCTGTGCCTCGTCGTCGACGAGGAGAATCTTTGCCGGGTGATCGTTGTTGTTCTGTTTCATTCGTGCTCCGGATGCTGTTGCGTGACGATGTGGACGTCGACGTTTGGGGCCTCTTTGAGGAAGTGTTGAATCGCCCAGTAGTAAAGATACTTGCGGAAGCCGTGGATGGCGCTGCGGCCAAAGACGATATGAGTGATTCGTTTCTCGCGAACGAAGCTCGCCGCGCCGTGAGCGATGCTGCTCCCCTTGATGGTAAAAACCTCTGCGTTAAGGTTACGCGCAAACTGCATGTTCGCGGCGAGCGCGCTTTTCTCCTCTTCGCTCAGGTCCTCGCCAGTATCGATGTGCAGGACGAAGAGTTCGCCGCCAACACCTTCGGCCACGCGGGCTCCGCGGGCGATGAGGGTCTGCGCGGCGCTGTTTGCGCTGATGCAGACGGCCACGCGCTCGCGCACGGCCCAGTGGGCCTCTATCCGCTTTGCATCCATGTACGCGGTCAACGTGCGGTCGACCGCCTTGGTGACGTGTTGCAGGGCCAACTCACGCAGCGCGATGAGATTGCCGCGCCGGAAGAAGTTCGCGAGGGCTTTTTCTGCGCGGTCGGTGCCGTAGATGTCGCCGCGGCGCATGCGGGTTTGCAGCGCTTCGGGAGTCAGGTCGGCCATCACAATTTCATCCGCGCGCTGAACCACCCAGTCCGGCACAGTCTCGCGAATAGGGACGCCTGTGACGCTCTGTACGGTGGGCGCGACGCTCTCAATATGCTGAACATTCATCGTCGCCAGCACGTCGATACCGGCCGCCAGCACGTCGAGCACATCTTCGTAGCGCTTTCGATGTTTGCTGCCCTCGATATTTGTGTGCGCCAGCTCGTCGATCAGGACGATCTGCGGGTGACGAGCGATAATTCCGTCGAGATCCATCTCTTCGAACGGGACACCCTTGTACTCGATCGTCTTTCGCGGCACCTTTTCGAGCTGCTCGGCGAGCTCCGCGGTGCGCGGCCGGCCGTGCGCCTCGACCACGCCGATGACGATGTCTTCCCCGCGCTGATGGCGGCGAATCGCCTCGCTGAGCATACTGTAGGTCTTGCCGACGCCGGGGGCGTAGCCGAGGAAAAGCTTGAACGTGCCGCGTGTCTTTTCGGGCGCGACCTTTTCCAGCCACTCTTCGGGGCTCTTCACGGCGGGGTTCGGGTTGGTGCGAGTACCCATAAGGATAAGATAGATTCGTGCAGCGCAAGGTGCTACGCAGTATCGTTCGCTACAGTGTGTCGACGGCAGCCGCCGCTGTCATTGTAGCCGTCTATTTCCGCTGGCTCCATGTTAATGAGACCACGGTCGCGCTGACATTTCTCGTCGGCATCCTGTTTGTGGCTGCAAACTGGGGACTGCGGCACTCCATCTATCTTTCGATTCTCTCGGCGCTGGCCTTCAACTTTTTCTTTCTGCCGCCAGTCATGACCTTCACCATCGGCGACAGCCGCAACTGGGTTGCGCTGCTGGCATTTCTGGTGACGGGCATCGTTGCGAGCCAGCTCGCGGAACGCGCTCGAAGAGAGGCAAAGATTTCGCGGCGCCGCCAACGCGAGGCGGAGAGATTGTACGAGTTCAGTCAGCAGATGCTCGTCGCCGGCAATGTAATCGACCTCCTGAATGTTCTTCCTCAGATGATCGCCGCTACCTTCAATCTCGCCGGAGCTGCAATTTATCTGCGCGAAAGGGACCGCGTCTACCGCTCGAGCCCCAATTACATGGACGTCACCGCAGCCGAGCTGCGCGACGCCGCGTTCACGCGCGACCATCGCCGCGATGAGGAGCGCAACGTGACGCTGGTCCCGATTCTCCTTGGAACCCGCCCCATCGGAGCCGTTGGAATCACGGGGTCGGGGACTTCGCCCGAGGCCCTCGACGCGGTCTGCGGTCTCGCGGCGATCGCGATCGAACGCGCCGGGGCCGTGGAGACGCTGACGCGAGTGCAGGCTTCGCGCGAGAGCGAGCGGCTGCGCAACGCCCTTCTAGATTCTGTGGCCCATGAGCTGCGAACGCCGCTGACGGCAATTACAGCAGCGATTACGAGTTTGCGAAGCGATCCGCTGCTCGACAAAGAGCAAAGCGGCGAGATGATGCAGGTTATCGAAGAAGAGGCCGCGCGCCTCGACCGGCTCGTCGGCCAAGCGATGGAGATGGCCGAGTTGGATGCGAAGGACATCAAGCTCGATCTGCAGCTTCACTCCATGCGGGAGGCGGTCGATCTCGCACTCGAAGCTGTGCAGGGGCCACTCAAAACGCATCCGCTAGAGCTGCGCCTGCCCGATACGCTTCCCCTCGTTCAGATGGATCTCGAAAGAATCGCAAAGGTTCTGCAACACCTGCTCGAGAACGCGGCGAAGTACTCCGCGGAGGGAAGCCCCATCTTCGTCAGCGCCGAAGTAGCTCATGGACAGCTCGTGACCAGCGTAGCCGACCGCGGCGTTGGAGTTGACGACTTCGAGCGGATGATGATCTTCGATAAGTTTTACCGCGGCCAGGGCCAGCGCTATCGCGTACAAGGCACAGGCATGGGGCTCGCCATCGTGAAGGCGATCGTCGAAGCGCATGGCGGATCGATCGAAGTCACGAGCCAGGCATCGCAGGGCTCAGTGTTTTCGTTTTATCTGCCGCTGCAGCTCTCGGGCCGTTAGAGCTTGGGCAGATCGCTCACGTTCCATCCGCCGCCCAGCGCCTTAATCAGCAGAACGCTGGCGTCCATCTGGCGGCGCATGATATCGATGTCATTTCGCTCATTAGACAGAGCGGTCGTCTGGGCTGTGACCACCTGCAGATATGTGTCCAGCCCGCCGACGTAGCGGTTGTTGAAGATCTGCTCAGCAGACTCCGCGGCCGCCGTGGCCTGATGCTGATGGTCGGCCTCCTGCTGCAACACGCGCAGCGCTACCAGATTGTCTTCTACCTGCTGAAATGCGGTCAGCGTAGTCTGGCGGTAGGTGGCGACGGTCTCATCGAAGCTGGCGTTGGCCTGTTCGGAGACCGCGGCGCGCCGGCCGGCATCGAAGATCGTCTGTGACAGCGTTGGGCCGAGCGCCCACACAAGACTTGCCGGATTGAAGAGATTGCCAAAGGACGTGGCTTCCACACCGACTGATCCGTTCAGTGAAATAGTCGGGTAAAACGCCGCCCGCGCGATGCCAATCCGATCATTTGCTTCAGCGACTCGGCGCTCCGCCGCAGCGATGTCTGGACGCCGCTCGAGGAGTTCCGAAGGCAGCCCTGGAGGAATCGCCGGCGGCCGCGCAGCAAGCGGCGCGGTGGCTAACGTGAACGTAGCTGGAGGCTGGCCCAGCAGGACAGCGATGGCGTGCTCAAACTGTGCGCGCTGCAGCGTGATATCGCGCGCCTGAACTCGTGCCGCTTCAAGCTGTGTCAGTGCCTGGTCGACGTCGGACTTCGGCGAGACACCGCCTTCGAAGCGGTTATTGGTGATGCGATACGCCTCCTCGTAACTTTTTACCGTGTCATTCAGCAGCTTTTCCTGCGCGTCTGCGCTTCGAGCCTCAAAGTAATCGACCGCGAGCTCTGCCTGAAGGCTCAGCATCACCGTCTGCCGGTCGCCCGCGCTTGCCTGGGCCTCTTCGCGCGCGGCGCTGACGGTTCGACGAACGCGTCCCCAGACGTCGATCTCATAGTTCATATCGACCGGGAGCAGAATATCTCCCACGCCTTTGCCTTGCGGGGAGGAGGTGCTGAAGTAGGGCCGGTTAGCGGACTCTCGCAGGCCTCCGGCAAACGGCTCGGCCGTTACCGTGGGGTAGAGTGAGGCGTGGTTGAAGCGAATCAGCGCGCGGGCCTCGCGAAAGCGCGCATCCGCAACCTTCAGGTTCTGGTTGTTCGCCGCAACCAGTGGTTCCAGACCATTCAACTGTTCATCGCCGAAGATTCGCCACCACTCTCCGCGCTGGGCCGTGTCCGCAGGCTGGGCGATGTGCCAATCAGTGCTCTCCTTGTACATATCCGGAGTGGCCTCTTTAAACGCGGGCGAAAGAGGGACCGCGGGCTTCACGTACTTCGGCCCGACCATGCAGCCGCTCAGCATCAGCGCGCCAATACTCGCTGCAACCGCCGGAATTACCTTCATTGCTGGCCCGCCTTGGTCTGTGCTCCGGGTTGGTTGGTGCGGCTCGCGATCTGGACCTCCTGTCCGTTGGCCAGTGAATCCGAGGGGTCGAGGATGACGGGATCGTTCGGGGTCAGCCCGGAGGCAATCTCCACTGTAGCTCCTGCATCTTTGCTGATCTTCACGGGAACCATCTGCACACGACCGTTGCGTACCACGCCGACCCGCAGGCCTTCTGAGCGGAACAGCAGCGTATTGGATGGAAGCATCAGTCCGGTCGCGTGCTCCGGCACCTTGAAGTGAACGAAGACATACGCGCCGGGGAGCAATTCGCCCTTGGGATTCTCGACATCGACTTCTACGTTGAGGGTTCGCGTCGACTGGTCGATCGCGTTGGAGTTCCGCGCGATGGTGCCCTCGAAGGCCTTGCCGGGAAACTCGTCGAGCGTCAGCGTCGCCTTGCTCCCGACTTTAATCGCAGCGGAGTACGCCTCCGGCACAGCGACGTAGACTCTCAGCTTGCCGATCGCCGCCAGGTGAAAGAGCTCCTGCGGCGTAGTGTTTTGCCCAGCCGAAATTAGCCGCCCTATGTCCGTGTTGCGTGCCGTGACGATTCCGTCGAACGGAGCATAGACCTTTTCAAAGGACTGCAACTGTTGCAGCCGCCTTACGTTCGCCAACGATGCATCGACCGCAGCCTGCTTTGCTGCTGCGTCGCTCATCGCCACGTCCGTCTCCTGCTTCGATACCGAATTTGTCTTGAGCAGATTCTGATAGCGCGTCGAGGTCGTGTTGGCGAGGTCTAGATTCGCCTGCGCGCTCTTCAAATCTGCCTGCGCGACCTGCAACTGCTGGTCCAGCTCCGGGGTTTCAATCACTGCCATCAGCTGTCCCTTGCGAACGTGCGCTCCGATGTCGAAATACCAATCCTTCAGGTAGCCGCTAGTGCGGGAGTAGATCGGCGCATCTGTATAGGCCTGCGTGTTGCCCGGCAATGAAATCTCCGACGACACCGTCGAAGCTGCCGGATAGACCACGTTCACAGAAGAAATAGCCGCAACTGCAGTGTCCTTCTCCAGTTTGTTCTCGGTGTTGTGCCGCGCGCTAATGCCGAAGACCACAACTGCGGCTATAACCAGAGCCACCACCATAAGTCCGATCCACGTACCACCCGACAGGCCCGGCCGGGCAGGCATAGGAGGGACTGCTTCGACCGGATAATCACTCGTGGGCGCAAGTCGTGCAGGGTCAGTCTCTGATTTTGTCGCACTGAAGGTCGCTCGTTCGATAGTCATATCTTAGTTTCTCTCAGGCTCCGGCGGTAATGTGGCGCTCAGCTGGCTCATCTACGGGCTGTGTCGTCTTGCGCCGTCCGTGCAGAAGACTGAAAACGGCTGGAACGAAGATCAGCGTGGCTACGGTAGCCAAAAGCAAACCCCCAATGACCGCGCGGCCAAGCGGAGCATTCTGTTCTCCACCCTCACCAGCGCCCAGCGCCATCGGCACCATGCCAATAATCATTGCAAGTGCGGTCATACAGACGGGGCGGAATCGTGTGGCCCCGGCTTCTACGGCCGCCAAGACAGCATCGCCATGGTGCGTCAGCCGCTCCTTTGCGAAGGAGACGACCAGGATACTGTTCGCCGTGGCTACGCCCATGCACATAATCGCACCCATCAGCGCAGGCACGCTCAACGTCGTGCGCGTCGTAAAAAGGAACAGCACAATACCTGCAAGCGCCGCAGGGAGCGCTGTGATGATGATGAAGGGGTCGAGCCATGACTGGAAGTTAACCACCACAAGCAGGTAAACAAGAGCAATCGAAAACGCAAGACCGGCGATCAGGCCGACGTAGGAGGCCTGCATCGTCTCAATCTGCCCGCGAACTCGCACAAAAGTTCCGCGCGGAATCGTCTTCTCGTTTTCCGCGATGATCTTGTTGATCGCCTTGCTGACACTTCCGAGGTCGCTGCCTTGCACCGCTCCGTAGATATCAAGCACTCGCCGAATGTTGTAGTGATTCACCACTTCCATCTCGCTGCTTCGGCTGATATTTGCTACGTCCGCCAGAATCTCTGGTTGCCTGGCGGTCGGCGAGGAGAGCGGTACGTTCTGCAGATCGTTCATCGACTGAATGTCATACTGCGGCGCCTGGGCCACGATGCTGTAGGTAACGCCGTTTTTGTAATTGAGGAAAAACAACGGGGAAAGCTGCGAGCTGCCGCTTAGAAGGTTCTGGAGGCTGCCGCCGACGTCACGGAGCGCGTAGCCGCCTTGTGCGGCCTTAGTGCGATCTACATCGACCGTGAGCACGGGATAGTCATCCGGTTGCTGAATACGAAGATCGACCAGGCCGGGCACATGCCGCATCTGCTCGAGGACGTTATTGGCGATCTTGCGGGTTCCGGCAAGATCAGCGCTCTCAAACTGCACGTCGATGGGCGAAGGCAGTCCGAAGTTTAGAATCTGCGTCACGATATCCGACGGCAAGAAGTAGAACGTGACGCCCGGGAAATCGCGTGGCAGATTTTGGCGCAAAGCGGCAATATACTCCGCGGTCGGGCGGTGTTCGTGCTTGAGAGAAACAAGAATATCGGCGTCACCCGCGCCGATCACGCCAGACGTCGCATGTTGTGTGTTCAGCGTGCTGTAAGGCAGGCCAATGTTATCGAGGATGTTGTCGACCTCACCCGGCGCAACGGTCTTGCGGATGTTTTGCTCCACAAGATCGCATAGCTTGGCAGTCTCTTCGATGCGAGTTCCACTCTTGGCACGGAGATGCAGAATGAACGACCCCGTATCGCTGCTCGGGAAGAAATTTCTACCCAGGAATGGCACCAGCAGGAAGCAACAGAGACATGCTGCCAGGAAAATAGGAATAAAGACCGCCCTGACCGCCACCAGACGCTCAAGAAGTCTCTCGTACGCTGACCGAACTCTCTCGAAGTAATGCTCGAACCGTCGCTGAAAGCGCGCTAACGGATTCGAAGACGGAACTGCGTGGGCGTCATGCGGCTTCAACAGAAACATCGCCAGCGTAGGCACAAGAGTCCGCGACAGAATATAAGACGCGAGCATCGCGAAGACCACGGCCTCCGCCAGCGGCACAAAGAGATAACGCGAAACCCCTGAAAGGAAAAACATCGGCAGGAAGACGATGCAGATGCACAGCGTGGAAACCAGCGCCGGCACCGCGATCTGCTGCGCACCATCCAGAATCGCCTGCAGCAACGGCTTGCCCTCTTCCAGGTTCCGATTGACGTTTTCAATCTCAACCGTCGCGTCATCCACCAGGATGCCGACCGCCAGCGCGAGTCCGCCAAGCGTCATGATGTTGATCGTCTGTCCAATCAGTCCGAGCACAATGATCGACGTCAGGATCGATAGCGGAATGGAAACAGCGATGATAATCGTGCTCCGCCAGCTTCCCAAAAACAGCAGAATCATCAGGCCGGTAAGCACAGCGGCGATGATCGCCTCGCGCACAACTCCAACAATGGACGCACGCACAAAGACAGATTGATCGCCGATCAGCTTAATCTGAAGCTCAGGCGGGAGTGTCGATTTAATTCGTGGAAGCAGCCTGCGAATGCCGCTGACAACCGAAAGCGTCGACGCGTTGCCCGACTTCAGCACCACCAGCATCACGCCGCGGTGTCCATCCTGATGCACGATGTTTGTTTGCGGAATACTGCCGTCGCTCACCGTCGCAACGTCGTGCATGTAGATCGTAGTGCCGTTGACCTGGCGTAGCGGCAGGTCGGCAATTCCCGTCAGCGTGATCGGCGAAGAGTTGATGTGAATGTCGTACTCATCCGTCCCGATCTTTGCGGTGCCTCCCGGCAGCACAAGATTTTGGGCGTTCATCGCATTCAATACATCGACGGGCGAAAGCCCCTTCGCCTGCAGCAGCTTCGGATCCATAAAGATCATGATGGATCGCTGTTTGCCACCGTAAACGTTAGGAACCACCGCACCCGGAATTGTCACAAGCTGCGGCCGGATGAAGTTCAGCCCCATGTCGTTCAGTTGTTGCTCGGAAAGCCCTCTCCCCGAGAGACCCAGCTGCACAATAGGAACCGTCGACGCGCTGAAGTCGATGATCTGCGGAGGCAGGATGCCGGGGGGAAGACTCTTCACGATGAACTGCGACGCGGACGACACCTGGGCATTCGCCGTATCCAGGCTCGCCCCGGGTTGCAGGTAGACCTTGATGATCGACTGCCCGGCGATTGTCATCGACTCCGTGTGCTCGATGTTGTCGACCAGCGTCGTCAGCACCTTCTCATACGGAGTGGTCAACCGTCCTTCGAGCTCCTCCGGATTCAGCCCCGTGTACTGCCACGCAATCGAGATGACAGGAATGTCGATGCTCGGAAAGATGTCGGTGGGAGTGCGCGAGATCACCACTGGTGCGCCAATGAGAATGAGAATCGCCAACACGATGAACGTGTAGGGACGGCTCAGCGCAACTTTGACGATCCACATGCGACAGACCTCTTTCTAGGTGGGTGCTCTTATAGAGTAAGACATTTCCCGATACATAAAGGTTTGTCAGGTATTTCCGGGACTAGCCATCGGAAAAACCGATACACTGGTTCTGCAGCACGAAACGCGAACACCATGGAACTTAGACACCTCCGTTATTTCTGCGCCGTCGCCGACCATGGCAGTCTCAGCGAAGCCGGGCGGCAGCTTCATGTCTCTCAGTCCGCTATCAGCGAGCAGATCGCAGACCTCGAGCACGAAGTCGGTGGGGCTCTCTTAAATCGCAGCTCCGGACGCGCCAGACTAACGCCCCACGGTCAACTCTTCCTCGCCGAGGCCCGCAAGACCCTCCTCGCTGCAGACCGTGCTATCGAGATCACCAACCGCTCGCTTCT
>Ga0210383_10001874_pt1 | contig 19195 bp, 22 predicted proteins | sample IncBWC14OmetaG_FD_160072 | JGI IMG/M metagenome (GOLD analysis project Ga0210383, IMG submission 160072) | Forest soil microbial communities from Barre Woods Harvard Forest LTER site, Petersham, Massachusetts, United States - Inc-BW-C-14-O ...
CCCGCCACGTCCTTCGGTATCTTCGTCGCCTGGTTCCATGCAAACGCCGCACGCACTCCAAACCCCACCAGCACAATCACCACCAGCGACGTAGCCACCTTCCGAATCATCTGCAACATAATGCTTTTGGAGTGCGCGAACACCCTCCTGCCTTCACGATGCTGCCCACGTTCACCCGCCTCTACACCTTCGTTTAGCCCGCGCTACAGATTTGGCCGTATTCGTTCCTTCCCCAGCCACTGCTAACTTTCAGCAGTTCCATCTCACGGAGACTTTCTGATGAACCGTTCGCAAGGTTTCAAATCATCAATGTCTGCCTGCATAGTCTACGATCCATACTACAGTGACATTCACGTCTGGAATAACGACGTAGTGCACTGCAACATTCCGTCCAACGAGCAGCAAGAATACTGGACCGGCGCCACACCATCCAGGCAGTGAACATCACTCAAGGAGCCATCTCTCGGCGACCCCTGCACGCATGCACTGGCGTCGCTCTGAGATGAATGGAAGATCCATTGACCAGCACGCACCGCAAACAACCATGTAAAACCTGTGGTCACGGTAAATCCATTCACCACGCCACACGTGTCATCGTCGGGAATAAACAGTTGATTCGCAGCCATTGCAACCATCCCGGCTGCCTCTGTCGCGATTATGTTCCCGCAAAAAAAGACTGAATTACACGCGAGACTCACGCTGTTAGCGAAATAAAAATTTCCTCGCGGAGCGGAGTCCCGCCGGTTTGCGCCAAAACGCCGCACGCTCTCGCACCGGCTTCAAATAATTTAAGAAATGATTCGCTTCAGTTGGCTTTGGCCATCTGCGGCTTGATCAGCCCCGCAATCGCCATCACGGTCGCTCCGCCGACGCCACCGCCACCCATGCTGGACAGAATCGAAGACATGTTCAGCCCCGAACCCGCTGCCGCCGACATCGCCGCAGAAGCTCCGCCAGACGTCAGCCAATCAGCCCCGCAATCGAGTTCCCGATTGGCCCAAGGTTGAAATTCTTCAGTATCGCTCCCGCGATATTTCCGCCAACTGCTCCGCTAATCAGCTGAATAATCAGAGCTACCATAGTCGTTTTCTCCCTGTCCTGGTAGAGTTTTGTTTTTTGAACGAACACAAACGCTGGTGTTTTGTCTGGGCGGACAACAGAAGAAAAGAAACACATCGCAGCTACAGAAAATCGATCGGTCGTCGGTCATCAACAATACGAGCAACTAACCTGAACCCATGCATGTCCCGTAGCGCGCAAGACTGTATTACACTGCCGCTCGGTGCACGCCTCCGCGCGTCATTACGCCAGGCGGTGCCACACCAGAAACAGGTGAGTAAATTACAAACAAAAGGCATTCGCAAGAGTGCCTTTTGAAGAGTTTCGCCCCCAACGGCGTCGAAAAACGAATCGTAACAATTGAACGATTCGAATAGCAGTAAATTTAAGGAACAACACAAACATGTTTAAGCCAGCAAATAATGAAGAAGCTTTACGTCGCGAAGCCGATGTCAAGCAATGGCGCAAGGAACGCACCTTCCAAGCGAGGCAGCGCCCCATTTTCCTTCTTAGGAGAACCATAGCACGGAGCCTGTGCGACTCCAGGAGCCGCGGTCTATCTTTTTGGCTTGACCTTGGTCAAGAGCAAGTATAAACTTGGTCAAGAATATTGATAAGCTTGGTCAAGATGGATCACAATCTTGGCCAAGCTAAGGTACAGAAATGCCAGGACTTAGAGAAACAGGGGATGCAATTCGTCGGTTTATTTTGACGGGAGTCGAAGAGCATCCCAACGACATCACCAAGCTAACGGCCGACAGTTTTGCTATCTCCACTCAAGCCGTAAACCTGCACATCAAGAAGCTGATGCGAGATCGTTTGCTCGCGAAGGAAGGCCACGCGCGCACCACCGCCTACAAACTAGTCACTCTGTCAGAGTGGAATAGGACATACTCCCTGACTTCTCCGCTAGATGAATACGACGTGTGGGAGAAGGACGTGCGCCCGGTGATCGGAGATCTTCCAGAAAACGTCCTAGACATCTGGAGGTACGGCTTCACTGAGATGTTGAACAATGCCATCGATCACTCTGCGGGCGAGAGCGTCATCGTTCAAGCAAAGAAGACCGCCGTTAACACGGAGATGCTCATTTCGGATGACGGCATAGGTATTTTCAAGAAAATCCAAAATGCTTTAAATCTTTCTGATGAAAGGCATGCCGTGTTGGAGCTTACAAAAGGGAAGCTCACAACCGACAAGACCAAACACTCGGGCGAAGGTATTTTCTTCACCTCTAGAATTTTTGATTCGTTCGATATCCTCTCCGGAGGAATCTACTTTTCTCACACGTTTGGAAGCCCTGAAGACTGGGTATTGCAAAGAAACTCCGCTTCAGGAACAGCGATTTGGCTGAAAATTGATGATCACTCTGCTCGCGACCGTGGTGAGATTTACGACCAGCACGGAACTCCGGGAGAGTATTCGTTTGATAAGACCGTCGTCCCGGTGAACTTAGCTCAATACGGAAGCGATGACCTTGTCTCCAGATCGCAAGCGAAGCGGCTTCTCACGCACCTTGATAAGTTCAAGACAGTTGTATTGGATTTTAAGGGTGTGCGAACGATTGGCCAAGGGTTCGCGGACGAAGTCTTTCGCGTGTTTCGTCGAGAATATCCCGCGATCGAACTCATCCACACGAACGCGAACGAAGAAGTGGAGAAGATGATCCGACGCGCTGAGGAAAATACAATCTGATACCAAAAGTGGTATCAGTTGCTGGCATATTCGTCGATACACAATTTGAAGAGGCTACCTTCCTCGCGTATCATGCCAATACTTGGCCGTGCCGTTCTCGAAGGCGGCGATCCGGAAATAGAGAATGAATTATAACGACAAAAAGCATATGGCCAGCGCCATAGCCTTAGCTAAAAAGTGCGCTCCGATAGCAGACCGAATACCTAAGGTGGGAGCTGTCATTGCCCTCGGCGGGAAAATAATAGGGCGTGGCGGCCGGGGGACCGGCAAAACGGGAGACGATGACCATACCGAGAAAGTGGCTATCAACAGTGTTCAAGATAAAACGCGACTGCCCCAAGCTACTCTCTACACGACACTCGAACCTTGTACCAAAGAGGTCCGCTCTGACCCTTTGGATTGCTGTACGGAGTTGATTACCCAGCACAGATTTAAGAGAGTGTTCATCGGCATTCTCGATCCGAATCAAGGGGTTAGAGGAAAAGGTCTTTAGGAGCTTCAAATTCGTGGTATCGACGTAGAACTTTTTCCACCTGATCTCGCCGAGCGGCTTCACGTACTCAACCAAAAATTCATTCGCGTTCAGCAGACGCTGGGCGTTCGGTTCACCAATCTAGAATCAGGCCAGAAAATCAGAACTTACGATAAAGGCGGAGTATATGAAATTCAGGGTAGATTTCCGAGCCCTCCGGGAGACGACGTCTTTGCCTTGATCGGAGTTGGTGGTCAATGGTTCCCGCAGCCTCACCCATTACGCGTCACCAGTGATAATACGTGGACCACTAAAATCCATTTTGGCGCTTACGGACCGCACACTGTTTGCATAGTCAAAACCAGCGACTTAGGCACTAATCTGGTCAGGTATTTTCGAAAGATCGCTTCGATGAATGCACAGCGTGAGCGCTTCGCTCAGGACTATTTCCAGACGTCCAAGACTGAAGGAACTGAGATTCTCCAAATGCTGAAGTTTAAGAATCCAGGAATCGAAATGGGAGCACTTCCTAAAGGGATCGAAATACAGGACATGGTTGAGATCGAGGTCGAGTATCCACCGGCCACGAGTTTTCAGATCAAACAAATCTCCTAATGTGCTGCCGCCACTTTCTTTCCGCCCGTCCGCCTCGACGGCGCTGGAGTTGGAACTAGGGTGGCGCGCGCTCGTCATTTAGGATGACGCGCCCCTTTTCCTTGCCCCGAGGGAATGCCAGTGGCGATTACCAAGCTATCCGGCCAAGTCCTTGGTCGCGGCATCGGAAATCTCCACGATAATTTTTCCCACTTCGGTCGCGAACTTTTCGTTGTCCAGATCTTCTTCAAAGTTGCTACTTACCGCATTCCACCTTTTCGCAACATGGAATAGGTTGATATTTTTTCTGATGAACAGACGGGTGCGAAGGACCACCAATATGCGTGCCAGCATTTCGTGAAGCCGGGCCGCGTCCTCCTCGGAGCGAGAAGACTGAGCCTTGTACTGCTGAATGTACATGGCCATCCCCTCCGCGAGCACGCCGACGAGTTCCTGGTATTCTTTTTTCTTGGTGTTGCCGCGCGCATATCCCCATCTATTTCGCCACACTCTGGCCACGGATCTGCTAACACAGGGCGTGAGCTTGCAAACCGTCTCCACACTGCTCGCGCACTCATCCACGAAGATGACGGAGCGCCGCTACCCTCATTGGATAAAAAGCCGACAGGTTAAACTCGAGGATGAGTTGAAAAAATCGTGGATCCATTTGGACCGAGTAGCCCAACCTGACCGTCGAGAAACATCAAATAGACGCAGAAAATAGAGAAGGGAGGCAGGCCAGGTCTTCCCGCCTCCCCTTTATTCCTCTTTCGAGGAATCCGACTAGCCTGACGGAGGGCGGCTAATCGGTCGTGTGTTGGCCTGTCTATGAAACTCCCGCGAGCCGAAAATGGTTACAAGAATTTTAGGAAAATGCATACAATGGCTCACGCATCCTGTCACTCACGGAAAGGCTTCTCGAAGATGCCTCGCGCCTCCCAGCTCAGCCTCGATAACATACTGCGTTTTCTACAACTTAGAGATGACCCCATTCCCCTCGATGATCTTTCCCGCTCCCTGCGCTTAAAAAAAAATGATCGTCGTCCCCTTCTTCACATGCTCGAAAAATTAAAAAAACGCGGCCTCGTCGAGGAGCTCTCTCACGGCCGTTTTCTTCTCCGTCAAACGCGCAAGTCTCCCGCTCCTTCGGAGAATCAAAAAAGTCCCACAGGCGAGCCCGTTGACAAATTCTCTCAGCACAAAGCCGCTTCGCGCGACGAAATCAAAGGCCGCCTCGTTCTCCATCAGGATGGTTACGGCTTCGTGGTCCCCGACGTCGCGCTTCCCAACGTCGATGGCGATATTTTCATTCCACGCGATTACGTTGAAGACGCCATGCACGGCGATACCGTCGTTGCCAGAATCGCCCGGCTCAGTGGTCTGCCCGGTGCCCGACGTGCCGAAGGGCGCATCGTCCGCATTGTCGGCCGCGCTCATCCCACAGTGGTGGGCCTGTTTCGCTACACCGCGCAGGGCTGCATCGTCACGCCATACGACACACGCGTCCAGCACGACATCGAGCTAATTCCCGGCGAAGAACTCTCCCCCGCTCTCCGCGAACAACTTCAACTCCCCAAAAAAGAACAGCCTGGCCGCGGCAAACGCCTTCCGCATATCCCCAAGCTGGACGGCGCTGTCGTCAATGCCGAGCTTCTTCATTATGGTCGCGGTGGCACCGCTCCCGCCGGCCGCGTCGTTGAAATCGTCGGTCGTCCCGGCGATCTCGGCGTGGACACCGAAATCGTCATCCGCAAGCATCACTTGCCCCACGCCTTTCCTGCCGATGTCCTTCAGGAAAGTGAGCGCATGGCTCATCCGGTCAGTGATGCCGATCGCCAAGGCCGCGAAGATTTTCGCGAACTTCCCATTGTCACAATCGACGGAGAAACTGCGCGAGATTTCGACGACGCCGTTTACGTCGAGCGTCGCGACGATGGCGGCTGGCTCCTTCAAGTGCACATCGCCGACGTAGCCCATTACGTCACAAACGAATCCCCTCTCGATCGCGAAGCCCGCCTCCGCGGCAATTCCGTTTACTTCATCGATCGCGCCGTTCCCATGCTTCCCGAAGCTCTTTCCAATGGCATGTGCTCTCTCAATCCCCGCGAAGAGCGCCTCGTCATGAGCGCCATCATGCATTTCGATTCTGCCGGACGCCCCCTTACTGCCGTCATGGTTCGCGGCGTGATGCGTTCCGCCGAGCGCATGACGTACACCAACGTCAACAAGGTGCTCAACGGCGATCCGGAAATGAGCGAGCGTTACGCTCATATGCACCACCATTTCCGCGCCATGAAAGGTCTCGCCCAGCTACTCAACTCCCGCCGAGGCGAAAATGGATCCATCGATTTCGATCTTCCCGAGCCGGTCATCGAATTCGACGCGCAGCAGAACATGGTGAACATCGGCCGCAGCGAGCGCAACATCGCCCATCGCATCATTGAGGAATTCATGCTCGCCGCCAACCGTGCCGTCGCGCATTACCTTCTCGAACGCGGCCTTTCCGCCCTCCATCGCGTCCACGAGAAACCAGATGCCCGCAAAGTTCTCGAGTTTGAAGAACTCGCCCGCGCCTTCGGCTATTCACTCGGCGTCGAAAACCTCTATCAGCGCGAAGTCGCCGTTCGCCATGGCAAAGTCGCTTCTCCCGCTAAAGCCGGTAAACCCGAATCCCGCGGCCAGGGTCGCGAGCGCCAGCAACGCATATCTCTCCCCGGCGCTGACATCAACATTACTCCGCGTCATTATCAAAAATTGGTCGCCAAGCTTTCCGGCCATCCCGAAGAGCGCATCCTCTCCTACTTAATGCTGCGCTCCCTCAAGCAAGCCCGCTACTCCGCGGAATCTCTCGGGCACTTCGCTCTTGGCTTCGACGAGTACACGCATTTCACCTCGCCCATCCGCCGCTATCCCGATCTCGTCGTTCATCGCATCCTCAAATGGGCGCTAGCCAATCCTCAGGCAACGCCTCCCGCGCACATCAAGCCTGCCGTCGGCGTCGAAGCCGCCCTCTATTCACTCCAGCATTTAGAAGAAATCGCATCCGAAACGTCGGAAACCGAGCGCCGTGCCGCCGCCGCCGAGCGCGAGCTCATCGCCTGGAAAACCGCGCAATTCATGGAGCAGCATCTCGGCGACGAATATGACGCCCTCATTATCTCCGTGCAAAAATATGGCTGCTTCGTCGAACTTTTCGATGTCTTCGTCGAAGGCCTAGTGCCCATCAATGCGTTTGAAGAAGTTGCCGGCGCCCGCTGCCTCTATCGCGAACGCGACCACGCCATAGTCGCAATGCCCAGCAACGACAACCGCCGCGGTCGCAGCCGTCGCAAACAAACTCAATCGCTTGTCTGGAAACTAGGCGATCGCATCCATGTTCGCGCCGAACGCATCGACCCCATGCGCCGCCGCGTAGAATTCGCCCTTCTCCCCAGCTCAACCCAAAACCAGTAGGCGCTTCACCGCCGTCAAGTCAGTCACGCGCCGTTGTCATCCTGAGAGCTTGTGATTTTTTTTGCCGGGTGCCCCACATGCCGCCTCTGCACGTGGGCTCTGTGGTCAATCTCGTAGCGCCGCGCCTTCAGCCGGCATCTTGGGTCCGCCGTTGTCGCGCCGGCCTTGTGGGGCGGGCCGTTTCTTCATCCAACGTCACATCAAAAAAACCACCAGTCATTGCAACCTGTATCCGCCGGGCACTCCACAAATGCGCAAAATGAGATCGATTTTCTATTTTCCAATTTCTACTTTCAAACTCACACGGCCTTCACTCGCGCGTCCGAGCTCTCATGACGCCTTCACTATGATCATCACAGGCATCCGTGGTTCCGGTGTGCCTTCATTCATGCCAAATCCCGCCTGCGGGCCAGCACTGCGCCACACCGGTGCACTCGCCCCTGCCTGCCCACAGTATGTAGTGCAAGAAAAGGGCCAACTTCAATCCGCACTCTTGGCGAGCAACGCGGCCCGCAAACCGTTTTGGAGTTCCACCAGGACACTACGCGACGCTCATCCAATTTGCATGTTGCATATGCAACATAGATATGCTGCAATAACAACATGGAGGCAGATACCATGTCCACCCACTCCCTCGACGCCATCTTTCAACGTCGGGCTATCAAATTCTTCGACCCCGTCCAGATCGACCCCGAACTTCGCCGGCAGATCCTCGATGCTGCTCGCCGCGCGCCCTCCAGCTTCAACATGCAGCCCTATCGCCTCTACTGGATCGAATCTCCTTCGCATCGCGAAATCGCCGCCCGTTTGTGTATGGCCCAGAGTCCGGCTGTCACCGCTTCCGCCCTGGTCGTTGCCGTCGCAGACATCGGCTCGCTGCGATCCACTTCACAGCTTCAATTGGACTGGATGCGGCAAACTGGTTTTCCGGAAGGCAAACTCCGCGATTACGAACGCACCTCGAAAATCGGCCGCATCATTTTCATGCCCGGCCCATTCGGGGCGTTCGGCGCTTTCAAGTGGCTGGTCTTCCGTCTATTTCATCCATGGAAAACGATCGGCGTGCCACCGGTGACTCGCCACGATATTTTCAAATGGGCGATAAAGGGCACTTCACTCGCTTGCCAAAACTTAATGATCGCCGCCGAAGCCCTCGGACTCAACACTTGTCCGATGGAAGGCTTCGACGCTCTCCGCCTCTCTAAATTTCTTGGGCTTTCCTCACGTGCTCATGAGATTGTGATGGTCATTGCCATCGGCAAGAAATCGACCGCGCATGTGGACCAGCCGCAATGGCGCCGCCCGCTCGAAGCCACGGTCACCATCCTATGATTCCCGCCAAATCCATTCCCGAAAATATTCTGCGAGATTCCGTCCTGAACCACATTGCTGCCGCTTACTTCTCGGTTGGCAAACAGCTAGAGCGCAAAACTCGCTGCTCGTCCACCCGCGGATTCATTCTTTCCACCCTTCGCGGCGGCGCTTCTCTTAATCAGAATCAAATCGCCACGCTTCTCGGCTTCGATCGCACCGTCGTTCACCGCGCCATCAAATCCTTAGTCCAGGAAGGGCTCGTCTCCGAGAAAAAAGCGCCATCCGGCAAAGCCATCCTCGTCTCGCTTACCGCCAAAGGCAACAAATACCGAGAGCATCTAATCCAGGCTCGCATCTCCGCCGACGAAAAAGTCCGCCAAGCCTTGACCGTCGACGACCGTTCCACCCTGATCCGCCTGCTAAAACAAATCGCCGAACTTTCCCTAACGTAGCGGCCGGCCGTGGCGACACGATATTTTCCGCTTCTCGCGACGTTTCACGGCGCTTTTGCTGCGGGCGCTGGCGCTGCTTCCGACCAATGCGCATCCCGAAATTGCCACTTGCCGTTTCGCCGTTCCACCACGCCCGTAAAGTAGCCATTCTCCGTCACCGTCTGTGCCTGCGACTTCACTTGAATCTCTTGATACGAACTTCCCACAATGGCCAGATCCGCGGTGAGCGGGTCGATGCGCAAATCATCTCCCCATTTCAGGTCAATATGTGGAATAGCGCGCGCCACACCTGGAATCGCTTGCGCCGCGGCTTCGCCGGTGGGAAACGCGACTTTCCCATTCACCACCATGAAGAAGTTCGCTCCGCCTTCAAACTCTTTGCTCCATGCAGTTGGTCCTTCTTGCGTCACCGCTTGCGCGACGCTTGCCATAAACCCACGCACACTTTGCTCCACAGCGCTTCGATCGGCTGGCATCAGTCCTTCCACCTGAGCGGTGCTAACAACGCACGGCTGACAACCAATTGCCGCAATTATTGGGATGAGCGGAATCCAGCAGCGTAAATGCATGGTTGCCCCTCAACTTCGACTCGTCGTGGCCAAACTGACGAGAGAAAGCTTAATCCCAATGCGCCGCCGATTTCAAAAAAGAGTGCCCCAACGATACGTGTGGCGACCAGGAACGCGTCCCGGTCGCCTCTCTCACATGTTCTACCTTTTACTGGCTCTACTTAACTCTGCTGAGCGGCAACTCGCACGCAGAGCAATTGGCCGCCGTCCATCGCCTGATAATCCACTGCGACCATCGTTCCGACCTTCACTTGCCCTTGCACCTGCGTATTCTTGTCCACCACGAACTTCATCGCCTGTTTCCCAGAACCAGTGTCAACGGTGAAGGAATGTCCGTTGTCTGCAATATCGGTCACTTTACCGCTGACCGATTTGGCCGCTTGTTGAGACGGTTGTCCCTGCTGCGCGTCTTGTCCCTGAATCAATGCGGGCGCGCCCATCAACAGCAGACCCCCCAAAGATGCCGTAGCCAAAACCCTATGTAACATGGAAAACCTCCTGAAGAATTGGCCGGTCGCTGCTTGTTGTTGCATGATTCCTTCCATCGTTGCTAAGGATTCTGCTGTACGCGGCTATATCGCTCTGAGGTCGTCACTTACTCAATTCGGCTTGTTTCTGGCGGCGCAGTTCGTTATTACATCAGCGCACTTTTTCCACGCACCTTGTCATTCTTTCTCCCGACCTGCAAAAGCCACCTTTTTGGGCTTTCTGGCTTCTGATTGTTCATCTCACTGGCAAGGTAGAATGAAGCATGACCTGGAAACGAGAAGCTTGTGCTGTGGCGATAGCTTTTCTCAATTGCTTCGCTTCGCAATCTCCGACGGCGCAGAATCCTGGCGCACAAAATGGACCTGCGACGGCGACGCAGAAGGCGCAAGAGAAAATCCGCGTGCAATCGAACCTTGTGGTTCTTTCGGTCACTGTGAAAGATGCGAATGACAATCTTGTTTCGGGATTGCGGCAAGATGATTTCCGCGTTTACGACGACGAGGTGGAACAAAACATTCTTACCTTCGCCGATGAAGGGCTTCCTCTTTCTCTGGTGATCCTGGTCGACAACGATATGAAGTGGAAAGAGGGAAACGCGATGACCCAGAGCCTGCAAACCATCGCGGCCAGCTTGAGCGAAACCGACGAGGCCATGGTTTGCCGCTACGACATGCTTTTTTATCCCGGAGACAAATTTACGCATGTCTCCGGCGATCTGCTTGGCGATTTAAAATCCGCGCAAGCCGCGGCCAAGCCGTCGCCGCAATACATTCCGCAACCTATGGTCACGGGCACAAGCTCCACGTCCGGACCGCCGGTGCAGGCTGCTCCCGTTTATTCCAGCTCCCGCCCGAGCAAGGCGATCGACGATGCACTCTACTCCGCCGCGGATCTGCTGCGCGACCGCCCGCGAGACCGCCGCCGCGTGATCCTGATCGTTTCCGACGGCCAGAACGAACCGAAACTGAATCACAACACGCCGAAAGTTGTGCTGGAAGAACTGCTGCAGCAGAACATTTCGGTTTACGCGCTGGCGGTGGGCTCCGAAGGCCATCGCAAATTTTCCGGCCTGGCCAACTACGCCACGCAAACCGGCGGCGACATTTTCTACGCCGCGAAAAGCGCGGAGATGCAGAATCTTTATCCGCGCATCACGGAGCAGGCGCGGCACGATTACATCATCGCGTACGCTCCTGCCGGCAATAACACGGCTTCCAGCTACCACAACCTGCGCGTCACCATTGATGATCCCAGCCTGATCGCGTCCACGCGCAGCGGGTATTACACCGGGCCGCCGGAAGCGCCGAAAAATTGAGAGTTTCTAATGCGTTCGGAATCCTCAGGGGCTGAAGCCCGGTTTTTGCTGGTTGCGAATGGCGGAGCCCTTCGATGCTCAGGGCAAGCTGAAACTCCGACCCCCTAAGGCCGGCACCCGCACCGACAGAAGCGTCAGAGTCTCTGTGGAAACTGAACATCTGCCCTCAGCGCCTAAAGCCGCTAAGATTTCGCGTCGTCACGGCATGGCGGAAGCCATACCCTGACGAAAAACGACCATGCCTCCTTTCTCCTGTGCTTCCGGTGTGTGCTCTTTGCTTGCCGCAAGGCGAGTCCCCACGCCTAGCGGATGTTTGGGAGTGGCACTTTGGTCAGGAATGTCGGTGCGCCGACACTCTTGCCATTTAATTAGATAACTTGTTGCATAGCTTAAGCGGCGGCGGCCTACGATGGATCCCGGGATTGCCTTCGTGGCCATTTTGGCTATACCCCCCTCCCCCCTTGTTTTGCGTCGGAGTTTGGGTGTGGATGGGCGGGGGCGCAGGCGATCTGGTATCCTATATAGCGGTCCTTTCCTCAGCTTTTCCGCTTCGGACGCACCGCAAATTTTACAGAGAGGTTTTCCCAACGTGAGCACCAGTGCCCCTGCACGACCTGTGAAGCGCGCATTTAACTTTAACGCCGGACCGGCCGCTTTGCCGCTGCCAGTGCTGGAGCGCATCCGCGAAGAATTGCTCGATTACCGCGGAACCGGCATGAGTGTGATGGAAATGTCTCACCGTTCCCCGGAGTTTGAGGCGATTAATAATGGCGCGGAGCAGAATCTGCGCAAGCTGCTGGCGATTCCGGAAGATTACGCGGTGATTTTTGTGCAGGGCGGCGGGAGCATGCAATTTTCCAGCGTGCCGCAGAACCTGGCGCTACCGGGCAAGCCGATTGACGTGCTGCATACCGGTGCGTGGACGGCGAAAGCCATTGGCGAATTGAAGAAAGGCTTTCTGTACCATATCGCGGCGAACACGGAAGCGGAGAAATTCACGCGCGTGCCGCGGGCGGACGAAATTAAATTGTCCGGCGACGCTTCGTACACTTATTTCTGCACGAACAACACGATTGAAGGCACGCAATATCATTCGTTGCCGGCGAGCGCGGCGCCGCTGGTGGCGGATATGTCTTCGGACATCGCTTCGCGGCCGATTGACGTCAGCAAGTTCGGACTGATTTTTGCCGGCGCGCAGAAAAACCTGGGGCCGAGCGGCGTGACGCTGGTGATCGTACGCAAAGACCTGGCGGAGCGCGCGGATAAGAACCTGCCAACGATTCTGCAATACCGCACGCATATCAAGGAGAAGTCGCTGTATCACACGCCGCCGACGTTTGCGGTGTATATCCTTGGGCTAGTGACGGAATGGATCGCGGCGGAAGGCGGGCTGGAGGGGATTCAGAAGAGGAATGAGGCGAAGGCCAAGCTGCTGTACGATACGATCGACGGGAGCGACGGATTTTATAGTTGCCCGGTGGAGAAAACTTCGCGTTCGCTGATGAATGTGGTGTTTCGCATTAAGGGCGGAGACGAAGCGGTGGAGAAAGATTTTGCGAAGGGCGCGGTGGCGGCGAACCTGGTGGGTACCCCGGGACACCGGTCGGTGGGCGGGATGCGCATTTCGCTTTATAACGCCGTGGGGCAAGACGCGGTGGAGACGCTGGTGGCGCATATGCGGGAATTTCAGCGCACACGCGGATGAAGGCGTCGGGCTGAAGCGCTGGACAAAGCGCGGCTAACTGAAAATTCGGGGCGCGCTGGCGAGGGCGTCCGCTGTACACTAGGCTCGCCATGAATCTGAATCCTTACGCGTTTGCGTTGTTCACACATTTTTTGGGATTGGTTGGACTGTTCGTTGGATACGGCCTGGAATGGGCCGCCACTTCGCTGCTGCGTCGTTCGGCGAGTTCGGAGCAGGCTCGCTCCTGGCTGCGCATCTACAAACTTTCGTTGCCCGTTTCCGGGCCCAGTTTGTTGATCCTGATTATCAGCGGCGGATATATGGCGTCGTTGACGGGCGCGATGAAGCAGGGCTGGGTTTCGGCGTCGTTGCTGGCGATTGTGCTGGCGCTGGGAATCGGATTTGTGCTGGTACTGCCGCGGGTGAAACGGATTCGCGCGGCGCTGCCGGAAGGAAATGTGGCGCTGCCGGAATCGATCCTGGCGCGGGTGCAGGACCCGATGATTGTGACGCTGATCCGCGCGCGGTTCGTGCTGGCGCTGGGGATTGTTTACCTGATGACGGCGAAGCCGGGGGCGCTTTCTACTTCGCTGTTTATTTTGCTTGGCGCGATTGTGATTGGGCTGCTGTGCGCGGCTACCGCGTGGAGCACGCGGCCTAAAGCGGCATGAGCTTTGATTTAGTTACGAATGCGTGCGCAATTTTTTACGAGCCGACGTAGAGTTGAAATGGCGCCCAGTAAAAAGGCTTGCGGAAAACGGTATTTGCGTTTGCTTTAAGGACGAGCAGTTTCGCGTCACGCAATGCTGCGGCGGGATCTTCGCCGCGATCCAAACCTGAATATAATGCATCCATCAATTGCGCCGTGGAAGACGCGTCGCTGACTTCCCACAGCGAAGCGACTACGTTGTGCGCGCCGGCTCTTAAAAACGCCCAGGACAATCCGACCAAACCTTCGCCCGCGTAGGCGCGCGTTCCGGCGCCGTTGCACGCGGAAATGGTTACGAGCTGCGCTTTCAGCGGATGGGCAACGATGTCTCTCGCGTAGAGTTTGTAGGAATCGCCATCGCGGCTGAGGATTACGGCGGATTCCAGGGGACGCGTCTGGCTAGCGATTCCGTGCGTGACGAAATGCAGGTAGCTGTAGCGGTCGGGGTTACTGCGGAAATAGGCCGATGCGGTGGCGTTTTTCCCCTGGAGCAGGGTGCATTGCGGCTCGGGAAAATGGCTGGAGACTTTTTGTATTTCCGCCGGCGCTTGCACGAGAGCGGGAAAGCTGGAATCCGCGGAATCGGGATTACCGACGAGGAGCAGGTTTTTCTGGCGCGCTGCGGCATTTGGACTTGAGGCGGATAAAAGCGTGAGGGAACCGGCTTCGGAGAGAATTACGTCTTCGATCCAGAAATGCGGATTCGGTTCGGGAACGATCAGCGTTTCAAAGTTCAAGGCATTGAGATTTTCGGCGGGTAGAAGGATTACGCGGGAATTTTTGGGAATGAACTGGCGCGCGGGAGCGACGAGCATGTCATAGAGTTGGCGAGCGTTCGGGCTGTCCGCCGTCAAGACATCTTGCCCGTTTATGATGGACTGGCGATAGGTTTTGACGGCGCCATCGATTTCGGATTTGGCGGGAAGCGGAAACCAGGAAAGTTTGGCAGGCGTGATGAGCCACAGGTGAGATCGCTGTTCGCCCGACCAATAAAACAGGAGGGTTGCGTTCATGCGGCGCGCGATCTGCCGCGGTTGGAAATTCCGCGACGAGAACGAAAAGCGGTTCGAGCGCGCGCCTAAACCTTCCGCCAACGTCCGGGCGCGGCTCAATTCGGCAACCTGCAGGGCATCCTGCACGCGCTGGTGAGCAATCAGAAATTCGATGTAATCGTCATAAAAGGAAAGCGCGGTGGAAAGAAAGGGCAGCCGCAATTCTTCGTCGTGGACTGAAGCGCGAACCACGTCAACGGTTTCCAGGGAATGCCGAAACTCGCTCTCCGCCTGCGCATTTAGCCCCTGGTCCACATAAATCTTCGCCAGTTGCGCTTCCGCCCGCCATTTTTGCGAAGAGTCGGCGACAGAATTGGAAATTACGCGCTGGAGGGTTTGCTGGGCACCGGCATAATCGCGCTTTGCTTCCTCGATGCGGCTGCGGACGAGTAGCAGTTCCGGAGTAACAGCCGGATTGCTGTCTCCATGCTTAATCTGAATGACTTCGTTGTAGTAATTTTCCGCCGCGTCAATCTTGCCGGTTTCCAAATCGATCTCGCTAAGATCGGTCAGATACTCGGTGATGATGGATTTATCGTCGCTGCTTCGCGCGAGGTCCAAAGCCTGGCTCAGTACGGTTTCCGCGGGCTGATAATCCTGCTGTTCGTAATAGACATTCGAGATGCCAGCGAGCCAGTAGATCTGGTCGCCCACAATGCCCAACTGCTTGGAAAGTTCTTCCGCCTTCTGGTAGTTAGACAGAGCGTTTTCATAGTCGCCAAGCTTTCTGTAGCACCAAGCTAAGTTCCCGGAGACTTGGGCTTGGGAATAGCGCGCGCCAATCGACTCCGCCAGACGCAAGGCCTCGCGATCCGCGTCGATGGCTTCGTCATAGCGCTCCTCTCTCGTGAGAGTTACGCCGAGGCCGCTGAGGGCCGCGGTTTCATAAAAAGGATCTTTCGACTGGCGCGCGCGGGCCAAGGAGTCTCGATAGGCGATCTCCGCTTCCTTGTAATTGCCGGCGAGAAAACAGACTGTGCCTTTTCTTAAGGCGACCTCGGCCAAAAGCTCTGGATGGTTTTGTTCGGCGGACGCGTGGGCGTCGGCAATGTAGTGAGCGGCTTCGGTGAAGCGATCCGCGTAAGCCTCATCGATCGCCAGGACGAGCTTGCGACGAACGGCAAAATCCGTCGCGCTGAAGGAACCGGGAAGATCCGGCTTCAGCAGTGCCAGAGATTCAGTGATGTCCCCTTGCTGTTCGAGCACTTGCGCCTTGAGAACGACCAAGCGCCAATGCCATTCCGCCTCTGGGGATGGATAGAGCTTCAGCGCGTCGTCTGCTTGCTTGCGAGCGGAGAGCAGGTCGCCATGCTTGAGGGTCATCGAGCAATGGTCGTAGAGCGCTTGAGGCTTGCCGCTAAGACGGCAAGCCGAAGCGTTAAGGATTAGGGTGAGAAAAAAGCAGACTGCTATGGTCCGCCGGGAGGGCGGCCGTTGCTGTTGGCCTGGCCGGCAGTTACGCCGCCGCTGCTGGGGGAGCCCAGATCGACGCGAAGCATCGTCAAAGTCTTGCAGCCGTGTTGAAACACTACTTCGGCCAAAAAGATTTTGCCAAATTCGGGAACGACCAAAACGTGCCCATGGTGTCCGTGGCTGATGATGCCGGGACACTTGGCAGGTTTGACTTCCTTTACGATGGAGCAGCAAATTATTCCGTGGGCTTCCACCTTTGCCGGTAAGGCGACCGGGGCAAAGGGGTCCTCCGCCATTTTCCTGAATTCCTGGTTAGTTTCAAACTCTTTCCTTGTGGCTTCGAAGGTGTCCAGCTTCATGGTCCATTCGTGATCCAGGTCCACATTGATCTTACATCCCGCGATGCAAAGGTTTTCAAACTTGCTGCCGACCAGCACAATGCGAGGTTCCTTGCTGCCGGGCTCGTAGCTGGAAGCCAGGCGCGCCACAATGCGGTCCGCGGTTACCACGTCCAGGATATTCAGCCCTTCCAACACGGCCTGCGACAAGGTGGTGTGAATGACTTTGTCTCCCTTTATTTTTTCGCTTCCGGAGACCAGGGAATAACCCGCTTTGAAAGACACCATGGTGTCGAATCGAAAATTCTCCACGCGGGCGCTGCCATGACCGCCGGTGGTTGGCAAGGTCGTTCCGGCTTGCACCTCAATGAGGTGATTCATCGGACGCGCGATATGACCACTTAACGCAAGGGCACTGGCGTGATAGAGGAAGGACGTGTGTTCAGGTGCGGCCATGGGGGACACTCCAAGGACTACAGATTTGACTGCGCGATATTGGTTCTATTCTGGGCGAAATTCAACAGAAAAAGAGAGGCGTTGAACTTCATTGGCTTTCTGGTCTGAATTTGGATTCTCGTTTTCACCTACAAAAACAAGTTGATAATTCCCCGGATGAATTTTATCGCCTGGAACCCCCAAATGAAGTTCCTTGTTGGCCGCGCTGCCGGGTACGGCAAAAGTCAGAATGGGGTTACCCGACGGGCCGATCAGCATACCTTTATAACTCCGGAAAGATTGCTGGGGCGTGAAATCGAGCTCCAGCGCAAAGCTCTGATTGGGACTTATTGTGACCTTGGAGCTATTGTCGCCCCTGGTGGCACCTTGTATGCGAAACGACGAATCGTAGACCTGGGCGACACTCTGGCTCGCCGCACGCTCTTTCAAGCCAGGAATCGTGACGACGGCCTGAAAAACGATGACGGCCACGAGGGCGGCCATGGCCGGCAGCGCCACAGCCGGGCGTAACCAATGGAACGAGCCCTTGCGCGCTGGCTGGCGTTCGCGAGGAGCGGGCTGTACGACCGCTTCCTCCTTCAAGATCGTTCGGCTTGCCGCCATAAAGGTATGCAGTGCCGTGACATCGGCAGCGCATGTGGGGCAATCGAAATAATGCTCTTCGAACTGGTCGCGCAGTTCCGGGGAAAGCTCCCCGAGCATGTACTTTTCGACGGCTTGTAGCCGCACTACTTCTGTGTGGTCCATATTCCCTGTCCTTAAGATAGTGCAGGCCAGATGGATTTCGTTTCATCCAAATCCAGAGTCTCTGGCACGGCTGTGGGCAGCCTCTTCGCGCTGGAAACCGGCTCGGAAGCGTTCCTTCGCGCGGTGGAGCAGGACCCGCAAGTAGCCCCGGTCAACGCCATATTCCTGGCAGACTTCGTCTTTGTCCTTTTCTTCCAAGAAGATAGCAGCAAGAAGATTGCGGTCTCGCTGGTTCATATCCGCCAGGATTTCGCGGACCTTTTTTTGGGTCTCTTCCGAAATCAGGGTCCGCTCCAGATCGACAAGCTTGTCTGGTAGCTCGAAATGATCAGGCTCAAGGGGCAGGTTCCTTTGCCAATCGCGCTGGTGCTCGTGTAACACATTCTTACAAATGGAGTTAACGAAGGCGCCAAAACGCTCGGGTTGTCGAATTCCGCCATCGCGGCGCAATTTGGCGATCACACGAGTGAGCGTTTCCTGGCGCACATCATCGATACGCTCCGGGGTAAGAAAGCGGGCACGCAGCATGATCCCCAGAATCTGTCCAAAATAGGACACAAAATGATGCTCGGTTGACGGATCCCCGTCCCGGAGACGATCGACGTAAAGTGCGTCAAAAGCAAAGAGTTCCAAAATGGCCCTCTGACATTGTTGGCGGGAGTATAGCTTTGGCCTCGCACAAGAGGCAATGAAACAATCCCGTTTCGGAATGAAACGAATTGCAGGGTTGCCACACTACATTGCAAGTGGGACCCAGTTCGATCGGGCTCCAAAACACCTGGGTGCACGTCACCGAGCCCAGGTACCTCAGGGCGCGTTTGGCCCCTGACCTGACATAAGCGCGCCCTTCCTTTCCCCCGGAAAGGAGTCGAAGTTGACCTGTTATGGAGGATTCGTGGCTACCCAAGTTCATATCGGAAATCTTCAGTCAATTATTTGCGCCAGCATGGCAATGAATCACACCAAATATGGAGGAATGTCTTCGACAGCTACTTTGGATGGGCCCGAAGAAGGAATGCTACCGGCAGATTCCACGCCGAAAGCTACAGCGCCTCAGCTTTTCGCGCACATGGTGGAATTCGTGGCGCTGCCCGGGCAGACAGAAAACCTGCAAACGAAAATTCCACTGGCCATTCGCCACGCGAACGGCGAATCCGACGGCTTCTCCGGATGCATCGTGTTGTTCTCTGAATATGAGGCACGGCTGGTGACGGTGATTACGCTGTGGGCGGAAGAAAGCCGGGGCAGCCAATCGAACGGAAACGTAAACCGGCTGAAGAGATTGCTGGAGCCTTATGTGGATCGCTGGATGCGCGCGCGAAGTTTCGTAACGCTTGTTTCCGCACCCTAACATCCCCGGGATACCCCGGCTCTGGCCGCAGAG
>Ga0210383_10001875_pt1 | contig 19181 bp, 16 predicted proteins | sample IncBWC14OmetaG_FD_160072 | JGI IMG/M metagenome (GOLD analysis project Ga0210383, IMG submission 160072) | Forest soil microbial communities from Barre Woods Harvard Forest LTER site, Petersham, Massachusetts, United States - Inc-BW-C-14-O ...
TCGAGCGAAGGGCTCAAGCCGGTGAACACGAGGGCGAAGGTCGTGCCGATCTGCTTGCCCGCGTAGGCAACTCGTCCGCTGCTGAGCGAGGCATACGCGGAAGCATAGAAGACGATGAAGACCGTAATCAGGTACGCGGGCAGTGACGTGAAGTTGGGCGTGACGATGATGATTGCGAGCAGCGAAATTGCGCCGCCGATTGCGGCGCCAACGATTCGCAGGTTCATCTTGCGCAGCGCCGCGCCGTAGGTGGGGAGTGCGGTTATCAGAACGGTCGTCAGGATCGTGTTCAGCTCGGGGCGGTGGTCGACGATGCCGATCACATAACCAATCACCACGCAGATGCCGACCTTCAGGGAATAGCGGAGTATCACAGGATCCAGCGCGGGCGAACGCGGCGACGCACTTTTCGCCGGCGTCGCGGCGGGCGGCTGCGGAGGTTCGTCGAGCAGGCGCTCGACATGTCCGGCGAGCATGTCCAGCGAATCGGTGAAAGCCGCGAAATTCTCGAGCTCCGCGGAACTTGCCTTGTGAATATACTGCGGCCTGACCTGGAGGATGCGAGCGGTGAGCGCGTCCAGCGTCGTTTGTGCGCGGACCCGCGATGGAGGCGGCGTGCTGTCGACGCCGACGGCGACGTGCGTCGGCAGTTCGTGGGCGATCTCGTCGAGGACCGTGGCGATCGCGTCCACCGTCGCTTGAATTTCGGGACGCACCAAATCCGGAATATCTCGCGATACGTTCTGGCGCGCCGTGACGGTCATGCGATCGACTTCGAGGCCGATGCGCGCCACGCGCGTGACGGCCGCAAGCAGGATCGCCGCTTGATGCGCGGACACCCCCTCGACGACGGCGCGATTCAGAAGGTCCATGTGCACCGGCAGGTCGGAAGTTGGCGGTGGAAGCGGCGGGCGCGGAGCGCGGCGGCTATCGAGATAAAAATTGGCAGCCGCGAGTATTCGCGAGCGGTCGCGCGCGACGGTCGCGCCCAGCGATTCCATCAGGATATTTTCGCCGAGGTCGGGCCATAGCCAGTTGTCGAACAGGAGGATCGTGCCGAAGGCGATCACGCTGCCGCCGAAGATGCCTGCCGCGGCCCATCCGATTTGGTCGGGTGTAAACACGACGGTGTAGAAGGTATCGACACAGACCACTTGTATGAGCAGGAGTGCGGCGCCGAGCTTGAGAGACGTTCCCATGTAAGTGGTGAGCGCCATCACCGCGAACACAAACGGGAGCATCAGCCACGGCGTTTCCACCAACATCCCCGACATCAGCACCGACGCCGCAAGCGCGAACCCTTCGGCGATCAGAAACGCAACGCCCTTGCGGGGAGACATCATCGGTCCCGCGCCGACCAGGAGCCAGACGATGTAGGTGCCGAGCTGGTTGTTGACGTGACAGCTCGTGATAAGGCCCGCGCCGAGCGTGGCGATCGTGGTCATGCGCAGCGCCGTGCGGACTTTCCGCGAGTTCGGCGCGAGCTCCCGAGTTAGCAACGCACCGAGCTGATCGAACCATCCTAACGGTTGCGCAAGGCGGACCTCAGGCTTGGCGAAGCCGGCCATGATTTAGTGACTGCTTTGCGGGACGGAATCCTGGCTGGCTTGATCGCGATCGCGATAGCCCTGGATCGTCACGACCGCCGTGTAGCCGGTCTTGAAGGGGTACGTCGTGTCGCGGTCGTCGAGCACGATACGAACGGGGAAGCGCTGCGAGAGGCGCACCCAGTTGAGCGTCGGCTCGACCTGCGGCAGGCCCTCGACGCTCGCGCCGTTCTGCTGATACAGGGCCCATCCGACGCCCTGCACGCGGCCGCGAAAGCGCTTGTTGGGATAGGCGAGGATAAAGACCTCGGCGGTCATGCCGGGTTCGATGTGCGACATAAAGGTCTCGCGGAAGTTGGCAATCACGTACCACTTGCGATCGTCGACCAGGCTGACGACCTCGCGGCCTTCGTTGGCGTACTGGCCTTCGGAAATGTTGAGATTCGTGACCCAGCCGTTGTACGGCGCGCGGACGTAGCAATAACCGACGTTGAGTTTCGCGTTGTATTCGGCCGCCTCGGCGTCTTTGCGCAGCGCATTGATATCGCCGTACTGACCGAGCTGGTTCTGCGCCTTGCTTACATCGGAGTGCGCTGCCTGGACGGCGGCCTCCGCCGCGCTGACGCGCGAGCGCGCGTTGAAGACGTCGTTGGCGGTGACGAAATGCTTCGCGAGCAGCGGCTCGATGCGATTGAGATACTGCTTGTCGTACGCCGCGTCGGCTTCGAGCCTCACCTGATCGGATTTCGCCGTGCGAATCGCGTCGGTGAGCGCCTTGATATTCAGTTCGGTGAGTTGAAGTTTTGCAGTCGCCGAATCGAGCGCCGCCTGATACGGCCGCGGATCTACGACGAACAGCAAGTCGCCCTGCTTGACGTACTGATTGTCGACGATGGGCAGTTCGGTAATCGGTCCGCTTACGTGCGGCGCGATGCCGACGAAGTTGGCGCGAACGTAAGCATCATCGGTGCGCGGATAGAGATAGTAGAGGCGCGCCACGTACAGCCCGACGACGATTGTTACGAACACGATGGCGGCGCTGAGCAGATGGCCGGCGAATCGCAAGGTCAGCGACGCCTGGTCGGTCCCGTCACGCGGCATTGCGGTGTTCATCAGATTCTATTGAAGAAGATGAGCCACACGATGCATCCCAAGAGGATCGCGAGGCTCGAATATATGACCGGCAGCGGCCACAGGTATTTCTCGATGCGCGTCACGACGAACACCGGGCGAACGACGACGGCCAGAATCGCTCCACATATTGCGCAGAACAGCCAGCTTGGAAAGTTGGCGCCCGCGATATTGACCACGGGGTCGCATCCGGCCAGCGACGATGCTGTGGCAATCAGCAGCGCGAGTCGGCAAGTGGCGGAAGCGGAGCGTCGCATGCGTCCGCGATTCTACGCGAGGGTTTGTGTAAACGCACGTCGCACGATTCAATGTTCCCGGAGCGCAATCAACGGCACCTGGGGATCATCATATGAAGATGGATTTTGGGAAGCGTGGCGCGAGCCGGAAGATTTTCGCAACCGCGCTGGGTCTCGCGCTATTCGCGAACGGCTGCACTTATTTTGCCGAGCAGCCCGAAGTGTATCCGGACAACTTCGCTCCTGCGGAATCCGATCGTGCGTGGACCCCAAAGTCGAACGAATATGTAATTCCGTTGCAGGCGCGCCCGCCGAGCACGATTCCTGAGCCGCGCGCGACGAGCGCAGGAAATCAGTACGACCTGCCCGCGCTGATAGACGTCGCGCTCAGCAATAATCCCGACACGCGGCAGACGTGGGAGCAGGCGCGCGCAGCGGCCGCTGCTTATGGAGTCTCGCGAGCGCCCTACTATCCGCTGGTCGGCGCGCAGGTCCCGGGCGGATACGAGCGCGAAATTTTCGAGCTGCCCGGGCAGAACGCCGTGCTCAGGCAGTGGCAGATAACCCCGACGCTCCAGTTCACCTACACGCTGCTTGACTTCGGCCGCCGCGATGCGGGCGCTGCCGCCGCGCGCGCGCAGCTTGCCGCCGCGAACTTCTCGTTCAATCGCAAGCTGCAGGACGTCGTGTTCGCAACGCAGCGCGCGTTCTATTCAATCGGCGCCGCTAAGGCCGCCGTGCGCGCCGCCGAAGAAAACGTCGAGCTCGCGAAAACCGATGACGAAGCCGTCAGCCGCCGCGTCGACCTCGGGCTGGCCACTCAGCCTGAGCTGCTCCTCTCGCGGCAGGCTGTCGCACAATCGCAGTACGATCTCGCCAGCGCGCATCTGCTGGTGCGCGAAGCGCAGGCGAGCATGGCCGTGGCGCTGGGCGTCGCCGCCAACACTCCGCTCGACGTGCCGAGCCTCGAGAGTCTCCCGATTCCCGCCGGCCTCGGCAGCGAAGTGGATCAACTGATCGAGACCTCGTTGCGCAGCCGTCCCGATCTCGCGGCGCAGGTCGCGACGCTCGATGCGCGGCGCGCCGCCGTCCAACAAGCGAAGGCGCAGTTCTATCCGACCGTCGGAGTCAGCGGCAATTACGGTCTGCAGGCGTGGCAATACAAATTCGACGGGACGCCGCTCGTCGGCGCCAACCAGCCGCAATACACCGGGCTGCTAACGGTGAACTGGGACCTCTTCACGGGTTTCAAGCGGCTCAACGACGTGCGCGAGGCCGAAGCCGATCGCGACGCCGCCGGCGCGCAGCTCAAGTCGCTCGAAGTCGACGCGATAAGCTCCGTCTGGCGGGCCTATTACGAATTTCAGACGGCGCTCAGCCGGTACAACTACGCCAAGGCGCTGCTGTCCGCGTCGCAGGAGTCGTACGACGCCAACCTCGATACCTACCGCCAGGGACTCAGCACGATAGTCGAGCTGCTGACTGCGGATCGCGATCTCGCCAACGCGCGCTACACGATTGTCCAGAGCCGCGCCGATTTGCTGACGTCGTCAGCCGCCGTCGCGTACGCCGTGGGAGCCATCGAGATGCCAGCACGTCCGTAATCCGTTCGTAACAAACTGCGCGGTCTCGACGGCGTGAGTTCTCTGCATGCAGTCGCGCGACTGCTCCGACGTAGTCTGCGCAAATCCAAGCTTTTCGCGCATCGCGGGAAACGTTTTGCGAATCGCAAAAGAGAAAGACTGCGCCGATCGAAAATAGTTGAACAAAATAAGGGCTGCGGTCATTGGCACCAGCCTTGCTCTACCACTGCTGACGACGAACTTTAACGGGAGGCAAGGAAAATGGCTGCTACCACGATTAATCAGAGACTCGCAGGCTTTCAGCAGGTGAAGGAGCAGACCGAGACTGTCGCCGCCGATCGCATCGCGCAGAACAGTCTGCTCAGCGAATTGCCCGGTGTCGCGTTCGCGTTCCTCACCCTGGCGTACATCGTTCTTTCGTTCGTGAGCCTGTAATCGACGCATCGCATACCACGCACGGGAAGGAACCGAATCGGAGCGAATCAGAATCGACTTTCGATCGGCTTCCCGGAGCGTTCCTGAATCACCTCTTCGACAGATGCGCGCGTCGCGGCACGAAACGCATGAGCAATTCGCAAGTGCGGCTCGGCGAGCCATAGGACAATCGACCGGAAATCGCGCGCTGTTCATTGGACTGCAAGGTCCCACGCGCAAGTGAGTTAGTATGATGGAAGTTTTATCTTTGTTGGCGGGAGTGGCTATCGCGATTGTGATAATCGCAGGTCCGGCCAGACCATATTTCAAAAGACCTGGCGTCGAACGGTAACCCCGAGCGACAACCGCGGCTGACGCTGCGGTCCAATCTCCATATCCGCGGGGCGGAAAGCGCGAAACCAATCGCGACTCCGCCCCGCGCTCGTTTTTTTCCGCGCCGCAATCTAGACTTGCGCCCGCCGATGCGAGGTGCGTGATGAAACGAATGACCCTCACCATTATTACGATCGTGTGCGCGATTGCCGCGTCTCATTTCGCGTGGGCCGAGTCTTCGTGTCCACCGACGATCGCCGTGGCGCAGAGAGCGTCCGCGCCGGCCGGCGATTGGACCGTTACGTACTCCGGCTATGATACGGCAGTTACGGGCGTCACGATCTTTGATGGCCCGCCCGCCCAGCAAGCGTCGCTCGTGCCCGATAACGAGAAGACGAGCGGCGACAACGTCATTCAGACGTGGCAGTTAGCCAAGAGCGATCGCGGCTACTGGCTGCAGTGCAACTATGCGAACACCACCGCGCAGATCTCGCGGCGATTACCGGCGGACGTCTCGCGATGCGACGTCGTCTACGATCACAACGTGCGCTTCGGCGGCGGTGGTAATGTAGTCAAGGCAGTGAACTGCAAATAGTCAATTGTCGATCGGGGTGCCGAACTGACTATTGGATGAATAGTATGTTACGAGGTCTGCGCTATAGTTACACACGCCTCACTGAGTAGTGCCTACTATACATTGTTGCCGACTACTGCCTAATTCTTTCTTCAACGATAAGTATTTCGTTCGCTGATCGCGAGAGTCAAGACGGAATTTCTCCAGCCGCATCGAATTCAAAGCGGCGGCGGGAACCATCTGCGTTCACCGGAGGTTTAGCTCCGAGAGCCGAGCCAAATCTTTTTCAGGCTGGCTTCGATTTGGAGGATCCTGATGAACCGCAAGCTAGTGACATTTCTGGGTGGATGCGCCGCCGCGATCGCTTTGACTGCGAACGCATTGGCGCAGATGCCTGGAATAAACATGACGCAGACACCTTCTTACACTCAGACCAATCTCGTTACTTCGGGGAAGCCTCTGAAGGGTAAGGTGCGCGACAAGAACCTGCTCAATTCGTGGGGCCTGGTGCAGGGGCCGACGCCGTTCTGGGTCGCGGACAACAACGCCGGCGTATCGACGCTGTACGATGGCAAGGGGAAGATTTTTAAAGTTCCCGATGGCAAAAAGCAGGTGCCGTTCGTCGTAACGATCCCGCCGCCGACCGGGAGCAATGCGGTCGCGGCGCCGGATGGGCTCGTTTTCAACGGCGTGACCGCCGATTTTGGCGGCGATCTTTTTATTTTTGACACCGAGGACGGCACAATCTCAGGATGGCAGCAGTCCGACGGCACGGGCGCCGTGCTGCACGTCGATAACTCGTCCGTTCCGACGGCGGGTAACGGCGCGGTGTACAAAGGCCTGGCGATCGCGACGCTCGCCGGGCACCAGTTTCTCTATGCGACCAATTTCCGATCGGGCAACGTCGATGTCTTCGACAGCTCCTACAACCCGGTGACATCGCTGACAGGGACCTTCACCGACCCGCATCCGATTGCAGGCTTCGCGCCATTCGGAATCACGCTGTTCGGCGGCAGCAATCTGTGGGTCTCTTATGCGATGCAGGATGCGGCCAAGCACGACCCGGTAAGTCAGGCGGGCGCCGGCTACATCGATATCTTCACGACTGACGGCGTGTTCGTGGAGCGTTTCGCAACCGGCGGCAACCTCAACGCGCCGTGGGGAATGGTGCTGGCGCCTTCGACCTTCGGCCCGTTGGGCGGCGATTTCTGGATTGGCAACTTCGGCGACGGAAACATCAATGCGTTCAATTCCACCGGCACTGACGTAGGTCAACCGAAGGACGCGAAAGGCAAGCCGCTGAATGTCGATGGACTGTGGGCGCTGGTTTTCGGCAACGGATCCAACAATGCGAGCGTCAATTCGCTGTACTTCACCGCTGGCCCGAACATGGAGAGCGAAGGAATCTTCGGCGAGTTCGCCGTCTCGAAGAAGAAGTCCGGCATGGGCGGCGGCGGCACAGGAGTCGGACCTTACGGCACGCCGATGATGTAGCAGTAAGCCGGCCAAGAATCCGGGGCTCAGCTTCGCAGTGCGGGTCCGCATTTGCCGAAGCTGGGCTCCGGTTCCGTCTGTGGTTTGTCTACCGGGCGGATTCCATTTTCAAATTCAGTCCAACTCCCGCCGATCTGTCATTGCATTCCGATGAAGTATGCATCGAATAGCACGATGCATTTTGAAATGTCGCGCGCGCAAATGATGCAAAAGCCCATGCGGAACGGGCTTTTCTGCATTGGCACGCACGGTGCTGTTACTCCTGTCGAAAGAGCTTCGACGGAGGCCAGCGAATCCGATGAGACAGACGACAACAACGAGGACGCCGCACCTGTTTGCGATAAAAGTACTCGACAAACTCCCCGGCCTCTTCAAGCCGCGTCGGTACCTGTATCATTGCGCGCGGTGCAAGTGGTCGTTCGTCGTTAATGACGGGCGCCGCGGTGCGCTAAGGCCTATCGCCGAGGACGGCCACATGCTGACTCGCGACGAAGTCGTGGCCCGTGCCGAAACATTTGCGGCCGGTCCGTGTCCCGCAATGCGCGTGGTCACAGAAGCATCGATCCACGTGAACGGAAATGGTAATGGAGCGAATGGCCACTCTCCTGGCTATGCCGAGATCGCTCGTCGTCCCGAACTGCGTCCGCACTAGCGACTGCACCAAAACAACTTAGGTCGGTGAATTAGTATGTGGGATTTACTTTCCATCATCAGCAGCATTGCCTTCTTCGCGATCGCAATCTCATACGTGCGGGGGTGTGACCAACTATGAGTCCGGTTGAAACAGTCCTTGGCGGAGTATGCGCCGTCTTGCTGGGTATCTACCTGATCTACGCACTGCTGCGGCCCGAACGCTTCTAAGTTACCAGCCGGTACATCACTACATGCTATCCAATTCGATCATTCAGCTGGCCGTCTACTTCATCCTCGTCACGGCGATCAGCGTGCCGCTCGGCCTGTACATGGCGCGAGTGTTCTCCAACGAGCGCACTTTTCTGGACCCGGTGCTCTCGCCGATCGAGCGGCTGATTTACAAGATCTGCGGAATTAATCCCGAGGTCGAGATGGGGTGGGCCGGATACGCGATAGCGATGCTCGCGTTCAGTCTGATCTCGATGATCTTCCTGTACGCTTTGCAGCGGCTCCAGTGGTACCTGCCGCTGAATCCACAAGGACTCGCGGGCGTGCCGCCTGGACTTGCCTTCAACACTGCCGCCAGCTTCACGACCAACACCAACTGGCAGGCATACTCGGGCGAGCAGACGCTGAGCTACCTGACGCAGATGGTCGGGCTGACGTCGCACAATTTTCTGTCGGCGGCGGCGGGAATCGCGATGGCGGTGGCCGTGATTCGCGGGTTCGCGCGGCGCAGCGCCAAAACGATCGGCAACTTCTGGGTTGATCTCACGCGTACCACGCTTTGGGTATTGCTGCCGCTGTCATTGGTCTTCGCGCTGGTTCTCGTTTGGCAAGGAGTGCCCGACAACTTCAGTCCGTACATCAACGCGACGACGCTCGAGGGTCCGGCGCAGTCGATCGCCCAGGGACCGGTCGCCTCGCAGGAGATAATTAAGGAGCTCGGGACCAACGGCGGCGGCTTCATGAACGCCAACTCGGCCCATCCGTATGAAAATCCGACGCCGCTGACCAACCTGCTCGAGATGCTCGCGATTTTTTCGATCGGCGCGGGCCTGACGCACACTTTCGGCAAGATGGTCGGCGATCGCAAGCAGGGGTGGGCGCTGTTCGCGGTGATGGCGATTCTATTTCTCGCCGGCGCCGCGCCCGCAATGTGGGCGGAGCAACACGGCAATCCGCAGTTCGCCAGGATGGGAATCGATCAGCATGCCTCCGCCACGCAAAGCGGCGGCAACATGGAGGGCAAGGAGACGCGCTTCGGTATCGTCGAGTCCGCGATGTGGGCGACTGTGACCACCGACACTTCATGCGGCGCGGTGAACTCGATGCACGACAGCTACACGCCACTCGGCGGGCTGGTGCCGATGGTCAATATGCAGCTCGGCGAGGTGATCTTCGGCGGCGTCGGCTCGGGCCTGTATGGGATCATCGTGATGGCGGTGCTGGCGGTGTTTATCGCGGGCCTGATGGTGGGGCGGACGCCCGAGTACCTCGGCAAGAAAATCGAAGCGAGAGAGATGAAGCTCGCGATGCTCTACGTGCTGATCTTCCCCGCGGTCATCCTGATTCCAACTGCGGTCGCGACAGTCTTACCTACAGGACTGTCGAGCATGTCGAATCCCGGCCCGCACGGCTTTTCGCAAATCCTGTATGCCTACACGGAGGCGGGCGCAAACAATGGCTCCGCCTTCGCCGGCCTCAACGCCAATACCGCCTTCTACAATGTGACGCTTGCAATCGTGATGCTGCTCGGCCGGTTCATGATGGCAATCCCAGCGCTCGCGATCGCGGGATCGGTTGCGGCCAAGAAATCCACCGCCGCCAGCGCCGGGACCTTCCCGACCGACGGTATCCCGTTCGTGTTCCTGTTGATCGGCGTAATCATAATCGTCGGCGCGCTGACCTTTTTCTGCGCCGTCGCACTCGGACCAATCGTCGAGCAACTGCTGATGATGGCCGGGAAACTGTTCTAGGCCTGGTGTTGCAATCATGAGTGACCGCAAGGCTCCCGCACTTTGGAATCGCGAAATCGTTTCGCGCGCGACGATCGATTCGTTCGTCAAACTCGACCCGCGCGTAATGATCAGGAACCCGGTGATGTTCGTCGTCGAAGTCACCAGCGTGCTCGTAATGTTCACACTGTTTCGCGACCTGCTCGCGCACAAGATGGCGCTGGCCGGATTCGAATTTCAAATCGCGCTGTGGCTGTGGTTCACCGTGTTGTTCGCCAACTTCGCCGAAGCGATGGCTGAGGGCCGCGGCAAGGCGCAGGCCGATAATCTGCGCAAGACCCGCACCGAGACCCAGGCGAAATTGATCGTCGCGGGCGGCGAGACGAAACTGGTGCCGGCCGCGCAGCTGCGGCGCGACGACGTCGTCATGGTTGCCGCGGGCGACGTGATCCCCGGCGACGGCGAGGTGATCGAGGGCATCGCTGCGGTCAACGAGGCAGCTATCACCGGCGAATCCGCTCCGGTCATTCGCGAGAGTGGCGGCGATCGCAGCGGAGTCACCGGCGGCACCACGGTCATCTCCGACTGGATTAAAGTGAAGATCACCGCCAACCCGGGCGAGACCTTCCTCGACCGCATGATCGCGCTGGTCGAAGGCGCGCAGCGTCAGAAGACGCCCAACGAAATTGCGCTCAGCATCCTGCTGTCGGGCCTGACGATCGTCTTCCTGCTGGTCGTCGTTACGCTCTATCCGTTCGGGCTTTACGGCGGCACCAAGCTCGCGCTGCCGGTGCTGGTAGCGCTGCTGGTGTGCCTGATCCCGACGACTATCGGCGGATTGCTCTCAGCGATCGGAATTGCCGGGATGGATCGGTTGGTGCAGCACAACGTGCTCGCGATGTCAGGGCGATCGGTCGAAGCGGCCGGCGACGTCGATACGCTGCTGCTCGACAAGACCGGAACTATCACGCTCGGCAACCGCATGGCCGCGGAGTTTATCCCGGTCGAGGGCGTAACGCCGCAGGAACTGGCCGAGGCCGCGCAGCTTGCGTCACTTGCAGATGAAACTCCGGAAGGGCGATCCATCGTCGTGCTGGCCAAGCGTGAATACAATCTGCGCGGCCGCGAGCTCGGCGAAGACGGCGCTACATTCATTCCGTTTTCCGCGCAGACCAGGATGAGCGGGGTTGACATAGGTGGACGCCGAATTCGCAAGGGCGCCGCCGAGCAAGTCGCAAATTTCGTCAAGGAAAATCACGGCACGCCGCCGAGTGACTTGAAGGCAATCGTCGAGCGCATCGCGCGCAGCGGTGGAACTCCGCTGGTCGTCGCCGACGAGTCGAAGGCGCTCGGCGTGATCTATTTGAAAGACGTCGTTAAGGAAGGAATCCGCGAACGCTTCGAGCGCCTGCGCGCCATGGGTTTGCGCACCGTCATGATTACCGGCGACAACCCGCTGACCGCGGCGGCGATCGCCAAGGAATCGGGCGTCGACGACTTCCTGGCCGAGGCGACTCCTGAGACCAAGCTGCGCCTGATTCGCGAAGAGCAGAACCAAGGCAAGCTGGTCGCGATGATCGGCGACGGCACCAATGACGCGCCGGCGCTGGCGCAGGCCGACGTGGGAATCGCGATGAACGCCGGCACGCAGGCGGCGCGCGAAGCCGGCAACATGATCGACCTCGACTCGAATCCGACCAAGGTGATGGAGGTCGTCGAGATCGGCAAGCAACTGCTGATGACGCGCGGCGCGCTCACGACGTTCTCGATCGCCAACGACGTCGCCAAATATTTTGCGATCATCCCGGCGCTGTTCATCGTCGAGTATCCAGAATTGCAGCGGCTGAACGTCATGCATCTGGCGACGCCGCAGAGCGCGATCCTGTCGGCGGTAATTTTCAACGCGCTCATCATCATCGCGCTGATTCCGCTGGCGCTGCGCGGCGTGCAATACCGGCCGGTCGGCGCCGCCGCGATTCTGACACGCAACCTGATTATCTACGGCTTCGGCGGCGTGATTATTCCGTTCATCGGCATCAAGGCCATCGACATCGCGATCGCTGCGCTGCATCTCGCGTGAGGTATTTTCAGTGAAACCGTTCATAACTGCTTTTCTGGCCACCGCGGTGCTCACCATCCTCACCGGCATCATCTATCCGTTTGCCGTTTGGGGCATCGCACAGGCGATTTTCCCGAACCAGGCAGGCGGCAGCCTCGTCCTGGCGGGCAACAAGGTCGTGGGCTCGAGCCTGATCGGCCAGAATTTTGCGTCACCGAAATATTTTCAGCCGCGGCCTTCCGCCGCCGGTGACAAGGGCTACGCCGCCGACAACTCGGGCGGATCGAATCTCGCGCCGACCAACAAGGCGCTGATCGACGCTGTGAAACTGCGGCTGAAGAATGTTGTCGAGACCAACCCCGGTATCGACGCGACCCAGGTTCCGATTGACATGGTGACTACTTCAGCGAGCGGACTGGATCCCGAGATAAGTCCTGCCGCCGCTGACCTGCAAATCGCGCGTGTTGCTCACGCCCGCGGTCTGAGTGAAGATCAGGTGCGGCAGTTGATAACCGAGAACACGCGGCCGCGAGCGGCTGGAATCTTCGGCGAGCCGGGCGTAAACGTTCTGATGCTGAACCTTGCGCTGGATCGCGCCACCAGCGGTCATACTGCCCGCGCCGCAGAAAGTCATGGCCGAACGCCCGGGACTTGAATGAGCGATGACAAACGACTCGAGCCCGAAGCTTTTCTCGACCTTGTGCCCCAGACTCAACGGGGACGTCTCAAAGTTTATATCGGCGCCGCCGCAGGCGTAGGCAAGACATACAGGATGCTCGAGGAAGCGCATCAGCTCCGCGAACGGGGCGTCGATGTCGTGCTTGGTTTCATCGAGACTCATCATCGACGCGAGACCGACGCGCGAATCGGCGACCTCGAGATCGTCCCGCGCCACAAGATTCAGTACCGCGACGTCGAGCTCGAGGAGATGGACATCGACGCCATCATCGCGCGCAAACCCGACGTCGTTGTGGTCGACGAGCTCGCGCACACCAACGCACCCGGCTCGCGCCATCCCAAGCGCTACCAGGACGTCGAGGAGATCGCCGGCACCGGCATCAACGTGATCACTGCGGTCAATATCCAGCACGTCGAGAGCCTGAACGCCTTGATGAAGCGCGTCACCGGCATCGAAGTGCGCGAGACGGTGCCCGATTCGTTTCTCGCGCGCGCCGATCAAATCGTCAATATCGACGTACCGGTCGACGCGCTGCGCGAGCGGTTGCGCGAGGGCAAGATTTACCCGCGCGAGCAGATCGAGAATGCGCTCAAGAATTTTTTCAAGCCCAGCAACCTCGCCTCATTGCGCGAACTGGCGCTGCGCGAGGTCGCACGCAGCCTCGATCGCCAGCGGCAAACGCAAGAGGAAATCAAGCGCGAGGGCGGTCACCGCGCTCACGTCGTCGATCGCATCATGGTCGGCATTTCGTCCAACGCGTCGGACACCGGCCAGCTGCTGCGCAAAGCCTCGCGCATCGCGGGACAGCTCAACGCCGAATGGTACGCCGTGCATATCGAGACGCCCAACGAGTCCGTGAAAAATATCGGCACCAGCGATTTCGTCGCGCTGCTCGACAACATCAACGTGGCCAGCGACCTCGGCGCCGAAACCGTGTGGCTCAAATCCGATGACGTGGTCAAGGCGCTGATCGACTTCGCGCACGACAAGGGCGTGACCAAGGTGATCATCGGCCGGACCCATCAACCGCGATGGCGCCGATGGCTCAAGGGCGACGTGCCGGCGCGGCTGGTTGCGGACGCGACCGATCTCGATATTGAAATTCTCGCGACCGACGAACGGGAGGACTCGCGATGAACGCTCCCTCGCTCCAACGCCGCATTCGCAACGGCACTCTGCTGATGCTGGCGTTGGTCGTCCTGCTGGGACTCTATACGCTGCCGCGGGTGTACGCGCTCGGCGGCGCAATTCGCGCGACGCTGTATCGCAACTACGTCAGCATCGAAGCCGCGCAGAATATGCACGCCGCGCTCAACACGCTGCAAATCGCCGAGCACGACGGCAAGGCCAAGGACGTTCTGCCGGGCGCGCGGCAAAATTTTCTGCAGTGGATCGACGTCGAAAATCACGACTTCACTGAAGTTGGCGAGCCCGAGCTTGCCGCCGATATCGCCAAGCGCGGCAACAAGCTGTTCGCCGATATCGCCGCTGCGCCCCCCGGCGTTAGTCAAGATCGCGAATTCGCCGAGCTGAACGGCCGTCTCGACGATCTGATCGCGATGAACAAGGCCGCGATGTTCCGCGCGGACAGCCGATCGGTGAAATTGGGCAAACACCTCGCCTATGAATTCGCGGGCGGCCTCGTGCTGGTGCTGCTGGTGGGCGCCGCTGTTTCGTGGGGACTCGGATGGCGGCTCTCACAGCCGCTGACCGAGCTGGCCGAGCGCCTGCGCGGCATCAGCCAGCGCAAGTCGCAGGTGCGGCTGGGCCCGCAGCCGCTGGCCGAGCTCGAGGCGGTCGCGCGCGAATTCAACCAGATGGCCGAGCGGCTCGAGCAGTACGACAAGCTCAACGTTGAGCGCCTGGTCTACGAGAAGAGCAAGACCGAGGCGATTATCGAAAGCCTCGAAGACGGCGTCGTGCTGATCGACAGCGACGGAATCGTCGCGCACATAAATGAGATCGCATCGCTGATCCTCGGCGTCGATTTGCAGGACGCACTCGGCAGTCCGTTCGACGATCTCAGCAGCAATCATCCCCACTACCTGCGCGTTCGCGACGCACTCCGCACGTTGCAACGAGTCGGCGCCGGTGCTGACGGCCATCGCACCGAGATCGATCTGCACGTTCGCGGCCGCGACCACTCCTACGTGCTGAAGCCGGTGCCGCTGCATCACACCGTCGGCAAGTCGCTCGGCACGCTGCTGATTCTGCAGGACGTAACGTATATACGCGATCAGGATCGCGCGCGCACCAACCTGGTCGCAACGCTGTCGCACGAGCTGAGGACGCCGCTCACTTCGCTCGCGCTCTCGGCGGAGTTGCTCAGCCGCGAGGAAGTGCCGGTCGCGAATCCCAAGACCAACGAGCTCATGCAGGTGATCCTCGAGGAATGCTCGCGCATGCGGCAGCTCACCGACAATCTGCTCAACCTTGCGCGCGGCGAGATTCCCGCGATCGCCGTGCAGCAGAAGCGCCTCGATCTGGCGCGGTTGACGGCTGACGTGACGCGGCGCTTCGCGATCCAGGCGCGCGAGAAGCACGTCGACATCGAGGAGCACATTGGATCGGTGCCCGAAATTATCGGCGACCCGGTCAAGCTCTCGTGGGTGATTTCGAACTTGCTCGGCAACGCGTTGCGTTACACGCCCGCCGGCGGCACCATCAAAGTCTCCGCGCTCGGCACCGAGCAGGCGACGCGGTTGGAAGTCGTCGATTCGGGACCCGGTATTCCTGCCGACATGAAGGACTACATTTTCGAGCGCTTCGTGCAGTATGGTTCCGACGGCTTCGAGAAAGGATCGGCCGGGCTGGGCCTGTCGATCGTCAAGGAAATCGTCGAAGCGCACGGCGGCAGGATTTTCGTCGAGAACGCCAATTCGCACGGCGCCCGATTCATTGTCGAAATTCCCGCTGCGCAGGAGATGTAATGGCCAAGCTGCTCATTGTCGATGACGAGCGCAACATCCGCCGCAGCCTCACCACGTTTTTCGAGTCGCTCGGCCACGAGGTTCGCGCCGCCGAGAACGGTGCGCAGGCCGTGGCGCTGCTGGCCGAGATGCGTTTCGATCTCGTGCTGACGGACTACCGCATGGCCGAGATGAGCGGCCTCGAATTGCTCCACGAGATAAAGCGTCGCTCGCCCGAAAGCCTCGTCATCCTGATGACCGCGTACGCGACCGTCGAAAACGCCGTCGAGGCGATGAAGTCCGGCGCGTACGACTATGTCACCAAGCCGTTCTCGCTCGAGCAGATTCAGCACACCGTCGATCGCGCGCTGCACGTAGGCCTGCTGACCGCCGAAAATCGCGCGTTGCGCAGCGCGATCGACGAGGAGCCGCTGCTCGACTCGAAAAGTCCCGCGATGCAGCGATTGCTCGAAACCGCGCGCCAGGCCGCCGCCAGTGACGCGACGATTCTGCTCACCGGCGAGAGCGGCACCGGCAAAAATGTCATCGCGCGCCAGATCCATCGATGGAGCCCGCGGCAGAGCAAGCCGTTCGTCGTCGTCAATTGCACCACGCTCTCTGAAGAACTGCTCGAAAGCGAACTGTTCGGCCACATGCGCGGCGCGTTCACCGGCGCCGTCAAGGACAAGCCCGGCCGTCTCGAGGCGGCTAATGGCGGCACGGTCTTTCTCGACGAAATTGCCGATCTGACGCCGACACTGCAGACCAAGTTTCTGCGGTTCCTGCAAGATCAGAACTTCGAGCGAGTCGGCGGCGAGCGAACAATCCACGTCGACGCGCGAATAATCGCTGCGTCCAATCGCGACCTCGAGTCCGAGGTCGCTGCGCACCACTTTCGCGAGGATCTCTACTACCGCCTCAACGTCATCACGCTGCGCGTGCCGGCGCTGCGCGAACGGCGCGAGGACATTTTGCCGCTCGCGCAATGGCTGCTGAACATTGCCGCCATCCGCAATTCGCATCCCGGCCTCGCCTTTTCACCCGGCGCGACCGCGGCGTTTACACGCTATCGATGGCCCGGGAACGTCCGCGAACTGCGCAACGCGATCGAGCGCGGCACCGTCCTGATGCGCGGCGAGACTATCGCGCCCGACGACTTGCCGGACTCGCTTTTCCACGATTCGACTGAAGCTCTCGCCGGCATCCCCAATGCCGCGAGTCTCGACGAAGTCGAGCGCGAGCACATCGCCCGCGTGCTCGGCGCGAGCGCGACGTTGGAAGAAGCCGCCGAGACTCTCGGCATCAACGTAACGACCTTGTGGCGCAAACGCCGCCGCTACGGAATCGAATAGTAACTTCAATAGCCAGTCGCGAATTCCCGAGTAGCTATTCGGTTACCGACGCGGCAAACTCTCGCAGCCGTTCAAACCAAATCAGCTTGTGTTTGAAGCCCGGGTAGCTTGCGTTCAACCCACTCGGATTCGGGAGCACGAACACGCGCGCACCGTTGATTGTTTCCTCCTTCGCGCCCGCACCCTCGCCCTGAACAACCCCGAAAAATCGCCGATAGATGCTCACACCGACAAACGCGACGACGCGCGGCCGCAGGCGCCGGATCTTTTGCGCAAGCAGTTTCTGCCCTTCATTCATCTCGGTCGTAGTGAGTTCCGAGGCCGCGCGTGTTGCCCGAGCGCACAGACTCGTCAGTGCGAGATCAAATTCCAGCAGCCGCTTGTCGTCCTCGCTCTTGAGTTCCACGGGCACGAGCCGCGCCGTATACAGCAACCGCCAGAATGGATTGCCGGGGCTCGCGAAATGATGCCCCACCTGTTCAGAGCGAATGCTCGGATTGATCCCGACGAACAAAATTCGCGGCTGCGGTTTCAGGATGTCGCGAAGCTTTGCCATCCAGGAAATATAGCCATCTTCGTGACGCTCGCTCTCGCTTGACCCGCCGCGCGCGCTGCCGTAGCACAGTTAAAGATCGCAGGAGTACTTTCCCTATGACGACATCCAGCACCGAAACCGCGGCGGTGGCCGGCGACGATTACGTCAACGGCGTTCTCAACTACCTGGCCGACAAGGATCAGCACCCGGTAAGTTACAACTTCAAACCGCCGGAGGGTGTGCCGGCGCGCACCGGTACCTACAGCAAATTCACCGTGATGATTCACAGCGCGCGGCCGGTGCTGGGCGAACTGTCGCTCGATCGGCAGGGCTTCGCCGTCACGCGTCAGCAGTCGGCGGTCGCAAATTTTTACGACGCCGATGAAGTGCGCAGAGTGTACTACCCCGAAGTCGAGCGGATGGTCCGCGAGTTTACCGGCGCCGTCAAAGTGCACGTGTTCGACCACAACGTGCGATCGCGTCCGATGGCGAAACGCCGTGAGAATGGAGCGCAGGAACCGGTAAAAGTCGCGCACAACGACTACACGCTGAAGAGTGGGCCGCAACGCGTGCGCGATCTCATGGGTGGCGAGGCCGAGGCGCTGCTCAAGAATCGATTCGCCGTGATCAACGTATGGCGGCCGATTCGCGGCCCCGTGCAGGAATCGCCGCTCGCCGTATGCGACGCGCAAAGCATGGTGCAGGACGACTTCGTCAAGCACGTGCTCAAGTACCGCGATCGCGACGGCGAGGTGTACTCGGTCGCCTACAATCCGAATCACAAGTGGTACTACGTTCCCAATCAGCAGAAGGAAGAAGTGCTATTGCTCAAGTGCTACGACTCCGACGGGCGCCGCGCGCGCTTCACTGCGCATTCCGCGTTCGAAGATCCGTCGAGCCCGCCTGACGCCGCGCCGCGCGAGAGCGTCGAGGTGCGAACCCTGGTCTTCTTTGCGCCGACCGCCAATTCCTGAAGCCGCGGCTATAAAGGATCTATTGTGGAATATCGCAATCTCGGTAACTCGGGACTCAAGGTTTCGGCGGTCGGCCTCGGCTGCAACAACTTCGGCATGAAATGCGACGCTGAACAGACGAGCGTCGTAGTGCACAAAGCCCTCGACGAAGGCATCACGCTGTTCGATACCGCCGACATCTACGGCAATCGCGGCGGATCCGAAGAGCTGCTGGGCAAGGCGCTCGGCGATCGCCGTCGCGAAACTATCGTCGCGACCAAGTTCGGTATGGCGATGGGCGACGGTCCTTATATGAAGGGCGGATCGTATCGCTACGTGATGGCGGCGGCGGAGGCCAGCCTCAAACGGCTCGGCACTGACTACATCGATCTGTACCAGATTCATCAGCCAGATCCCGAAACGCCGCAGCACGAAACGCTCGAGGCGCTCAACGATCTCGTTCGCGCCGGCAAGGTCCGCTACATCGGGCATAGCAACTTCGCCGCGTGGCAGACCGTCGACGCGCACTGGATCTCGCGCACGCGCGGACTCGCTTCGTACATCTCCGCGCAAAATCAGTACAACCTGCTCGACCGCCGCATCGAGCGGGAACTGATTCCCGCGTGCCGCGAGTTTGGCGTCGGTATCCTGCCCTACTTTCCCCTGGCTAGCGGATTTTTGACCGGGAAATACAAACGTGGCGCCGAGCCGCCGAAGGGCACGCGGCTTTCGTTGATTCAGCGGATGGCAAAACAGGCGCTCACCGACGCAAACTTCGCGACGCTCGAGAA
>Ga0210383_10001876_pt1 | contig 19176 bp, 14 predicted proteins | sample IncBWC14OmetaG_FD_160072 | JGI IMG/M metagenome (GOLD analysis project Ga0210383, IMG submission 160072) | Forest soil microbial communities from Barre Woods Harvard Forest LTER site, Petersham, Massachusetts, United States - Inc-BW-C-14-O ...
GTCGCGCCAGATCCAGTTGGGGTTGAAGCTAATCTTCTAGCAGCGAACAACGGGAGGCCTTCAAAGGGTTGGGCCCCCCACTTCCAATTGCGGCTTTTCTCGACTACCTTTGCCGACTCATGGATGAAGGACCGGTGACAGGCTACTCGCGAAGGCCGGTCTTAACCCTAAGGAATCGTGCGGAAAGTGAAAGTCGCCCTCGGATATGAAGAACCGCCCGGACGAGCAACGCAGCAAACCCAGCGGCACAGTCGAAGCCCCCAGGCCGACACATATCCGCTGGATAGTAATGGGCATCGTCATGGCCATCATGGCGGTCACGGCCCTCAATCGCCTGAACTTGAGCATTGCGGGAAAGTACATTGAAGAAGAATTCTCCTTCAGCACGATTTCCATGGGACAGGTGTTCAGCGCTTTTCTCTGGGGATACGGATTGTTTCAGATTCCCTGGGGATATGTTTGCGATCGCATCGGTCCGCGTCGAACCCTGACCGCATCCATCTTCTGTTTTGCGGTTGGATCCGGAGCCATGGTTTTTGCTCCCCGATTTGCGGCGGGAACGGGAATCAGCGCGCTCGCAGTCTTTCGGATCGTGCGCTTTCTGACCGGGGTGGGGGAAGCCGCGGTTTCTTCCAACGTGACTCGAGTCATCGCATCCTGGACGGCGCCGCGGGAACGGGGCTTCGCCAGCGGGTTGCAGGTTTGCGGGCTGGGATTAGGCGGAACGATGACGCCCGTCGCCATTGCATGGACAATGGTCCACTGGGGCTGGCGGGTATCGTTCGCAATCTCTGCCGCTCTGGCGTTCGCCGTAGTTGCGATTTGGCACTGGTATGCGACTGACTGGCCGGAAGAGAATTCGCGCGTGAACGAGCAGGAGTTGCGGATCGTTCACCCAGGATGGGACACAGTCAACTCCCGACCCGAGCGCACCGCGAACAAGGTCCCCTGGCTGAAAATGTTTTCCAGTTTGTCTGTATGGGCCTTGATCTTGGGCTACGGCTTTCAAGGTTATGCATTCTACGTTTATTACAACTGGTTCTATTTTTATGCCGTAAAAATGCGCGGACTGGACTTGATGCACGCGGCGGCATGGACTTCGGCGCCCTTTCTAGCGATGGCGGTGTTGTCTCCCGTTGGCGGATGGTTCTCTGACCGCGTGGCGCGCGTCTCCGATCGCCGCACCGGGCGGCGTGTGGCTGTTTGCACTGGCATGGGGATCGCTGCCTTGTTGTTGTATACCGGCAACCATCTCACGCTGACAGTGGTGGCGCTGCCAATAATTGCTCTGGCTGCGGGTTTCACCATGTTCGGGGCGGCGAACTTCTGGGCATCCTGCATCGATTTGGCTCCCGGATACTCCGCTTCTCTGTCTGCACTGATGAATACCGTGGGGAGCATCGGGGGAGTTGTTTCTTCCACCGTCACCGCCTCGATTGCGGTTCATCGAGGATGGGCGCCGGCGCTGGATGTTGCTGTGTGGGTCACGATCGGGTCGGGGCTGCTTTTTACGATGGTGAATGCGAATCACAGTATTGAAGACACAGGGACTACCCGCGACGTAGCATGAGAAAGACTTTCGCAATTCTCGTGTTCACTTCTGGAATTCTAGGTCTAGAGGTTGACTGGCGTCCCGAAAGGTCAATGACGAAAAATCGGTTCCCTCAACTTTGCGGCTGCCAGGTCGAGTACCGATCTCACTGAGTTTTTCAACCTTAACCAGGTGCCCCGAGTGTTCCAGACCATACCCGCTCCATTGGACGCAACCCACTTCGTGAACGACAACGATACAACCGATCCAGACGATTATTAGTACGACAGAACGGCGCTTTACGCCGCCCGGATTTTGTAGAGCCCGTGTCGCAAATCCGTTGGTATGGCGACGGTGCGGTGTTCCAGATCACATCCTGGCCACACTCTCGCACCGGCGCGGGTCGATGAGCGCTAAGGCGATCTTCGCCAACATTCCTCTTGAGGTCCATGTACTTTCGCTCACTCTCGCTTACATCCCTTCGACATCTGTAAATGCCGGCTGAGCTCGTTAGAGTCCACATCAGGACTCTCTCAATAAGGTTGAGCGTCCTTTCGAACCCCCTTCGAGAGGTAATTAAATGTTGCGCGAACTTTCCCCCGGTCGAAACCGCCAGCGATCCTATCGATCCACCCAGTTTCCGGTATTCACTCTGACGAGGTTGCTGCTTTGTTTCGCATTGCTTATCGCTGGTTCTGTTGGCAGCTTCGCCGCCACGTCCGGTGCGACGGCGGCGCAGGCAGACCACTTCAACCGAGGCTTGAAACTTTCAGGAACTCTGCCTACCGCCGACGTGGGAGTGACCTTCAATGCCACATTGAACGTGAGCGGCGGGACGGCTCCTTACACTTTCTCGATTTCTTGGGGAGCACTGCCTCCAGGCTTGGCCCTTAACTCAGAGACTGGAACTATCTCCGGCCAAGCCACTAAAGCAGGCACTTACAATTTTGGCGTTCATGTTACAGATTCCTCAGATCAACGCGGAGGACACCCCTTTCTGATCACCGTCACGAAGGGCGCCAGCGTAGCGGTGGTCGTCACTCCTGCGACAGCTACTGTCGCTTCTGGCATGTCCACACAATTTACCGCCCTGGTGACGAACACATCCAACGTGGCTGTAACCTGGTCGGCCTCTCCGGGAACAATCTCCAAAAGCGGGATGTATAGCGCGCCTGCGGTCGTCGCAAATACCGCAGCCACAGTGACGGCCACGAGTACAGCCGACCCAACCAAGTCGGCAACGGCGTCAGTGACCGTAACCCCGCCTCCACCGACCCCGGTCATAATCAGCACGACATCTTTGCCGAGCGCGACTGCCGGAGCTGCGTACTCGAATTCATTGAATGCCACCGGAGGAACTGCTCCCTACACGTGGACGCTTCCCTCTGGCTCATTGCCTGCCGGGATCACTTTGCAGTCTGGGGGATCGCTCTCTGGAACAACCTCGAAGACCGGCCTATTCAGTATCACGGTCGGAGTGACGGACTCTTCTTCGCCGCGGCAAACCTCGTCCGGGCTTTTGACTCTGACAGTCAACAGCGCAACCGCAGGCGGACCCACGCCGCCGGCAACGTATTTTGGATTCTCCTGGAACTACACTGACGGCGGGAGCTGGCCCACGGTTACCTATGGCCTGCAGCGCTTCTGGGATTCGCCTGGGACGCAGTGGCCTGATATCAACACGGCTTCCGGAATGTTTGATTACTCTGATCTAGATGCCGATCTGGCCCAGGCATATTCCAAAGGCACTATGCAAGGCATGTACACCCTCGCTCGCACTCCAACCTGGGCCAGTTCTAATCCCACCGACGCATCCTGCAACAACACCACCGGCATGGGAGGAGGCGACGGCGAATGCGATGCGCCCAGCGACCTCAACAGCGACGGCAGTGGTACCAATGCCATCTGGAAGGCCTTCATCACTGCGCTCGCAGCCCATGTCAACAATCCGACGTACCTTCAGACCCACGCTCACATCAAATACTGGGAAATCTGGAACGAGCCGGATGACAAGGCCTTCTTTGCGGGCACCATCGCCCAATTGGCGCGTCTTACCGAGGATGCGAATTGCATTATCACAGGGCGCGGCGTGATTCATCAGAATGGCAACGGAACCGCCACTTCCTGTACCGCAACCCCGATTGATCCCACGGCGCAGATCGTGATGGCCTCGGGGCACGCCAAGGGGTCTGCTCTCACTTACGCACAGAACCAACTGTACTGCAACAACTCCCCCAAAACTTATCAACTGCCATGTCCGAATCCGCCCAACGCGATCGCGACGGCCGTGGATATTATCAACTTCCACATGAAGCCGGGGAACGAGACCGGAAACAATTGCCCGGCTCCGACTCCCTGCACACCGGAATCGGCGATGCAGATGTACGTCGCAAACATTCGCGGGATGCTGCAACCCGCCGAACTGGCGAAACCGTTGTGGGATGGAGAGGCACAATATTCGACCACCGGATTTAGCGGGGACTATCTAACTGACACAGATCTGGCGGCTTCTTTCATGCCGCGTTTTTATCTGATCAATTGGACGCTGAATATCTCTGGCATGGCTTGGTACACGGCCAGTTCCCAGGCTGAGCCTGTTGAGGCTCAAACCTCGTATCAGCAGACCTACAACTGGCTCTCTGGAGCATCCCTCACCACTCCGTGTGCTGCAACCGGCACGCTGTGGTCCTGCGGAATCAATATTTCTGGCAAGCCCTATTTGATCCTCTGGGACACTTCGCAAACCTGCGCCAACGGCTCATGCAGCACCGCGAACCAGCCGGTAGCAACTCAATGGACTCAATATCAGGACATGACGGTTGCCAGTACTCCCATTGCGATTTCGGGGGGCGTGGTTCCAGTGGGGATAAAACCCATTTTGCTTGACTAGCAAAATGGGAGCTTCAAACGCATCTTAAGAGTTCTTAGATTTTGACCTTATCAGGCGTGATTTCACTCATTGAGAGTGGCTGACCCCGGTCAGTGAATGGTATTGCTATATAACTAACGGTCGCAACCCATCGCCGTAGTTCAAAACGAAATACAAACGGTATCGATATTCACTCTTCGTGATCCAAAAGCTTCCCATCGGGTCCACATTGCACTTCCGACTTCTTGCCCTGCGTCACGATCTGCGCCTCATACGCGACTAACTTGCCTTTCTTTGTGATCGACTCTACTTTCATGATTTTGCCTTTACCAGCTTTGGCTTGCAGCCCGGCTCTTACCTCCGCCGACACAGATTGCAAATCCACCTGTTCCTCGATCTCAACTACGGCCCCATTCGCGTCCATCTGAACATCTTTGCTGTGACCATTCACGACCATCCCAACTTCGTACGTGGTCTGCCCGTTTTCCTCCTCTTCGCTAAACCCGCGAATCGTGGCTCCCTTGCTCTGCTCTTCGACAGTCTTCTCAACCGAAGCAGGCAATTCCGAACGCTTGACTTTCCGTTCCTGTGCAAACGTGCTAACCGCAAGCAACAGGGCCAAAATCAAAGGACCGATTTTGCAGGTTGTCTTCATCTCATCTCCTTTGTTCCATCGCTAACGATGTGCCTTTTAGATCGATAGCATGGAGCGGTTATTTGCCGTAAATGAGTAGGGTGAATGTGTCGGGAAGAATGGCTGGGCGCGGACGCGGATTGTCCGTCGTGGCCGCAGGAGCGGGGCCAAATTCCGCGGTGACCAGATAGACGGCGTGAGTGGCATAGTCGAGAGCCATCGTACGCGCACCGCGTTGCGTCTGGATCATTTCCACGAGTGAAAATTTTGTGGGCGAGTCCTCGTGCGCGATGGTCAGCGTGCCATCACCACAAGAGGCAAAGGCATATCCGGTGACAGGATCGAAACGGTTCGCATCCACGCCCTGGCCGATGGGCACTGTTCCGAGGACCTTACCGGAATTGCCGTCCACGAAGGCCATGAGCTTGTTGTGGCAACCGACGATGAGTATCTCGTGTTCGGCGTCAATGGCGAGGCCGGAGGGAGACTCGCAGGGCGCGAGTGGCCAGGTGTTTTCGATCTTCAGGGTCTTGGCGTCGAATTTGACGAGAGAGCTCTTGTCTTCAAGATTCACGAAGATTTTGCCTTTGCCGTCGGAGGCACCGAACTCCGGGCCCCCACCTAGAGGGAAGGTTCCGGCGACTTTCCCTGAAGCGGCGTCTATGGCCGAGGCGGTGTTGGCGTCACCGTTGAAGGTGAAGACGCGCTTGGAAAACGGATCGTAGATGATCGCGTCTGAGTCTTTGTCTGTCTTCGCGTTACCAAGGACTTTGAGGGAAGTGAGATCGAAGATGGTGGAATCCGAGCTGCGGCCATTGGTGGTGAAGCCCTTATTGAATTCATCGGCGAGGGCGATGCCGTGTACGCCCTGGGTATCCGGAATATCGCCGATGATTTTGCCCTGATCAGGGTCGACAACGATGACATGCGATCCACGGGAGATGAACAAGTGATGCGTGGCCGGGTCAACTTCGAGATAATCCCAGCCTCCCGTTCCCCCGAGTTTTACTTTCTTGATCAGATGGTAGCCGGACACCCCGGTGGATTGGGGAGCTGCAGAAAGGTAAGAAGCAGCGAGTAGAGAAGAGAGGAGAAGAGTGAGAGAGGCGCAACCGAAAAGGTTTTTCTTAGGCACGGCAAACCTCCAAGAATGGGTTAAGGGGAGCCGCAGAGGATCCCAAGGGACGATGTCACAAGCGAGATAAACGTAGGATAAATATGGCAAAGGGTGATGGGGAATTCTCTCATTCATGAACCTAAAAGACCGAAGGGGTAGGGGATCGCGCATTTCCACGCTTTCGATGCCGTCTCTCTGCAGAGAACGGGTCGTTGTCCCGGCTTTTCTCCGAAGGGCACATGCGCAGTTCGGTTTCGAGCGGTGGGCATTGGGCGAATGCAATGCGATCATAAGTGTTGATTTGGCCATCGCGGGTCGACTTTGTCAGCACGCTGGGACCCGGTTCGCCGCTTCCGCTCAATGAGAAAGGAGCTAGAATTCTTCCTTCATTGGAGCCTCAAGAACCTCGTAAGTATGCGGGCTCTTTTTCGAAGCCTCCAGCTTGAGTCAGACGGATTCTTAGCGGCGAAGCCTCAAAACAAACACAGTCACAAAGACCACCCCGCATGCCACCAATCCCAGAGGGTCTTGGAGCATGCCCAGAATCCCCCATTCGATCTCGACCGACTTGTGAATTACAAATCGGGCGTAAGCGGCGACAATTGCAACTAATATGGCAGGGCAGATCAGAGTAAAAATGGCCGTCACCGTAGTGGCGTATAGAAATGAAACGAGGAGGCGTCGCGGGAGCGGCTTGTAGGCTGGCTCCGACTTAGGATTTCTGCGCATTTCGCCTTCCTCCAAGATGGCAGTGATGATGTGTCATTTGCCGGTGAGATAAAAGTGTACGGCGGGGGTGATAATCAGCGACAAAACCATCGAAATCAAGACTCCACCGATCACCGCGATTGCGAGCGGTTGCAGCATCTGCGATCCCGCTCCAAGCGCGAAGGCCAGAGGCAGCATGCCCGCGACCGTGGCCAGTGCCGTCATCACGATAGGCCGCAATCGCCGGCGGCCAGCTTGCAGCATGGCGTCTTCTGCGGGGAGCCCGAGCCGGCGCATCTTCTGGTCCGCGTCCAGCAGCAGGATGCCGTTCTTGGCCACGATTCCGATCACCATGATCATGCCCATGAACGACGAAATGTTAAACGTAGTGCGGGTCACGAGCAGAGCGATAAAAACGCCGGAGGTGGAGAGGAGTGCGGACGAGAGAATCGCGACCGGCGCGGCGAACGTGCCAAACTCAAACAGCAACACAATGAAAAGCAGCAAAACGGCAAGAATCAAAACCATCACCAGATCGTGGAACGAGCGTTGTTGCTCTTCATAGGTTCCGCCGTACTCGACGCGAATGCTGGATGGAAGATGCAATGCGTTCACGGTTTTTTGCACCTCGGCCATGGCGCTGCCCAGGTTCGTGCCTTCCAGGCGCGCCGTAACTGCAACGTCGCGTTGCAGATTTTCCCTCCGTATCTCGGTTTTGCCGGGATTCTCGACGACCGCTGCCAGCGCGCCCAGCGTGGCCGTGTGGCCGCTGCTGCTCACGAGAAGGGTATCGCGCATGGCTTCGAGTGAGGCTCGGTTCGAGCTTGGAAATCGCACGCGCAAGGTGTAGGCACGGTCGTTGGCCACGACAGGCGTAGGCGCCGGTTCGCCCTCCAGAATCGCGGAGGCATCAACGGCGATTTCCTCCACCGTGAAGCCGGCACGTGCCGCCGTGCTGGGATCGACCTGGAAAGTGACGGCGGGCCCGCTAATCGTGTTATCGATTCCGTTCAGAATGTCCACCACGCCGTGTATTTTGTGAATGGCATCCGCGACCTTTGGCGCCCAGTCTTCCAGTTGTTTGCTGTCTTGGGAAAACAGTTTGATCTGGATCGGTTCGGGCGCTGAAGTCAAGTCACCGATCATGTCCTGCAACACCTGCGTGAACTCGACGTCGAGCGCGGGTTCTTGTTGCGTGACTTTAGCCCGGACTTCGGCTATCACCTCATCGATGCCGCGATCGCGCTTGCTTTTCAGTTTCACCAGAACATCGCCGTAGTTTGCTTCTGTGACTGCGGCTAGACCAAGCTGCAGGCCGGTACGGCGGGAGGTGCTTTCCACTTCCGGAGTCTCGCGCAGAATCTGTTCGATATGACTCACAACGCGGTTGGTTTCCGCCAGAGAGCTGCCCGCAGGCATCAGGTAGTCGAGAACAAATCCGCCCTCATCCATTTCCGGGAGCAGGTCGGAGCCAGAGAAATGAAAGCACACATAGGAAACCGCGATCAGCACGAGGGTAAAGACCAGGAGCGCTCGTGGACGTTCCAGCGCACGCCGCAGCCAGCGCTCGTGGAAGTTCACTACGCGCAGGAAGAAGCCGCTTAGGTGGGCTTCTTCCGCAGCCAGAAGGCGCTGGGGGTCGTTGCGGCCGGCTGCAGCGGTTCCGAAGTCGGCTTCCGCTTCCTCCAGGGTTGCTTGGGATTGCTTTCGAGTGGACGCGGAGTCGACTTCTTGGTTTTCGGATTCTGAACCCTTACCTTCGGTCTTCTCGAGACGTCCCTTGATGAAAAACTGGCTCAGATTCGGAGTCCAGGTCAGTGCCAGCGCAAGAGAGGTTAAGAGGGCGACTGTCATGGTCACGGCTAGCGCGCGGAAGAACACTCCTGTCACACCGGTGATGGCGATCAAGGGAATAAAGACCACCACTGGCGTGATGGTCGAGCCGATCAACGGCACCGTGATTTCCCGCAACGCACTTTCGATTGCCTCGAGACAGCCCTGGCCAGCGTCGCGATGCAGCACTATGTTCTCGACCACTACGATCGCGTCGTCAATAACCAGACCCACGGCAGCGGCGAGTCCGCCGAGCGTCATCAGATTGAACGTCTGGCCCATCATCTTCAGCGCGATAAACGTAACCAGAACGGTTACCGGAATCACCAGGCCCGCCACCAGCGAAGTTCCCCAATCCCGCAAGAAGACAACAAGGATGATCGAGGCCAGCAACAACCCCAGCAGAATCGCGTCGCGCACGCTCTTGATCGATTCGCCCACGATGATGGACTGGTCATAGAACGGCTGAATCTTCACTCCCGGCGGCAGCGTCTTGCGAATGCGCTCAATCTCATCGTGAACCAGGTTCGCGACCTGCACCGTGTTGCCGTCAGGCTGGCGATTGATGTTGAGCAGGACGGCGGGCCTGCCGTTAGCGGTCACGATGGTATAGACAGGCTTCACGCCTGGCGCGACCGTGGCTAGATCGCCGATTCGCACCGGAATACCGGCAGGTGTGTTTTTTACGACCGCCCGGACGATCTCTTCCGGCGTCCTCACTTGGCCATTGACCAGGCCGAGAAAAAGTTGGTGATTGCGCTCCAGCAGGCCGGGCGAGTCCACCAGATTGGTCTTGCGCACTGCGTCGAGAATGTCGGAAACGGTAACGTTCGCTGCGAGCAGCTTCGACGGATCGGGGGTGATCTGGAACTCGGGTTCCTGCCCGCCCTGCACGATCACGGTGGAGACGCCGTCGAGCCGGTTCAGGCGGGGCTTCATTTCATACGTGGCGATTTCCCATAATCGGGTTTGCGGCACGGTCGCCGACGTCAGGCTATAGCCGATGATGGGGAAACTGGCGAAGGTCATGCGGTGCGCCTCGACCTTGGCTGTGGCCGGAAGCTCGGGCTGCGCGCGCGATAGAGCGGCGTTCACATACTGCAGAGTCTGGAACATGTCTACGTCCCAGCGGAAGTAAAGATCGACTTCCGCTGAGCCGCGGCTGGTGATCGATCGCACAGTCAGCAGCCCGGGGACACTGTTGACGGCCTCTTCGATCGGCCGCGTCACCGTGACCATCATCTGGTCGATAGGCATCACGCCGTTGTCTACGGCGACCAGCACCCGCGGAAAATTCGTCGAGGGGAACACCGATACAGGGATGGTGAAGGCCAGATATCCGCCCAATAGGGCCAGGGTGAGGATCAGAAAAATCATTGGCCGGGAGTGGCGCGCGATCCAGTGCTCGGATTTCTCGTGATTCACGCAGTCGCTCCGCAGTTATTTCTCACTAGGTTTTTCCTTGGAATCTTCTTTGGATGACTCCTTAGACTCAGCGGGCGCCGCTTCCACTTTGATCTTCGTGTTGTCGGGTAAGCCGTAAGCTCCGGTCGCGACCACCTTGTCGCTGGCGGTGACGCCTTCAAGAATTTGCACATCGTCGTCTTGACGAATGCCGAGCTTGACTGATTTCTGGTGTGCTTTACCGTCTTTTCCGACGACCATCACCGCGGAACCTCCCTCCGGTGCGCTGATCACGGCGGCGGCGGGAACGACCAACGCATCTTTCACCGTCTTTGCGGTGAGGGCGAGTTGGACGCTGGTTCCGGGTTTCAATTGTTGTTTCGGATTCTTAGCCTCAAGCCAGACCTCCACGGTTGTGCTGTTGGGGTCGAGTGCGGGGCTCACCACCGTAACCGTGCCTTCGACGGGCTCATCCAGCCCCGGCACGGTCATCGTTCCTTTGTCGCCAACCTTCAGCAACGCCGCGTCGGCCTGCGGTATGTGCGCTTTGGCAGTCACCGCGGAGATGTCCATCACGGTGACGATTGCAGTTCCCGCCGCCGCCATTTCGCCGGGATAGAGCGGTCGGTCGGTGACCACGCCGTCGATCGGGCTGCGAATCTCGGAATAGCTGAGCTGTGCTTCCGCGCCGAGATACTTGCCTTTGGCTGATTCCAATTGCCCTGCGGCCGCCTTGAGTTGCTGCTGCTTTCCGATGGCTTGCAGGGTATCGAGATGTTTCTTCGCAATCGAATATTGATTGCGCGCCTGGATGATTTCTACACTCGACTGGTCAAGTTCCTTTCGGGGCAGCGCGCCTTGTTCGTAGAGTTGCTGACGGCTTTGATAAACCTTTTCCTGTGCCTCCAGCGCTTGCTTGGTCTGCTGCGCGTCTGCTTCCGCTTTCTGGATCTCCTCAGGCAGGCTGGCCGCCGTGGTGGTTTCGTAGGTAGCTTGCGCCTGATCGAAGCTGCCCTTAGTGTCCTGTGCGGCGGCGGCCAGGTCGCGGTTTTCGAGGACCGCCAGCAATTCGCCCTTGTGCACTGGGCTGCCGCGCTTCACCAGAAACTTCTCGACTGGAGCGCTGATCTTGGCAACGATAGCGGCCTGCTGCCGGGGAAACAAAATGGCTTGGGCTTTTATTACATGCTGAATCGTGGTCTTTTCAACCGCCGCCACTTGAACGCTCACGACGGGCTCCGCATCGCCTTTGTCTCCGCTACAGCCGGCGGAGATCAGGAGACCTCCGCATGCGGCCATCGTAAGCATCGAGTAGAGGACGCGGGAGCTTCTCCCGTACCGTTTGTGGGGACGATCAGAGAGTGAGACATGGGTCATCGGCTAGAAGCTCCCCGTCAGAGTTTGCAAAGTGGCGACTGCGACTCGGTACCGGACCTGTCCATCGTCGTAAGCATTGCGCGCTTGCGTGAGCGTGTTTTGGGCATCCACAACTTCCAGCACCGTCGATTCGCCTGCCTGATAGCGGAGATTGGTCAGGCGCAGACTGTCGGCGGCCATTTCCGCGGAACTGGCCAGCGATTCCATCTCCGATCGCGCCGTGCTTGCCTCTTCGTAGAACTGCCGCAAGTGCGCCAGAACTTGGCGCTGCTCGTGGCTCAACTCTAACTTCACCTGATCCCGGCGCAATTCCGCCTGCTTCAACTTGCTGCGATCCGCGCCCCAACTGAAGATGGGGATCTGCAAGGTCGCCACGGTGGAATAACCCAGGTTGCGCACGCCGTCGGTACGGATGGCGAACTGGTTGGAATCGATGCCGTAGAAATAGTCCATGCTCAAGCTGGGCAGCAGTCCTCCCCAAGCCGCCGTCACCTGGTGGTTCGCGACCTGCAGAGCCGCCAGCGCTGCCGCCAACTGGGGATTGTTCTTTTTGGCGGCGACTTCCACTTCGGAGAACGCGGGCAATGGCTCAAGAGCCTGAAGGTCGTCGACCACGGTGAAATTCTCGTTCCAGTCGGGAAACAGCAGCACGGCCAGATCCAGGCGGCTGTGCTGCATGTCGAGTTGGGCTTCCTGCAGATCGCGCTGCCGCTGCTGCGACTGAATGGCCGCCTTGACCACGTCCGCACGCGCGACTTCGCCTCCATTCTGCAATTGCTGGCTGATCTTCAGAAACCCCTGGGCTTCCGTGGACGCCCGTTGCGCGGTCGCATACTTTCGCTGCGCTGCGACCAACCCGTAGTACGCCTGGGTTACAGTGACGACCAGGCCACGAGTGGCGATCTCCGCCTTCGCGCGGGCTTGCGCCAGCGCCGCCGAAGAGCGGCGGTAGTCCGCGAAATTCGTAAGGGAAACTGCCTGACGGGCGTCCGCCTGGCTGATGTACTCGTGCACACCGTTATTGGCTATGTAACGGCTGGCCGGGCATGTGGCCGTGATCGCACAGCCGGCGGGTTGCCCGGTGCCCTGGGTGTATATGAAGGAATTGTTGTAGTTGACGTTGGGAAGTAATCCGGCGCGGGCCTGCACGCGATCCTGTCGCGCCACTCCCAGATCGGTCAGCGCCGCATGGTACTGAGGATCGGCAACACGTGCGCGCTCTAGCGCATCCTGCAGTGTGATCGTCAAAGGCGCCGTAGGGGGCGCGGATGTTTGCTGCCCTGCCGCGATGCCGATCAGCAAGATACCGGCCACCATCGGACGCCAAACCGTTGCAGACAGATTGAGAGGGAAGCGCATTTCAGATCTCCAGAGCCGGCCCAACAGAAGGCCCCGAGGGACGAAATTAGCAATTGGAAGATAAACGTGGGATTAACGGCTAAGTCACCGCCGCTGGCAGATTGACTGTGAATGTACTGCCGTCCTTGTCGGACCGGGTCAATGCGAGCTTCCCGCCATGCGCGTGCACAATCCATTCGCTGATGGAAAGGCCAAGCCCGGCGCCGCCGCCGTCGCTGCTCGAACGCGACCGCACTTTGTCTGCCCGGAAGAAGCGCTCGAAGATTCGCGGCTGCAGCTCCACCGGAATGCCCTGCCCGGTGTCTGCGACGGTCATTACATATCGCGAATCCTCGGCGTCGCACCTTACCGACACGCTGCCACCGGGCGGCGTATATTTTATGGCGTTATCCAGCAGATTCACGATCATCCGACGAAGCAATGCCTCGTCCGCCTGGATGGGCAGCTCTTTCGGCGAGTTGCAGGTGAGGGTGATCTGTTTTGCGGCAGCCAGCGTCTTCATGCTGCGTGAGCATTCTGTGATCAGCTCATCAAGATAAAAACTCGAAAGCGTCAGGGGATGCTGTCCGGCGTCCGCACGAGCCAGCGTGAAGAGATCTTCCACAATGTGTTTGAGACGTTTGGCCTCCGCCCGAAGAATGTCGAGCGATGCCCTGTAGTCTTCGGGAGAGCGGCTGGGCTGCGACAGCGTGACATCGGCCTCTCCGCAAAGGATGGCTACCGGCGTTCGCAGTTCATGAGATGCGTCTGCCATAAATCGCCGCTGCTGCTCAAAAGAATGATCCAGCCGGTCGAGCAAGTTGTTGAACGACGCTGCCAGGTGGCCGAGTTCGTCCTTAGCGTTTCTTACCGCCAGGCGCTGGTGCAGATTGTCTGCTCCAATGCGTCCCGCCTGCGTGCTCATCTCGACAACCGGCGAAAGGCTTCGCCGCGCGAGAAAATAACCGCCCGCACTCGCGAGCAAAATCGCGAGCGGGATGGCAAGCCCGAAAGCGGCGATGACGCTCTGCAGAAACTCCCGCTGTCGGTGGAGTGACTGTAAAACGAGCAGCGTGTACTCTTCCTTCCCGATGGAAAGTCGGCGTGTATAACTCCGGCGCACATCATCTCGCACCCGAACCGTTTGGAAGGGGCGAACTCCGAGTTTGGCTCGACCCGTGGCTTCCTGTAGAAGTTCCACCGGTGCGCCCGGCGGCTCATCGAGCAATTGACTGCTGGAAGCGGCGACGATTTTTCCTTCCTGGTCGAGCACGACAAATATGGTCTCCCGGTACTTGTGCTCGGAAATCGCCTGTTCGATCGCGGCTTTCAATCCGTCAGGCCCGGTTGCATCACGGGCCTCGGCATTCACGGTTGCGAGAAAAGAATCAGCCATCTCGACGATGGCGGCGTCCGTGCGGTGCGCTGAATCCTGCCGGAGCAGGAAGTACGTGGCGAACGCCATAGTGACGAGCACACAAGTCAATACGGCCGTGTACCACAAGGTGAGGCGTACGCGCACAGAGCTAAACATCTCCCCGATTCCGGGAGCCGCGGGTTTTTGTTTCGCTGGCTTCATAGCCTGCCGCAAGCATATATCCCGCGCCTCGCCGCGTGCTCAGAAGAGGTTTTGAAGAACCGGCATCGATCTTTCGACGGATGCGGTTCACATACACCTCGATCAAATTTGAGAAAGGATCGAACTCTTCGTCCCATACATGCTCGGCAATCTCTGCGCGGCCTACTACCCGCCCCGCATTTCGCGCCAGGAATTCAAGCAATGCGTACTCCTTCGAAGTCAGCAAAATGGCGCGTCCGCCGCGCGTGACGTTCTGCCCAACCGTGTCCACCACCAGATCGGCGACTGTCAGTTTCGCAGGCAGCAGTCCACCCGTCCGCCTCATCAACGCGCGCAAACGGGCGAGCAACTCCCGGAATTCAAACGGCTTTGTCAGATAGTCGTCGGCCCCGCAATCGAGGCCGGTGATGCGGTCCTCCACCGCGTCTCGCGCCGTCAACATGAGGATCGGCAGGCGTTGTCCTGACTTTCGCAATTCCTTACAGACCGCGAAGCCATCCGGAGGCGGGATCATTACATCCAGAATCGCCAGGTCATAGGTGTTGATCGCAGCCTGGTAAAGTGCATCCTCGCCGGAACCAGCTACGTCGACCGCATAGGATTGTTCCCGCAATCCCTTGGCGACGAAGTGCGCGATCCTCGGATCGTCTTCCACCACCAGCACCCGCATAGCAGCATCATAACGCCGTTCCAGGAACCTGCTAGTGTTCCGTACGCCTTTGACATCTGGAAAACCAACTCCGGCGAAACAAAAGGAGGCCATTTCAACTTCATGTCAAGGCGGTTGCGGCACCTATTCTCGGCTATCGTCGACTGGCGTATGCAGAGGTACGAGAATAAAGTCCTTCCTCCATAGGGCGGACGAGTAAATGGGGGACGGGTTGGTGCCTATGCGGAGGGATCGCTGTATCAATTGTATGCACCAGTTGGATTGAAACCACAGATCCCATACTCTGTTCTCGAAACAATCATTTCCAGCAACGTTAAATAAAGAGCTGCGCGAACCGTGGTGAAATCAATTCGGTAAGCGGCTGCCAATGGCAGAGGTAGGATGAAACTGCCGATGGGTCCACAATCGATGGTCGAGGGGTCCAAAAGGGGTGACCGGGGGAGTTGTGGACCCCTTGTGGACCCCTTTTAGACCCCATAAAGTGCCATTCCGCGGAAAACGCCGAAAAGGGGCTGAAACGATCTTGAAGAAGTGGGCAGAGGTGGCGATCAGCGACGATGAGAGGACATCATGCCGGACTGAGCGCGGCAAATGCTGGCCGGGCAAGTGGTGCTTGCTTGGCCCTAAATCTCCGAACTTTGGCTGTGTTCTGGCAGCTACTGGAGCAGAATTTCTTACGCTTCCGAGTGAGAAGAAAGTGCTTCCGGCAGTTTGGGCAGATCCCATACTCTGTTCTCGAAACAATCATTTCCAGCAACGTTAAATAAAGAGCTGCGCGAACCGTGGTCCCCATGGTAAGCGGCACGAGTCTGCCGGCCTCTTCAGAGAGGATGAGCCGCGGATTGTTCGGTCCCGGGTTTAAGGCACTGGAAAGATCGATACACAAAATCGCCTTCCCCACGGCAAGCCAGTTGGGCTCTTCCTCGAAAGTGGCGTGCGGGCGCCGACGGATGCATTCTTCTTTGGCTCGTTGGTGGTCTTTTTCGAAAATCGCAATGCTGAGGTTCCAGAGCCCCAAGATACGGTCGCGTACCGCCCAGAAATCCGTTATCGACAAGGCGAAAGGATCTTTATGCTCGTTTTGGAACTGCTTGCAAATGCGTTGCACACCACGAGGAATCCGTGAGTCCATCTTTCCTCCAGCATCGGTCTCAACTTCATCGAATAGGCCGAACTCCTCTATGTAGCGAACGGCATCGTCGTCGGTGCCTCGCGGCAAGTTAAGACATGCCATGAACGCTTCTCTGGCTCTGCTACTTGGGACCAGGGCTATGGGTTCGCAATATTTCTGCTCGTCGAGTTGGAACGACTCCAGAAGCACTCTGTCAGTTTGGAGAGCAACGCCTAACGCCTCGTGATAGCGGAAGGATCTTTGAACCTGAGCGTCAGAAATGGCCCCCTTGTGCCGACGTCCCCAACGTTGTCGTCCCTTTTCTAACAGTTCTCTGTGCCCCAATCCCTGGACGGTTGTGTACGTTCCGTAGCACCAGCCGTGCGACACGCCTGCGATCCGGACTGGCCAGAACAGATATGCACTTTGTAGGTTCATTGCTGGCGACACTATATGAAACTAGTAGATCAGGCGTTTCTAGTTACAATATAACTATGTCAGCTCATGACTTGCAAGAAAGAAATGACTCGAGACTCTCGGATGCCGCCCGGCCCGACTCCTGCGCTGGAATCCGAAAGATCCCCGACTCAAATTAGCGCCGGCGTTCAGTCCTCGACTCGCTCCGGAGAAGACAAAATGGCTCAGAGCTCGACAGATTCGACGATTGCGAACTCGGAGAAACAACTTGTCATCTCCGAACTAGCCGTTCTTCTAGGAATCCAGGAGAGTGTAATACGCGAGACAATCGCCGTCCACGGACAAGACCGCCAACAATACTATTCCATCGGCGAGCTTGCAATACGATGGCGAGTCTCCCGTGGCACTGTGTACAACCGGCTTCGCTTGGCTGGCGCCAAGGTGCTAGACTTCTCTTCCCCGGGGAAGAGGAGCAAAAAGACTGTTCACGTGAGCGTCATACGTCAGATTGAGGCGCAGAGAACACGAAAATTATGTTGACCGTCCGAAAGCGCGGCAAGTCCTTTCATGCCGATATGCTCATAGGCAACATCCGCATCCGAGGCTCGCTCGGAACGCACAATCAAGACGCCGCTCGTCGGCTAACTCACCGGCTTGAGACAGCACTCTCGGAAGGGCCGACTTCCGCTCTATGGCCGGAACTCAGGACTCTAGTTCCTCGCTTAACATACGCCCGTTTCGCAGATTATGTCGGTGCTAAAGATCACCCAGTAGTGACCTGGAACGACGTGCGAGAGGCGTTCACAATGCACATGGGGCAGCGGAAGAACATCGGCAAACTTCAAGGCTCCACTGAGGAGCGATATAAGGTTACCGTCCGCGAGTTCGAGTCTTTTCTCACTGCGCAGAAAGTAACGCGCCTCCAAGATATCACTAAGCCTCTCGTTGAATCCTTCAAAGTGTGGCGCGTAGAGCGGATAAAGGAAAAGAAATTCGCTCGAGGAGGAACGGGGCTTGTGCTCGATACCGCTATTTTGCATCGCGTTTTCGCGTTTGCAGTCGAAAGCGAGATGATAGTAAGAAATCCTGTCAGGATGGAAGGACGGCCAGGAGAGAACCCTGAGCATGGAGCGGAGCCATTCACGGCGAACGATCTGGCCCTGTTGCGCGAGCACGCGGGAAATGACCTACTGGCGTTCCTGTTGCTTCGATGGACCGGCTTTCGCGGATCGGATGCCGTGTCTCTGAACTGGCGAGAGGTTCATTTCGACCGAAAAGAAATTGAGCGGGTCACACAGAAGCGGAGAAAGCGGGTAATCCTACCGATACACACCGAGTTGCTGTTTGCCTTAGAAGGGGAATGGGAACGCAGAAAGCCCGACTGGCCCGACCGCGTCTTACTGAATCCATTGACGTCCAAACCGCTAACACGTCCCCGCCTTTATAATCGAATGCTGGCCCTCGGAAAGCGGGCGGGTGTGTCGAACGCTCACCCGCACCGATTCAGAGACACACTTGCTGTGGACATGTTGACCCGAGGAGCGAGCCCGTATGACGTGGCTAAGATGCTCGGCGACACGATAGAAACTGTGGAAAAGCACTACACCCCATTCGTGCGTGAGCTACGTGAACGAGTCAGGATGATCCTCGAAACGGGAACGGGACTCGAAAATCCATCCAAAATCCAGGCAGGCCATCCTCAAAATGCGGCAAAGAGACCGAATTAGAATTCCTTTCTCAAAATGAACAGCGAACGAGGGAGGCTGCCTTTGCAAGTCATTGAGATTTCGCCTACACAATCCGCTTCTCCGTCACACGGGCGTCACAATTGCAAAAGTCGAATTTGTAAACAATTGAAATCTAGATAGTTTGTGGCAGCCGGACCTGTAAGCCGAATTCTGTCCGCCGGATTGCTCCAGTGGGACGGTCATTCCTCTGGGCCACGCATCGCTGCGAGGCTCTAGCGACCTACCCGAAGGTTGGACGCACCGAGCCGGCACGTGTCCGAAACCTGATTCGAAAATCAAGTCTCGGACTCCCTTCCTATTTGGTCTTGCTCCGTGTGTGGTTTGCCCTGCCCGTCGCATTGCTGCGGCGGCGGTGCGCTCTTACCGCACCTTTTCACCCTTACCTGGATCTCGAAAGATACAGGCGGTATGTTCTCTGTGGCACTTTCCGTCGAACGGACTTGAATCCGCCCTCCCGGACGTTATCCGGCACACCGCTCTGTGGAGTTCGGACTTTCCTCTCCCCGCGTCCGAAGACGCGGAAAGCGACCGTCCGGTCCAGCTGCCAACAGATTCATTATATACGTCGGGCTTCGGGCTTCGGGCTCCGGCTATCGGGCTTCGGCGCTAACCTCCGCTGCTTCATATCCGCTTCGAGGACTGTCTTGCTGGTAGACTTATCGGCAACCGGGCTGCGCTGAAACAGTCTTCTTGCCCGAAGCCCGGAGCCCGAACGCCGAAGCCTGACGCATGCACACTCTTGAAGCCATCCGAATCGCCTTTCAGTCGCTCTGGGTGAACAAACTGCGCTCGGTGCTGACCCTGCTCGGCGTGGTGATCGGAGTGGCTGCCGTGATCGCC
>Ga0210383_10001878_pt1 | contig 19159 bp, 16 predicted proteins | sample IncBWC14OmetaG_FD_160072 | JGI IMG/M metagenome (GOLD analysis project Ga0210383, IMG submission 160072) | Forest soil microbial communities from Barre Woods Harvard Forest LTER site, Petersham, Massachusetts, United States - Inc-BW-C-14-O ...
CCGCGTCGCCGCCCTCGCGAATGCAATCCAGAGCGCCCTTGTAATCGTCGGCGGTGACTTTGCGGCTGGTGACCGCGGGACAGTAGATCTTAGTAAGGCCGAACGAGGAGAATTGCTCGCAGCGCTTCTTCCAGGTATCGAGCGCCGCGGGCCGGTTCGGATTGGGAATCCAAAAATCCGGGAGCACCGATGCGCAGGAGACCGGGGTTAATCCCAGATCGGTGACCACGCGGCGCGCGGCCGCCAGGTCTTCGGTCTTCAAAAAATCATCCAGCATCCGATCGGTCAGCTCTACATTCTTGATCCCCGCGCGCGCCCAGCCTTCGAGCGACTTGCGGTATCCGGCGGCCGCGGAGGTGTTCTGGTGCAGACACAGCGCCATTTTCCCGGAAGCCGCATGCGCGGAGGTGGCAGCCAGGGCCAGGGGAGCGAGAAGTGCGGTTCGTCGAGAGAACATGGCAGATACTATATCGCTATTGCGCAACACATCGGAAGCCGATGTTGTAGTCACGATCGGCGATTTCAATCCGGCTGCGATAGGACGCGCGAATGAGACTGGGGTCGTCGAACCAACCTCCGCCGCGCAGCACTTTAAACTCACCAGAACCGGGCCCTTTCGGATCGATGGCTTCTCTCGAGATCGCCGACGAGTGCCAGTCGTTAGTCCACTCCACCACATTGCCTAGCATGTCGTGCAGCCCGTACCCATTGGCTTGCTTCTGCCCCACCGGGTGCGTAGTGCTTCTGCTGTTTCCGCCGTACCAGGCGATCTGGCCGACATCGCCATATCGGCTCCCCTGACTCCCGCCGCGCGCCCCGTATTCCCATTCAGCTTCGGTGGGCAGCCTTCCTCCGATCGCACCGCAGTAGGCGTTTGCCTCGATCCAAGTGACCTGTTCCACTGGCAGAGTGGGGCCCTTGAAGTTGCTGGGATTTTTCCCAATCACACGTTGGTAAGCGGCTTGCGGGACCTCGGTTTCCCCCAACCAGAACCCCTTGGTCAAGGTGACGCGGAGCGCGGGCTTTTCATCGCCATAACACTCGGCGTCTCCCGGCGAGCATCCTAACAGGAACGATCCAGGAGGGATCCACAAATATCGCAGCCCGTCTTTAGGATTGGTCTTGGCGTCGCCCTGCTTCGCGTCACCCTGCTTCGCATCGGCATTTTGGAAAGCCTGCACGCCGCTCGGCAGAGTGGTGGCGAACAGGATCGAGGCCATCGCCAAAAGTCCTCGAGTCGCCACACGATGAGTATCCAAATCAGCCTCCTGATCGTGCCTACTTTAGCAGAGTGATTCGGCGGGCAAGTGTAAAGTCACTTGATCTTGTCCAGGCCCTCGGTTAGCTCGATTGAGACTCCCCAAGGGTCGATGATCGTCGCAGTGGCGATGTTGTTCATGGCCGCGTCTTTTTTCTTGTAAGGCCGCACGAGCTTGATGCCCTTCGCTTCAAGCGCCTTCGAGAACGCGTCCAGGTTCTTCACTTCAAATCCCACGTGATCTACAACGCGGCCGGCGGTGGGGACGTGCGTGATGGACTGATCGCCTTCCCAGCGGAAGAAGTTGAGGCTGTATCCGACGCCCGGCAGGTCGGCGCCAATGAAGAAGTCGGTTTGTCCTGGACGCAAAGTCGCATCGAACGCCTTCATGTACCACTGCTGCATCTCGACGTACTGCTTGTTGATGAAGTGGATATGATGCGCCACGATAGGCGGCGCGTCTTTTTCAGCGCTGGTAACGAGCTCGATTTTCGCGCCATCTGGGCCGATAAAATATGCAAAGCGTCCATACACTGCCGACGTGCCCGATTTCGCCGGGGGTGGGTCACCCGGCTTCGGCTCTCGCCCGGTGGTTTCCTGATATCCCGCGGCTGCCAGCTTAGCCGCCATCGCCGGCACGTCCGGCACTGCGAAACCGACGTGATCGAAGGCGGTGCCGCGGGTGGGGCCGGTCGGCGCCTGAACGCGGAGGAAGATGAACGCGTCGGGAAACTCAATTACATCGATGTCGCCGAACTTTATTGCTCTGCCGCCCAGCGTGTCGGCCCAAAACTTCTTATGGCCTTCGATGCTCGTCACGTTAAGGTGATAATGGCCGATGCGGATCGGCGCGTCCGGATGACTGACGAGTTGTGCGAAAGTATGCGGCGCCGCGCATGAGGCCAGTGCCGCGAGAGCGAGAATGGCTGATCTCATTTGACGTCGGCGAGTCCTTCGGTCATCTCGATGTTTGTCCCCCAGGGATCTTTGATGAACGCGATCGCGATGCCGAGCTGCGGCACCTTGGTGTAGGGACGATCCAGTTTGATGCCCTGCGCTTCGAGGTTCTTCGTGAACGCCTCGAGGTTTTTGATCTCGAAGCCGATGTGATCGATCGCTCGGCCTGTGGTGCCGACGGTCGGCGTCGGCGAGGGCGAGAAGTTCAGGAACACGCCAGGCAGTTGATCCTGCACAAAAGCCGACCCTGGATTGGGCGCAAGCATCTTCGCGCCGAATGTCTTTGCGTACCACACCTGCATCTCGTTGTTCATCTGCCCGAAGAAGTGGATGTGATGAAGCTGAATCGGAGCCTTCTGCGATTTCACTTCGACGAACTCCACTTTGACATCTTCCGGACCAAGCGCGAACGCGAGGTTCGTCGTCGGACTGGCGGCTGCGATGTCGTCGGTGACCTTCACGTTCGCGGCAACCGAATCGGCCGTGATCATCTTGAAACCGTTCGCCTTGATCTTCGCCACCAGCGGCTTTAGATCGGGAACGGAAAAGCCGATGTGATTCACCGTGGTGCCGATCGATCCGCCCGTCGGCGCCTGCATCGGACGGAAAAAGATCAGAACATTCGGGAACTTGATGATCTCCTGCTGCCGGTCCCCTGAACCGAATTTTGCCACCGTGCCGCCGAGCGTGTCGGCATAGAACTTCTTCTGCGCGTCCATGTTCGTGGTGTTCAGATGGTGGTGCCCGTACACGACCGGACCTTCTCCGGCAACCAGAATCTGCGCACGGGCAACAGCCGGCACGAACAGCAGAATGGTTAGCGCGATTCCGGTCAATAAACGTTTCATGAAAATCTCCCTGGCCGCCAAGTTTACACGATATCGCCTGTGTGCTTCATGCCGGAGTGTTGCACCCTTACAGCCGCCCTAATATACTGGGCAGTTGCATTTCTGCATATTTCAAGAACAGGAGCCCTCATGAAGATCCTCCGCTCCAGCGCAAGGGTTGCATTGCTGTGCGCCGCTGTCGTTGGCCTGATCACCTTGCCAACCAGCGCCCAACAAACCAAATATGTGAGCCCGCCCGGCTACATTTCGGGGACCGTCCAGGGTGAAAAGGGTCCCGAGGCCGGCGTGTGGGTTATCGCCGAAACCAAAGATCTGCCGACCAACTTCATCAAGATTGTGGTTACCGACGATCGCGGCCGCTTCGCCCTGCCCGAGCTGCCCTCGGCGAATTACAAAGTCTGGGTGCGCGGGTATGGCATTGTCGATTCCTCGCCCATTGATGCGAAACCGGGCGAGACGAAGGTGGCGCTGAAGGTCACCTCCGCGAAGACTCCGCAAGAGGCGGCCAAGGTTTATCCGGGCAACTACTGGCTTTCGTTGCTGGAGCCGCCGGATAAGAGCCTGTTCCCGGGCACGGGGCCACAAGGCAACGGCGTCGGGACGGGCATGCTTACCCAGAATCATTGGATCAATTCGCTGAAATCGGACTGCAATTTCTGCCATCAACTTGGGAACCAATTGACGCGTACCGTCGACGATGTGTTCAAAGCGAAGCCGGAGTTCACCACTCACACGCAGGCCTGGGAATGGCGGCTCGGCTTGGGCGTTCGCGGCACCAACATGTATTCGGTGCTCATGAACCAAGGCAAAGATCCGTCGCTCAAGTCATTTTCGAGCTGGACCGAGCGCATTGCCGCGGGTGAAGTGCCGCCTGCGCCGCCACGGCCCAGCGGGATTGAACGCAACGTCGTAGCCACCCTTTGGGACGTAGGCGACGACCACTCGTTCATGCACGATCAAATCTCTACCGACAAGAACCATCCCACCGTCAACGGCGGCGGACGCAACTATGCGGTGAACGCCGGCCACGGACAGCTGGTGGTTTTGGATACGGCCGAGAACAGCACCTTCAGCCTGGACATTCCTACGCGGGAACCCAAGGACAAAGTGCCATCGCGCTTTCCCGCACCCAATCGCCCCTCGAATTTCTGGGGTATGGAACATCTGTGGGCCAACCCGCCTTACGATCCCGCCGATCCGCACAATCCCATGTTCGACAGCAAGGGCCGCGTTTGGCTGACGTCGAAGATCCGCGGCGCGCAGGATCCGGCATGGTGCAACGATCCGAGCAACAAATTCGCCGATTGGTTCCCGCTTCGCAATAGCGGGCGGCAAGCCTCGTTCTTCGATCCGAAAACCCGCCAATTCACGTTGATCGATACATGTTTTTCCACACACCATCTGCAATTCGACAATGATGCGGACGAGACCATCTATTTCAACGAGCTGACCGGCCCCATCTTCGGCTGGATAGACACGAAGGTGTACGACGAGACCCACGATGAGCAGAAGGCCGAGGGCTGGTGCGGCCAGGTGCTGGACACCAACGGCGATGGAAAAATCACCAAACCGTGGAATATTATGCAGACGCGCCGTGGCGGCGAGGTATCGATACTGTACACCAGCGATACTGCATCCGGTCCAACAGGCAGGCCCAGGGCGGATGCGCCCAGCGTCGCGTTCGATCCGAAGCTGGATACGCTTATCAGTTATAGCCTGTACTCCATGATTCCAAGCCCCGTGGACGATTCGGTGTGGGGCGTCTCTGAGATTTATCCGGGTTACCTGGTGCGGATGCAGCGGGGCGACAATCCTCCGCAGTCATGCAAAGCTCAGCTCTTCAAGGTGCCCGAACCGGGTTTCGATCCGCGCGGCGTGGATATCGACAGCCACGGCGTGGTGTGGACGGCCCTTGCCGCTACCAGCCACCTGGCTAGCTTCGACGTTCGCAAGTGCAAAGACTTGGGTGGACCGGCGAAAGTGGATGGCAGCCAGTGCCGCGAAGGCTGGACGCTGTATCAAACTACCGGCCCCAAGCTAAAAGGCACGGACATTCCCGCCGACTTCCACTACTACAATTGGGTGGATCAACACAACATTATAGGATTGGGCGCTGACACGCCTTTCGCCACCGGATCAAACTCCGATGCGTTGATTGCGCTGAACCCACAGACCCAAAAGTGGACCTACTTCCGCGTGCCGTATCCGCTTGGGTTTTACTCACGCGGCATGGACGGCCGCATCGACGATCCGAACGCTGGTTGGAAGGGGCGCGCGCTTTATTCCAACTACGGAACGCATTTCGTCTGGCACATCGAAGGCGGCAAGGGTACCAAGGGCAAAATCGTGAAATTCCAGGTTCGGCCCGATCCCCTGGCTCACTAGGTCTTCGACCGGTTGTGGAAGAGCCGGCCCATTATCTGGAGTCTCCGCGAGTTCTGTGGGGAGCGGCAACGTTAACAATTGTCGCAGCCGTGGGTGGCGTGCTTGTCGTTCGCGAGTTTGCCGTTCGATTGCTTCATCCCGATCCGGCGTTCACGCCACTCAGCCTGGGCTCTCCTATCGTTGCCACCGTTGTCTGCACCGGGATGGCTATCTACGTCTTTGTAGGAATGGCGTCTTATCCCAACCCGGCCCGAACATGGCGTCGAGTTTCAGCTGTAGTTCTGATCCTGTCGTTCTTGCCCTGCGTATTATTGGCGATTTCACACATTATGGGCGGAGGCTGGCCCCAGGCTTGCGCTCTCATGGCGATGCACGTAGTTGTGTGGGCGGTTTGCGCAACGCTCTTACCGTCGCTTGCGATCACGAAGCACCCTCCCAAAACTCAGGCCCCTGACCGCCTCTCGATTCTTTAGCTGGGTGCTGTCGAGATAAATTGCTCTGTTTATGCCGGTGCGACGGGTTCGCGCCGGCAGCGCACTTCACGCACCGCGTAGATGCGGCGTCCTTGGCTTTCGAAATACGTCCGCATCAGCACTTCGCCCAGCAAACCGGTACTGAACATCATCAAACCGCTGAGCAGTAACAACGCACCCAGGATTACCAGCGGGCCGTGGTTAATCATGATGGCCTGGCCCCACAATTTCGGAACCGACACTACGCCCAGGATCACGAATCCGGCGGTGAATGCAGCGAGGCCGAGCCGTCCAAAGAAGTGCATTGGCCGCGTGAAATATTTCAACAAAAACTTGATGGTCAGAATATCGAACATCACGTTGAACGTGCGGCCCAGGCCATAATGCGAATCACCCGCTACGCGCGGTGTATTGCGGATGGGAACTTCAGCGATGCGCGCGCCGTAAAAACTGGCGAGCGCCGGAATGAAGCGATGTAGTTCGCCGTAGAGATTGATGTCCTTGAGTATTTCCGCGCGGTAAGCCTTGAAGGTGGTGCCGAAATCGCGCAGTTGGATTCCAGACGATTTCGCCATCAACCAATTCGCGATGCGCGAGGGGAATTTGCGCGTGATCGCGTTGTCCACCCGGTCTTTGCGCCAGCCGCTTGCGATGTCATAACCTTCTTCGATCTTGGCGAGCAGCGCTGGAATGTCCTCGGGCGCATGCTGCAAATCGCCATCCAGCGAAATGATCACGTTGCCTTGCGCCTCATCGAAACCCGCGGAAAGAGCGGCAGTTTGTCCAAAATTGCGGCGCAGGCGGATTACCTTCAAACGGCCATCGGTCTCCACCAGGTTCGCCAGCAGGTCGAAGCTGCGATCGGTCGATGCATCATCCACCGCGATTATTTCGTAGGGCTTTTGCATCGACTCCAATACCGACGTAAGCCGGTCGTAGAGCGGCAGAATGGATGGCTCTTCGTTATGAATCGGGATCACGATAGACAACATGAAGGTGAAATACCATCTTATCCTACGGACGCAATTACGCGACGACAATAGCCCGGTGGTTCTAAGATCGAACCCCCAAAGAATTCGTGCCGTGATACCCTCCTAAGGGAGAATCGATGGAACCGGAACGTCACAAATGCACTGCTTGCGGAGGCGTCGGGGATTGCCCAGTCTGCAAGGGAACCGGCAACGGCGGCCAGTGCGATAAGTGCGCCGGTACCGGAAGATGCCCCAACTGCGCAGGCACTGGACGCAACCCGTCCAAGCCCGCCGGTTAAAAGCTGCTACGCTTAAAGAAGCCGAAACCAAAAGCAAAGGGGTGATTTCCGTTGGCTGAAGTTCAACTTCATGAAGGCGAAAGCCTGGAAAGCGCGCTGAAGCGCTTTAAGCGAAAGGTCCTGCAAGAGGACATTGTCAAAGACATCAAGCGCCATGCTTTCTATTTGAAGCCGGGTCAGAAGAAACGCGTCAAGCAAGCCTTGGCTCGCAAACGCGCCCGCAAAAAACGTACCAGAGACAGCGAGCCCGATCGCAGTCCGTCCTAAGCTTTTGCACTGAATGCCGGGGCCTCATTGGAGCGCCCTGGCTTCAAACTCCGCAATCTCACCGCCCTTCACTTTAAAGTGCACTTCAATTGGACTACAACACACCTCGCAGTCCTCAATATAGGTTTGCTTCTTCACCGAGGTGTCCAGCAGCATCGATATTCGTTCCCTGCAGTAGGGGCACGCGAAGAAATACTCCGTCTCCATCCCGCCCAGGATATCGCGGTACGCCATTAGCCCCAAAGAGCCACACAGCACCAACCCGCCAGCCGTAGTATGATCGCTGAACGCGAGGAAACGATCATGCGAAAAATTTGGCTGATGGCGCTTGTGCTGGTAGCCGGCATTGGAATTGGTTTGGCGATTTCCGGCCGTCTGGCGCGGGTGGAGGCCCGCTCCAAGCCGGGCACCGGATTTGCGGCTGTTCCTGGAAGTCTCGGGTCGGAAGATCTGACTGGCCCCTACGACGTTGTCAAAAACTGGCCGCAAGACGTCAGCACGCTGCCGGGAAATGAGAAGTGGACCTACGGCGCGGGCGAAAGCGTCTTCGCCGAAAGCCCGAATCGCATCTATATGCTCTTCCGCGGAGAGCTGCCGAAGATGGCGCCGCCGAAAGCAGCCTTGCTTCCGCAACTTGGCCCCAGTCTCACTTTTCCGGTGGCCGGTTTTTGGCGCGATGCTACTGTCGCGTCGCTACCTGGAACCGGAGGCACCGACAACGATGTGAGCGAGTGGCTGACTTCCTGGGAAGGTAAAGCGCCCGACCTCGGCATCAAAGGCCCGCCCTATCGCCAGCTGGGCGTGGATGCGAAGTGGGAAAACTGCGTCGTGGTTGTCGATGGCAGCGGCAAGATCATCGAGACCTGGAAGCAATGGGACAAGCTGTTCCGGCGGCCGCACTCGATCTATATCAGCCCCTACGATCCGGAAAAGAACGTTTGGATCGTCGATGACAACATGCAGGTGATCTATAAATTCACGCACGATGGCAGCAAGCTGTTGCAGACCATCGGCACGCCGGAAGTGGCTGGCGCCGACGCTACCCATTTCAACCGACCCCCCTATATCGACTGGCTGCCCGACGGAACCTTCTTCGTGTCCGACGGCTACACTGGAACGCGCGTCGCGAAATTCGATAAGAACGGGAAATTCCTTATGGACTGGGGCAAAGTGGGCGGACCTCCGCGCGGCCCCGTCGACACTCGCCCCGGCTATTTCAGCAACGTACACGGCATCGCCGTCGACCCGGCCACTCACCACGTCTTTGTGAACGATCGCAACAACCATCGCATTCAGGTGTTCGACGACAACGGCAAGTATCTCTATGAATGGAAAATCGACGCCGATCCATCCAGCCTGCATCTGCTCTACATCGGATCGGGCAAAAGCATCTGGACCTACGACCGCACGACTAACAAAATGGTGGAGTGGGATCTGCAAGGCCATCTGCTTTACTCGTGGGGCAGCATGGGCGATTTCCCGGGCGGCCTGTGGGGCGTGCACGGAGTTAGCGTCGATCAGGAGGGGAATCTGTACGTCGCCGAAGTGGACGCCGGGCGGGTTCAGAAATTCCATCCGAAGGCGGGCGCCAACCCCGAATTCCTGGTGGCCAAGCCCGTGCCTTCAGTATGGAAGTGATTCGTTTCGGTTAGCGCACGTTGTCGTGATGCTCTGAATTAACGTAATGGCCGGCGTCGTTGTCGACGCACGGTGGCATTTCGGCCAGGATGTCGGATTGTAGCGTCAGCGTACGGGTAATGGTCCAGGGCTTCGCCAGAACCACTGGATCCTCGGCCGTCATCGAATACTGAATCGTATCTCCGACGCGCCGCAACCGTTCCGTCACGTGCAATTTGCTGCTGTGGAGCAAGCCGTTATCGCCTAGCCAGGTGTCGTCGGTCAACCGAGTGACATCCACCACCAGCGTGTCGCCATTCCACTGCGCAACGGAATCGCCGTTATAAGTTCCCTCTTCGTCGGCATCCGCGCTGTGATGGCCGCCGACGGGAATGACGCGCCAGTGATTGCCGGTTAAATCCGCATAAAGGAACACCAACTGTTTCGGCGTCTGGATGATTTGCTGCGGAGGTCCGATGCGGGGCACACCCGGGGGCATGCAATGCAAGGTATGATCTTCCTTCACCTGGTCCGCATCGAGTGCTTTCACCTTCGCCGCGAATTGGGCTTTGTATTCCGGATTCGGATCGGGCTTCGCTTGCGGCGCCGCCGCGCCCTTGGGTACCGATTGTCCGAAGTTCAGAGTGAACGAATTGTCGCCTACCTTCGCTACCAGGCCGCCAAAAAAGTGATGCCACACTCCGTTCAAGTCAGGATGTCCGTCCGCCAGGTGGGGCGTCGGTTTCAAGGCCGCATTCGGGTATTTGGAGGCTTCGATAGCGTAGCTGGTGGCCGGAGGCCCGTAATTCGGCGCTTGGGCAAAAACGTTCCCGGGGACCATCGCCGCCAGGCCGAGGCTCACTGTTCCTAGGGTGCGGATCGCTAAACGGAATTCCATATTCTTCTCCTCTTATGTCTGCGCTATTTTGCCGGAGCTGCTTCGGGGGCGGTGCCGCCGCCCAGATTATAGAAATGTCCATCCGGATAGCTAAGCTTCAGCAGAAACCCGAACCCATCGGTCCCGTCTTTCGCCGGATAGGCTGTAACGGTAGCATCCGAGCCGTTGAGTAACTTATCTTTGGTGAGGCCGCTATTCTTGAAGAACATGGGGGGCAGCGATTGCAGTCTCCACGTGGTCACCTTTCCGCTGTCATCCTTGGCATCAAAGTAAACGAAAATGTGCGGATTTACCCAGTCCACTTTGGAGACCACGCCCTTTAAGGTAACCATTTTGCTCGCGTCGAACTCAGCCGATACCGCGTGATGCGCGAGCAATGGCAATGTGCAAAACAGCGCCGCGGCTGCGGCCAGCGCCAGACTTAGCTTCCTTCTCATCCTAATCTCCTTGGTATTTGACCGCCCGGGCGAGGTTCGACACGATAACCCTCCCCGCTATCCATGCCAATTAGGTATATCGTTCAAACGGCACGGTGTCAAGCGTGCTGACCTTTGGTTACGAGCTCGGTTACAAGTATGATATCCACATGCGTCAGACGATCTTGTTGACGGTTTTGATGGCCCCGCTGCTAATGGCTCAGCAAGCCACGCGTGTGGATGACAGCGTTTTGAAGAACGCCGCGAAAAGCGGGGACGAATGGCTGAGCTACGGGCACGATCCGGGTGAAACGCGTTACAGCCCGCTCAAGCAGATCGACGCCACCAATGTTAGCCGCTTGGGATTGGCTTGGTCCTACGACCTCGGCATCGGAGGCGGCAACCAGGAAGCCACGCCGCTGGTCTGGAATGGCACGCTTTTTGGCATCACGAACTGGTCCGTGGTGTTCGCCGTGGATGCGCGCACCGGCAAGGAGCGCTGGCGTTGGGATCCCGAGGTGAATCAGACCGCGGTGTTCCCGCGGATCTGCTGCGGCGTGGTGAATCGCGGCTTGGCCATTTACCAGAACCTGATCATCGCGCCTATCATCGATGGAAGGCTTGAGGCGCTGGATGCCGAGACTGGCAAAGTGGTGTGGGAATCGCGCGTCGCCTATACGCAGGACAACTACAGCATTACGATGGCGCCGCGCATCGCCAAGGGCAAGGTGATTGTCGGCGTCAGCGGCTCCGAATATCCCGTGCGTGGATTCTTCGCCGCTTTCGATGCCGCCACCGGACGCTTCGCATGGAGGTTTTATACTGTGCCCGGCGATCCGTCCAAGCCTTTCGAAAGCGCCGCTATGAAGAAGGCGGCTGAGACCTGGTCGCCCGAAGCGTGGAAGATGGGCGGCGGGGGAACGGTGTGGGACGGCATGGCGTGGGATCCCGAATCGGATTTGGTGTACATCGGCACTGGCAACGCCGGACCCTGGCCCGAACAGCTTCGCAAATCCAAAGGTAAAGACAATTTGTACGCGTGTTCGGTGTTGGCCGTCCGGCCCGACACCGGCGAATTGAAATGGTATTTCCAAATGGTGCCCGGCGACTCATGGGATTACGACAGCGTGCAGCAGTTGATGCTGGTCGATCTCAACATCAAAGGCAAACAGCGCAAAGTGCTGATGCAGGCCAACAAAAATGGCTTCTACTACGTAATCGATCGAGTGACGGGACAATTCATCTCCGGTCAGCCGTGGGTGCAAGTCACCTGGGCTAAGGGCTTGGATGAGGCCACCGGACGGCCGATCGTCAACGAAGAAGCGCACTACGGCAACGAGACGGTCCTGCTGACGCCGGGCCCCGGCGGCGGCCACAACTGGTCTCCCATGTCCTTCAATCCGAGCACCGGCCTGGTGTACGTCCCAACATCCAATGGCGGCGTCAACGGATACCAGGCGGATGAAAATTTTGTCTACAAACCGGGAGCAGGCGAAAAGAATCTCGGAATTATCCGGCCGAAGGTGCAGCCTGCAACTCCTGATACAGCCAGTACTCCTTCCGCGACGCAGGTCGCTCCGAAAACCAGGCCCTCTCCGCCGGCCATTGGACCAAAACCGCCCGAAGGTCAGCGGAACCTTTTGGTCGCGTGGGACCCGGTCACTCAAATGGAGCGCTGGCACGCAATCGGCGGCGGTTCCATCGGTGGCGGCACGGTCACCACCGCGGGAAATCTGGTTTTACAGGTGATTCCCGACGGCCGGCTGGTGGCCTATCGCGCTGACACAGGCGAGAAGCTGCTTGACATAAAAACCGGTTTGAAAGGCGGCATGGGTCCGCCGATCACTTACCAGGTCGATGGCAAGCAATATGTTTCTCTCATGGGAGGCACCGGCAAAGTCATACCGTCCGTCGGGCTTCCTCCGCCTCCGGCGAATCTGACTCCGGTGTTGCCCAAGTTGATGACGTTCGTTCTGGATGGTGCGCCGTTACCGGGTGCCGGCCAGTAGAAGATTCGCTTTACCGATACGCTCTTGCTTTGGCCGGAATGATAGTATCGACGTGGCATGGATCACTCCTCGCAAGCCAATGCTCAGTCAGCGACTAGCGCTCGGCCGGGGCTTAACGATCCGCGAGTCAAACGGGTACTCGGACAACTTCACTTAGAAGCAAAGCGTGACCGATTTGTCCTTCCGCAAATGTTGCCTGCGTTCCTGCTCGCCCGGTTGAAAGGCGTGCCGTCGGTCACAGCGAGCAAACCGCTGGTCGCGAAGGGATTTCTTAGTATCGAACCGAGCGTTGGGAATTTGCTCTACCTTACAGCACGCGCTATCGACGCGCGGCAGGTAGTTGAATTCGGAACTTCGTTTGGCATTTCTTCGATCTATCTTGCTGCAGCAATGCGGGACAACGGCGGGCGTTTCATCGGATCGGAAATCGAAGCAAGTAAGGTCGCGGTAGCGCGCCGCAATCTCGATGAGGCGGGGCTGTCGCCTTTTTCAGAAGTGCGCGAAGGCGACGCAATGCGAACGCTTGGTGACCTTGTTGCCCCGGTCGACCTCGTCTTCCTGGATGGGTGGAAGGATCTTTATCTGCCCGTGCTGGAACTCCTGAAGCCAAAGTTACGCAAGGGGTCAGTCGTTCTCGCCGACAACATCCTTTTTCCACCGGGATTCAGGAAGACCATGGCACACTATGTCGCCTACACGAACGACCCTCGAAACGGGTTCCAGTCGACCACGCTGCGGCTTGGAGCGGGCATTGAATATTCGGTCTTCGACGGCTAGAATTTCTCGCTTACCGGCTGGAGTTTGCCGATACGCCCGTTGGCGCCCGCCGCGAAGGGTAGGGACAGCGCGTTCCAGTTCTGATTGCCGTCGGGAATCGTGCGCCAGTTGCGGCCGTCGTCAGTGGAAATGTCGGTGCCGTTCGTACCCACGGTAATCCATGCGCGGCCGCGTGCGGAATAGGCCACCGCGCTGCGGTATCCATGCGGCGGCGTTTTCGAAGCTTGCCACTTCCCGTGGATCAATGACGCTGCCGTTCCGGTAGTCCGCGCGGGCGCTTTGTAGTCGCCGCCGACGGCTACGATGATCACATCCGATCCCTTGCGTCTCGATGCCAGAGAAAATCCTCCGGCCGTCTCGCCATTCGCCAGATCGGGATGTGGATAAGAAACGCCATCAGAACGGAGGTCGACGGTGATGAGTGAAGTGGTTCCTCCTCCGGTCAACATGTAGAACTTTTGGCTCACAGCATCCACCAATAGCGACGAGTTGCTCGCTGCGAAAAAAGACTGCTTCTTGTCGGACGCGGCCAGCCCCTTTGCATCCAATCGTCGCCACGTATCGCCGTCGTCACCGCTGATGAAAACCGGGAAGCGCCCATTGACCTGATCTCCAATCAACACGCCTAGCTTGGGGCCCGCGAATTGGAGCGTATCCCAAAAGCCTTGCTTGTCTGGATTCCTGAACACCAGTCTCCAGGTCTTGCAGCCGTCGGAAGTTTTGTAGAGGCGCGAGAGATCGCCCGTTCCGGAGGACATGACGACAGCAATATTTCGATCGAAGCCTTGAATGCCGCGGAAATCCAGTTTGTCAGATCCAGGTGGAACCGCGCAGTGTTGCCAGGTCTTGCCGTCATCAACAGTATGGAGAACCGTGCCCTGAGTACCGCTGGCCCAAACCACGCCGCTGCCGACGTTGTGAATTCCACGCAGTCCGGCGGTGCTATGGGATTGCTGCATGATCCATTGCGCATGCGCAATTGTTGCCGCTCCAATCAGGACGACCGCAGAACGCACCGTCACTGGCTGGCGACCATGGCCTTCCACGAGACTTCGTCCTGCCCGATGCTGATCTGGTTCCCGGCACGAATCAGCGGCAGCCGCAGCAGCTTCGGTTCCTTCTCGATGCGCGATAAAAGCTCGGAATCGGAAAGCTTCATATAACTGAGGCCGGCATCGACGTAAGGCTTACCCTCGATATCCACCAAGCCCGTTAATCCAAACCGGTCGACGAACCTCTTGATCTCACCGGCAGCCATCGGCTTCAGTTTCAAATCGACGAAATGAATCGCAACGCGCCGCTCCTTGAAGAATCGTTCTGCGGCGCGCACGGCCGGAGAATTCTTCACCCCGAAGATTTGCACATTCAACACGCGCGTCTCTTACGAATATCGCAGCAGGGCCTTGAATCCGTAATCCATGTGCTGTTGGATATGGCAGTGAAATAGCGTCGGTCCCGGTTGGTCGGCTGTGAAATCCACGCTGGCGCGCCCGTAAGTAGGTACCACCACGGTGTCCTTGATCACGCCCGCCGTGGCTTTGCCATAAATTTCGGCGATCTCGAGTTGATGCCGATGCACGTGCAGCGGATGCGCGTCATCGGTCCGATTATGAAACGTCAGGCGGTAGCGCGTGCCCTGCTTGAGCATGAATTCCTGTTCGTGTGGATACGATTTACCGTTCACGGTGAAGCTGTTGAATTTGCCTGCGCCGCGCGGCACCTTTTCGAAGATCATGTCCAATCGCTCGGTAGGCGCGGGCTGCGACGGCGATTTTCCAAAAATGGTGTAATCCCAAGCCGATTTCGGCGGCGCAGTCCATTGCGGCGTGCGATGTTGATTGGCGTATTCGATGACGATCCCGAGGCCGCCTTCGCGAACCGGATCCTCTGGCGCGCCCAGGATCCAAACGCCGGGTTGGTTCATCTCGACGATAGCGTCGATGCGCTCGCCCGGTCCCAGCATCAATACGTCCACAGCCGCGGGAGTCGGCACGGGATTTCCATCCAGCGCGACGACGTTGAATTTGTGGCCGGGCAGCGCCAGATGGCGGTTCTCAATGGCGCTCGCGTTCAGAAAATGAAACAACACGCGCTGGCCGGAATTCACGCGGATCGGCTCACCCGCGCCCAGCGCCTTGTCGTTGATGGAAAAAATATCCGCCATTACTTCCATTCCCGGCTGCCGCGTATCCAGCACCGCCGGTTTTTCAGGCTGCGCTCCTACGGGATCCAGATCGTCGTTATCCATCGATTGATTGGTGAAATAGGGTTCCCAATCGCGCAATGCCAAGTAGTGTTCCTGATCGTAGCGGCCTGAATTATTCGCGCCCTCGATGATCAGAAAGCCAAACATCCCAGTAAAACTGCCGCGATGCAGGTCGTCCATCGACATGGTGTGCGTGTGATACCAGCGGGTGCCGGCCGGCGTGGGCGTGAACTGATAGCGTCGGCTTCCGTGCGGAGGAACCACCGGGGTGCCCTCTTCCTCCGATCCATCGACATCGGACGGGATAAGCAGCCCGTGAAAATGCACGAACTCCGGCACGTCCGTGGTGTTGGTGACGTTCACCGTAACAGGCACACCGTCTTTCATACGCAGCAGCGGCCCCGGCGAAGTGCCGTTGTATCCGACGGTGCTGATAATGCGATTGGGCGCCAATTCCACAGTGATGGGCGCGATTTCAAGCGCGAAGTCGGTCTTGGCGACATCCTGCGAGCCGGCTGGCGCGAGAAAAGATTGCGGCGCTTGAGCGCCCATCCGGGAAGTCGCGGCAGCGAGGCCGGCAAGTTTCAGAAAATCGCGTCGTTGTATCACTCGTCGTTGTATCAATGGTTGCACCGAAACGACCATCATAACCACCCATCTCGCTTACGGCCAACATGCCCTCCACTTGACAACCAAGTACAGCAAGCCCTAAACTTCTTTTAGGAAAGGTTCCACTCGATTGCCAAGTGAACACAAGCCCCGCATCCAGGTGCTGCAAGGCACGCTCGATCTCATCATCCTGCGCACCCTGCGCAGCATGGGGCCCCAGCACGCTTACGGCATCGCCGCCCGGCTGGAACAAATTTCCGAAGACTTGTTGAAGCTGAATCAGGGGACGCTCTATCCCGCCTTGGTTCGTCTCGAACAGCAAGGCTGGATCAAGGGTAAATGGGATAAAACCGAAAAGGGCAGGGAAGCCAAATATTACGCCATCACCAAGGCTGGATTAAAAGCGCTCGGCGAAGAAACGCAGCGCTGGCGTCAGATGTCCGGTTTGGTGGAAAAGCTCCTGGCGGAGGAATCTTGACCTATGCGGCACATCAGACGTCTGTTCGCCAAGTTTGGAAATCTCTTCCGTAACGGCCAAGCCGATCGCGAACTGGATCGCGAAGTCTCCGCGCACTTGGTGTTGCTGGAAGATTCGTTTCAACGCCGCGGCATGAGTCTCGATGAGGCGCGGATCGAAGCGCGGCGCGCTTACGGCGGCATCGAACAAGCCAAGCAGCTCCATCGCGAAGAGCGTTCCATCCTCTGGCTCGAACAGACCTTCGCCGATCTGCGCTACGCCTGCCGAAGCCTTTTGAAAACTCCGGGATTCACCATCACCGCCGTGTTGACGCTGGCGCTTGGCATCGGAGCGAACGTCGCCATCTTCACGGTTGTGAACGCCGTGCTCTTGCGCCCGCTCCCGTTCCAGCATCCCGAGCGACTGGTCCGCGTATTCGGCGATCTGGATGGAGTGGGAGCGAAAGACATCGGCACGTCCGAACCCGAAATCGAAGATTTGCAGCGCGCGGATATTTTTGACGACCTGAGCGCTATCTTCCCCGTGAGCACGGCCCTCAGCGGCGGCGATCACACCGAGCGTATCGAGATGCTTGGCACCGGGTTCGATTATTTTCAGACGCTCGGCGCTGAGCCCGCCCTGGGCCGCGTCTACGGACCTCGCGATGCGGTGCCGGGTTTCACCGAAGCCGTAGTGATCAGCGATGGGCTATGGAAGCGGCAATTCGGTGGCGACCCGCGAATATTGGGCCGCCGCATACGAGTGGATGAAGATGGCTACACCATTGTCGGTGTCATGCCGCCCGATTTCCGGCATCCCGGGCAGACCTTGGCGGGCGATGTGGAAATGTGGGCCGCCGCAGGTTTCGCGGCCGATCCATTCCCCTCGCCGCCGGTGCGTGCACGGCGCTTTCTTCCCGGTGTCATCGCGCGATTGAAACCCGGCCTAAGCTTGCAACAAGCTCAGCACCGCTTGGACGCCCTGGCAGCGCGGCTAGCCCAAACTTATCCGAAAGATTACCCGTCCGCTTCCAAATGGGCCTTGCGTCTGGAACCAGCGGAACAGAGCCTGACTGGCAGCGTTCGCCCCATGCTGGTGGTTCTGTTAGCCGCCGTTGGATTTGTTCTGCTGATGGTCGCGGTGAATCTGGCCAGCCTTCTCGTCGCGCGCTCCTCGGCCCGCACGCGCGAATTGGCGATTCGTCAAGCTCTGGGCGCTTCACGAGCGCGCGTTATACGGCAGCTGTTAACCGAGAGCTTGCTGCTGTCGCTCATCGGCGGCTTGGCCGCGATGCTGGTCTTGATGCTTTCCAGGAGCTCGCTCCTCGCATTGATGCCGTCCGATCTTCCTCGGATCGCTGAAGTCCACTTCGATGCTCGAGTAGTGATCCTCGCTTGCGTCCTGTCGCTGGTTACCGGCGTTCTCTTCGGGTTGACGCCCGCGCTGCACGCGTCATCATCCAGCGCCGATCCCAATCGCGATCTGAAAGAGGGCGGCAGGAGCGGAAGTCCCAGTCGGCGGCAGCATCGTTTCCGGAGCGTCCTGGTGGCCACTGAAATCGCCTTGTCGGTGGTGTTGCTCTGTGGCGCGGGACTGCTGGTGCGCAGTTTCTGGAATACGCTTCAAGTGAATCCCGGCTTCGATTCGGAAGGTCTGATGGTGGCTCGCATCTGGATTCCTAATCCTAATAATCCCGCGATGAATCGCTATCGAGCCACGCAGCCCGTCGCGGCGCTGAGCCACGAGCTCTTGCGCCGTGTGAAAGCCCTGCCAGGTGTGGAAGAAGCTGCCATTGGGGGCAATAACAGCGTGCCATTGGAGAACAATTCTTTAAGACGAATCCTGTTCTCTTTGCCAGATCAGGCCGATTCCACCCAAACGCAGCGCTCCGCTGATTTTACAGCCGTTAGCCCAGAATTTTTCCAAGTCTTGAAAACTCCGCTGCTGCGCGGACGCTCCTTTACCGAGGCCGATACGGAAAAAAGCAAGCGAGTGGTCATCGTGAATGAGGCCTTCGCGAAGCAATATTTGGCCGGACGCGATCTGGGCCAGCGAGTGAACTTTGGCACCTTCGACTGGGAGGTTGTCGGCGTGCTTACCGACGTGCGCGATGACGGATTGGATGCGAATGTGCAGCCACGTATCTACCGCGCGCTCTATCAGGGGACAGCGAACGAAATGGCAATCTTTCTACGCGGCGCATCCGGATCCGCCGGGCTGAAACAGCAGGTTATCCAAGTGGTGCAGGGCGTGGATAGCGACTTACCAGTCTACGGTGTTCGAACCATGCACGAAATGATGGAAACGTCGCTCGCTCGCCGCCGCTTCTCGCTCTTCTTAATGGCGGCATTCGGCGCATTGGCCCTATTTTTGGCATCCATTGGAATCTTTGGCGTGATGGCTTACGCGGTCACACAGCGCTCGCAGGAATTCAGCATTCGAGTGGCTCTGGGCGCACAACATCGCGACATTGTTCTGCTCGCCTTGCGACCGGGCGCGATGCTTACTGTTGCCGGAGTGGCGCTTGGACTAACTGCCGCCTGGGGTGCGGCACATCTGATGACAAGTCTGCTCTTCGGCGTCTCGCCGGGCGATCCTGTTACGTTTCTCGCCGTCCCCGTCGCGCTAGCGTCAATTGCGTTGCTGGCCTGTTGGATTCCAGCCCGGCGCGCTGTTCGAGTTCCGCCCGTGGCCGCGCTTCGATCTTAAGGC
>Ga0210383_10001879_pt1 | contig 19131 bp, 15 predicted proteins | sample IncBWC14OmetaG_FD_160072 | JGI IMG/M metagenome (GOLD analysis project Ga0210383, IMG submission 160072) | Forest soil microbial communities from Barre Woods Harvard Forest LTER site, Petersham, Massachusetts, United States - Inc-BW-C-14-O ...
GCTGTGAAGATGTCGGCAGGGGGCTCCAAAGGGGTAAGCAAATGAGGCTGCCGTGGGATGGGTTCAATTTAAATCCTGGTTGAAATTAACGTTGCCCGCGCTGGGCGGAGTCGGCCTGTTTATTTCAGCTTTTATCGATTCCTCTTTCGTCCCGCTCCCCTTGGTGACGGATCTGATACTTGTAGAGCTTTCTAGCCGTCATCCGGCGCGTATGCCGTACTATGCGGCGATGGCTGCGCTTGGGTCACTGGGGGGATGCATCTGGATTTACTGGCTAGCCCGGGAAGGCGGGCAGGCTTACTATCGCAAGACGCAGGGAAACGCACCCGGCAAAATTCGAAAACTAATGCAAAGCTATCCGATGGCGAGTGTTTTTTTTCCCGCGATTGCGCCGTTTCCCGTGCCGTTTAAACCGTTTGTGATCGCCCAGGGCGTTTTTCAAGTGCCCTTTGTGACGTTTGTGATTGGCACCGTTGCCGGCCGCGGATTGCTGTTCTTCTTCGAGGGTTTCCTGGGAGCCCGCTACGGAATGGCGGCAAAGGAATTCATAATGAACCAGAAGTGGGCTTCCATTGCGCTTGCCGTCGGGCTGGTTCTGGGATTCCTTGCGATTCGCCGGTTGCCCGTCTTTCGGCGGACGGAGATCTCTCAAACAAATTGAAGCTCGCGAACGCGGCGTTCCAGCTCTCGCGCGATCTCGTTAGCGTCCAGATCGGCTTCGAATCGCACCGGAGCGCCTATCGTGACTTGCACGTGACCGGGCCGCGCGAAAATGCGCTCTTGCTGCTTCAGATCAAACAGCCCGTGCAAGTACATGGGAACGACGGGAATGTTCAACTGCTTGGCGAGCAGGCCGATGCCCGAGCGAAAAGCCATCATATGTCCATCCTCAGTTGTTTTGCCTTCGGGAAAAACCAACACATTCCAGCCGCGGTCAGCAAGGTCGCCCGCGAAGGTAAAGCTCTGGAGAAAACCCGATTGCTGCGGCAGCGGGAAAACGTTGAAGAGACTTAAGGCGAGAAAATATCTGAGGCGCTCCATGAAACGCTCGAAAAACTTCAGGTCAGTTGAGGGACGCCGCATTCTTGCGAGCCTTTCACCTCCCATAGCCGTGGCAAGGCGGTTTCGGAGCTTGGCGGGGAGCGCGGGAAGGATCCAAGCGATGTCGAGATAAGTCACGTGGTTGGAGATTACGAGGACCGGTCCACGTAGCCCGCGGAGTTTTTCCCGGCCGCAAATGCGAGGAGCTGCGAGAAGATAAGTCGCAGGCCATGCAAGCGAGTAATAAACGCCAAGACGCAGAGCAGTGGTGAGCCAATTTTGTGGCCACGTGGGGTAGACGTGTTGAATCGTGGAAGAAGTGTCTTGAGCCAGGAGCTTTTCGAGTTGGCCTACCGTTGCAACATCCTGAAACCGAGTCTCATTCAGGTCCACCTGATGACGTTCTTCCAAAACGCTCATAAGCTCGACGCGATCGAGCGAACTGAGATGTAAATCTGTCTCAAGATTGGCGTCCTTGGAGCCCAGTTGGACGGGCCGGCCGGTGATTCGCGTGATCAGCCCTGTAAGAGAGTCAGCGGGGAGGGCGTTTTGCGTCGTGCCACGCTTCGCATGTTGGACTGCATCGCGAATGCGAGGAAGAACAGGTTTCTGCGTCGGCGTGCGCGGGAAATCGGGCTCGGGCCAGACAAACCATTGGTGCATTCTCTGATACCCTGCCAGAGATTGATTGGCGACTTCGATCACTGCGGCTGCGTCGCTGGCGGAGCCGTTCAACAAGAGCACGGCGCAGGGCTCAGCATTGCCGTCTCTTTCAAGTCCGATTACGACACAATCGCGAACGCCGGGTTGGGGTCGTAGAGCTTTCTCCAGATCCTCCGGGTAGATATTCATGCCGGCGGGGGTGACGATCACATTTTTTTGACGGCCTTTAAAGTACAGACGGCCATTGTCATCCTTTTCCGCGACATCGCCCGTTCGGAACCATCCGTCAGGTTCAGCTACGGAAAGAGTCCGGCCATTTTGCTGATAGGCCGTAGCAACGTTTTCTCCACGCACCAGAATCTCGCCATTGTCGTCGACGCGGACTTCCATGCCAGGAAACACTTTGCCGATTGATCCTCTGGCGGAACGGAATGGATGATTCAGACTGATGAGGGAAGTGGTTTCTGTCATGCCGTATCCTTGAATAACGGCGAATCCCAGCCGATTCCAGAAGGTTTCGGCCTGTTGCGGGAGCGCGGCTCCGCCAGAAATGAAGGCCCAGAATTTCCAACCAAGACGCGAGTGGATACGGCGGAATCGCCACCAGCGGTGAAGAAAATGCTTACGTTCTGCTTGAACGAGATCCTTTCGAAACTGACTTATTTTCCCATCGCGTTCCTGCTCACGTTCGATCTCACGTTGCAGCGATTCAATGAAACGAGGGACCGCGACCAGGACGGAGACGCGCTCGCGCCGGATAGTGTCCACGAACTCCGCGGGTCGGAGCGAGTCAAGGAAAACAACCGTGCCCGCGAGCATAGGGGGGATGAACACGCCGAGCATCTGGCCGAAGACGTGACTGAGCGGAAGCAGATTCAAGAAGCGCAATGGGTGTGCAAGTTTTTCATAACGGAGATATTTCTGGATCTCGATCTGTAGAGGCGCGATGTTTGCGAGCACATTTCCGTGCGAAATGACAACGCCACGAGGCTCCGCCGTGGTGCCGGAAGTGAAGATGATCTCCAGGGTATCTTTGCGCGAAGGTAGTGGCGAGGGGTAAGGGGACGAATCGTGCTGTGCCGTGACTGCCGATAAGGACTCCAAGGTGACGGATGGAGTAGTTAAACATTCGCTATGCAAAGCGGTCTTATGCACACGGGACTGAAAGACGAGTTTCGCATTCACTTCTTGTGCTATCCGGCATGCGAACTCTACCGGGGACGCCTGGTCAATTGGTACGATGATAGTGCCACGAAGCAGACACCCAAGAAACACCGTGATCCACTCCGCGGAATTTTCACCCCACAAGAGAACCGCATCGCCCTTTGCGATGCCCCGGGTTTCGAGTTCTCTTGCGACGCGGTTTGCCTCTGCGACTATCCGCGCATAAGTCCAACTCTCCATGCGATAGCCGCGCCGCTGGCGCACGGCAATTTCGTCGCCATGTGCGGCGTAGGTTTGGACAAAATTAAGTAGTGACTCCACGGGCATCCCGGACATCTATTTTCCCAGAAGTTGAGCAGCTTCAGTCATATCAGTAGCCCCATGAACTTTGATAAGGTTTGCTTGTGGCGGGATACACAGAAAGAGTCTTGATTATCGGCGCAGGAATTTCAGGCCTGAGTTGTGCCTATCGGCTCAGGCAATTGGGAATTCGTTCGCTCATCCTGGAAGCCAAGGAACGAGCAGGGGGCGTGATTGCGACGATTCGCCGAAATGGGTTCTTGTTCGAAGCCGGCCCGCAATGCCCGCGATTTCCGGCTTTGGTATGGCGGCTCGTGCGAGATCTGGGTCTCGAGAGCAAATTTGTGGCAGGCGATCCAAAAGCCAAGAGATATATTTTACGGCACGGCCGATTGCATCTAGCGCCATTCTCACCGGGAGGTTTAGTTGCGACGCGGTTGATGGGGCTTGGATCCAAGTTCAGAATCCTCACCGAAGCCTTCCGTTCTTCGCGCGCTCCTCTCCACGAGGAGAGTTTGGCCACGTTTGTTCAGCGCAAGTTCGGAGCTGAAGTTCTGGACAATCTGGTCGAGCCTCTTATCGCCACGATCTTTCTTGGCGACGCTTACAAGATGGGTATGGCGAGCGCATTTCCAGCGTTAGTGGAATGGGAGCGGAATCAGGGAAGCCTTGTACGGGGTGCGATTCGAGCGCGCAATTCCAAGCGAAACGCGAGGAAGGGCGACGAGTCGCCCGCAGGTTCAGGTTCAAACGGAAACCGGGCCGCGTTGCACGTCACCGATGCTCTTCCATCGCTTGGTTCGTTCAGGACAGGACTGGGTACACTGCCGGAAAGGCTCGCGGAAGAGCTTCAGTCGGAGATCAGGTACAACGCAGAGATCAGATCGGTGGCGCGATTGGAAAATAACGGCGGCGCCTCAAAGGAGGGATGGGAAATAGGTTTGGCTAGCGGCGATAAAATCACGGCGGAAAAGTTGGTATTGGCGGTACCGGCGTATGTTGCTGCGCGACTTCTTGTAAGCAGCGCGCCGCAACTTGCGCGATCCCTCCAGGCGATCGAGTATGCACCGATGTGTGCTGTATCTTCTGCGTACGACCGTTCTCAGGTAGCCCATTTGCTGGATGGATTTGGTTTCATGGTCCCGCGGCGGGAAGGATTACAGACAATTTGCACGTTTTGGAATTCTTCTCTATTCCCGCAGCGCGCACCCGGGGGCAAAGTATTAATGACCAGCTTCGCCAGGACCGAGGCGAGCAGCGAAGAGTGTGCGCAGATTGTGGAGGCGGAAAACGCTAAAACACTGGGAATCACGGGGGGGCCGGTGGACCGATTGGTTTGGAAGGATTCGCACGCGCTGCCGCAATATAACGTTGGACATGCGCAGCGAGTGACGGAGATGGACGGCATTTTGCGCACTGTTCCCGACCTATATCTCACTGGAAACTTCCTAAGGGGCCGGTCGATCGGTGACTGCGTCGAAGTTGCGATGCGCGTCGCGGAGGGAATGCACAATCATCTTCGAAGCAACGTCATCCAAACAAGCGAAGATGTTGTTGAGGAGCGGCGGAGTTGATTCAAATATTGGCTTGGCTTTTTGGCACTGCATTACTTGCGGGGTTGGCGGGCGCGGTTTACCAGGCTTTGGGGACGCGCAGAGACCGCAAAAGGTTTCCGCCACCAGGCAGATTGGTTGACCTCGGGAGCCATCGATTACACCTTCTTCAATCGGGGGGTGGCGGCCCGACGATTTTGTTGGAAGCGGGACTAATGTCAACCGTGTTGAGCTGGAGTGGCCTCCAGCGCGAATTGTCCGGCTCGTTTCGCGTGGTCAGCTATGACCGGGCAGGGCTGGGTTGGAGCGATTTGGGTCCAATGCCGCGAACAGCCGAGCGCATCGTTAATGAGCTGCATACGTTGCTGGAGCACGCGGCGATACCTCCTCCCTACGTCCTAGTAGGCCATTCCTTCGGGGGATTGACGATGCCGCTGTTTGCGGCGCAGTATCCGGAGGAAGTAGCCGGGATGGTGCTGATTGATCCCGTTGCGGCGGCGGAATGGAATCCGCCTCCAGAACATGACAGGGAACTCACGCGCATCGGGGCCAAGGTGTGCCGACGCGCGGCGTTCCTCTCACGCATCGGAATCATTCGTTTCGTCGCACTTCTTCTGACCACCAATGTTGCAAAGAAACCAGCAAGCATTCTGGTGCGCCTTATCAGCCGAGGATCGCCCGCCGAATCCGGATCGGTTTCGAGTCCGTGGTTTGCCGCGCTTCCCGTAAACGAAAGAGCAATGGCATCGGTGTTCTGGATTCAGCCAAAGTTTGCTTTGACGATCGCCAGCCAATTGGAAAACCTGCCTGTCAGCGCGGCGCAGGTGGGTAAACTCGGTAATTTTTGCGATAAGCCGGTGATAATTCTGTCAGCGAGTACCGCCCCCGAGGATCGCCGTAAAGAACATGCCGCAATAGCCGGACGCCTGCCGTTAGGGGAGCACGTCTTAGCGGGGAACAGCAATCACTGGATCATGCAGGAAGTACCAGACCTGGTGGTCGGCGCGATCAAGAAGGTGGCGAACTTTTCGAGAACGGAATTAACCAGTGAGCACCGCTCCGACGATGATATAAAACATAGCGTCGCCAAAAACTTATAGCGGCTATTCGAAGTTTAAGCTTGCAAGGTTTTGGGCTGTATGGAAGATTTGTCTCTCTGCGATGGTCGAAAGCTTCCTACTTTGCTTCCGCTGGCTGACATCTTCTCCTTATTACATCTTGCAGGAGCTATGTTCGAGGGTGACAGAGGTCGATGAACTTCGATAGTGACAAAGTACTTGCCGAGGAACAAACACCTCAGCGTCAACCATTTTCCCGGCAGCAGTTCCTGACAGGAGGCGCGGCCTGCTGGCTTAGTGCATGCGCCGGGGTGCGCGCGTTGGGGGCGGCTGCGCCGAACCGGTTGCTGACAATTGCTTTTGGGTGGGTGCCTAACAGCGAGTATGCGGACATCTTCGTCGCCATGGAGAAGCAACACTTCGCCGACGCTGGGCTGTCCATCAAGTATCTGGGCGGCGGACCAAACGCGCCAGTTTCGCTGGTGACGCTGGCGGCAGGGCAGGCGGATATTGCGGGTACAAGCTGGCTGCAACTTCTAGATGCGCAGGCACATGGAAATGACTTTGTGATTATCGCCTCGATGGTGCCGGTCACTCCCGAAGGGCTGATCTCGCTTCCGCGCAGACCTGTGTTGAAGCCTGCCGATCTTCCCGGCACGCGCTTTCTGGTGCAGGGACCGTCGGAGCGCGATGTTCTCGACGCTGTCTTCAAAATCAATCGTCTGTCGCCCGAGCGCCGTTACATTCCGACTGGATATTCCCCGGACGCGCTGCTGGCTGGCGCTGGAGATGCGTATTTCTGTTTTGTCACCAATCAGCCGGTCATTTTTGAGGACATGCACCTGAAACCGGGCAAGGACTTTTTTGTTGCTCGCATGGACCAGTTCGGCTATCGAGTTCCGTCGCAATTGCTTGTGATAGATCGTAAACGGCTTTCAGCGGAGCGCGCGACGTTTGTGGCTTTTCTGCATGCGCTCCTGCAAGGTTACATCGACAACAGAAAGGATCCAGCTTATGGGGCATCTCTGGTCGTTTCGAAGTACGGTCGCGATTTCGGGTTTTCAGTTCACCAGCAAACGCGTTTGAATCAGCTCCAGCTGGAACTGGAGAAGGTGCCCGGGTCGCGAGGGCCTTACTGGATCAGCGATGAGCAACTCCGCGGCCCAATGTATGATGTGGCGCGAGCCACGGGTCGCAGCAACCTGCGGGACCCCGCGCGGATTATGGATATGAGCCTTCTCGCCGAAGCTTATAAGGGATTGACCTTGTAATTTTCGCCGGGGCGCAATTCATATGATGGACGGAAGATGGGGCTTGGGGCGCAATGGGAGTCCGTGACATCGATCTGCTCGTTAGTGAAGTTCAGACGGTCATCGTCGATGGCCGCACCGTGATAAGAGGCCGCCAACCCCTTACAGCGGATCTGGTTCCCATGCGTGATCGGGCGACGAAACAGTATGCTCTGATCCTGGAGCGTTTCGACAAGGCGATTGCATGAGCGGAGCCGAGATTGAGATCCACGACCTGACGAAGAGTTATTCTCCGCGGCGGGGCGTGACGGTCGAAGCCATCCGGCGGATGGGCCTAACCGTAACCGCGGGAGAGTTCCTGGCCATCGTGGGTCCATCGGGATGCGGCAAGAGCACGCTGCTGCATTTGATCGCGGGCCTTGAGCAACCGACCAGCGGGACAGTGCGCATCGGTGGCACGGCGCCGGAAGAATTGGTGCGACGCCATCGTTTGGGAGTCGCGTTTCAGGACCCGGCGCTTCTGCCGTGGCTTTCGTTGGAGGCTAATCTCGCGCTGCCGTTCAAGCTGGCTGGAATGCCGGTAAATCAGGAGCACGTGCAGGGACTGATTGAACTGGTGGGGCTGAAGGGATTCGAGCGCACGCGGCCCGCTCACCTGTCCGGGGGGATGCGCCAACGCGCGGCGATTGCGCGATCGCTTTGCCTGGAGCCTGACGTTTTGCTTCTGGACGAACCTTTCGGGGCACTCGACGCGGTAACCCGGCGCAGACTCAACATTGAACTGGAGCGCATCTGGAGCGATCGGGCGATCACAACTTTGCTGGTCACGCACTCCGTCGAAGAGGCATTGTTCCTGTCCGATCGCACCATCGTTATGGAAAGTCCGGGCGCCATCGCCCAGATAGTGCGAGTTCCGTTTTCGCGGCCGCGCTCATCGGAGCTTTTGCGGCGCGAGGAATTCCATGGCCTGACGGACCAGATCACTGTTTGGCTGGAACGTTAGGGAGCAGCCCAATGGAGAGAGCGAAAAACCAACCTGCCGCGAATCTTGGGTACGCGGTTTTGGGTTTGGCATTATTTTTCGCGGCATGGCAGTGGGCTGGAAAAGCGGGAATCGCCGGGCCCGTGATGCCAGCGTTCAGCGATGTGGCAGAAACTCTGTTCCAACCGGAAACCTTGTCTTTGCTCGGGCGCGCTGCGATGCACACGCTCGCGTCGGCCGCTAAAGGTTTGTTTTTCGGCGGATCGCTGGCGGTGCTGCTGGCAGTTGCGATGCGTCTGTTGCCGCCATTGCGGCCAGGTCTCGATCGTCTGGCGATCCTCGTGAACGCCACGCCGCCGATCGCGATTGGGCCCATCCTTATCGTCGTGTTCAGCCGGGAGCAAACGCCTGCGCTTTTGGCAGGAATTCAGGTGTTTTTTCTTTTTTATGTTGCGGCCGCTTCGGGCTTGGCTGCAGCTTCTCCCGCACTGCGCCGGGTGATGACCGCGTTCGGAGCGAACAGAGGGAAACGCCTGCTTTACTTGGAGCTGCCGGCGGCCTTGCCACACCTTGCCAGCGGCCTGAAAGCTGCAGTGTCGGCGTCGTTCATTGGCGCCATTCTGGGGGAGTGGTTCGGTGCGCCGCAGGGACTTGGTCTGGTGATTTTGAATGCAATGCAAAATTTTCAGATTCCGCTGATGTGGGCAGCCGTTGCGGTGGCAGCCGCGTTGTCGTTAGCCGCGTTCTTGATAGCGGCTGGCCTCGAGAAAGTTGTGTCGCAGAGGTTTGGCAAATGAAGCGTTTGATTTCTGAAACATGGGCCATCGTCCTGCTGCTGGTGGCGTGGAGCTTATGGGTCGGTCACAGCGGACTCAATGGAATCGTCATTGTTACGCCCCTGGCGGTGGTCCGCGAGCTGCTGCACAACCCGTCGTTATATCTGCAACCGGCCTTGCATACGATCGCTGTTGCTCTGTTCGGCATTGCGGCGGGACTTCTTTGCGGACTGCTCTTGGCGATCGTCACTTGGATGTCGAGGGTTCTTGCCGGGCTTAGCATTCCTCTGGCCCTGCTGTTGACCTCCGTTCCGGTGGTTTGCCTGATCCCGATACTGACTCGGATATTCGGGTATGACGACCGGACCGTGTTTGTCACGGTGATTATTTTGTGTTTTCTTCCGGCATTTGTTTTTGCCAGCGCCGGCCTCAGGGGGTTGCCACCGATGGCCGAAGAATACTTTTTCGTGCAAGGCGCGGGACGCTGGAACCGGCTGCGGCGGTTGGCTCTGCCGGCTGCGATGCCGCGTCTTGCGGTAGCACTCCGAGTGCTCTCGGTACAGAGTGTCCTCGCGGCGCTGATTGCGGAATTTCTGATGCAGACAGGAGGTCTGGGGTCGTTGATTGCAACTTCGACCGCGGATCTTGCGATGGATCAGGCGCTGGCCGCATCGTTTGTAAGTGTACTGATCGCCTTCACGTTGTATCTTGGTGCGTCAATGATTGAACGAAGCGTTTTGAGGCGCTACAACTGAACACTCGTAGGATTGGAAGGAGCACGATGCCATCGAAAAGCGAAGATCAACCCAATTATCAAAGCCAGGACATCTGGAGCCGCACTACTACGACAAACGGTTACAGCGTAGACGAGTTGCGATCTGTGCTGCAGAAATCCATCCGGCGCGGATGGGTGGAAGAGGCCGCACTCGCTGCCTACGAACTGTTTTCCTCCAGCCCGGAGACGGAAGAAGTGCTTTGGCGCCGGTTGGAGATTATCGCCACGGAAGACGTGGGGCTGGCGCTGGTCACCGCGCCGGCCATCATCGAAGCGCTCAATCAGCAGCGACTGCGGATGGATAACCGCGGCGACCGCTGGATCTACTGTGCGCACGCCGTGAGGTTGCTGGCTACCGCCAGGAAAGACAACATGTCCATGGAGCTGGCCGGCTGGACACGAGAGGTCGTCATGCGGGGCGAGAGGAAAGTAGAAGTACAGGATTTTATGATTGATCTACACACTCGCAGGGGCGTCAGCATGGGCCGTGACAAGGCTCACTGGTGGAAAGAGGGCGCTTGCCTGGAGAATCGAATGGATGGCTACGATCCGAAGTGGGGCGATTATCTGCGCAAGCTCGACGGCGCGAAATGAAGAGGCTGTTTGTTGGCAGAAATGTGGACTGATTTCAGTGGAGGATACAAATGCGGAAATTCCCTGTGATACTTTTCGCGACTGGGTTGGGTTTGTTCGCGCAGGATAGGAAAGTAGAACCAACCTGGTTGCACCGCGATGTCTCCGCTCTGCCGGAACGTCAGATTGACTTGTCCAGTGAATCTTGCCACTACACTCCGATCTTTGGCGAAGGAGATGCCGATTCTAAAGTGCCGAAGAGCGTCGTCCGTTTTGGAAAGCTAACCGTGGCGCCTCACGGCAATTGCCGGACGGTCGAATATCCGCGGGGAGAAGAACTGTATTTCATCCTGGGTGGCGCCGGGACGCTTCACTACGGCGAGCAGTCGCATCCTTTGGCGCAAAATGATTTCACGTATGTGCCTCCGACGGTCAGGCACAGCATTTCCAATTCGTCTAGCGAGCCACTTCAGCTGGTAATCACTACAGTTCGAATACCCGAAGATACGCCGCTCTTGCCACCACAAGAGTTGGCGGTAGCTAATTTGGCCGAGCTCAAGGAAGAGACCGTGGACGGGCACCCGAACTCCGTGCTCTACAAACTTCTGATTGGGCCCCGTAAAACTGCGCGTGACCGGATTAATGCGACCTATACTGTCGCTGATTTTTTTCTGATGGACTTTGCGCCCGGCGGCACAAACTTTCCCCACCACCATGAAGTGGCCGAGGAGATTTATCTGGTGCTGGATGGAGATGGTCAAATGGCCGCAGGCGGGGGGAGCGACGGAGTTGAGGGCTTGCATCCCGCCAAAGCCGGAGACGCTTATTATTTTCGGCAGAACTGCACGGTTGGATTCTACAACCAGAAAGTTTCGCCGGCGAAAGCGCACATCCTCGCGGTGCGTGTGTACGTACCTTTGCCTAAGAATCCCGATTGAACCGCGATTACAGACCAGCCAGAGTGGTCTTTATCCTTTATTAATATTAAGGCAAGGGCCGCAGGGTTGAATTGCCTCGCGCACGCACGGCGACGAGTGAAACTTGCTCCAAATCGGGGTAGTGCTCTTCCTGGTCGGGCTTCCGTTCGGCCGGTGAGAGTTGCTGCACGGTCGCTTGTGCAGGGAGCGCTGCCTTGAAGTATTTTTTGTAGACTTTGCCGAACAGAGTAGCATCCTTCAGATCGTCCAGATAAATCGTGGTTGAGACCACTTGATCGAAGCTCATCTCGGCCTCTTCTAAATTGTCGAGAAGATTGCGCATGGTTTGCCGGGTCTGGTCCGCGACCGAAGGGGTGAAAACGCCTCCATTAGGTCCGGGAATGAACCCACTCTTCGCGGAACAATACAAAGTCTCTCCCGCAAAAACGCACGGGCTGGCCGTGGGACTGGGTGGCATATTCTTTGGGCGGATGGAACGACGCTGGCTGAGATCGCGGGCCGCGACTCCTGTGTAAACGATTTGCGTGCCATCGGGCAGGCTGGAAACTTCAATCGTGGCGCGCGCTGGAGTATTTCCAAACTCGAATCGACGAGCATACTGCGTGTTCATGATGCGCATCGGCACGGCCGCGGTTAAATAAGGATTCACGAAGACCATGTTCGCCATTGTGAGGCCGGCCGCCTGAACCACCGACTGTAGCCGATCCAGCGCCATATTGACCTGCTCTGTCGCATCCTGAGGGACAGTTCCGTTGCTGAAATCAATGGCAGGGATCGAAGAAACAAACAGCCGGTCGTATGTCAGCATGCCGGGAGAGTAGGATTTGGACTGTGAAAAATTGGGCAAAGTCACCGGTTGCCTGCCACGCAGGTCGCGGACAGCAACGGCTGTTATTTGCACCGGGGATTCAGGAACTCCCGCAACGCCCAGGACAGCGCGCGCGGGGGGATCATGGGGAAAGTACTTCGCAAAAACCTCGTTGAGCTCCTGATAGTGTTTCACGTCCTCGAGGTACACCTGGACATAAACTACGTGGTCCATCGAGAGCCCCGCGGTTTCGACGACCTTGCGGATGTTGTCGAGACACTGACGCGCTTGAGACGGAAACTCCGCAGGGGTGGTGCCATCGGCGAGGCGTGGACCTTGGCCCGAAACGTATACATAGTCCCCGGCGTCAAAGCCGTTCGGACCCAGAGCAATGGGAGGTGTGGTGTTGGGAGACTGCCGGGCGAACAGCGAAACCGCCGAAAAGAGCAAGCACGCAGTCAGCGTCAAGAGGCGTTTCACGCAGCTTTTCCCTTGCGGGCGGCACCCAGGATCGCTCGCAGCCGGTCCCCTACAATCATTTCTTCGCCGGGTTGGATGGTCATAGAGACCAACTCAATGTGATTCTGTTTCTTGATTTCCTTTGCGTTCGGTTTCGGTTTATCCACCCCTTCATGAACCGCGGATACCAGGCTGGGATTATCTATGCCGAGGACTTCGATGACCGGATCACCTTCGCGAAGTTTCTGAACGCAATCCTTGATGCCGAAACCCCAAGCGTCCTGGTCCCAGGAGATGCGCAAGGTTGGATAGCGATTGCCATCGTCCGGAATGTAAATTTCCGTTTGTACTCCCGGCACGGTCTCAACAAGCTTTGCGATGCGATCAACGCGGCCGTTCCATTCGTCGTAAAGCTTCTTGGAATCGGTATTCAGCCAGGTTTCGATCGCGGTAAGGCAGCCGATAACCTCTTCTTTTCCGACTTTCATGGGGCGGCAAACGGCGCCTTCGTAAGGGCAGGAATTTCGCAGAGCGGCTTCGATCAGGTCTTTCCGGCCCAAAAGCACGCCGCTGCACTGCGGACCTCGCAAACCCTTGCCGCCGGAGAAAGTATATAAATCGAGCTTCATCTGCGCGTACAGCTTGATGTTGTCGATCGGCGGGATGCCGGCTGCATCGTCAAGCAATAGCGGCACGTTGTGCTGTTTGGCGATGGCCGCTTCGCGTTCGAGCTTGTCTTTCAGGTCCGTGGTGTAAATCATGGCGGTGTTCGGCGTAATCGCATTGGCAACATCGTCGGGCTTATCGACGAGCACCAACTTTGCACCGGCCAGACGGATGGCGCTGTCAAATGCGCTGCGGCCGCCAACCATAATCACTTCGTGTTTCAGCCCGGTGGTATCCGGCAGTTGCCAAATTTTCTGCGGATCGCTTCCGGCCATGCAGGCTGCCGTTGCAGCGGCCATGGCCCCCGCGGCGCCCGAAGTGATGATTCCAGATTCCGCGCCAGTCAGTTCGGCCAATCGGCGCCCGACAGCCTTATGTAGCTCAACCATGTTCACAAAATATCGCCCGGCTTCCGCCTGAGCTTCGCGGGCCTCTGGAAATTGCAGAGAGCCGCTGAGGTACGTCCACGTTCCGCGGCAATTGATGACGGTTTTCACCCCGAGCCGGCTGTACACATTGCTGTTTGGGTTTAGACCGATCGCGGCAGCGGACTTTACATAAAGTCCCTGCGCGGCGATTTGAGCCAACAGCGGCGAGGCCGCCAGCATTTTCATAAATCCGCGACGGTTCGGTTCTTTTGCAAAAGACATGAGTTTCCCCTCGGAATGGAATATTTTATTTCGTAAAGACTAAAGTTCCAAAATGTTCGGGCACGTGATTAGGATCGCGGTTGATCACACACGTTGGCTGCCAGCACATAAAGTGGCGCATCGGGTCCTCGCCTAATCCATCGATTCGATACAGGTTGACTCTCCACCGGGTGCCAGCCGCGATCTGCTTTTCGCTTACAGAATGCAACGGCACACGCGCCGCGGCGTACCATACGTGATTCTTTTCATCGATTCGCCCCTGGCGCTGCCATCCGGAATTCCATTTGGCATCGGAAACGTCTTTGCCCAGATCGATGGCGAGATCCACCCAATCGCCCGTGGGGGCGATTTCAAATTCGCGATAGCGCTTGATGTCTTGCCAGTCGTCGCCGAGGAAAAACTCCACGACATCACGATCCCAAAGTTTCAAACGGTCCTTACTATTGTCCGCCGGCAACCAGAGATTGAGCTCGGTGTAAGGTGAAACGAACAAGAGATACAAATCGGAATCGGTCCAGAACCCTCGCACTTCCGTTTTGAGCTTGGGATAATCAATATCGTGGCTGCAGTCCTTTATGATCCACGTGGAGGACGCCTTCGCCCACGTGGCGGAATTGGGATCGGTGTTCAACTCCGGAGCTTTCGAGACGTAAGGAATGGAAAAGCTAGCACCTGGCGGTGAGAATTCGCAGACCTTGGCGGAAGCATTGTCCGCGGGCGACTGCGACACGCGCTTGCCTGCGGCTCGAAGCCCGGCTGCGGGCAATCTGAACAGGATCACAGCGGAGACGATCAAAACCATCAAAGCCATATTTCGTTTTGAGAACATTTATTCAAGGGCGAGCCACGTTTCTTAACTCGGGCGAAATTTCGAAGGCTTTCTCGAATTCCGCACGCGACTCTGCCTCCTTTCCCTGTTTCTGCAGCGCTAAACCAAGGTTGTAGTGGGCTTCTGCATAGGAAGGCTTCAAGCGAACAGCCTGCAGGAATTCCAATTTAGCCGCGCTGTCGTCTCCCGCTTGCAGGAGCGCCAAACCAAGATTGTTGTGAGCTTCCGCGAAGCCAGGATCGCGATGCACCAGTTCCCGAAAAACACTGATCGCGCCCGCCGTATCATTTTTCTGACTTAAAACCAGGCCTAGCTGAATCCGCGCGTCCGTATACTTTGGGTCAAGGCTCAAAGCTTCGTTCAATTCGCGAACTGCTTCGTCGAGTTGGTCCGATTGCGCCAGCGCAAGGCCAAGATTATAGTGGGCCTCCGGCAGATCAGCGTCGGACATTACCGCCTGGTGGAACTCTTGAAGCGCGCGATTGCGGTCGTCCTGGCGCCAGTAGAGAAGTCCCAAGCTGGTGTGGACTTGCGCGTAATCGGGCTTCAGTTGCAAAGCTTTCTCGTAGGCTTTCTCGGCGCGCGTGTAGTCCTGCTTGCGGTCCCAAGTGACGCCCAGATAGTAGTAGCCGGTCGGCAACTCCGGACTCTGCTCGATGGCCTTCTGAAAGAAGTTCTGGGCTTCATCCAGTTGTTGCTTCTTCAACGCGTCCACACCTTGCAGGATAAGGAGCTTCGCCTGGGCCAGGCGCGTACGGAAGTCATGTAGCCCGTTCAACTCATCGAGTTCCTTGTGGGCCGCGGCGGTGTCTCCCTGAGCGCGGAGAGCGATCCCCAGGCTATAGTGAGCTTTCTCGAAATCGGGTTTCAGTTCGATTGCTTTTCGAAATGCGGCGATGGCTCCCGGGATATCGCCTTCAGCTTTGAGTTCCATGCCGAGATTGTATTGGGCGTTGGGATCCGTGGGATCGAGTTCGACGGCCTTGCGGAAATTGGCTAGCGCGCCTTGCTGATCGGCCTGCCGTCGAAGAGTTACACCCAACATGACGTAGGCTCGCGCCAATTTCGGGTCGAGGCGAATTGCCGTATGAAATTGAACTGCGGCAGCGTCCAACTTACCGAGCTGACCTTCCACTTCCCCTAGCTCAAAATGCGTTTCCGCCGTGGGCTTTAGCGTGACTGCACGGGTGAGCTCGCGTTCCGCGGCGGGAAAATCGTTCTGCTCCGAATAAACGTGGGCAAGGAAAACGTGCGCGGCGGCGTTCGAGGGGTCACCTTCCACCGCTTTGCGCAGCTCTTTCAGGGCGCCGGACTGATCGTGGAGGCTATACAGAGCGACACCCAAGCCATAGTGGGCTTCGCTCCATTGCGGCTTGAGCCGGACCGCGGACTCAAATTCCTCGACAGCTAGCTTTGTGTCGTTGTTGTAATTCAAGGCGAGCGCAAGATCGTAATGCGTCAGGGCGTCGTTGGGATCGAGATCCAATGCCTTGCGATAGGCGGCGATGGCTTCTTTCCACGATTTGGAGCGAGCAAATGAGTCAGCCTGCTGACGATAGACCTGCGCCGTCTGCGCTAGCGCCGGTCGTGAATATGCGAGAGTGAGAACGAGAGCAGACACAATTGGTAAAAGCCCACCACGCCGAATGATCGAATCCGTCCAGCCACACTTCATCGAAAACAGCCTAACATGCACGCCGAATTCAGGCGAGGCTCCGAAGGAACTACCTATCAGATGCCTCGCCCGAGGTTCGCTCAATTACCAGTAGAATTTCGCGCTCACCTGCCCGATGCGGGGGTCGCGCGCTTGAGTGACGATTCCGAAGCTCGAGTTGCTGACGTCTCCGGTCGGATTCATGAATTGAGCATGGTTAAAAATGTTGAAGAATTCGAAACGGAGATCGAAGGCGAGACTCTCTTTGATCTGGGTGCGCTTCAATATGCCGAAGTCGGTGTTGTTGAATCCAGGGCCGTGGAAAAACCGGCGATCGGCAGTCCCGAAAGTTCCTGGAACGCAATTCAGCGCGAACGCACCGACACTCGGCAAACAGGCTGCTGTTATTTGCCCTGGGGTTTGCGGTGTCGCAAGATTTGGCGTGGGTGGAATGAAGTAGCATCCGGTGCCGTCGGTGGTTGGGCAATTCGGATTCGATTTGCGCGGATTCAAGATTTGCACCGGGCCAACCCGATCCGGCATATCCGTGGATGAGCTACCCCACAGAGTGTAGTCACCGTTGCTTTGGTTCAACTGTATCGGAAAACCGCTGGAGAAGCGGGTGATTCCCTGAAGCTGCCAGCCTTGGGTCAGGCGCTTGGGGGCCTTGCCGAACAGTCGGTCGAAGGGAACCGCATAAATGTAACTGGCCACAAAATTGTTAGTGATGTCCGTGGAAGACAGGCCACGGCTCAATTTAGGATTTACGAAGTTCACCAAGTCGCCGAACCCGGAGGAATCGTCCAAGGCCTTGGCAAAAGTGTAGGCGGCCAGGAAGGTGAAGTCGTTGGCCTTGCGTTCGACGGTGATTTGCCCGGCGTTGTAGATGGAATTGGCGCTCGTGAATGTGAACGTGTTGCCATAGCCAAAACACACCTGGAGAGCCGAACCCGGACAGTAGTTTGGATTTAGAAGTTTGTTCCTGGTGCTGTACACGAAATTGCCGCTCGGAAGCTGGAACACGTCGTTCTCGGCACCAAATCCGCAGCCGGTGCTACCCGCAGTCGTGTCGACCGCGCCCACGGCAGTGAGTTGCTGGCATAGAGCCGGGTCGCCCGGGTTGGATTCCTGCTGGGTGATCAGGTGGTGTCCCTCGGTGCCGACGTAAGCCAGCGTAAGCACTGTCGATCTGGTTAGTTCACGCTGGATTGACAGGTTGAAATGCTCCGCGTAAGGCAGCACGTTGTGAACGTAGTAGCCAGGAAAATAGTTGATGGGCTCGAACACATCGAAGCTCAGTGTCTTGTTGGACGGAGCACCCGGAATCGGCAAGGTGTAGGGAAAACGTTGCCCCAGCGATTGCCCACTCTGTCGAGTGAGGAAAGGTTGGTCAAACAGTACCGACGTCGGAGATTGCCAATATAGGCCGAAAGGCGCGTCGGCCACTTCGTAGAACAGGTTGAGATCCTCCACCGAAGTGTAGTAAAGGCCGTAAGCGGCGCGGATGCTGGTCTTGCCTGGGCCACCAAAGATTTTGCCCAGGATCCCATCCGTGAATCCCGGCGAATAAGCCAGTCCCAGCCGTGGGCCAAAGTTGTCGTATTTCGTGGGAGCCAGCGTCTTGGGAATGCCACCGTCACCGGGAAATACCAAGCCTGTAGGAGCAAGCGGAAACACTGTGGACTGTTGCCCTGGAACGAACGTCTGGATTTTTCCCTGCCAGTCGTACCAAGGCATGCTGACTTCCCAGCGGAGGCCGAGATTCAGGGTGAGGTTGGATTTCACTTTCCAGGAGTCCTGGATGAAGGCCCCGCCATAACGAGTTCGGGAATCCAGCACTTGTTTGGCAGCCTGGACGTACGCAGCACCACAAGAGTTGCACGTTGCGCCGAGGAGGAAGTCGGCCATGTCAGAGCCAGTCACGGAACCGTCAAATGTGAATTGGCCGTTGGGGCTGGCGTAGTTCCTTTCGTTCACCATCAGGTAGCGGAATTCCCCGCCAAACTTCCACGTATGCTTGCCACTGACCTTCGTAAAAACGTCGCTAGCCATATAGGTGGTGTCGGGTTGGAACGTATTTAACGTGGGCACGCCGATGTTCAGGCCAATCTGGCTCAAGCTCACCTGTGGCATATACTGCGTATACCCGGGCAGCGGGACGATGCCCAGGGTGTTCGCACCAGTCACAAAACCGAGCGAGGAGATGTCGGCGAAACTGCCCGCCGGATTGTCCTTATGCACCGCGGTCCGGAAGAAGCTGACCCGTGCTTCGTTTACTGCCGTCGCTCCGAACGTGTGGGTGTTGCTCATGACGAACTCTTGCGCTCGCGATGGCGTGATGGTGGGGAAGCCAGGCACAGTGGCGAATCCTGCTAGAGCGCTGTCCACGGTAGTGTCATCGAGGTGATAGTAAAAAGACCAATTGCCGGTAGTTTGATTGTTGAAATCTACGCGCTCCCCGATTTTGTTGTCATTGATGCTGCTCCTCTGGCTGTTGTTCGAATAGTTGTTCACGTCGCCAGCCAAAGTGGGCGAGGGAATGTACGCGAGAATGTGGGAGGTCGGGGTGTCCCATGCGGATTGCGGAATCACACCGCCCGGGAACACGCACTGCGCTGTCGACGCACACCCCACAAAGCTGTACGGTTCGTTTTGCGTAACGGCGTAGCCCAAGCGCTGCGAGAGCACTTGCGCCCAGTACGGCCCGTCGATTGAGCCGGTCAGCGTCGAAGGATCAAAGTTGCCCGCCCGCTCAGCGGTGGTCGGAACGGTAACCAAGCCGGTTTCAGCGCCTTGCACCTGACGGGTGCCCTGGTAATCGGAGAAGAAAAACAGATGATTCTTCCAGATGGGGCCCCCTAAGGTGTAACCAAATTGATTTTGGCGCAATTCAGATTTGGAAGGCGCGAAGTAATTCCTCGCATCGAAGACGTCGTTTCGCAGGAATTCGAAGACGTCACCGTGAAAGTCATTGGTACCCGACTTCGTGATG
>Ga0210383_10001883_pt1 | contig 19119 bp, 28 predicted proteins | sample IncBWC14OmetaG_FD_160072 | JGI IMG/M metagenome (GOLD analysis project Ga0210383, IMG submission 160072) | Forest soil microbial communities from Barre Woods Harvard Forest LTER site, Petersham, Massachusetts, United States - Inc-BW-C-14-O ...
TGGGAGTGGGATGCAAACTGCGAGGAGGGTCTCTGAACAGGGACGAAGGTCCTATTGCGCAGGGGAGTTAGCGTAACGCGTTGTAAGGATCTTGGTAGACCAACATGGCGCAATGACTGACTTATATGGCGACTACGGACAAAGTAACCCGGAGTTGGCCACAGAAAATGTAAATTGCTCGTCAGTAGTAGGATCGAGACTAACTACATAATTACCCGGTATAACGAAATATCAACTGAGAGATACATATTACGATCACATCCAATCGTAGGTCCACTAAGTGACACTTCGACGTTCCACATTACAAATTATATATCACCAAACCTGCGACAGACTCCATTACTCCACATTGCATTAGTACAAGTTAAGCACTTACCGATCGGGCATGACAACGGGGGCCAAAAGGCTCCAGGAATACAGTATCATGCAGACCCAGCTGGAGACGACACGCATCCACATGGCTACCTCTGAGCGGCCGATGTATACGTCAGAATCGGGATCTACGGGGCCCGAGATGGGGGTCTTGGACACGACGTTCCTGTTTGGGCGGAAGTTTAAAATGGGGATAGAAAGAAAAGAAATTGACCCACCAGTCTGTGAGCAGCATGGCGACATACATCGCTGCGATGGCAAATATGATGTGGAACCAGGAATACTAGAGGGAGAGGGTCAGGGTGATGCGGTGGCAAAAGAAGGGAAATGGGTTACGTTGTATCGAGTACCAGAACGTTCGTCGTCCCGACCTTCGCCAACCTCCTCGTCTTCGTCGTCAGACTCTTCTTCATCGAGAGCAGAGGCCGGAATGGCACTGTAATAGCAATAACGTCAAATTCAATGGTAACATATAAAAAGCGAGGTGTGCACGCACCCGGCCTCGACAGCAGCCAGTAAGGCCTGATACCTTGGCGACTCCATTCGTCCAGGTTGTGTATTAACAACCCCTAATTCTGCATGCCCTTCCGACCCATCCGCCGGCAACTGCACAGAGCCACCACCCCTCTTCCCTTTACCGACCAACGCACGACTCTGCGTCGCCGCTCGACTCGTCGAATACGCAATCGCCAAAAATGTGAACAACCCCCCAAGAACGAGAGCTGTGGTTCGTGTTTTATTCGCCGTGTCAGTGTTGTTCCTTAGGGGATTGCATGACTCCGACGGGTGTGTGTGATTGCCTACCGCCGATACAATGAGGTAAGTGCAGTACGCTGCGACCATGCCCGATTGTGCTAAGCCGGAACGTGGGTTATACTCCTGCACTAGGGGGTGGACGCACATAATGGTGATGATGATCGACAGTACAAGGTTGAACGAGATGAAGAAGCGGTTGAGAGTGCATCCGGAGCCTGCGAAATATGCGTAGAGGATCCCGGTGAGGGTTATAGTGAACGCATACATAGCTGCTGTAGACCCTACGAGGATCCATTGCCAGAGGTTGGAGGAGGTAGGTGAGTTTTCCCAGTTTTCGAGGCAGGTTTCGGACCAAGAGTGGGCAAAGTCGACGAGGAGGACGAGGCCGAGAAGGATAAAGATTGTGGCACCAATGAGGGCTATGTAGTTGCCCCAGAACATGAAGAAAGGGTTCGGGATGAAGAAAGAGGTTCCGACGAGGATTAGCCAAAGGAGCACTTTTGGGCCCCACCATCTGCAGGTGGGAGTTAGAAGAATAGTGATTATGCTGTCAGGAAGTCATACCCGTTCTGAATTGCAGCGCGTTTATCCTTGGTATCCTTTACGCCGACTAGGGAGAAACTAAGAAAGAGGTGGAAGAGGGAAAGGGCGAAGCAGATACGGTGGACCTAAAGAAACATTCGGAGCTGTGCCAGGGATATAGTAAAGAGGAACTTACCGCCAGCACGCCATAACACTTGTCTCCGGCACAGTCCATCTTTATATAATCATAGCTCCACTTTTCGATTTGTTCAATAGCCCAATGTGTCTTCATGAGCCATGCCAACATGGAATTGAGGGAGAATATGATCTGGGGTATATGGAGCGTGAGGTGATGACATTGAGAGCAGCGTAGAGTGAAACGTACAGCAAATCCAACTCGAGTTGCAATGGAAGAGTTGCAATTGCAGGACTTGAAGAACATGGAGGCTGCGGAACTAGGTTATATGGACGGGGCTTCAAGTTGGAGCGGGCAACGTACCTGCAGTGGAGGTGAAACAAAAGGCGAAACCAGCGAAACACGAAGTCGCCATCGTTCCCAGCGATCCAGCCAGCGGCAACGAAAGTAACAGTCCCATTGCAGATTCAAGGAAAGGGTTGAGCAAAGTTTGAGTGAAAGTGGAGTCACGATAGGTGTACGGTAATAGGTGTCAAGTGACTGAGTCCGACTATTAGTCGACTTTAGTCTCCCAGCCTCCATGTCAGGTCTCTACCTCAACGCAATCACTGAAAATGCCTCACGACTTGGAATGCGACTACAGGAGTCCTTCTCAGAGCACACAAGAGACCTTACAATAGCTCGTGGCGCAAACTCTGTCTACCTCGATGCATCCGATGACAAGGTCAAAAACATCCGCCGTCAACTCGATTCCAGCAGTGACAGGGAGAAGCTTGATGCCATGAAGAGATTGGTAGCAGTAAGCCGTGTCTCTTGTCAGCTCAAAAAAACGGCAGGAATAACACGTTGAAAAGCTGATATCAAAAGGTCGTAATGTCTCCGAATACTTTGCCCAAGTCGTCAAAAACGTCGCCTCCCAAAACCTCGAAATACGGAAACTGGTATACATCTATCTCCTACGCTACGCAGAGCAAGAACCAGATCTTGCGTTATTATCCATCAATACCTTTCAGAAAGACCTCACGGATAGTAATCCATTGATCAGAGCTATGGCGCTGAGGGTGTTGAGTGGCATAAAGGTTCCAATGATTGGCAGTATCGTTGTGTTGGCAATCAAGAAGTGTACAGCGGATATTAGTCCTTATGTGAGAAAGGCGGCGGCGTTGGCAATTCCGAAATGTTATGAGTGAGTCGCCAGGCCCGTTCCGCAACATATTCCCGAACAAATCAGTGATATTCCGCCACAGCCTGGACGTGAACCACCTTCCTGCCCTCATAGCCATAATCTCCACCATTTTACGCGACCGCTCCCCCCTCTCTATAGGCAGCGTCGCAGTCGCCTTCGAAGCTGTCTGCCCCACCCGCCTCGACCTCCTCCACCAGCAATATCGGCGCCTATGCAGGATCCTCGTCGATGTAGACGAGTGGGGCCAGGTTGATCTGTTGAACCTGCTGCTAAGGTATACGAGGACAATGTTACCGAGGCCTGTAGGTGAGGACTTGGACATTGATGTGGGATTACTGTTGCGATCAGCAGAGCCGTTGTTTCAGAGTAGAAATCCCGCGGTGCGTTTTGGATTTTGATGCGACACCTAATTGGCGTTCCACTTATGGGTTTCGGTCGTAGGTTGTACTTGCTGTAACACAGGTGTTCTACTACATAGGCCCTCCATCTAACTTGTCAAAAATCCTACATCCTCTCCTTCGACTTCTCCATACTTCCAAAGAAGTGGAGCGTGTCGTTCTCGCTTACCTTCTTGTCATCAGTCGGACCCTTCCTGTGCGTTCTCGTCCATTACACCACAAAGCACGTGAACCTTATGTTTCACCGCCTGATATAATGTAGAACCTTTTCACCCCTTTCTACCCCCATTTTCTCCTCCGCACAGACGACATTCGTCAAGTCAAGCAGGCCAAAATTCGGCTCTTACTCAATATTGTCAGCATGGACAATCACCAAGCTATCCTCCGTGAACTCATCGTCAGTCCATATCCCTCTCGAGCCACTGTCCCATTCAAATGTCGTGTCATTTGTTTGTTTACACACCATAGGACTACGCCGACGATGCCGACGACCAGGTGGTATCAGATTCTATACGCGCCATTGGGCGTTGTGCACATTTGATACCAGAATGCATGCCGCAATGTCTGATTGCGCTTATTGCAATGATTAAAAGTGCTCATGGTCAGTCTCCACCCCTAACGTCATTTGACCGTTTTATTTTCAAACTCCACTAAGCATAACGCAAACAGACGTAGTCATAAGCAGCGCTGTCCTGGTCCTCAAATACCTCGTCCAGACCCAATTATCCACCAATACAACATTAATGTCCAATAGCACGCAGTCTCCATTGATGATTATATCACATCTCGCACGGAGGATAGATGATATCCGACACGCGCAGGCACGTGCTTGTGTTTTGTGGCTTGTGGGTCAGTATTCTTCATCTGAGGAGCACAGTACGGCTCCGGAGGGTGTGGCGGAATGGGCCCCAGATGTCCTAAGAAAGGCAACAAAGACATTTGCGACTGAGGTGGGTAGTCGCATTATTTCAACCATGTGAATACGACTTGTGAACACTGATTGAAACGTTAATAGATCCCTGTCGTCAAACTCCAGATAATAACACTCGCAGCCAAACTACTTGTGCTCTGCCCCACAGATCGAACACTGGGGTTGTTGAGTCGGTATGTGTTCTCGTTAGCACGGTACGATCTGAATTACGACGTTCGAGATCGTGCGCGGATGGTCACTGCGTTATTGGCTGGGCTCGCTCCGAGTAGGTCGACGAATGGGGGAGAAGAAGACGTGCAGGGCGAGAGAAGGGGGGTCGTATTGAGGAGGGAACAAGTGAAGTTAGTGTTGTTTGAGGGGAAGGAGAGAGTTGTTGACATTGAAAGGAATATAGGTGGGTGCCTGCCTAATCGAAACCTTATTCGTCAAGCTTATGAAAAGTTTTTCCCGCATAGGCGACGAAAATGCAGTGTTTGGTTCGCTAGGCGTCATCACTGGGAAGCCAATGCGCGGGAAATGGGCCTTGCATGATTGGTTAGAGGAAGGCGTAGAGTCGACGTTGAGGGATACGGAAGATGATGTTCCCGTCCCAACCATGCTTGCCATTCCCGTCACATTGTCATCGACGCAGCAGTCAAAGGGATTGGCATCGCCTATTATTCTTACGCCTGTTGGTGGGTCATCTCCTGTTGGAGGAAGCTTAGGGAACGGTGGTTCGAAAGGGCCATGGACGGATTTGAATAAATTTTATGAAGATGAGGAGTATGAAGATGAGACTGGGGACGAGGATGAGGAGGATGGCAATGACCAGCACACAAGTGAAGGTGGAGAAGAGGGCGGAGAATCAGAAACTGACGATGGAACTGAAGACCGAGACAGTGGAGAGGAGGTAGAACACAGAACAGAACCAAGTCGATCCTCATAACATTCAACACGTTTGTAAAACTACAATCACCTAAAACTATGATATAATTCCCTCAGGAATATTGTAATACAGTGGCTACGTATGCATTAGCATAAATTTGCCTGTGAAGTGCGTCAAAAAAAGAAAACATACCGTGTTGAACACGTGGTAAAAGTGGCCATTTACTCCACCCGACCCTTCATTGCCATAGTATTCCATTGGGAACCACTAACATTCACGTCACTGGGCTGTTTACGACGCAGGAACAGAAGGAATGACTGACGTGGTCTTGAGGTAGGTCTTCCTTGAACGAACGAAGATATCGAGATTCCTCCGTTTGGTTTGTAATGGTGAAACCGTGCCTGGGAAGGACGAACTGCCCGATCTGCAGCTCTGTGTCTGTAATTATGCCACGCGAGATGCGTGCATAGGAGGTGCGGTATAGGCCTCTGTAAAAGATGTACTCGCACCTGTGGTTTGATAAGTGGGCGTGGTTCAACGCCGACATTAGTTACACATTTTACTGACCATCTATCTCCGTCATCTTTGTCGATATCATGTACCCGTCCATCGGTGACGAGGATGTCGTATGGTGCCGCTGTGTATATAGAGCTAATTTAGTTCATGAGCCGATCATCGGAAAGGAGTTACTCACGCTTTGGAGCTAATGGATGGGTCACCACATATCCGAGGAATATCACTGGCCGAGGATAAGATGTCGCCATGATTCGCGCCAATTCTGCGCTTTGCAGTTGACGATCCAGTGGATCTTCCTCTGGGTGAAACCAACAACGTTTATCCATGTGGTCTGTTCGCAAAGGAAGAACTACGCACTCTGTCCATTGTGCGCAATGACCACGGTCACTTCAGTCCCATATACATCAAGCACTGCTTCGATCGCCGGAGCTAGCTCGCCATGAGGAGATGGGAGCAGGTGGTGTGTTGAATTGATGATCGGGAACTGGGTTGTTAGAGTTTAGCTTGCCTTTGAAGACCGAATACATAGTTTTAAACTCGCTTTGGATAATAGAACGGCGCCCCAAGTGTGAGAATTCGGTCCCGGACCAAGATCTACGTGCTTTCGATACTGTCAGAAGATACGACGTTGGACAGGAAATGCACTAACATAACCAATTTCTTCGCTTATCACTCGAGTCCTAATCCTCTCTTATCACTTTTGAAACCCATAGAACCATGAAAAAACTCACAAATCACGATTTCCGAAGACGGTGCGCTACAAGGAGATAAGACTGGTGAGTACAATGAATCGTCAACATACTCACATGCAAATCAGTTTCCAGGAATCCCACAACATCCAGTTTCATGTCTCTGAATTGCCAAGGTCGATGCCTAAAGATTTGGGATAGGCAACATTGTATACGCACCTGATTACATTTCTTACTAGCCTTTGGCTATCACGACCTTCATTGTCCATTCCAAAATGCAGTGTCCATATCCCAGCTGTCAGTATCCGAGGGCCTGGCTTGAACGGTTGTGGAGAATAACGTGGCAAACGGTACAGGGTCACTAAAACGGATAAAATAGAAATTGAAGCGAGAAGTGTTCGAGTGTAAGATCCCGTCGAACCAGGAAGCCTGATGGACAGGGTTCGATTTTTCATTCTCGGCCACTGGAAAGCCAACGCCAGGAAGGCGGTTTGTGAAATGACGACCCTTCACAGGATACATATTCAGTTTGAAGGATACCATCAGGATGACATCGTGAACTTACAAATCAGTACGCTCCCGCAGGTATACACCACCAGGTACGAATGCATATGCGACAGTCCAGACGTTGGCCAGACTCAAAATACAAAACACAAGCCAGGCCATAAAGTACGTCTTAGCCACGGCACCTGTTAGAGCTGCACGCTTCAAAACAAGAGGAGTAATGGACATCATGAACAACGCCATATTCAATCCCCCGGCATAGCCGAGCCAGTCCTTGTATCGATACATAACATATGAGCTAGCAGCGCCATGGAAAAACCAAAGGGGATGTGCCAGAAGATTGATGCCGGAGGATGAGAAGGATATCAGGATGACAGGAATCAAAAGACCCAAGGATTGAGCTATCAAAGTGAGCGAGCCATGCAGATTGGGCATAGGACCTTTTGGCCGAGAATTTTCGAAACCGGTCCAAGACCAGGCTATCAGAGTGCTTGAATCAGAGAGCAGGGTGTGTAGACTGAAGATCAAGCTGCCAAGAGGTATCGATGCGGTGAGCCAATGTTCGGAGGAGTTCACAACAGCCGCAGCAGTCCCTGTCTTTCCAACTTCAGTTTTTGCAGCTGGGTTGGAATGGGAAAGTGGTCGCTTGTAGAATTCATAAAGGGCCAGGAAAGCCAGAACCAGACCAGTTTTGTTGTATCCACCCGTGTCCTCGTTCAGAAAGGGCCATACTAGCGACTGTTAGGATGTCTGTGCTGTCAAGCTCAACATCCCACGTACCTGGATTGTTTGAGTGGTTGGCGTGTTTCGAAAGGGAAGAAACAAGGAGTCCCAGGCCCATTACTGCCCAAATTGCATGGCTTTAATCAGGAACATGTACTAAAAATAAGCGCGACGAACGGATGCCCTGATATCCTACATCACTTTCACCAACTCCTGCCCATTCAACCACTTGTTGTATAGTCAATGCTGCCGTAGCAAACGCAACAATGAAGAGTCTGTGGATTGGTGTGTTCAAGGCATACGCAGCTAAACCGAAGAAAGACAGAAGATGCAATGTTGTGAGACCCCCTCGTGAGCATGCCCACGAGAGTAATGGGGAAATGGAGAGTAGAATGGGCGAGAGGGTGGAAAGCAAGGCCAACTCGTGACCTGCGATGCCCAATTCCCACACCGAGAAGTAGAATAGAGTCGGTATCAGTGAAGTGAAAACCGACCAGAAGATATATGCTGGGGTGGTGTGGGTGGTGTTCAGTCCGATGTATGGATTGGGACATGGATCGGTTCTTACACAAATAGACATCCGACAAAAAGCTTATGATTGGTCTCCACTCAACAGAGGTGTGTGGGCTGAGTGACCGCCGAATTTGATGACCAGCATCTTGAGATAGTGTAGTCTTATGTGAATCAGACACCCCGTTATTTGCTCGAGATCCTTTGCCAGTATAAGATGTCGGTGTCTCCGATATGACTTCAGGCTCAATGCTGGACCAGGTAGAAATCAGCATGGTCGATGCTATGCAAGTCGATGAACGCGATAATACGTAGTGTTCGTAGCATTATTGTTGATCGAACATCTCAAGGAGATCTGGAGTGGTTGACATAATAAGAACTCAAGGCGTGCGAACATACGTGGGTTCAACTCACTTGTAAGTCAGCTTCTTTGAAATCTTGTTCTGCGACAGAGTCGTACATCACATCAAAGAAAATGAGACCCCATTCGAAGAAACTATATTGCGTGTAAGCTGCGCGGAGAAAAAACGTCTGTTATTTTTGGAAATTCCCAGTAAGTGTTCACTGACCTCCGGGTATTCTGCGCACTTTGTGTTGAAAAAAAAAGTATATCAGGGGTATTATCGAGACGAAAAACCTGTATATGTGATGAACAACCGAGTTCATACTCAAATACGACTACTTACGCCGAGGCAATGAAGCACCTACGTAAGGCGAGGTACATAAATAAGCGTATCCGAAATTGATAGTGGATGATACCAACCGTTTTCGGCGACTCGCAGTATGTTTTGTGGGTGTACATGCGATGCCGCCGAGCATCCAAGGTATGTTGCAGACCATGTACGTGATCATGAAGATGTCATGCACATCATGGTCATCGCCAGAGGTTATGTAGACCCATCCACCGCACGATAAAGTCCTTACGAGTCCAGAAATGAAGACAAATGTCGGCAGACTTGAGGTCTGCGAAAGTTGGAGGTAGTATTGTAAGCATACCAGAGCTAGACGTGGGCCTGACGAATGAGACGCGTTCATTATACTGTAACATTCTGAAAGAGATATCAACACAAACCAGAAGTCAAGGCGATGAGTATTTGGAATAGATTGCGTTCAGGGTACCAGTCGCCTATACTGAACATGAACAGAACTTCAATCGCTTGCTCACTACGCACCGAACCCAAGTCACATACGTTGCAGATACAGAGGGAAACCATTCCTGTGGATATCCCGCGACATCGTTCTTGACAATCTTGTGGTAATGGCAGAGACACCCAACGCACAGAGCGGAAGAAAAGGCAGCGAATGCGAGGTAGGTATGTGCGCGACCTATGTAGGACGCGTGAAAAACTAAGCTCTGTTGGGTGTTCTTCGAGTTTTTCGACGACATGGTCGTGGTTAGAAATCGGAATCAGAAATTTAAAAGGACTTCCAAAGCTTACCTAGCTATAGCTTAGCGCTTAGGGCCTAGGGAATTTCTTACGTCATGTTGGGGGCTGCCAGCATCTCAAGCCTCTCAGTTTCCTAATCAAAGGCTTGTGATCAAAGGATTTCATCTTCGCAATCTAGGAATCTCCTTCATTTCCAGCTTGTCATGCCTTCGAAATTTATCCCAATCCCAATCACGGTCTTCACCGGTTTCCTGGGCGCAGGAAAGACCTCGATCATTCTGTCTCTTCTCCCACAACTCCCGAAGGACTACAAGGTCGTACTTCTGAAAAATGAGTTTGGCGACATTGAGGGTAAGTTCATTGATATCACAGACGGCGGGTAATATTGATAATGGGCGCTCTGCGTACTCTAGTGGATAGTAAACTTGCGAAACAGTCTAGTTTGATTGCCGTCAGCGAGATATTGAATGGATGCATGTAAGTTGGAGTCAATCTATGTAGCATATTGAATCTTATAACGTGAAACTAAGGTGTTGCGTTTTGGTCGGTCAAATGCAGACGGCTTTATTAGAAATTAGGGGTAAGCTGATTGACCTACGCATGTCCGAGTCTCCCAGAATGTCTATCGAGCCCTTCAACAGAAAAATATCGCCCAGATCGTATAATCATCGAATGCTCGTGCGTATTCTTCGTTTTACTGTATTTCTGAAAAGTGCACATAACCGGGATGCTTGGCTATCAGAGGGTCCGCATTTCCAGCGACACTGGCATTCCAAATACGCGAACTAGAACGTGAGACTGCTGGAGACCTCAAGTTAGATGCGATCGTGACGGTCGTAGATGCAGAAAACTTCGCAGGATACGAGGACACATCGCCAACAGCGAGGATGCAATCAAGTTACACCGATATTATATTGATAGTATGTGCTTCAGTCGTCTCAATTTTTGATGTGATCATCGACAATTATGGACAACCAGAATAAGTGGGAACATATATCGGAACGAGCCCTAGACTTTGTGTTAGACAATATCCATACCCTCAACGACCTCACACCGAAGATACGATGCCGAGGACGAAATGGCGTAGACCCTAACCTTATATTTGGATTAGAGTCGAAATTATTCCTTGAGAAGGGGCGGAACAAGGCAGTGGTAACTCATAATGATGAAGTGGAAACTGTGACAATTTTCAGGGCTTCGACCGCTGGACGACGAAATTCGCATGGTCATGACAGGACAGGGTGTGATTGCCATACAGAGGTTTCCGGCAGCGGCATGAACCATTATTTGGAGGATGTGGTGGAGCATGCTGTGATTGAAGAGGAGGTATTGATTAATGCACTGACATTCACGTCGAAGGAGACGGTCTGGAGAATCAAGGGTTTTGTGCGGCTGAAAGGTGGAGTTCACATTTTGAATTGGGCATTCGGGCGATATGAATTGACAGTCATGGAGGGGCCCTCGGATGATGAGGAGACTGTGAGGTTTACGGTTATGGGAGAGAGGGGAGAGGTCAGGAGAGTCGCACGTCAACTTTCCGTTGCATTAGGCGCTGAAATCTACTAGTAGTACTGTAGGCTCCGGCTGGACCTCTCGGTTTCATTTTTGGTGATCAAAATCCCCCCGCCAAATGTGAGGTGCTGACTTCAACGAAAAACGGTCCGAAGTTGCAAAAAAAAGTGCTCTAAGTTAGTATAGTATATGGAATATGGTATGGCCTAATGAGACCAAGTTGATTTTTGGCCAAAATACCTGGATGACCTCTTGTCATTGCATGGTGTGCATATAGCGGCCATGAAATTGAACCTTGGGAATTTCGGTCGAAAATTTTATTGGCTCATTCAATGTCCTGTAATTCAAAATACAACTTTATGCAAGGGGTAAGCATCAGCAAATTCCCGATGTAGGGAAGGGGGGTCCCGAGACGACCTTGAACACAAAAAAAAATACACCACTACAGAGCCTCCAGAATGGTAGGAGAAGCTTCAAATCATAAAATGTCAACTATGGACAACCCTAGTAACTAAGGAGTACTGTATTAATTTTCAATTTGATTTTCCATTATGTAAATAATACTTACATGAAAATAATATTACATAACATATTTCCTACTACCTCGTGATCACGTGGTTTTTTCTACCACGTGAGTAACCTGTGACTATCACATGTGCGGAATTGTGAGTGGAATTCTCGAACTTGAAGTTGACTGGGGTCGAGACGGCTTTCTCCAAGCCTCGAGGGACCAGCCAATCTGGTCCTCGTTCTGAACCGCCGCCATGTTTTCATATGTTCTTTCCGCCGGTAGAATTTCCTGTTCACTCTCAAAATCTCATTTTTGATGTCTCATATCTTTGGTAGCGAGCACATATTTCCATCTTCCTGTCGATGAAGAAGAAGACAAAGATATCGAGTCATATGAGCGAAAGTACATTACCTGGGTGGCGGAACCATCCGGGGCCTCTTCATCCGTCCCACCGTTGGTTTCCTGCAAGGAGAGAAGCTGTACTATGAACCAAGTGCTTTTAAACGACGATCTCTATGAAATTCTGGGCATATCTAAATCGTCCAGCTTGGATAAGATCGCCCTTCGACGGGCATACCTTTCGCGAAGTAGAGCGTGTCACCCAGAGTCTGTTATTTTGTTTTCTTCTCTCGATGATATTCCTAACATTCCTCGCTCAGCAAATTCCCGGATAGTCCAGAAGCAACACATGCCTTTCAAAAGGTGGCAGTAGCATATGATGTTCTGAGTAAACCATCTTCAAAACGCCTTTACGATTCACGCTCCCCATCTTCCGCATATGACGTGTTTGCAGCGCGGCCAACTGGTCATGCTGACGAGACATTTAGGGGTGTTGTATTGGGTGTTTTCAATGACTTTCTTGATGGGGACCTAGAAGTGATACGCACTCTGTTGAGTAAGGCTATCCCGCATTCCCTGCATGGCAGAGCTTGACATGATGTCGTTGCAGAAGCCATCAATGACATCAACCCTTCCCTCAGACTGGGGGACGATGGGATAAATTATGTCCTCATGACACTTCAAAGCATTCGGGAGCGAGCATTAAGTACAAATACCTTCTTATTCGTATCTCGCACCCTGCTGATCCACTCAACAGCCTGTCGTTCATGTATATACGCCCTACACGCTGAACTGACACGTCTCCTCGAAGTCCAACATGCTTTCCGACAGCTTTCTTACTTCGACATTCTGGGTCGCTCATTGCTCACGATCCAATTAACCCGCATTACCCTAAGCCTTCCTATCGCTCTAGAAAAAGCCATGCTCGAGCAGAGCATCGACTATCGATGCGACAAAGGGGACGTCAAAGTAGCCATATTACCCCGCCAGGTGACCTTGCTCATCCGCGGTGTTGATGTCGCTCTGGAACGTATGGAGCGTATCCTGAAGTAGACACTAGTTCTTGTTCCTTTTATACGTTGCCAGGTGTGCTCTCTTTTCGTGTATCACGCTTAAGTACCAACGAACTAATTAGACACCCAATTCTCCTCTGTACTGTAACATTGACAACACCTCACCTTGTTTATTATAGCTTTACGCCCATTCTCAATTATTGGTAATGCCTTGTTGTACTAGTAGGACCTTTCCACCAATATACAAATACGAAAGCAGGCAAGTGTCACAGGCAATTTAACATGGTGTGACTGCAATGGCGCGTCAGTCAGTGCTAGCGACATCCCGCTAGGACCGCTGGTTGGGATGCATCATGCTGCAGCCATCTCTTTTCCTAAGCATTGCTATTCGATAGTCAATCAATCACAGCTAGCAATTCTTCAGAGGCTTAGGATAGCATTTGAGCTTGGCAAATTTCATTGCGGATCTGTGAGAAATGAATTATTAATAACTAGTCACCTTCGAACCGTGCTCCACAATGGAATTAAAAAACTTAACTCGTAACCATTATATGAAGCAAGCCGCTGTGTATATATCAATAGCCTGCTTCTAATATACAGACGGTAACCAGTCTCAGCAGTAAAGGAGCATACATGTACATATTCGATAAGAAAGGGACAATATGAGAGGCTTACAGCGACTGATACGAATAAAAAGGGGCAAGCATAATTCAAAACAAACGTTAAACGGATGAATGAAAGGGGATGAACAGAATTAAGTTTGAGGGGGAATGGCATATGTTTGAAGTCCTCCCCTCTGTCCTGGCGGCTATTGAATTGTTGTATCAATGTAAGCATCTGTGCTCACATACACCATTTGAAACTCACCACATTCATCCACATCTGCACTCCGTGCTGGTGTTGATGGCTAGTATCCCTTTCCTCCGACATGAATGAGTCATGTGATGGTTGACATCCGTAAGACCCATCGGGCTGAGCAGCGGCAGCAGCCAGTAAATTGGTATAATCCTGATGCTGATTCCCATTGCTACCAGTTCCACTCCCGCTCGTGCTGTCAACAACATGCGGTGCTGGCATCGGGAAAACTTGCGCCTCTGGATAGAAAGGATAAAACAAACCGGTGGGAACATCCACTAGGTGTTTATCAGGCGGAGTCCCAGATCCTGATCCGTTGACGTTCGCACTTGCATTTCCAGGCGTAGCCCTCGGGTGCGGTCCATATACCACACTCCCATTATAGGACGCGCTCGACAGCGTAGGGGTACTTTGCTGCGATTTGGCGGTGGGCGACATGTCCACATCGTCCTCCCATTCAGGTTCGGAGAGGAGAACGGGGTGGCTGGCAGGTCCAACCTGATGGAGGTTGACGTCCATGACACGTTCGGCGAGCTTAGCGATCAGTGGATGTCCGCCGTTGAAGTCCTTGCGTTCCCAGCGCCAGCGGAAGCGCGGCAGCATATCAAGGGCGAGCCAGACGTCTTCGAGGGCGACTTGTTTTGGGAGGCGCTCGCAGCGAGACATGTGACCGTAGAGGATGACCATCGCGGCGATGTGGAGTGGGATTGGGGAAGTGAAGAAAGCAATGTCTGGGAATTTGATAAGTTGGTTGTGCACGATTATAATGTTGTGGGAGGTGACAATGGCTGTGGTAAAGAGGGATTAGTTTGAACGAATTGAGAGGGGGAAGATCGCACCATCAACCAGCGCCTTGTGCCTATGCGCATATGATAGCTCCTTTGAGCTAAACAATGCACGCAACAATAGGATCCTCGAGATCCCGGTCTTCAACAACGTCAATCCCTGATCCTCCGTAATCTCCTGAACAAGTTTGGACTTCCGATCGAGCAACCAATCATCAGTCCCACTAAAATAATAGCGATAACTCTCCGGCAATCCTCTCCTGAACTCGAGCATTCTCTTGATAATCCTCGTTGCACTCCGCATGATGGCATCTCCACTCTGGCGCTTGGGCGCATACAGGGAATTGATGATGTCCGCTTGTATGTCGGCGACAGGATGTGAGAGCTCAAAGTGCTCAGAGAAGTCAGAGAGGTTGGCGTTCTTGGGTCGAATGGGATGAGGAGTGTTGGAGTCAGAGGGGGCGATGGCGAGGGGGCGCCCCAGGAGAATGGACGTGCCGCGGTCATGAACCATCACGATGCCCCAGAGTCGGATGCGGAGCTGGCATTCTTCGTCGGTAAAGGTGTTTGCTTGGGTTGTTGGATCGTGATGGAGTCCAAGTTCGATGGAGAGGCGTACGAGGCTGCCAACTAGTCGCCAAAGGGTACGACCTTGCCGCTGTAGAATACAAGTGTCAGATGAACCAGAAATGTACAAAGGATTTTCCACTCGGCGAAAGGACAAAATCAGTACGTCTTTCCTGGTTTAGAAACAGAGATGGTCTTTTACATAGAGTAACAGGCGAGACGGGCTCATGTCACAACTGCACACCAGGAGGTAGCATTTTGTGCCTCGAGAATAAGGGCACCACGTAATGGCATGGTAGAAAATTGAATGCACGAACCTCGGTGTACAAATACCACTGTAACAAAATAAGTGCTTGCAGACTGGAAATTGTAACGCGCAGATCTGGCTTAACCGACAACGCCCTATCAAAAAACTCGTCATGCTCCGGCCAATCAGGGGGCATCAGCTTTTTGGCCAAGATGGGACCAATGTGTGCCCCGGTCTCTGCACCATCCTTAGTATCCATCTTAACCGCACGATGATTCAGCTCGCTCAGGGTCCCAAGCGCCAACACCAAATACAAACTGCACACGTACCCCGGGTCGTGCGAGACTGTGCGACCCTCATATAGATCGTCGAGGACCTTCTCAAAATCTTTCCGCTCAAAGACCGGGCGATGGTGGTTCAGTCGAGTAAAGTAGATTTCGATGATATCTTTGACCATTTTGCGATCTTTCGGGAGCCAAACGTCGACCGAAGGCGCGTTGGAGCTGGAGAAGGAGATGGCAAGGCTGTTAGGAGGATTGTTAGACGAGGAGTTGCGGCGGACGGAGATCGTGACCCATTTGGCTGTGTCGCGCGGGGTGGACGTTTCGTGGATGTCGCGGTCCCGGCCAGACGTTAGTCCGCTTGAGCCGACTGCGAGGTCTTCCTTGTCAACGGGGCCTGGGCCAAGTTTGAGATCGTTGACGATAGCGGGGGAGACGCCAAAGTTCTTGGCCAGCGACTGTTGGGTGAGGGCGGATGAGTACGAGTACGAGCAGGAATGAAGGGGGTACGCACTTGGGTGTTGGACATGTCGTTGGATTGGGGGTCTTGGCCTTTGATGTCGTTTGGAATTGATTGTTGAGCGGGCTGGGACTGCGGTTGTTGGGATTGAGGTTGTGTATGAATCTGTGGGGGAGGGTGTTGTTGGAAGGCGGGGTGTATGTGTGGGTTGTAAGGTGTTGGGGGCCCTGGCATTTGCATCATAGGTGGCGGAGGATGGGGGTAGGGCGAGCCAGGGGGAGGCGCGCCGTACAGGGGTATTGGGTGAGGATAGCCCGGGGGGACCATGTGCTGGGGGGGCGGGTATGGGTATTTGGGGCCTTGAGCACCAGGTAGGGGTGCAGCTAGGCCACCATCAGGACGGAAAGGTCTAGAGGTGGTCGGTTGGGCGAACTGGAAGGCTGGGGTAGCTTGCTGAGGGTTTACGACGGTAATGTCGATGCCCTCCCTTGCAAGAATGTCGTCGAGGTTGTTGAGGTCAAATCCCGGGATGTGCCGTTTGAGAAGAGCTTCACATTGAGCGAGTTGGTGCTCGATGCGCTCTGTATGCCCTCTTGGGGTCAAGGTCTGCCTATGTCTATCCTCCTGATGGCAGGGAGTGCCTGCAGTTGCGCAGGCGGTGCATCGGGGGTGTTTAGAGTCGCACTAGATGATATTTCGGGAATGGTTAGCGATGTGAGAGTTGGGCAGTGGAAGTTGCCGTCGGTGTCGCCCGACGGGACTTGCCTTTATTTTTTTGCTTCTACACCTTGCACAGGCCTCATGGGAGCGTCTGAGACGGCGAGGTTCAGATGGGGATTGGGCATCATCGGTAGATGAATCATTCTTTTTTCGTTTTTTCGTCGTGGTCTGTTGAGGTGAGGCGGTTTGTTGGGGAGGTTGTGCCTGTTGAAGTTGGTCCTGTTGGGAAGGCTGCTGCTGATGCTGAGCTGGATCCATTTGAAGAGCAGAGTGCAGAGAGCTTGGGGCAAGGTTGAGCGACATGATCGCTGGAATCGCAAGAGAGCTGGTCGTCGAGGCCCTCGAGCTCGACACCCCACACAACCAGCAAGGGGTATGTGGCGGAGTTTTCCGTATATTCACACGCTATACCTGACAGCAGACATGGAAAACTGCTTGATTCTGACTACAACTACACAATGAACCCGACTCATCTAGCAAACCTGTCCTTCACTGAAACAAGGCACTCCAATGCTTCAGCTTACACCCTAGACACCGTTCACGATGGCGGCGACGATGACTTGGCACCCCTTCTCATCCCGGAAACACCCTCATATGGCGCTACTTTCCCCCACTCACCTACCAGACCATCCTCTCGCAAAGTAATCTTGAATGCAACCCTCAAAATGGCTTGCATATTTGGCGTTAGTACTCTCTTCCTCGGCGGTACTCTCTGGCTAGCTCTCCCAACATTAGAAGAGTAAGTTGAGACCAATTACTTGCCATCAGTGGTTGACAACGACTATAGAGATGACCGACCTCTTCTCCGCATCCCAAAATCATTTGCGCAGCTACAAGCCCTCAATGGCCTCCTAAAGAAGTACCGCGAAATCTACCCCTACCGAATCATCATTTGCTATGTGACAACATATTTCTTGTCCGTCCTTTCGTTTTCCTGACACGCATCATGTAATCTGACAACACCCGTAAGCCTTCAAGCCTTTTCGTTGCCCGGATCAATGTACCTCTCCATCCTTGGTGGCGCAGTCTGGGGTGTCGCACGCGCACTTCCCCTCGTCTGCTGTTGCGTTGCCACGGGAGCCACTCTCTGTTATCTCATCTCTGCCGCCCTCGGGCCCGCACTCCTCACCCTGCCAAAATGGAAAGCCCGCCTCGATAAATGGGCCGACAAAATACAGTCCAATAAAGAAAACATGATATCTTTCCTCATTGTCCTCCGCATTGCCCCCCTGCCCCCACATTGGGTCGTGAACGTTGTCTGCCCGCATGTTGGAATTGGGATTGTGCCGTTTTGGGTTAGCACTGCGTTGGGGATATTGGGTGTTAGTGTCATTCATACGACGATTGGCGGAGGGTTGGATGAGATGACAAGTGCGGATGATTTTCATCTGATTAGCTGGAAGAATTTTTTGGGGTTGGCAGCCGTTGTGGTGGGGGTGCTTATTCCAGTAGGGCTGAGATATTGGTTTAGGAGGGAGGTCGATGCTGTGGCGGATGTGGGGCAGGGTGATGGGGAGGAGTTGGAGGGTGCGATAGAGTATGGCGATGATGGAACAGAAGGACCGGATAGGATATTGGCGGCTGGGCCGAGGCTTGTGACGAATAAGATGAAGAATCTGAATGGGAGGCTGGTGATGTTAGAGGACGAAGAGGATGAAGATTATGACGATGACGAAGATGATGAAGATGAGGACTTAATATTGGAAGCTGGTCCTGCCATTTCTGTCAACACAAAGGGCAACAACGACATCCACAATGCCACTGCGGGCTCTACTAGTTGGTAGCCAAGTTGTCTCTGCTTGTGGTATCTTTTCCTCGTTGCATTTTGTATCTGCATCGCATCGTGCATTAGTTTATTTATCCATTCACATATTCCATTCATTGATGTTGGACACTCTTATGTTCAGTTTTGCCTTCGTTGCTCGTTGAGTCGTTGTGTAGGCTGTTTCAAATATTGTGCTTCTTGCGCAACATGTATAACTTAGACGTGGCATCCCATGCAGAAGAGGGAGGGATTTGTCTTAATCATTATCTAATTGGGCAAAATATTTGTTTGCATAAGGTCAAACTGGGTGACTTCCCGCTGGATAAACTATTAAAAATACCTTTTTTTGTTCAGGCTCCGATGTCCAGATCCATATCTATTCAAATAAGAAATTCAAATGAACAAACCGTAAGATGAAATTATATAATAATTGCTGTGGTGTGTGCCAAGCCTTCTCAAACTTTTCCAATGGACGAGCCCGAGACTACACACTTTCTCATGCAAATGGAGATTGAAGATGAAGTAGTACAAGATGAATTGGATAATGGTTCTGCAGCAGTTGCTGCTG